>Ga0136614_10002026_pt1 | contig 12398 bp, 10 predicted proteins | sample AntDrymUQ2792106_2_FD_106643 | JGI IMG/M metagenome (GOLD analysis project Ga0136614, IMG submission 106643) | Polar desert sand microbial communities from Dry Valleys, Antarctica - metaG UQ279 (21.06) | ecosystem: Environmental > Terrestrial > Soil > Desert | place: Antarctica: Dry Valley...
CTTCCAGCCTGGCTTCAGGGGCAGCTTTGCGGGCGGACTGGTCCTTGGCCTCGGTGGTCGGCTTCCGGCTGCGGGACGATGCCAGATCTTTCGTTGTCTTGTTGGCCGGGCCGCGGGTCTCGTCCGCCGGGATCGTGCTGGAATCTCCTTGCGCGAGCAATCCCTCGAATGCGGTAGGGACGAAACCAGGGGACCCGGTTGTCTCCGCCGGGCCAGCGGAGCCCGCCCCCTGAGCCTTGAAAAAGGCAGCCGCTTGCGTCCCGGTACCGAAAAACAGACAGGCCAGGACGAGTACCGCCAGGAGCCGCCGCCGACGATACCGCGTCCGCCTCCACCGACTGCTTTTCGAACGTGCTCGCCTTCTAGTCTGCTTCAAGGCCCCCACCGTTACCCGCTCATGGCAAGCAAATATCCATAATCGCAAGTCAACAAAACTTACCGGATTGTAAACATCTCTAACCGACTCGTCTATATCCGCACGAAATTTTCCCACAGATCCCCGGATTCATCCGGGCAAGAGTCTTTCCGCCCGGCCGTCTGACGGACGACCGGTGTAATGATTGCCGCTCCTCGATCCACGAATGGTGCCGGGCCGGTGTCACAATACCACTAGCACGTAGAAGACCACGATAAAGCCTACCGCAAACCCGTTCGAGCTCCCTCCAATCGCTGATGTTAGTTGGACCGGGAGCGTCCTCGCGAAGGTAAGCGACGCCGTGAGAGAGCCGCTTGCGAACAGGATCGATGGCCCTACAAACGCCAGAAAATATAAGACGCCCCGCATGGTACTGGAGACGGAATATACGGCGCAGAGCGCGAGAGCGCACAGCAGCCACAACCGCCGCAGGCAAATATCTGCTGAGACCAACAATACGCAAGTTGAGTGATGTGCCAGTAGCAGAGAGGCTCACAGACTTACACGTAGATGGGTAGGCAAAACAGGGCACTCGACCGGTTAGGAGCGGCGCCCCAAGGGAGGAGGTGAGGTCACACACATATGCCAGGCAGGACATCGAGACTGGATACCACGCATTACAACACAAGAAGCTCCACTCGGATCTAGAAGATTTTTTCAGAAGTATTAGACTTTTCATCAAAAGTATTGCATAGTACTTGATCTTGATGTAATAATACAGTAGTTGATGTAGAAGAGCGGTGGGAACTACCCTCCGCCCAATGAAGGGGGTAAGGCGAATGTTTAGGAGGGCGACTTTATTGGCTGCGGTGGTAGCAGTCATGATTGTAGCCACCGCCGGGATAGCATTGGCGGTCACCACGGTCGGCACCAATAATCCTCAGACCATAGTTGGCACTGCTGGATTGGACCAACTGTACGGCCTGGGCGGCGACGATACGATCAGGGGCCTCGCAGAAGACGACAAGGAAATCGGCGGCACGGGTGCCGACACGCTCTTCGGCGGTTTGGGCGATGATCGCCAAAGGGGCGGTATAGGCAAAGACATCGTGTACGGTGGTAATGGCTACGATGAGAGCTGGGGCCAAGAGGGAGCAGACGTTCTCAAGGGCGGCGATCAAAACGACCGCCTCCACGCAAGAGACGGAATCCCGAACAACGACTTTGTCATCGGTGGCGGCGGAACAAAGGATCACTGTTATGCTGACTCGATGGACGAGATCAACAAGGAGACCTGCGAGAAAATACACGTCTCGAAATCTAGCGCACGCTAGTTGAGAAGGGTGAAAGGCCCCGGGGGATGCCCCGGGGCCTTTCGCTTTGACCTTGTGTTCTACCTCGTTTTGCAGGAGTTTTAGAAGTACCGGAGGTCGGGCTCGAACCGACACGGTGCTTTCGCACCACCGGATTTTGAGTCCTTGCTGCCTTGTCCGAGTCGGTCCTAGTGCGTTACCGAATCTGCCTTAAACAAGCCGAATACATGCCGCACGGCGAGGCTGCCATCCTGCTCTGTACGGCTCCGTTCTAACCCTACTGCTGCCCTACTGCTGCCATTGAATAAAGCTCACTGTTACAGGTTGGGACGCAGTAGAATAGTGAAGATGGTAGCCAGCGCAAGGTAGAGAGGAGCCCGCGCTCTGTGCGAATGGACGATGTATCAAGGTATGCGCCGAGAGACGAGGGGCAAGTATATGAAGAGCTTAGAGAACTCTATAGGCCATCGGTCGCGTCGCGCATGGAAGAGATACTAGAGGAGTTATGGGAGGATCCGCAATTCTTCGCAGAAGTCAAAAAAAGGTTCGAGGAAGGAAGGCTGAGGGGGAATTACCCTGCTCTTGAAAGGGTAATGTCCGAGATCCCTGACGAAAGTAGAGACATGTTCATCGTTTCAGGCGGGCTCGGCGCCATGCGATCTTTCGTGCCCTCTGAGAAAGCACCGTGGGATGAAAGTCCATTCGAGGGCAACATGGATAGTTACAGAGAAGAGTTGTACGGTGGCATGGCTTACTGTTTCCATGACGAGCTGCCCAAGTTTGCGGAGAGGTGGTTGGCGGAGCTTGCTCGTGTCGGATACAGTGGCATGGTTCCCTACCGTTTCTATAATCCAGAGATCACGTGGCCGGTTGCCACCAAAGAGCAGGCTGATAGGTTTGAGACCGCGATTCCAAAGAATCTTGGGATGTCTGAGGATGCCTACGCTGCTGTTCCCGATGGCTCTCGTCAGACACTCTGGCTCCAGTTGAACGGGCCTCGTTCGCTCAGGAGCGGCTACAGAGAGATAAGGGTTTCCGACAAACCAATCCGCACAGATATGGCCATAGTGTCTGCGATGACTGCGCTAGAGGGACAATCAGTGGACGTTGACGGACTGCGTGAAAGTCTCCTAAAGCGTGACGTGTCACTAGATGAGTCGCTTTACATGCAAGAGTTAGAAAGCCGTGGACCATCGCCAGTCGGTGGTCACGCAAGCTCTCTCTTGTTGGATTATGTGTTGCTCTTGCTACGCTACCATCGTCCAGATTTTAGCTATCTCCCTAGGGAAGAGAAAATCGGTTTGCTCGTACATGCCTGTTCTCACACGAATGAATTTCTGGACACGCTCAAGAGGCTAGTGAATTTCCTAGAGTACGGACCCCGGATGGCAGGACAAGAGTGGCAACAAGGGACGCAGACACGGATGTCAAGGCCGCTGTGCTGCGCGACGTGGACGGGCTGACTTATCGAAAGATTGGGGAGGAGCTCGATCTGCCGCGGCCAAAAGACTTCGAGGTTAAGGGAGATTACGCGCGAGTGCGGCAGATGGTAAGCCGTGGGCGTAAGATCATTTTCCTTGCTATAGGCAAAGATGGTTGGCGGCGCCACATTGAGGCTATGAGAGCCGAGGCGAAACGCTGGAACTCGCTTAGCGACGTGGAACAAGAGGCCGAAGGCTTTGTGGAATCTTTAGGACTGCCGTACGAGGAAACTCTCCGAATAGCCGAAGAGGAAAACTCCAGAATGTCAAGGCTGAAGGCCGAAGATCAGCCCGAAACTCGCTGACCTGCTCGCTTTCGGGCGAATCTGTGCACTCGGTTCGATTTCGGTACGCAGCCTTAGCCTGATGCTCTAGCATCCATGTAGACAGACCCGAACACAAGGGAGGATGCATGGAGACGAAGACCCTGAGCGCCGGTGAGGCGAAGAACTGGCTCACCGTGCCGGAAACGGCAGGGGAGTTGGGCATACCGCGAACCCGCTGCTATGAGCTGATCCAGCGCGGAGAGCTTCCGGCAGTCAGGATCGGGGAGCGGAGCATTCGGGTCAACAGGGCGGAGCTGGAGCGGTTCCTCCTAGAGACCCGGCGGGTCGCCAGCTCCGCCTCGAAGTGGCCCCGCTCCTGTGGGAGGTGAGGAGCGGGACCGGATTACGGTGAGTGTACAGGACGGCCTGTACGTAGACATTGAGGAGATTCAGAGGGTGTACTCATGAGCGCTCGGAGTAGGCTGTCTGCATCTCACAGGCGGATGCTCTTCGAGGAGTCCGGCATCGGGGCTCGCGTTGCGGTCAAGCGCGGATACCGTACCGTTACGAGCAAGGCGGAGCTGGAGAGACTTGGCTTCGGGCGGTCTCAGAGAAACGTCCCCGCGCTCCTGATGCCCATTTACAGCCCGGCTGGGGAGATAGTCCTCTACCAGTCCCGGCCAAACGAACCGAGGATCGACAAGCGCGGGAAGCCGATCAAGTACGAGACCCCGAGCGGGGCGAGCATGGCCCTGGACGTACACCCGTTCTGTAGGGAGCGGCTGGGAGATCCTGCGGCGCCGCTCTTCATCACGGAGGGAATCAAGAAGGGCGATGCGCTGGTGAGCCGAGGATTGTGTGCCGTCGCCCTGATTGGGGTGTGGAACTGGCGCGGAACGAACGAGTACGGCGGCAAGACAGCGCTCCCCGAGTGGGAGCGCGTCGCTCTAAACGGCCGCAAGGTCTATATAGTCTTCGACTCGGATGTTATGGAGAAGCGGGAGGTCTACGCGGCCCTCTGCCGACTCAAGAACTTTCTGGAGAGCAGGGGCGCGGATGGTTAGGTTGATCTACCTTCCTGCTGGCAAGGGCGCTAAGAAACAGGGTGTGGACGATTACCTCGCATCCGGGCACACCGTGGACGAGTTGCTGGAGTACGCCACACCCGATCTGAAGAGTCCGCCACATGATAAAGAGCCGGAGCATCCCTACCGCGCCACGCCAGGCGGCCTCGTCTGGGACAAGCCGACGCAGAACGGGAGCGTGCCCACGACGCTCACGAACTTCACGGCGAGGATCAAGGCGGATGCATCGGAAGACGACGGCGCGGAAGTGGAGCGGGGTTTCGAGATCGAGGCGATGCTGTTGGGCAGGCGGCACACCTTCACCGTTCCGGCGAAGCAGTTTCCGGGCATGGGCTGGGTTGCGGAACACTTGGGAGCCGGAGCCATTGTGCAGCCCGGCTTCGGCATCAAAGACCACGCCCGCACCGCCGTACAGACGCTTTCGGGAGAGATCCCGGCCCGACGAGTCTACGCGCACACCGGCTGGCGCAAGATCGGTGACGAGTGGCTCTACCTTCACGCCGGCGGGGCCGTTGGCGGGAGTGCGGGTGGTGAAGGATCGGAGGCACAGGTAGAGCTATCCGGTGCCCTGCGAGAGCGTGAGCTGCCTACGGCCTCGCCGGAGGGAGAAGAAATGCTGGGAGCCGTCCGGGCGAGCCTTGCGCTCCTGGAGGTTGCTCCGGGCGGTATCTCTTACCCGCTTCTCGCCGCAGCCTACCGCGCTCCCCTCGGAGAGTCGGACCTCAGCATCCATCTATCGGGACCCACCGGAGAGGGAAAGAGCGAGCTGGCCGCGCTCTTCCAGCAGCATTACGGCGCGGAGCTGGACGCCAGGAGCCTGCTCTCCTGGGAGTCAACTGAGAACGCCATCGAAGGACAGGCTTTCACGCTCAAGGATCAGCTCCTCATCCTGGACGACTTCGCCCCGACCGGGACCTCCTACGATATCCAGCGGTGGCACAAGAAAGCGGATCGGGTCCTGAGAGCCAAAGGCAACCACTCGGGACGCCAGAGGATGCGCCCGGACACGACTCTGAGGCCGGAGAAGCCACCACGCGCCCTAATAATCTCCACCGGAGAAGATGTCCCCCGCGGTCAGTCCCTGAGAGCGCGGATGATGGTACTGGAGCTATCCCCTGGCGACCTCGATTGGGAGCGGCTCACCGGTTGCCAGAGCGCTGCCGGCTCCGGTCTCTACGCCCTCGCCATGTCCGGCTACATACGCTGGCTGGCAACCCGCTACGAAGGCCTGCGGATGAGCCTCAAGGCGGAACACGCGGAGCTGCGGAGGGCTGCCGGCGCGGCCGGCCAGCACCGCAGGACGCCCGGCATAGTCGCGGATCTCGCTCTCGGACTGCGCTACTTCCTGCTCTTTGCGCACGAGTCCGGGGCCATAGACTCAGAGACGGCACGGGAGCTATGGGCTAGAGGCTGGCGAGTCCTCAGAGAAGTCGCCTCCGGGCAGTCCCAGCATCAGGAGGCCGGCGAGCCCACCCGCCGTTATAGGGAGCTTCTCTCCGCTGCCATCGCCAGCGGCCGGGCTCACGTTGCGAACCCCGAAGGCGGCGAGCCGGAGGTCCCGGAGGCGTGGGGCTGGCGTCAGGCGACCGTCGGGAGTGGGGATTTCGAGCGCGAAGAGTGGCGTCCGCAGGGCGAGCGGGTAGGCTGGCTCGAAGACGAGGACCTCTACCTGGAGCCGGACGCGGCGCTCGCGGCCGCACAGAAGCAAGGTAGGGACTCCGGCGAGCCTTTAGCCGTCACGGGCCGGACCTTGAGGAAGCGCCTCCACGAGCGCGGCCTGCTCCTATCCACGGGCAAGGAGCGCGAAGGCCGGGAGACACTCACCGTCCGTCACACCCTCGAAGGCTCTCGTAAAAGCGTGCTACACATGGCGAGCGACTTTCTCTCTATCCCTTCCGCGGAACCTGACCAACCTGACCACGATGACGGAAAAGCCCATAGCCATGCGGACAACGTACCGCCGCTGTGGTCAGGTCGGGAGCGCGAACCTGACCACATAGCTGACCAGCAATCTCCTCGTCAGGCTTCGAGAAGAGGTTGGTCAGGTCGCGGTCAGGAACCAAGACAAGAGCCTGACCAACGAAAAGCCTGTAAACACGCCGAAAACATCCGCAATGGTCAGGTTGGTCAGGTCGCGGGAAACTATGGGACGGAAGTTAGTGAGGGTGCGCGCACATCATCCGGCGAGCGGGAGAGGTTCGTCTTATGAACACCCGGATTCTCTTGAACGCTCTCAGGGAAGCCGGCGTCGTGCTCACGCCGGAAGAAGACGGTTTGCACGTGGACGCTCCGGCCGGAGTCCTGACGGAGACTCTCAGGAGTTCTCTGGTGGAGAACAAGGAGACCCTCATCGAGTTACTAGAGCGGGAGCGCATCAGGCTCAGAGCGGCAGACAGGCGAGGTCTCGTCATACGCTGGTCCGAGTACCCGGCCTGGATCAAGATGCACGATCCTCTCACCGGAGAGTGGCACGAGGTCAGGGCCTCGGAGTGCCTGCCCGGAGTGGTGGAGACGGCGAACCGCAAGCGAAGCCAGAAAGCGGACAGGAAGGAGCCGAATAGATGCTGGTCCCAGACGAACAGAGCAATGCCATAGTGAGCCCGAGCGGAGGCCCGAGCACGCGGGAAGGCAAGGAAGTAGCCCGCTGGAACTCTACCCGCCACGGCATCCGCTCTCCCGCTCCCGTGGTTCCCGGAGTGGAGAAGCCGGAAGACTGGGAAGAGTACCGGGAGGGGATATTAGAAGACCTGGCTCCGCGTGGGAGCCTGGAGCTCGCGCTGGCGGAGCGAGTAGCGCTGCTCTCTTGTCGGCTCCACCGCGTCACCCGTTACGAGACGGAGACCATAGCCCGCTCCCAGGAGAGCGTTGTCGAGGATCTCCGCGATAGACGCCGCTTCGAAACAGGCGCACGTGGTCCCATTCACCCGGAGGATGTGCTCGCGGCCCCGAAGGAGGCCCGCCGCACGGAGCGCGTACTGAAGAAGTTCCCGAACTACCCAGACGAGAAGCAGCTCTCCGGCCCGGATGCGGACGCCGTACTCTGGGCCGTGGCCGGGAGGGTTGACGAGGAGACGGACCTCGAAGAGCTTGAACTGCCCGGCGTGCCGGAGTGGGCTGGGCTCTACGGGGACACGGCCGAATGGGATGGCTGGAGCGTGGGTCTGGTGAGGGAGTGTCTCTGCATGATTGCCTCCGCCGCCGGCGAGGACCTCGAAGAGCTGATGGACGGGGCGAGGGAGAGGGCACGCCTCGATGTGATCTCCGCCAAGCACGAAGCAGAGAGAGTAGAGGAGCAGCTTCAGAACATGCGCCGGGAGCGGCTCCTACCAGACGATAAGACCCTGGAGAAGGTCTCCCGCTACGAGGCACACCTCTCCCGCCTCATGTTCAAGGCACTCCACGAACTCGAAGCCCTTCAGGTGAGGAGAGCAGGCGGAGCGGCTCCCCTGGCGCGCCTAGACGTGGACGGATTACCGCAAGAGTAAAAACTGCCAAACGAACTCTAAATGGACTGGAGCTACCCGGCCTTCTCCATCCTGTCTATCCACTCCCTCATGCCGGCGAGCTGCGCCATCTCCGCTTCATTATGCTCCCAGAAGAGGCGCATGTAGGTATCGAAGTGCATCCCCTTCGGCCTCTCAGGGAAGGGCTCCATCATATTCCCGCTCCCTCCTAGCCCCTTCCGGATGGCCTGCGCCTTGTGAAGTGCCCGATACATCTCGCTCTCCCGCTGACTCTCGTAGACGAGATCGTAGCAGTGTCGGCACAGGAAGTAGCGTCCAGGTCCGTACAGAACCGCAACCCTCCGGCTGCATCCGGCTCCGGGACAGACGAACCACGGCCTCTCTCCACCGAAGTTGCAGGCCGTCCAGGTCAGGGGCACGGGCTCCCGCACATCCTCCCACTCCCCGCTTGGACCGCTCCGGTGGCGGTATGTCAGGATCACCCGCTCCGGCGGCTCCGTGCCCTCCACGACTCCCCCAATGGAGCCTGTCTCCTTGTCTGCCCGCGACCAGCGCAAAGAGAACCAGCGCCCCGGCTTCAGCAAGCCCTCCCGATGAAGGTATCGTACGTCTATGCTATGACACTCGCCGGTAGTGGTCTTCTTATCGAACCTGTACCAGTTGCCGCTACCCACGCCGCCCATAATTTTCTCCCCTCTTTTTGCCGAAATCATAAGGCAAGTTTCACAACACCGGAGCAGGAGCAGCGCTGGCGCTAGCCATCGTCTATCTAGCTTCCGAACTGCTGCAATAGCCCGAGGGCGATCTCCCACTCCCTCTGTGGCAGGCGAGCGCCATCATGATCAGCCCCACCTTAAGAAGCGAGTTTCCTTCTCTGAACACTCGCACCCTTCACTCGATTGGAGAGTGCTACCGTCGGCGCACGAACAACAGCCCTATCCCCGCCCCGCTGATGAGCAACGCCAGCAGAGCGACCACCGGCACCAGGAGGGAGAGGCCACCGGTGTTGGGTAGCACGCTGCTCTCGGCCATCGTGTCAGGGATCACGCTGTCTTTGGAGTCCACGTCGCCAGCATTCGTGCTGCCGTCATCCATGCTGGCAGTATCGTCGGTGTTGCCGGCACTTGCGCCGCCATCTACAGCACGACATCCTTCTCCACCGATGCCCGTCGAACTTATTATCGGGAAAGTGTCGTTGGGGCCCCTGGCAAACACGTCGTTCTCCGGATCTACGGGTATCGGTGCGATGAGCTTGTCAGGGTTATCCCTCTGGTCCTCCGGGAAGGACTCGCCCAGTGTCTCCCTGCCGTTAGCTACTATAGTTCCGTCCGGCTGCAACGTAATGTCTGCGTTATCACCATCCCTGATTCGAAAAGGCACGCCACGATCGCTCATGGTTATGGTCAACTCATCGCCCTGTGCCGTAAGCTCGCAGTTTTCGGTCTCTATGACGATCTGGTCTATCCCGGTGACCCTCGTGCCATCGGGAAGTATGTCTATAACATCTCCCGGAACGAGCACATCCTTGCCGATAGCCGTTCCTCCCGCCAGGGGTCCTTTCTCTCGATCTTGCGGCTCGAGATCCGGCGATGAGTCGTCCGGTGAGGTGCTTGTGGTGGTGCCCGTCGTACCCGTGGTACCCGTGCCGGTGGTACCGGTGGTCCCCGTTATTGTACCCGTAGTCGCACCCGTGGTATCGGTCGTTGACGTTGTCGTACCTGTGGTGGTGCCCGTTGTACCCGTAGTGCCTGTTGTGCCCGGGGTGGTGAGCGTGGTACCGGTAGTTCCCGTCGTCGTGCCTGTGGTACGGGTAGTGGTGGCGGTGGTATTCGTCGTACTCGTCGTACCCGTGGTATCCGCTGTTCCTGGGGTGCTTGTGGTGGTGCTCGTCGCACTCGTGGTGCTCGTGCCGGTGGTTCCCGTAGCGCTCGTGGTGCTCGTGCCCGCCGTTCCTGTTGTCGTACCTTCGCGAGGGCCGGGGACTCTTTCGCAGTTACTCAGGGTCTCGTCGTCGCGGTGTATGGTCTCGACCTTGTCGAAGCCTCCGCCGCAATCTATGTGATCCACGCCGCCTTTGTCGCGGGCGTAGATACGATCGTCGCCTGCGCCAGCGTCCACCTCGTCGTCGCCTCTACCGGGTGTGATCTTGTCCTTGCCGCTGCCGCCTTTGATCGTGTCTTCCCCGCGGTTACCCTTGAGGCGGTCGTCCCCGCCGCGACCGTTGAGACGGTCCTCCCCGGCGCGACCCTTGATGCGGTCGTCCTTGTCAGTCCCTACAAGCGTATCCTCGCCGCCGGTGCCGGTTAGGATCTTCGCCAGGGCTTCGTGACTGGCGAAGAGCGCTCCGACCATCACTACTATCACCGTGAGCAAGATGTATAGCCGATTCATTCTCGTCTCCCTCAGTCTACGTGGAGCTTGTGCTGCTCGTTTTCTCTTAAGAACTCATCAAGAGACAGTGATTTTCGGCCTCTTCTTGCCATCATGGTTGGCCGCTCCGCTATGTCACAGGCGCAACAATAGCATCTTCCGGACTTGGTGCAAGCTCAGAGGATATTCAAGTACTCCGTCAAGACGAACTTCGGAGAAAGCCCCTTCCAGGCACTTACGCAAATCAGGAGTCGCTATCCTACCCGCTTACCCTTTGAGGCCGTATCAGGGCGCAACCACAAGGAGACGTGGGCTGGCTGCATCGTGTCCCTCACCACCCTCACCAGGTCGTCGCTCAAGGCGTCCAGGTTTGTCTCGTTCCTAAGCTTGGCTGAGAAGGCTTCCAGAGTCTTCCTGGCGTCGTACTTCCTGCGGAAGAAGCGCCTATCTATAAAGCGCTGTATGCGCCGCCTCAAGGGCGTGAACAGAGCTGCGATCACCAGGGTAGAGACGACGACGGCTATTTGGGGCTGTTGCTCCTGGCCAGTCAGAGCGCGGAATATCGCTTCGCTCGTCGCCACGCCGCCGAAATAGATCAGCGCCAGCATCACCGTGAGCAAGCCGTAGACAAGCGTGCGGTTGATGATGCGGTCTATGTCATAGAGGCGGTAGCGGAGGATGGCGATGCCGGTGGCCACGGGGATCGAGACAATGACAAGCAAACCCGACAAGGCGGCTATTTCCCCGGACTGTTCCTCGACCACAATTATCCAGGCGAGGGTCAGGGCGGCAGCGTAGGCGAACCACTTGATCTGCTGGCGCTCGTCCCCCCTCGCCCGGCGGAAGCGGACCAACAGCGAGATCACGGCGCCGAGCCCAGCCACAAGCAGCATCGGGACGCCGAATTTCAGCGCCCAGTCCGACACCGCAGAGCGCCATTCTTCGACCTCTCCCCCGAAGCCTTCGAGCTGCAGCAGCGCCGGACCTCGTTCGGGCCAGAGAACGATGGAGGTCAGGACGCAGATCAGACCGATGGAGAGGCCACCGAGCCAGGCTACCCACCGCCAGCGACGTGACGGCGGGTGGCCGTCCGGGAAGAGAAGGGGCAGGAACACTAGGATTAGGCCGAACCCTGGCGCCCAGATCCACTCCGTCAGCCACGCCAACTCCGCTCCCAGGGGGAGAGAGCCGGGATTCGTGAGGAGCGCATAGATCGCGTACGCCTCTCCGGCGATCTCGAGCCCATAGAAGAGGGCGGCAGCGCAGAAGAGCCATCCGATGGGGTTCTCGGGACGGTGCGAGGCGATGAGGGCCCCGACGACGGAGAACGACACAATCTGGGTGAGGAGGGTGACTATTGTAGGAATCTCGGTGAGTACCATCTCATACAGGGTGCGCCCGTTGAGGAGACTGAAGATCAGGCCTGCCGCAGCCAGCGCCACGCACAGCAGACACAGCGACCACGCCAGCCACGCGGCGACGCGAGCGCTCTTCCCACCGCTCCTTCGACCCTGTTCCCTTGCCCCTTCTGTCACAACACCACTCTACAGCACTACCGTCTGCTAAGCGTTACGAAATGCGTTACGCGCAGGAAGCTTTAAAACGCTTTGCCCTTCGCAGGCATTGCGAGAACGTTAGGATCTATAATCTTCCCCGTAGCTTCCGGTTTGGACGTTCATAGGGGGCCACGATCACGCTATTGCCGAACATGATCCATCGTCCGTTGCCGAGCTTCTGACGCGGGAATAGCCCTCTTCTGCCAGCAACTGGCGTACTTGGCTACCTCCACGCCATCCTCGTCATCTACACGTAACGCGCCTTTACTCTAGGATAGAGCTATCTAAGCCTCGCTAAAGTAGTCGGAGTCGACCCGCTTTATTTCATAAGCCTCCTCAAGCGCTACCCCTACGCCGTGATCAATCATTAGATTGGCGAGAGTCTCCCCGTCGATGAGAACGACCTTGTCTGATAGCCCTTCGGCGTATTGGGTAGCCCCGTTCGTAAAGTCGGAGGTAGTGATAAATATACCTTTCCTCGCGTTCTTGCCATGAAGCGCCCCTACGA
>Ga0136614_10002027_pt1 | contig 12387 bp, 12 predicted proteins | sample AntDrymUQ2792106_2_FD_106643 | JGI IMG/M metagenome (GOLD analysis project Ga0136614, IMG submission 106643) | Polar desert sand microbial communities from Dry Valleys, Antarctica - metaG UQ279 (21.06) | ecosystem: Environmental > Terrestrial > Soil > Desert | place: Antarctica: Dry Valley...
GTTTTTGGGACTCTCGGCATGTGGTCGTGCTATCTGGAGCTCAATAAGGGGTCGACCCTTTTCCCAACACCATGGACGATTTGGCGTGTGAGCGCGAGGCCCACTGCGCGCGTTATCGAAATATCCTCAGCTGCGGAATGGGTAGAGTTCGCATCTAGCGCCCATCGCGTCGACGGCGGACTCCTTTACCCTAACTGGTCGCTCATCGCCGATCGATGGGATGGAGTTCATGTGACGGCCCGCGCCGTGGCGGCCATCCAGGGCATGATCTTCATGGTCGATGGACATCTCATAGCGCCTTCGTACTGGGATACCGAGGCCACCTTTTGGTTGCGTTGGGTGTTCGACACCATCGAGTTCGTTGACGAAGTGAATGGGTAGTCACCGAGCCGCGGTGCGCGGGAGGAAGGGCTGGGGCGCGGCTTCACAACTCCGCTGCTCGTTCGGCCGCGCTAGTTTCCCACCGTGTCCGAACTGACTCGTCGCGGGCTCCTGGCGCGGGCAGGCCTCGCGGCGGGCGCTCTCGCCGTCGGCCGGCCGGAGCTCGCCGAGGCAAGCGATGCGGCGCCCGATCTCCGCGATTGGGGCTCGGTCCGCTCGCAGTTCGAGCTGCAGCCCGGTCGGATCCATCTCACCTCCTTCCTGCTTGCCACTCATCCGCGGCCGGTACGCGATGCGATCACCGCTCACCGGCAACGGCTCGATGCGAACCCCGTCGAGTACCTGCACGGTCCCGGTGACGCACTGAGCGCCGCGGCGCGGGAGGCGGCGGGTCGCTTCCTGGGAGCCCCGGCGTCCGAAGTGGCGCTCACGGACTCGACCACGATGGGCCTTGGCCTCCTCTACACGCGTCTCGCGCTGCGCCCGGAGGACGAGGTACTCACCACGGAGCACGACTTCTATGCGACTCACGAGTCGCTCCGGCTCTCGGGCGCGCGCGTCCGACGCATCGCGCTCCACGGTGACCCGCGCCGAGCGTCGGAGGACGAGATCGTGAGCCGCGTGCTGCGAGCGGTCACGGGGCGGACGCGGGTGGTCGCGTTGACGTGGGTCCACTCGAGCACGGGCGTCCGGCTGCCGGTGCGAACGATCGCGCAGGCGCTGCCGGAACGCGTGCTCGTCTGCATCGACGGCGTGCACGGCTTCGGCGCGAATGCCGCGAACGTCAGCGACCTCGCCTGCGACGCCTTCGTCTCCGGCTGCCACAAGTGGCTCTATGGCCCTCGAGGGACCGGCGTGTTGTGGGCGAACGAACGCGTGCGAGAGCTCATGCGACCGACGATCCCGTCCTTCGACGGCTCCAGCTACGGCGCCTGGGTCGCGGGCGGCGCGCCGAGCGGCATCCCCGATGGGCCGACCCTCACGCCCGGCGGGTTCCACTCTTTCGAGCACCGCTGGGCGCTTCCGGAGGCGTTCGCCCTCCACGAAGGGATCGGCCGCGAGCGCGTCGAGGAGCGAATCCGCGGCCTTTCGTCACGCCTGAAGGCTCGGCTCGCCGAGGTGCGCGGCGTGCGGCTGCGAACGCCGCAGTCGCCCGGGCTTTCCGCCGGACTCGTCTGCTTCGAGGTCGCCGGCCGCGGCCCGTCCGAGGTCGTCGCGCACCTCGCGTCGCGGCGGATCGTCGCGAGCGTCACGCCCTACGCATTGCGCTACGTCCGGCTCGGGCCGGGGTTCGTGAACACGCCCGAGCACGTGGACGCGGCGGTGATGGCGGTCGCGTCTCTCAGATGATTAGCGCGCCGGCCGTAGCCGCGCGCCGATCGCGCGGCGCTCGGAGGGCAGGTAGAAGCCGACGAAGGCGAGCGCGAGCGGATACGCCAGCGCAAGTACGAAGGAGATCGCGAGATTCGCGTTGAGCAGCTTTCCCGCGACGACGAGCACGATACCGACTGCGGCCGCGGTCGCGACGCGCCGCCACTGGTACGGCACCGGGTAGATCCGCTGCGCCCACCAGGCCATGCCGGCGAACATCGTCGCGTAGGCGGCGATCGTCGCGACGGCCGCGCCCATCATTCCGTAGCGCGGGATCAGGATCAGGTTCAGCGCGACGTTGACCACGGCGGCGGCGCCGGTCACGACCCAGTTGAACTGCGTGCGCCGCGCGCGTCCCACGCCGATGACGACGACGATGTAGGCGCCGAAAGCGACGGCGGCGAACGCGAGCGGCCCGACGACCCGCGAGGACTCGGCGAACGCGGGCGCAGCGATCCAGTCCACGATCCACGGGGAGAGCAGCGCGAGCCCGGTGGCGACCCAGGTCGTCAGGAGCACGAGATACGTGAGCACGTACGCATACGTGCGGCGAGCTTCGCGCTCGTCCTCGATCGAGTATGCGAACGCGGGCCACGCGAGACGAAACGCGGTCAGGAGGAGCACCATCGCCGACGCGATCCGGACGCCGACGGAGTACAGGCCGACCTCGGTCGTGTCCGCGAGCCGCACGAGAAAGAGCCGGTCGCTGAAGTTCGTGACCCACAGAAACAGCGCGGTCGGGATGAGCGGCACGCCGAACCGGTTCATCTCCCGCAGGAGGCTCCTGTCGAACTGGAGCCCGAGCTGCTCGCGCCGGTAGCCGACGAGCGTGGCGTACACGATGAGTGTTCCGATGAAGTTCCCGACGATGACGCCGATCGGGCCCTGGTCGAGCGAGACGACGAGAAGCAGAGTCGCGCCGATCGTGAGCAGGATGTTCGCGAGGCTGGCCGTCACGAAGGCGACCGATCGCTCCTCCACGCGGAAGAGGGACGTGAGCTGCTCGTAGTTCATCCCCGCCCAGAGGCCGACGAAGGACGCCATGACGAGCTCGGAGTCGTCCGCTGAGCCGAAGAGCAAGTCGGCGATCGTTTCCGACAGTAAGAGGCCGGCGACGAGGCCCGCCGTGGCCATGGCCATCGTGAACCAGAAGGACGTGCGGAGCACGAGGCGCCGGTGCTCGGGCGCGGACGAATCGAAGTAGAAGCGGAAGAACGCGGCGTGGATCCCCATCCGCAGGACGATTCCAATGACCGTGGTAAGCGCGATGAGCGTCTCGACCTTCCCGTAGTCGGACGGGGAGAGGTAGCGCGTGTACAGGGGCAGCAGGAGAACCGCGAGGATCCGCGAGACGAGGCCGCCGAGTCCGTAGATCGCGGAGTGCCTGCCGAGCCGCCTGAGCTCTGCGCCGAGAGCCATCTCAGAGTCGAGCGTAAAGCGCCAGCAGGCGGTCGGTGACGCGCTCTATGTCATGGACCTGCTCGACGTATGCGCGCGACGCCTCCCCGATGCGGCGGCGCTCCTCAGCGTCTGCCACGAGCGGTTCGAGGCGCTGGCGGAGGTTGGCCTTCGTCGCGCTCACGATCGGAATGCGCGTCTCGAACGCCTCCTCGCTGCGTGCCACCGCCTCCTCGTGCAGAAACGTCACCACCGGCTTCGCGAGCGCCATGCACTCGATAGCAAAAAGCCCGTACCAGCCCGCGTTCAGCTGGTCGATGACGATGTCGGCCTCGCGGTAGCGCTCGAACGCCTCGTCGTGATGGAGGCCCTCGACGAGGACGAGGTCGGCGTCGAGCCCCTCGCACGCGGCGAGCACGTGCTCGGTTCCCTTGCGGCGTCGCGACGACGGCGCATGGAGGATCACGGGCCTCGTGCGATCGGTGGCGGGGAACGCTGGCTCGATCGCCGCAACGTCGATCCCCGGCGGGATCACATCGGCCTCGGGCACCCAGCGGATCGCATCGTAGGAGCCGACCAGCTGGGCGCCGGCTTTCTTGCCGAACGCGAGCTCGGCCGGGCTCTTGCCGCGGATGTCGGACCCGAGGTAGTGCATGACCGACTTCTTGCGGAGCGCTCGCAGGATCGGGAACTGCACCGACTGCGGAACGAGCGTGAGGCCGAAGTAGAAGTGGAAGACGTCGGTGGTCGGGAGGAGGTCGAGGAGCGCGCGCCCCTGCGTGACCTGTCTGCGAACGAAACCGCCGCTCCGTTCGAGCGAGCGGTCGGCCTCCGGGTGCAGCCTGTAGCGGTTGAACACGACCAGTTGGGCGTCGACGCCGCGAGCTCGCAGCGCCTGGACGTTCGCCCACGGAACGCCCGCGGTGTTGACCGGGCAATGGACGACACGAAGCAACTCGGTGTCAGACACCGAATCGTGTCAAGGGAGTTTCGTGCCGAGATTGCGAAAGTCTCTCAACAGGCTGTGAGAGTGCCGATCCAGCGCCACGAGCGGTGTGAACCTCACGATCGCCCGATAAAGACCGGCCGACGCCGGACACGTACGCGGGGGGCGCATCCGCCGGAGTGTCTGACACTGAGGTTCGGGTTCTCACGTGAGGTCGATGTCGTCTTCGGCGAGCTGGGCGAGCCGGCGTGCCTTGTCGGCTTCGAGCATCGCCCGCATCGTCTGTCCCATCGTCTCGCCCGGATAGACCCAGATCGCCGGATGGACGAGGATCTGGAGCCATGGAAACGCGCCCGCGCGCAGCTCCTCGTGAGGGCAGCCCGACCGCCAGCGCTGGTTCGAGTCGGAGCGGTACGTCGGTGGCGTGAAATAACGCTTGCCGTAGGCGTTCGCTGCGTCAGGGATCTCGTCAGACGCGTACTCGGGCCTCGGGTTGTGCCAGGAGACGACCGGGTCGAAGCGCTCGTCGAGGACGACGTTCGGGTGCACGGCGTGCAGGCCGACGCGATGTCCGAGCTCACGAATGCGCGCGATGGCCGACACGCCTTCCGGCGACACGAGGTTGTAGAAGACGGACTCGGTCATGAGCAGGTAGGTGGCCTGCACCCCGAGCTCCGCTTCGAGCTCTGCCATCGTGACCGCCGCCTCCAGCGAGAGGTCGATGTCGTGGCGGAGGAAGAGGTCTCCGTGCTCCGGCCCGGTGCCAAACTGCGCGAAGCGATAGCCACCTGCGTAGGCCGCCTCGAGGATCTCTCGGTAGTGCTCCAGGTCGAACGAGCAGCTCATCGCCGGGCGAGCACCCAGTGAAACGCGACTGCGCTCTCGGGCTCTTGCATCTGCGCGAGCTCGTCGCGCAGCAGCTCGAATCCGGCACCCGAGAGCATTCGGCGGGTCGTCTCGGGCGGAAAGCTGGAGAAGAACATCGTCGTCCCGAGCCAGTCTCCCGTCCACGACCCGGTGTCGCTCGTGCCGAAGGCAGCGAGGAGGAGCCCATCCGGTACGAGCCACGAGCGGATGCTCTCGAAGAGGCCGGCGAGTAGATCGCGCGGAGTGTGGTTGAAGTAGAAGGCGGCGACTGCTTCGAACTGCGCGGGCTCGAGCTCTAACGCCGTGAAGTCGGCGTGGATGAACTCGGCGTCGGGGACGTTCGCACGGGCGCGTGAGATCTGCTCCCCGGAGATGTCGACGCCGGTGACGCGAAAGCGCTCGGCGAGAAGGAGCGTGTCCGGCACTCCCGGGCCGCAGCCGAGCTCGAGGATCCGTGCGCCGTCAGCCAGCCGGGAGGTCAGGGCTTCGCTCCACTCGCGCCGAGGCCCGTCCACGATCTGATCTCTCCATTCGAGGAAGTGGTCGCTGATGACGTCATAGCCGCGCTCGACGATTTGCGTTCTCAGATCGGTCACGTCATCACCTCGACGGCCAGCAGCCCAGCAGCGTGGTCGGCGCGTCGCACGGCCTCTTCTGGAGTCTCCCCGACCGCGATCACGTAGCCGCGCCGGTCGCCGTCACGGCGTACGGGCCGAATTGTCTCGCCGACTTCGAGATAGGTGTCGGCCTGAACGACACCCTCGGCGTCGCGGACAGGATCGAGGCTTCCGATCGACACGACCCGGCCGGTCGACAGCGGGCCAGGGTCGGCGGTGAGGAAGCGGATGGCGAGCGGCTGGGAGAACTGCGGGAGCGCATGCTCGTCGCCGACCTCCTCGCCAAGTGCCTGGCGAAGCGCGATCTCGACGAGGTCGACGCCGACCGCGTGGCGGACGAGGTCGGCCATCTGCCCACCTGGGATGCGCGCCGCGACCTCGACCACCGCGACATCTCCCTCCGGCGACGCGATGAGCTGCGGGAAAGCGATCCCGTCCCGCAGCCCAAGTGCCCGCACGGAGTCGACGGCGATGTGCTCGGCTTGCTCGAGCTGGTCGGCGGGGATCGACGGAGGGTAGACGTGCATCCAGCCGACTCCGAAACCGATCCCCGGAGGCCGGAGCCGGTCGGACAGCGTCAGCAATGTTGTCTCTCCGCCCCGCGCGATCACGATCCCGTTCATCTCGATGCCGTCCACGAACGCCTCGACCAACGCCTCGTGCGTCGGCGACTCGTTCAGCGCCTCCTCGAGATCTCGCTCGAGGTCCTCGACGCTCTCCACGCGAAACACAGCGCGTTGCCCACCCGAGTCGACAGGCTTGAGAACGGCTGGGAGCCCGGACGCCTCGAGTGCCTGCGGCGCATTCTCGGCCGAGCGAATGGCAGCGAACAGCGGCTGCGGAACTCCCGCGTCGGCGAGCGCGGCCCGCATCGCCAGCTTGTGGGTCATCCGGTGAGCGGTGTCGATCCCGATCCCGGCGAGCCCGAGCTCGTCCGCCACCGCGGCCACGACCGGTACGGCGCGGTCGGCCGAGACGGTCAGCACGCCGTCGACCCGATGACGCCGACCGACCTCGGTTACAGCTGGGACGTCCGTGAAGTCGACGACCTCGGCGATGTCGGCCGAGCGAAGACCAGGCGCCTGCGGGTTGCGGTCGACCGCGACGACCCTCAGATCTCGTGCGCGCGCCTGCTCGATCGCACGGCGCTGGTGGCGACCCGCGCCGACGAAGAGGACGGTCTTCACGGCCGCCGATGCTAACGACGCCAAGTAGCAGACTGTTACTTGGCGGTCTCTCCGGCTTGCTGACCGACGGTGACGTTACGAAAGGTGGACAAAGAGCCCGGTGTCTGTCACCTGCGGTGACTCTGTCACCCGCGGTGACTCTGTCACCCGCTTATCCTTTGTCACCCGCTTCTCGTCGTCTAGGAAGGTGGCAGGAGCCAGGGCGAGAAGCGATTCCAGCGCGCGATGTGACAGCCGTTCATCAGGTTGAAGCTCGCCCACACGCGCCGCTCGTCGATGACGCCGATGACGCGAGCGCGATCCGGGCCGCCGTAGATCTCGGTGCAGACCGCCCTGCGCGGAACAGGCATGAAAAGCATTCGTCCGCCGGCGGCGAGCCTGCGACAGGCTTCGCCCGGCCTTGCGAGCGTTCCTCCGGCAGGGTCACAGCGGAGGGTCCACGTCTTCTGCTCGGCCGAGCTCTCCCCATTGGGCCAGTACGTGACCTTCAGAGCGGTGACCGATGATGTCGCCGCCGATCCGGTCGCAGCCACGAGAAGTGCGGCGGTAAGCACGAGCAGTGCGATTCCGCGCATACGGCCAAGGTACCTGTCCCCTTCCTCACTAGACTCGCCGCGTGTCCCTGAGCGGCAAGCGGGTTCTCATCACGGGCGGCGCCGGTTTCATCGGCACCACGCTCGCGCGCCGGCTGGTGGACGAGAACGAGATCGTCGCGGTCGACAACCTTCACCGCGACTCGCTCGGCGGGACGAGCCTCGCGGAGCACCCGAACTTCCACTTCGTCCAGGGAGACGTGCTCGACGACGAGCGCCTCCGGGAGCACTTCGCGGGAGCGACTCACATCGTTCACTGCGCCGGAATCGCGGGCGTGGACACCGTTCTCGAGAGCCCGGTGCGGACGATGCGCGTCAACGTCATCGGCACCTACAACGTGCTCGAGGCCGCGCTCGCGGCGGGAGATACGGTCGAGCGCCTGGTCGACTTCTCGACGAGCGAGGTGTTCGGCCAGCACGCGTTCAACGTGCAGGAGGCCCATGTCACCACGATCGGATCGGTCGGCGAGGCGCGGTGGACGTACGCCGTGTCGAAGCTCGCGGGCGAGCACATGGCGCACGCCTACCACGCCGAGTTCGGCCTTCCGACCACGTCCGTGCGCCCGTTCAACGTCTACGGGCCCGGCCAGATCGGTGGGGGAGCTATCCGCGCTTTCATCGAGGCGGCTCTTGCCGGAGGAGACCTGACGATTCACGGCGACGGCGCCCAGATTCGCGCCTGGTGCTACGTCGACGACATGGTCGACGGCGCGCTGCTCGCGCTCGAGCACCCGAGCGCCGTCGGCGAGAGCTTCAACATCGGCAACGCGCGCTCCGCCGTCACGATCCACGACCTCGCTCAGCGGATCAAGCGCCTGACCGGATGCTCTGGGGAGATCGCCTTCCAGCCGCTCCACTACATGGATGTCGAGCTCAGGATCCCGAACATCGACAAGGCGCGCGCGCTCCTCGGCTTCGAGGCGAAGGTCGACCTGGACGAGGGGCTCGAGCGCACGATCGCCTGGTACCGGGAGAAGCTCGCCGCACCCGTCGGCTCGGCGTGACGGATCCCATTAGGCTCGCTCGGCCCGACGTCGGCGCCGACGAGCTGGCTGCGATCGCCGAGGTGATCGAGAGCGGCCAGCTGACCATGGGCGCGAAGGTGGCCGAGTTCGAGGGCGCGCTAGCCCAGGCGGTTGGCACGGCGCATGCCGCTGCAGTCTCGTCCGGCACCGCGGCGCTCCATCTCGCGCTGCTCGCGCTCGATATCGGCCCCGGCGACGAGGTGATCGTCCCCGCGTACACGTTCCCGGCGACCGCCAACGTCGTCGAGCTGTGCGGCGCGCGGGCCGTGCTCGTCGATGTCGATCCAGTCACGTTTCTCGTTGACGCGGCCGCGGTGGCAGCGGCTGTGACTCCGAGCACACGTGCCGTCATGGCGGTTCACCTCTTCGGCCGCCCGGTCGAATGGGAGGCGCTGCAGACCTCGGCGCCCCAGGAGGTCATGCTCGTCGAGGACGCGGCGGGCGCGCTCGGCGCCCGCTACCGGGGCACGCCCTGTGGCGCGCTCGGCGTCGCCGCCTGCCTCTCCTTCCACCCGCGTAAGATCGTGACGACCGGTGAGGGCGGCGCCGTCACGACAGACGAGGCCGGCCTGGACAAGGCGGTGCGGCGGCTCCGCCATCACGGCTGGGCGACTCTCGGCGATATGCCGGCGCCGGGCTTCAACTACCGGCTGCCCGACCTGTTGTGCGCGGTCGGAATCCCGCAGCTGGCGCGACTCGAGGAGCTGCTCGCCGCCCGGGAGCGCGTCGCCGGCTGGTACACGGAGCGGCTCGAACCCTTGCTCGTTACGCCGAGCGCCGCCGACGGCGACCGCCACGGCTGGCAGGCCTACGTCGTCCAGCTCGAGCGCCGCGACGAAGCCCTGGCTGGGCTCCGCGAACAGGGCATCGAGGCCCAGATCGGGACCTGGGCGCTCCACCGGCTCGCTCCCTACCGTGCGCAGGGCCCGTTCCCGGGCGCCGACCGCGCGTTCGCGCTCGCGCTCGCGCTGCCGTTCGCGACGACGACGACCGAGGACGAGGTCGAGCGGGTCGTGTCCGTGCTCGCTCGCTTCCTGTGAGAGACGGGTGGGCCGGAGTCGAGCCGGATCGCACAGCTCGCGTCTCGACGCTCGAGCTCTTCTTCGACCTCGTCTTCGTCCTCACGATCACGCAGCTGACGGCGGTGCTGGTCGACGGCGGCGGGATCGCCGGGATCGCCCAGGTCGTCGTGATGCTCGCCGTGATCTGGTGGATGTACGACGGTTACGCGTGGCTGACGAACGCGATCGCCACCGATCACCTTCGGCACCGCCTGCTCCTGATCGGCGGCATGGGCGCGTTCCTCGTGATCGCGATAGCGGTGCCGGCGGCATTTGCGGGCAAGGGACTCGCCTTTGGGATCGGCTATCTGACCGTGGTCGTGCTGCATGCGGGCATGTACGCGCGCGGCACGTCACTCTCCGAGGTGAGGGCGATCGTTCGCGTCGTTCCTTTCAACCTCGTGGCCGCAGGGCTCGTGCTCGCAGGCGGGGCATTGGGTGGCGATACCCAGTGGATCCTGTGGACGCTCGCGGCGCTGCTGCTCTGGGTTCCATCTTGGTTCACACCGATGGAGGGCTTTGTCGTCGTGGCGGAGCACTTCGTCGAGCGGCACGGGCTGGTCATGATCGTCGCGCTCGGCGAGTCGATCGTGGTCATCGGCGCCGCGGCCGACCTCGAGCTCGACGCTGGGCTCGCGCTCGCCGTGCTTCTCGCACTCGCGCTCACAGCCTCCCTCTGGTGGCTGTACTTCTCGGACGAGGGCGCGGTGGAGCACGCGATGGTCGACGCGGCGCCCGAGCAGCGCCCACGACTCGCGCTGACCGCGTTCGGCTATTGGCACTTCGGCCTCTTGCTCGGCATCGTCGCGGTGGCGGCGGGTCTCAAGAAGGCCGTCGGTGACCCGTACGACTCGCTCGACGGGTGGATCGCGAGCGAGCTCGCAGTCGGCACAGCGTTGTTTGTCGCCTGCGAGGTGGGCTTCCGGCGGACGTTGGGACTTCGGAGGAGCGGAGTCAGACTTTCCGCCGCCGTGGCGGCGCTGGCAACGATCCCGCTGGGGACGGAGGTCGCCGCCAGCGCCCAGGTCGGAGCACTGGCGGCGATCGTCTCCACCGCGCTCGCGGTCGAGGGATTCTGGTTGCAGACGGGCCAAACCTCGCAGGCCTGATCCCCTGCTCGGGTTCTAGCAGTCGTAATAGAGGGCGAACTCGGCCGGGTGCGGCCGCAGTCGCACCACGTCGATCTCGTTCTCCCGCTTCCACCCGATCCAGGTTTCGATCAGCTCCTTCGAGAAAACGTCGCCTTTGAGCAGGAACTCGTGGTCGGCCTCGAGCGCGTCGAGCGCCTCGGGAAGCGAGCTTGGCACCTGCGGCACGTCTTCGCCGGCGTCCTCGAAGAGGTCGTAATCAGCAGGGGCTCCAGGGTCGAGGCCGCGCTCGATCCCGTCCAGCCCCGCCATCAGCATCGCTGAGAACGCCAAGTAGGGGTTCGCAGCCGCGTCGGGAGGCCGGAACTCGATCCGCTTCGCTTTGGCTGCCTCCGAGTACATCGGGATCCGGATACAAGCCGAGCGGTTCCGCTGCGAGTAGACGAGGTTGACCGGCGCCTCGTAGCCCGGCACTAGCCGCCGGTAGGAATTCGTCGTGGGCGCGCAGAAGGCGAGCAGCGCCGGTGCGTGCGCGAGCAGTCCGCCGATGTACGCGCGTGCCAGCTCGGAAAGCCCCGCATATCCGGACGTGTCCGCCATCAACGGCGTTCCCTCCATCCACAGCGACTGATGCGTATGCATCCCGGAGCCGTTGTCGCCGTAGATCGGCTTCGGCATGAAGGTCACGGTCTTCCCGTGCCGGCGGGCGACGTTCTTTACGACATATTTGTAGGTCATGACCTGATCGGCCATGCGCGTCAGCGTCGTGAAGCGGAGGTCGATCTCACACTGGCCTCCCGAGGCGACCTCGTGGTGGTGGAACTCGCATGGGATCCCGAGGCGCTCGAGCGTGAGCACCATCTCGCTGCGAAGGTCGTGGAGCATGTCCGACGGCGCCGCCGGAAAGTACCCCTCCTTGGGCCGCGCCGTGTAGCCGAGACCGGGCTTGCCCGAGTTCCAGTAGCCCTCCGCGGAATCGACCGAGTAGTGGGAGCAGTTGGGGCCGAGGTCGTAGTGCACCTCGTCGAAGACGAAGAACTCGCACTCGGGGCCGAAGTACGCGGTGTCTGCGATCCCGCTGGCAAGGAGATACTCCTCGGCTCGGCGGGCGACGCCGCGCGGATCCTTCGCGTACGGCTCGCGCGTTATGGGATCGGCGATCCCGCAGACCAGCGAGAGCGTCGGCGCCTCGGTGGCGGGATCGAGGATCGCAGAGGTCGGATCGGGCATGAGGAGCATGTCCGAGTCCTGGATCGACTGCCAGCCGCGGATGGACGAGCCGTCGAACCCGAGACCTTCGTCGAACGCGCTCTCATCGAACGCTCTCGTCGGCAGGGTCACATGCTGCCACGTGCCGAGCAGGTCGCAAAACTTCAGGTCGACCATCGCCGCCCGCGTCTCCGACGCCCACTTGAGCGCCTCGCGGGCATCCGGCAGCGTCTCGCCGCCGTTCAGCAGGTAGTGCCGCTCCTCGACTTCCGACATCTCGCCTCCTCGATTCGGACCAAAAAAAGACCCCAGGACTCGGCGGAGTCCTGAGGCCACGTCGCCTCGGCAGGGAGCTTCTCCGCTCCCGACCTGACCGCACCTTAGCCACGAAGGTGGACGGCAGTCAAGGTGGGACGCGGCCGAAAGAGCGACTAGCGCAAGCTGGCCCGATGAGCAAGTCTGACGCGATGTCGGAGCCCGCGTGGACACGCGACGACGTGACGCTACTCTTTGAAGTGCTATTCGATCTCAAGACGCTGCTCGCAAAGATCGTCGAGTTCATCGAAGGTGGTGATGACGATGGCATGGAAGAGGAAGAAGCTGACGAACCGTGAGTGGTGGGAGAAGCACGGTCCACGGATGGA
>Ga0136614_10002029_pt1 | contig 12386 bp, 10 predicted proteins | sample AntDrymUQ2792106_2_FD_106643 | JGI IMG/M metagenome (GOLD analysis project Ga0136614, IMG submission 106643) | Polar desert sand microbial communities from Dry Valleys, Antarctica - metaG UQ279 (21.06) | ecosystem: Environmental > Terrestrial > Soil > Desert | place: Antarctica: Dry Valley...
GCATGTGCGCGGAGTTCTGCCGCACGCGCTCGATCTCGAGTACGAGCGACGGAGTCTTCAGCGTTCGTAGTTCCGTAGGATTCGTAAACATAACGCCTTGCTGTGTCAGCAATCCGGCTTTTTATTTTGCACCATCATCTCGTCCCGTGTCGAAGTCGTGTGTGCGTGCGCAAAAAGTCTTGCGCCCCCGGAGCCATCTTCCGTTGGTCATGACCCGCGCAAGAACTTCTGAGTGGCCTTCTTATTCCTTCGACTTTGCACCAAAATGTCCGCCACATTGCCATCCTGGTCTACTGCTCGCCACAGGTCCCGGACTTTGCTATTGATCTGGATGAACACTTCGTCCAAGTGCCACTCGCTCACCAGGACGAGGACGTCTGCGGCGGAGCTCGTGAGCGGATGCTTGGCCGAACTTGAGACACCATGCACGGATCGATGCGGAGGTGCGAGTCACGCCGAGTACAGCCATCATCTCTTCAACATCGCGGAAGCTCTCGAGCGAACGAAAGTAGAGCCAGACACAGTGGCTAATGACTTCTGAGAAGAAACGATGGCGGCGATAGAGAGCAGCAACTGCGTGCATCGACGCATTGTGACCCAAGTGCAGATCTGCAGCACGCTCAGATCTTTTAGTTGACAGTACCAAGACGATAGTTGACAGTACCAAGACGAAGCAGAGAACGATAAACCTCAAGCCCCAAGCGCTCCACGAAGCGTTACAAGAGGCGCGCCAGCGAGAGAAGACTAAGGATGCCAGAGACAACTCGGAAAAAGAACTTGCGACAAGAGTGTTCAATATGAGCCGCTTAATTTGGGACAAGACGATAGCCTATGCGGTGAACTGTTATGATGTACTGTGGATTGGTCGGGTCTCGTTCCAACTTGTGCCGCAAGCGAGCGATATGCGCATCGATTGTGCGAGTGTAGAGCGAAGCGTTTGAACCCCAGATGTGATGAAGCAGTTGTTCGCGTGTGACGGTCTCGCCGCAATGTGCTATCAGCAGTTGCAAAATCTCGAACTCGCGCGGGCTTAGGTCAAGTGATTTGTTGCCTTTACGCGCGCTCAAGCGGCGTAAATCCAACTCGACATCGCCGATTTTTATTTGCTCCTCGATTTGTTTGCGCTGCGAACGTCGCAGAACGGCTGCGACGCGGGCCAGAAGTTCGCCAACATCGAAAGGCTTGGGAATGTAGTCGTCCGCGCCCAGACGCAAACCGAAAGCTGCGTCAGAAGCCGCTCCGCGCGCCGTGAGCATGATGATGGGCGTTTCAGTCTCGGCGGAGCGCAAGCGTTGACAAATTTCAAGGCCGTTCATTCGCGGAAGCATCAAGTCCAAGATGATTAGGTCGAGCGCGTTTTCAGTTGTGCGCTGTGACTGTGAAGCGAGACGAAAACCTTCGTCGCCATCGGTCGCAGTTTCGACCAAGTAGCCTTCTGATTCGAGGCTATCGCGCAATGCCACTAACACGCTCGGTTCGTCTTCGATGATCAGAATCTTCGCTGCCATCAAATATTGTCTCTTTCCCCGCTTGATCAGGATCCTGAGTTTCTTGTTGCAACAAAGGCAGGCTCAAACGAAAAATCGCTCCTTCGTTCAGTTGACTCTCGACTGAGACTTCGCCTCCGTGCGCGTGTGCGATTTCGCGAGCGATTGATAGTCCTAAACCCGAGCCGGATTTAGCTTGCACTTCTTCTTGCGATGCGCGATGAAAAGCATCGAAGATGCGCTTTTGTTCGTCGGGCGCGACGCCTATGCCGTAATCGCGCACTTCAATTACGGCCGCATCGTTTTCAGCTTTGACAGCGACATTTACGCTCCGCGAACCGCCGGAATACTTGACAGCGTTCGACAACAAGTTCAACAGAATCTGTCGCAAAGCCCCTTCGTCAAATTCGGCCCAAACAGGCTCGGACGAAATTTGCACGTTGATAACGAAGCCTTGCGCGCGCGGCGTGGCTAGAAGTACTTCGACCACGTCTGCCGCGATTGGCCCAACGTCGCCTTTGACAAAACGATAACGTCGCGCTCCGCGTTCGAGACGCGACATCTCCAAAATGTTGTTGAGCAACAACGTGAGACGGTCGCTTTCCAGCGTGATGATTTGTCCGTATTCGCGCACACGTTCGGAGTTGCGCGCGCGACTCGTGCGTAACAAGTCGCCGAGAGCGCGAATCGCCGTCAGCGGCGTTTTGAGTTCGTGGGAGATGTTGGATAGAAAGTCCGACTTCAACCGGGCCAATCTAATCTCGCGCGTCGTCGCGCGCCACGTCAGGCCCAAGCCAATCAGCGCGAGACTCATAGCCGCAAGGCTTATCAACAAACTCAGTCCGTTTTGTCCTAGCGCGTAGGCCGCTGCGGAGCGGTCGCGCAAAGCCACGCCGAATCTTAAATGTGGAAAAATCCGGTCGTTTGTTTCAAAGCCGCGTTGACGCAATGGCTCAGACGATTCACCGATTTTGACGAGCGAACGCGGCTCTGTATTCGGCGCGCTCACGCTGATTTGATAGACCAATTGGCCTACAGCTTCATCATTGAACGCCCGCTGTTGCTGGTGCGCGATGAGGTGTTGGTAGTAGCCCTGGTATGGGAAATGTTCCGGCTCTGCCGTGAAGACCAACAAGCCAATGCGGTCGAGCGACCCGCGCTTTTCTACGTGGTCAGGTTCGTAAACAGGATGAAAGAAAATTTGGCGGGGCGTGGAATCATTCAACGAAACGGGCGCGAAGTTGGCGTAGGTGGCATCGTCATTCCTATTTGAAATCGCCAGAAACGCTTGTCGTAAGGTTTGCGTTGTGGCTTCATCCTCAACGAAATAGCCGACCGGAACGCCTTTGTGGTAAGTCGTATTGGGATCGTTCGGATTGGGCCGCATGAAACGCAGCGCACGCCACGCTCCTTCTTCGTCGCCGCGCTCGAAAAAGACCGCATACATATCGCGCATCTCAGGATAGTGGTCCAGGGCGCGCGTGTACCTGCGGGCCAGCTTTTTGATCTTGCGCTTGCGAACGCTGTCGTGGCTGATGGAGTGCGTGATGTGGTCTGCACGCTCCATCATTGCGTGCTTGGTTTCGTTCACCAAATCGAGCAGACGCAATTCCAAGTTAGCTTCCAGCGTCGCGCGCTTTTGCATCTCGGCCCGGCGCGAAGACAAAAACTGCATTACGCCAAGCACAATGGTCGCCAGCAAGACCGCGCCCATGGCGAAAATCAAGTAACCGCGTTTGGCTAAAACTCTTCGGTAATCCATGATGAGCCTCTCGACATGATATGCCTTTGCTCTGCGTCCGCGCGAGAGTCAAGAACGGTTTGTTACAACTTGTTACATCTTTTTCACAATCCGCGTAGAGATTGCCGCTCGACAATTCTTTATACTTCAAAACCTCAAGGTAGATTCAATTCGCGCTGCGTTACAAGTTCTGATGCGATGTTATTGTTTTGCACGCGCCTTCGTATAACTCTTGCTTTGAAGAAAGACGTATGTTCATCGAGAAAAAACTTGTCGGCATATTAGTTGTTTGCTTGAGCCTGCTTTTAGCTTTTTCTCCCGATTGCCAACATAGTTCCGCTCATTCATCAACGCTGAATCCGACCGCATCGCCCGGCATTGTCAAAGGGGCGCAGATGCGCCTGGCGGGGCAATACACATTTACAGCAACGCCGAGCCAAGCGGGTGGGCCAATCCGTTGGACGATTGACCGCGAAGAGAGGAGCGAAAACGGCGGCAAATCGAAACTCGCGCGAAACGTAGCTGCCACCGTTGGCCCCACAGCCACTTTCAACTTGGCGAAAATTGCGGGCAAAGAAACCGTTTATATCATTCGCGCCGGCGATAACGGCTTCAGCGATACGCACAGAGTGCAAGTCTTTCCGCCTGATGAGCGCGCTTCGTTTATTTACAAGAGCACGGGCAATCCTGATGTTCGCGTTTACATTGTCGCGCCTGCGACGTTGAGCGCGAATACGCACATCGTCATGGTCATGCACGGCAGAGGACGCAATGCAGACGATTACATCAACTCCTGGGTCGAGTGGGCCGGTCGCAATGATTACATCATTTTGTGTCCGCAGTTCGACAACAGGAACTGGCCCGGCACGCGCGGCTACAATTTGGGCAACATCTTCACCGGCGAAGAGGGACGAGGCAAACTCAATCCCGAATCTAAATGGTCGTTCACGATAGTTGAAAATATTCATCAGTTAATGCGCGACGGCTTTGCAATAAAAGACGAACTGTTTGACTTATGGGGACATTCGGCGGGCGGGCAGTTCGTTCATCGTTTGATGCTCTTCAAGCCGAACGCGAAGGTTAGATTCGCAATGCCCGCGAACGCAGGCTGGTACACTGCGCCTGACCTGAACACGGATTTCCCTTCCGGCGCGCGCCATCCGCTTTCGTTCTTCACGATGAAGAATCTGACTGACTATACAAACAAGCAAATGATTATTATGCGCGGCGCGCTCGACATCGAACGCGCCGAAAATTTACGCACAACGCCCGACGCTGATGCGCAAGGTTTGACCCGCTTCGAGCGAGCCGGTTATATGTTTGCAAAAGGTAAAGCTGTAAACCCTCGCTCGAACTGGCAACTGATTGACGTGCCTAACGCAGACCATGATCAAGCCAAAATGGCCCTGGCGGCGCAACAGTTTTTACAGAAACCGAATCTTTCGCTACCGCATTAGTGAGATTGATTTAGTAATCCAAACTACTTTCTGTTGCGGAAGATTCAATTTACAGATGCTGCGAGTAGAAGCCATCCCACAACCTCGAAAAGCCCATAACTGCTTTGGCAGCCCGTTGTACGTTTTCTGTGGAGCAGTCTGTTGCTAGCTTTTCAAGCGCGATTTTATCGCGTTGGAGACTCTGAAATGGATTATCGCATTCGTAAGATCATCGCCTACATGGAAGCAAATTCGCACGAGGCGCATAGGCTTGAAAATATGGCCGGGATGGTCAACCTTTCTGTCTCGCATTTGCAACACTTATTCAAAGCGGAGACGGAAATGTGTTTCGGGCAGTATAAGAAAAAACTTAAGCTAGAAAGGGCGCGCGCACTGTTGGTGACGAGTTTTCTAAGCGGGAAAGAGATTTGCGATAAAGTTGGCTATGGCCCAGGCCATTTTGCAAATGATTTCAAGACTGTTTTCGGTTTGTCACCCTTGCAATACCGCCGCAAGTCCCTAGCGCAGGAAGAGACAAATGAGCAAGTGATAGTATGACAGATTTGGTGAATAAATAGCAGAATATGGTAAGTAAAAACTCTTGCTTTGTTTATATGTTTTCTCTTAAATTGTTGAGGCATTCCCGAAAGTTATCAGGATTACAACTCTGTGGGATCACACTGTGAACAGACCATCAAAGTTCATTGGGGGCAGCCCAATTGGAGTGCGGAAGGTCAACATGGTGTGGGTCGGCATCGTGAATGATGCGGTGCTGATAATTCCAAGAGTACGCACTTGAATCCGTGCGAAATGAAGTGGTCAATCGTCCCGACAACCCAGCCTTAGCATTATCGGGCTAGGTCAACCCATAGCCGTTTGCAAATGCGTGTGACCTTTGCGCCTGTGCGCGAAACTCCGCGCTTATGGCGAAGTCCGGTCACATCCAATTGCAATACGCGATAGTAATTCAAACGACTCTCTGTTGCGGAAAGATTCAGCTTACAGATGCTGCCAACAGTGATCTGTTCCTGCGAGGGATTGATTCTTCTTTTGAAGAGCTGTGAGTTGACTCTCCGTAAATTCAGCCTCTGTTGCACAGAGGCATCTGTTCAAATCAAACAAAGGAGACAAATCATGTTAAGTCGAGTTGTACGTTTGAGTATTTTGACGGCGGTTATGATTGTGGGATGCACATTGTTTTCCGCGGAGGCATCGGCGCAGATTCCTGCTGGGTGCACGGCTACACTAAGTGGTCCGACAGGTCATGGAACGTATGTTTCTGCCAGTTCAAGCCTTAACTGCAATTACAACCGTGGTTATCTCTATGTATATGTACGCCTTAGAAGAGATGGCAATACAGGTGTTGGTAGTTCTAACAACTGTAACAATTGCAGGTCCATAAGCACAGGTACATCGATAACCAATTACGTCGGAACCCAGAGGTATTGTGCTTATGGGTCTTTCAAAGTAGATAGTTCCGGCTATTTTAGGCCAAGTGCGTGCATAAGTTACTGATATTAAGCGATAGGACAATCCAGTTTCGCGCTAAAACCGCCGGGTTATTGGACTATTGCTAACGCGAATCAAGGGTTGAAAACGACACTTGACGATATTCTTTCTTGTGTTTCGGGTCTTCTTCGCGTTCTTTGCGTCTGAATCCGTCGGCAAACTGCAAATGACGCAAGGAGTTTTTCAACTCTTGATTCGCATTCTTAGTAAGGATTGCGCTCAGGCTGATGGCTTAGGTTTCGTTCGTTTGACAGAGTTCGTTGCAGAGACCGAACGTCAAGCGCATTGTTGTAAGCAAAGTTCTGCGTGTCTTACGAAAGTCAAATACAAGGCACCAGAGACTGTCTCAAACATAAGCCGTCTCTTTAGTTACTCGTAGGGCTTACGCAAATGAGGTTCAGAGTTACGCCTTCAGGCGTGATTTGCAACATAAACTTCACGCCTTCAGGCGTAACTCTGAACTTTACTCGGAATAATCAAGGTGGATATTGCAATGAAAGCTAGTGGTGTTTTCAAATTCGTTCGATGGCATTCTGTTTTCGGTGTTATCACACTTTTCTTTCTTTTCGTATCAACCGTGCAAGCGAATTCCGACTTGATCGGCAAAGTCGTTTCCGCAGGTGGAAAGCCCGTCGCCGGTGCTAAAGTCGTAGCGCAAACAGGTGCTGACAGAGATAGTTTGCTGCTCGCTGAACAAAGCGGGCAAGAGGGCAAGATTGAATCGGAGACTGTGACCGACGCCGAAGGTCGGTTTCGTCTTACTTCGCTTCCCAAGACTGCTTTTTCAATAGAGGTGACAGCTTCGGGTCACAGCCGAACTGTGGTAGCAGACTTTCAAGCAGGCGAAGCAGGCGAGATAGGAGTGATAAGACTTGTCGCAGCGTCTCCGTTGTCAGGAAAGGTTCTTGATGAAGTTGGAAAGCCGGTCGCAGGAGCAACCATCGAAGTCTCTCGTTTAGGGCAACTGCGTGACATAGGGCAGCCGATGGTCAAGGTCAAGAGCGACCTTGCAGGAGAGTTCAATGCTCTCGACGCGCCAATCGGAGCGACTCACGTAGTCGCGCGCGCATCGGGGTTTCTGACCTTCACAATCGGAGGCAACGGGGATTTGATTGCCGCACCTTTGACGATCAGATTGACGCGCGGGGGAACGGTGACAGGGCAGGTTTTGGACGTTGACGGCAAGCCTGCCGCAGACGCTCTCGTTATCGTAAACACGGGAGCGGTCAAGACAAGACAAGACGGATGGTTTGAGCTTTCCGGTGTTGAAATAGGGAACGCGACAATTGAAGTCGTTCGTGGAGACCTTGTCGGACGCAAAAACGTCAATGTCGCAAAGAGAAAAGTCGCAAAAGTTGAAATCCGCCTCGCTCCCGCAGCCACTGTCGAGGGCCACGTGATTGATTCAAAGACCCGTCAACCGATTGTCGGAGCCGCGGTCCGAAAGCTTGACGCTCTTACAAGCGGCGGCGCATTTATCTTGTGGAGAGAACCAAACCTTTCAGAAACGGCAGTGACGGACGAGAAAGGACGTTTTCGTCTGACAGGACTTTATCCGGGCATGGTTTCTCTGTTTACTACCAAGCGAGGTTATGTTCCTTCTCCGTTTCATCCGACCGAATTGCGTTCGGGAGAAACCATCGGCATAAACCTGTCGCTCGACCCGATGACGAAAGTATCGGGGCGCGTCGTGGACGAATCAGACAAGCCCGTCGCCGGAGTTACTGTGTCGCTCGGCAGTTCGCGCAACCTGCAAGATTTCAACCTACGAGTTTCGAGCAGCAGCAGTGCCACAGGGATTTCAAGTATCACAGACAGTACAGGAACATTCACTATATTTGCCCCTGCTCAGATGGGAGCAATCTCGCTTATTGCCCGCGCTCCCGATTACACACCTGCACAGCAAAACGGCTTGCAGCTAAAGATGGGAGAAGAATTTTCAGGAGCTTTGTTGCGGCTTGCACGCGGCGTTGAAGCGCGAGGCATCGTCACGGATGACGGCGGAAAGTCAATCAAGGGAGCGAGAGTCGTTGCCTCTCGTACAGATGGCGGCGGAATCAGCGGTTTTGCGGATGAAGAGCCGCAGATTGTCACCGATACTGCCGGAACGTTTGTCATTCGCGGTCTGGAAGCGGGGATATACCGATTAGAAGCACACCATCCTCAATACGCAAGTAATATAGTCTATGAATTGGAAATCAAAGCGGGACGCACAATTGAAGTTCCGCGACTTAAGCTCAAGCCGGCAGTTATAATTTCAGGAACCCTCCGCGATGAGAGCGGTCAGCCAATCGTCGACGCGAGCGTTTTTGCTAATGGGGATTCCGGCTTCGACGACAACGTGCGTACCGACGGCGAAGGAAGATTCACTCTCACAAAATTCTCAGCGGGAACGAAAGTCAGCATTAACGTTCTCGCAAGCGGATACAACTACATAGATAAGATTGTGGTTGCGCCCAACGCAGATGCTAACTTAGTGCTGTCAAAGAACGGCATCTTGCAAGGTCGCGTAGAAGACGCCGATACGAAGGCCGCGATAAGGGACTTCCGCATCATGCAAGTCTCATGGCAACCCGCGCAGCCGTCCAACCAATACCCGATTTTCGAGTCAGTGTCGTTTCATGCAAGCGACGGTCGTTTCGAGTGGGCGAGTTTGTCGTCAGGCAAGTGGATATTTTCTGCTACTGCGCCCGGCTATCAATCGGTGGCGGTCGCAAACATTGAAATAAACAATGGCAAAACAGAAAAGGAAGTGGTCTTTTCGTTGAAAAAAGGTGTCGAGCTTCGGGGATGCATCGTTGACGCTTCAAGCGGCGCGCCAATCAAAAACGCCGAGGTGTCATACTTCGAGACATGGAATCTCAAAGATTCGGGTTTGAATTCCGATGAAGGCTTCGCCAAGATTCGTGTGACCGATATGGAAGGAAGATTCCGGCTTGACGGCTTGCCGCAAAAGAAACTCTCCGTTTTTGTCAGGGAGCCTTCTTATGTCGAGGCGAAACGTGAGGTGACAATCGGAGACGAGAAAGACATCGAAATCAAGTTGCAAGCCGGCGCGTTGATTATGGGAACGGTTGCACGCTCGGATGGACGCACTCCTGCCGCGGGAGTAGAGGTGCGCCTTCAGTCTGCGGGCGTCAGCAACCGCTTCGAGGATTTGTATGCAGTAACCACTGACAGTTCCGGGGCTTTCGGCTTCGAGCGTCTCAAGGCTGGGCGTTATCAGCTTGTCGCGAAAGGGAACGATGGCGAAAGCTTGCCCGTGCCTATCGCTCTCGACGCGGGCGAGCGTGGGTCAAACCTGGTGTTGGTTCTCAAGGATAAGCAAAAGGAATAAAAGCAAAGTCCGACGAGGGCGGGCTAAATTAAAATGAGGAATGCGCGTCGCCAATGGCATAGTCTTTTACTGCCGACAGTAACTGCCGACAGCCGACTGTTTTCAAAGGAGTCATTATGAAACTGTCACTTTCGTTATTGTTCATCGCGCTTTGGTTGCTCTCTGGTCCAATCGTTGTCAGCGCGCAAACCAAGCCTGCTAAACAAACCGACCCGGCAAGTAAAGCCGCCAGCCAAAACGCGCCACCTAATGTTGACGCCGAACAAGCGAACGAAAAGCAGCGACTTGCAGCCGAACGCCGCGCCGTCGCCACTTCGCTTTTGTTTGACCTGGCAGAAGCATCGCGTGAGTTTCGTGATTTGATGTTGCGCGCCCGCGTGCAAGCGCGCGCCGCCGATTTGATCTGGTTCACCGACCCCGACCGCGCGCGCGTCCTGTTTCGCCGCGCGTGGGACGCCGCCGATGCGATTGACCGCGAAAACGAACTCAAGGCAGAAGAGCAACAGCAAGCTGCATTGAAGACAGGTGGTTCATATTCATTTGACGCGCCGCCGCGCGCACGCGAAGAAGTGTTGCGTCTGGCATCTCAGCGTGACCGCGCACTGGGCGAAGAGTTGTTGCGAAAACTCGCAGAAGCGGAGAAAGAGGAAGCTGAACTCGAAAAATCTCGTGTTGACAAAGCCCAAAACTCTTCAACCAATCGCTCGCCGTTCGAGCTCACACCCGCGCAACGAGAGCGTATGCAGTTGGCTAGCGCGTTACTCTATAGCGGCGATGTCAAGCGTGCCGTGAAGTTTGCCGAACCGTTGTTGGGAATTGCTTGCGCAGAGACGATCCATTTTCTTTCCGTCTTGCGCGAAAAGGATGTGGCGCAGGCTGACGGGCATTATGTTGCTTTGCTCGCACGCGTCGAGGTTTACCCTGCGGTGGACGCCAATCTCGTTTCGCTGCTCTCGTCTTACGTTTTCAATGATGCCGAATTTGATAACGATGACCTGCGCCAACACTTCATTCGCGTCGCCGAACCAATTCTTTTGCGCCCCTTGCCGCCGTCCGAACAAGGTGCTTCTGGAGAAGATGCTTCAATAAATGGACGAATGGAGAAGTATGACGCGCTCAACCGCTTGTTGCCTTACTTTGAGCGTTACGCACCGGCAGAGACGACCGCCAACTTGCGCTCTGTGATGAGCGCGTTGCAAGCGGACGTTCCGGACTGGGCCAAACAAGAAAACACGAATGGGTCTCCGCTTACCAATCTCAGCCCGGGAGAAGATTTCGTCGAGCGTGTGTTGGAACGCGCCGCCCGCATCGAGAATGTGAAAGAGCGAGATCAATTTTACGCTTCGGGCGCGCTTGACGCCGCCAACCTAAACGACCCGCGTGCGCGCGACCTCGTGGACAAAATCGAAGACAGTGTCCAGCGCGAAAAAATTCGTGGTTTTGTTGATTTCACTCTGACCGCAAATGCGCTTGCGGAATTGCGCCGCCAGATGGAAGAAAAGCGCAAGTCGCAAACAAGTATCAAGCAAAAGAAAGCGTCTGCCACCGAGCCGCAAGCCTCGAAGAAGAAAACGATAACGACAGAAGAAGTTTTGCGTTCAATTCGCAATGGAGAACTGACACATTTTCAGCGCGTGTGGGCCTTGTCCGAAGTCGTGCGCATTCTGACCGGGAGCGACAAGCGGAAAACGAACAAAGAGCGGAGTCTGAGCCTGCTTGAAGACGCCGCAACGGAAGCGCGCCGCATCAGCCGCTCAAACCCAAGCCACGCGCAGGCTTTAGTGGGCATTGCCGTTCTGTTCTTCGACCTTGACCGCGCACGGAGTTGGGAATTGGCCAACGAAGTGGTGAAGGCCGCCAACGACGTCAAAAATTACACCGGCACAGACACATTGCTATCTGTTCAACTTTTAGCTGAACACGTATCTACGAATTATTCAGCTAGTCTGCCCGACAGCGATTTGACCTCGCTCTTTCCTAAACTAGCGCAAGCCGATCTGATCCACGCCATCGCTCAAGCGCGCTCATTTCAGGGCGAGACGCCGCGCTCAACGGCTATGCTCGCCATCGCGCAATCGGTGTTAGAGCAGAAGTCAAAGCCAGTAGACAGTAGGCAGTAGCAGGAGGCAAAACACAATTAAACCCCGGTCTTGGGCTAAATCAAGTCGGTATGATACCGACTTGAAGTTAATTAACGTGAGCCAAGATGAAGCCACGCTTCATCTTGGCTCACGTTAATTATGATTCAACATCTTCAACAGCAGCGTGTTCCACAATCCCAGCCACGAACGAGAATAAACTTGCGTAGCAAATCTGCTCCACAATTTAGAGAAAGTTGTTTCAACCCTGTCACTCCCGAAAAGTCTATCCAGATCGTCAGATCACCCTTCTTCGATGCAAAGATACTGATGTCCTCCTTGAAGCGGTGCCCCTTTGACGATGCCCGGCTTCGCGCGCTGTCCGCCGATGTGAGATGACCCAACCGCATGGTTTTCGGTGCGGCGGCAGAGGATAGGCTCGGCGTCAGGAATAAGCTCAAGCTGAGTATGCCGACAATCGATTTTGTGATGTTCAACGAACGTTGTTCCTTCATTTACAAAATTCCTTCCGCGGCGAGATGTTCCGGCTCGGAACGGGAGACGATCAAAGCTCCGACGACATCACCCATCGTGTTGATAATCGTGTTGCCGATGTCGAGCAGACGATAGACGCCGCCGACGATGACTGCGATTTCCAACGGCAGATCGAACGCCTTGACGAAGACGAGCGCGATGACGAAGCCGCCGCCGGGAATCCCTGCGGAGCCAGCCGTCAAGATCAACCCCATCAGCACAATCGTGACGTAAGAGGCAGCGGCGAATTCAACATTCGCCGCC
>Ga0136614_10002030_pt1 | contig 12385 bp, 12 predicted proteins | sample AntDrymUQ2792106_2_FD_106643 | JGI IMG/M metagenome (GOLD analysis project Ga0136614, IMG submission 106643) | Polar desert sand microbial communities from Dry Valleys, Antarctica - metaG UQ279 (21.06) | ecosystem: Environmental > Terrestrial > Soil > Desert | place: Antarctica: Dry Valley...
CTGGTGGGTCGCGTCGACGGCCTCGTTGCGGTACACGCGTCCGGGCGCGATGATCCGGAGCGGGGCCCCCCGCTTCCGGAGCTCCCGGATCTGCACGGGCGAGGTGTGCGTCCGGAGGAGGAGGGGAGGGGAAGCCGCATCGACAACGACGAACAGCGTGTCCTGGGTATCGCGCGCGGGATGCTCCGGCGGGAAGTTGAGCGCTTCGAAGTTGTGGCGGTCGTCCTCGAGCTCGGGACCGTCTGCGATCGAGTACCCCATCCGGAGGAAGATCTCTTCGATGCGGCGCCTCACGAGGGTGATGGGATGGAGCCCGCCCGCCCGCACCCTCCGGCCGGGCAGCGTGACGTCGACCGCGGCGGCGCGCACGCGCTCCTCCCCCTCCCTGCGCTCGAGCGCCGCGGCGAGTCGGGCGATCCCGCCCTCGATCTCCCCCTTGGCGGCGTTCGCCCGCGCGCCGAAGGCCGACCGGTCGCCCGGGGGCAGGTCCCGCAGGCCGGCGAAGAGGGCGGGCACCATCCCCTTCTCGCGGCCGAGGTAGCGCCCCTTCAGCCGTTCGAACTCCGCACGCGACGCGACGTCGCGCGCCGACTCCTCGCGAAACGACGCGAGGACCCGATCGATCGGGTCCCCGCCCGGAGGGCCTGTCAAGCCGTCAGGCGGACTGGAGCGCCCGCTTGGCGACGCCCACGAGGTGCGTGAACGCGCCCGGGTCCGTCACCGCGAGATCCGCCAGCATCTTGCGGTTGATGTCGTTGCCCGCCTTCTTCAGCCCGTCCATCAGGCGGCTGTAGGTGATCTCGTTGTCGCGGGCGGCGGCGTTGATGCGAATGATCCAGAGACCGCGGAAGTCCCGCTTCTTGGCGCGGCGATCGCGGTAGGCGTAGAGAAGGGACTTCTCGACCTGCAGCTTCGCCATGCGGAAGGACTTCGACTTCGTGCCGTAGTAACCCTTCGCCAGGGTCAGCACTTTGGCGCGGCGGTTCTTCCTCTTGTTTCCTCTCTTGACGCGGGGCATGTGAGTCTCCTTCGTTGACCGTCAACCGTGAATCGCGAACCGCCGCGAGCGGATCAGGACTCCGATGACCGGCTTCCGGTTCACGGTTCACGCGTAGGGCAGCATTTCCCTCACGCGCTTGGTATCCGACTTGGATACGGTCGTCCCCTGCGCGAGGTCGCGCTTACGGCCCGAGGCTTTCTTCGTGAGGATGTGGCTCTTGAACGCCTTCGCCCTCTTGAATTTCCCAGAGGCGGTCTTGCGGAACCGTTTCGCCGCTCCGCGGTGTGTCTTGAGCTTCGGCATCGATACTCCTCAGGCTCTCGCGACCTTCTCGTGCACTTTGACCGGCGCGAGGATCTGGTAGAGCCGGTTTCCCAACATCTCCGACCGCGACTCGGCGATCGCCTTCCCGGCGAGGTCGATCAACAGCCGGTCGAGCACCTTCTGCCCGTTCTCGCGGCGCGCCATCTCGCGTCCCCGGAACTGCACGGTGGCCTTCACCTTGTCGCCGTGCGCCAGGAACTTGAGGATGTTCTTGATCTTGAACTCGTAGTCGTGATCGTCGATGTTCGGCCGGAACTTCACTTCCTTCACCTGTGTCGTTTTCTGCTTCTTCTTCGAGTCCTGCTGCTTCTTCTTCTGCTGGTAGATGAACTTCCCGAAGTTCATGATCCGGCAGACCGGCGGGCTCGCCGTCGGCGCGATCTCGACGAGGTCGAGGTTCGCTTCCTTCGCCTTCTGGAGCGCATCGGCCATGGGAAGGACGCCGAACGCCTCTCCTTCCGCGCCGATCAGGCGGACCTCCTTCCAGCGGATCTGTTCGTTGACGCGGATGCTCTTCTTATCGATCTTTCACCTCCGGACGAATGGGGTCTTTCTCTCGCGCTGCCGCGGCCGACGCCGCCCGCGCCGAAAACTCCTCGACGGCCATCGTGCCCGCGTCCCCGCCTCGCCGCAGGCGAACGGACACGGAGCCTCCCGCCGCTTCCTTCTCGCCGATCACCAACATGCAGGGGATCTTGTGCAGCTCCGCGCGGCGGATCCTCGCCCCGAGCTTCTCATTGCGGTCGTCCGTCTCCACGCGGAGGCCCGCGGCGGACAGGCGCGCGGCGGCTTCCCGCCCCGCGGGCGCGAAGCGGTCCGAAACGGGGAGGATCACCGCCTGGACGGGCGCGATCCAGAAGGGAAAGTCTCCTCCCGTGTGCTCGATCAGGATCCCGAGGAAGCGCTCGACGGATCCCAGGATCGCCCGGTGGAGCACGACGGGACGGTGCGTCTTCCCGTCCTCGCCCACGTAGGTCAGGTCGAAGCTGTCCGGCTGCGCGGAGTCGTACTGGATCGTCCCGAGCTGCCAGGGGCGGCCGATCGCGTCCTTCACACGGAAATCGATCTTGGGGCCATAGAAGTTCCCGTCGCCCGGGGTCAAGACGTAGGGGCGCCCGACCTTCTTCAGGGCGGACTCGAGCGCCGCCTCCGAGCGGTCCCAGCTCGCATCGGAACCCATCCGCTGGGGCGGGCGGAGGCCGAGCGAGATGTCCACCTCGTGAAACGAGAAGGCGGAGTACACGGCGTCGAGGAAGTCCAGGAACGCATGGATCTCCGCCTCCACGTCCTCCGGCGCCACGTAGATGTGCGCGTCGTCCTGCGAGAAGCTTCGGACGCGGGTCAGGCCGGCCGTGACGCCGGAGCGCTCGTAGCGGTGCAGGCGTCCGAAGTCCGCGTACCGCACCGGGAGGTCCCGGTAGGACCAGAGGCGCTCCTTGTACAGGAGGTGGTGGCCCGGGCAATTCATCGGCTTGACGCCGAACTCCCGCTCCTCGATCGCGGTGAAGTACATGTTCTCGCGGTAGTTGTCGTAGTGGCCGGAGAGGCGGTACAGCTCCGCGTCGTAGATCTGCGGCGTGATGACTTCCTGGTATCCCCGCCGCGCGTACTCCTCGCGCAGGTAGGTCAGCAGCGCGTTGTAGAGCGACGCGCCCTTCGGGTGGAAGAAGGGCGACGCGGGCGCGAGGGGATGGAAGGAAAAGAGGTCGAGCTCCTTGCCGAGCTTCCGATGGTCGCGCGCCTTGCCCTCCTCGAGCCGCTGGAGGTATGCGTCGAGCTCCGCCTGCGTCAGGAACGAGGCGCCGTAGAGACGCTGGAGCATGGGGTTCTTCTCGTCCCCCTTCCAGTACGCGCCCGCGGCGTGCGTCAGCTTGAAGACCCCGAGCCGGCCGGTCGAGGCGACGTGGGGCCCCCGGCAGAGGTCGATGAACTCGCCCTGCCGGTAACAGGACACCGTCTCGCCGGGCGGGATGTCGCGCGCGATCTCGACCTTGAGCGGGTCGTTCTGCGCCTCGAAGATGCGGATCGCCTCTTCGATGGGCATCTCCAGCCGCTGGATCCCGTGGTCCTCCGCGATGATGCGCCGCATCTCCTCCTCGATCGCCTGGAGGTCCTCCGGCGTGAAGGAGCGGGCCGGGAGGAAGTCGTAGTAGTAGCCGTTCTCGATCGGAGGGCCGATCCCGATCTGGACCTCCGGGAAGAGGCGCTTGACGGCCTGCGCCGTCAGGTGCGCGGTGGAATGCCGGTAGATCGGGACGGCATCCGGAGACTTCGCCGTGATGATCTGAAGGTCGCCGTCGCCTTCGAGCGGCGTCGTGAGATCGACGACGCGGCCGTCCAGCTTCCCCGCCCACGCGTCGCGCGCGAGGCGCGGCCCGATGCGCTCCGCGACCTCGCGGACGGTCGTTCCTCGGGGCACGATCTTCGTCGCGCCATCGGGGAGGCGAACGGTCACCGTCGCGGCTTGCGCTTCCATCGTTGTCTTACTGCGTCCCAAAAAGTCAAAAACGCGGGTCGCCCCGCGTTCGCAAACTCGTGGTAGGCGCTAACGGGATCGAACCGTTGACCTCTACCGTGTGAAGGTAGCGCTCTCCCAGCTGAGCTAAGCGCCTGCGATCGAACAATCTATTGGTAGGCTCGAGCGGATTTGAACCGCTGACCCCTACCGTGTCAAGGTAGTGCTCTCCCCCTGAGCTACGAGCCTGTTCGATTGCTCCCGGGACCTCGCGATCCCGAGGGGCTGCTGGCCGGGAGCCCGCGGGGGCTTTGATGCCCGGCCTTCGTCCCTGATTGAAAAAGAGCAAGCCGCCCGAGTTCCCCCGGACGGACGGCGAAATTTACCATATGCGTCGCTTTCGTCGCTCTCGCTCGCTCGGGACCTGCTTACGCACCGGCTCGCGGCTCGCCCGGATGCGGGCTCGACCGCTCACTTGGCCCTTCGCTCGCTACCGCTCCCGCGGCGCGAGGCTCCTCCCCTCTGGGAGACTCCTCGCGCCGCGTGCCTTAAGTGCCATCCGCCCGGTTGGCGGCATAGAGCTCCGTTCGGTAGCCGAGACGGAAGGGGCTGTCGCCGTGGAGGCGCCGCACGAGACGGCGTACTTCGTCCTCGAAGGCGGCCCGGCTCGGCTCATCCAGTACGTTGCGCACATAAGAGAAGGAGCGCGTCAGACCGACGAGGGAATCCGCGTCCATCGTGACCCCGTGACCAAAGAACTGCCGCTCGACCGGCGAGAAGCATCCGGAAGCGGCGATGAGCTCCGCCCAATCCCGGTCGCGGTACTCGCAGCAGTACGCGGGGTTGTACCGGGTAACCAGCGCCTCGAGCTCCGTTGCCATCGTCCGGCTCTCCCGGTCCCGGTCGTTCCAGAAGATCGCGAGGCCGCCGCCCGGGACGAGCACGCGGGCAAACTCCGCGAGGGCGGCGGCGGGGTCGAGCCAGTGGAAGGCCTGCGCGCAGACGAGCAAGTCGGCGGACGCCGGCGGGAGCCCGGTCGCCTCGCCGGTACCGGCGGTGAACCGGACGCGTTCGTCGAATCCCCGCGCGGCACGGTCGCGCATCGGCGCGCTCGGCTCGACGGCCACCACGCGATACCCGCGCTCTGCGAGGGGCCAGGTGGCGCGCCCCGTTCCCGCGCCCACGTCGACGACCGCCGCGAGGGGCGCGAGGGAAAACCTTCGCGCGAGAAAGTCGAAGAGCTCCGGAGGGTAGCCCGGTCGGAAGTCTTCGTACGCGTCCGCGCAGCGGTCGAACTCGGTCGTCGCAGGCGATTGTAGCGCCGGCCGCGCGCCGCGGGGCCGGCGCGATCATCCGGCGGCCGCCGGGCTGCTGCTACACTGCGCGCAGCCCCGAAATGTCGTCCACGATTCGCGCCTCCCTGGGCAGCCTGGCTCGGCGGTGGAGCACCGTCATGGAGTCGCGCGCCGAGACCGAGGCCGCCCGCCGATTCTGGGAGGAGGGCGGCCGGTGCGAGGCCGAGGACCACTACTGGGGCGCGCAACCCCTCGTGCGCCGTGCGATCAACCGCCGCGTCACGGGCGACCCGAACCGCTGGCCGATGGAGTGGTTCGCCGCCCGGTTTGCTCCGGAGCCGCTGCCCCTCGGCCTCTCCGTGGGGTGCGGTGCGGGACAGCTCGAGCGCGACGCCCTCCGCAAGGGCATCTGCGCGAACCTCGAAGGGATCGACTTTTCCGCTGAATCGATCGATCAGGCGCGGCAGGAGGCGGAGGAAGCCGGGCTCTCTCGCGCGTTGCGCTACCGCGTGGGGGACGTCAACGCGCTCGACCTGCCGCCGGCTCGCTATGACGTCGTCTTCTTCCACGGCTCGCTGCACCACGTGCGGTCGGTCGAGCGCGTGCTCCAGCAGGTCCGCCGCGCGCTGAAGCCGGGCGGCCTCCTCTTCCTCGACGAGTACATGGGCCCCTCGCGGTCCGAGTGGACGGACGCGCGGTGGGCGTTCGCCCGCAGCGCCTTCGATGCCCTGCCGGAGGACTTGAAGAACCGGAGCCGGCTGATGATCCCCCTGCCGCTCGACGACCCCCTGGAATCCATCCGGTCGAGCGCCATCGCCCCCGAGACTCGCCGCCACTTCCGCGTCGTCGAGGACCGTCCCTACGGCGGCAACATCCTCTGGTTCGTCTTCCCTTGCCTCGACATGGGCCGGCTGCGGGAAGACACGTCCGGCGTGCTCTCGAGGCTGATCTCTCTCGAAGATCACCTCCTGGAACGAGGCTGGGTCGACTCCTACTTCCGCGTGATCGTGGCGCGCAGAGAATAGGTGAAGCTCGTCATCCAGATCCCGGCCTTCAATGAGGAAGGGATCCTCGGCGCCGCGCTCGCCGCCCTGCCCCGCGCCGTCTCCGGCTTCTCACGCCTCGAAGTGCTCGTCGTCGACGACGGCTCGGAGGATCGCACCGCCGAAGTCGCCCGCGCCGCCGGGGCGCACCGCGTCCTCCGGTTCTCCGTGCACCGCGGCCTGGCCGCGGCCTTCTCCGCGGGGCTCGACGAGGCGCTCGCGATGGGCGCCGACGTCGTGGTCAATTTCGACGCCGACCTCCAGTACGACCCCGACGACATCCCGGCGCTCGTCGCCCCGATCCTCGCCGGACGGGCCGACCTCGTCGTGGGGGACCGCGGGCCGGGGACGCTCGCCCATTTTTCGCCCGTGAAGCGCCTCCTTCAGAGGCTCGGGAGCTGGGCGGTGCGCCAGGCCTCCGGGCTCCGGGTTCCAGACGCCGCGTCCGGCTTTCGCGCCCTCACCCGGGAGGCGGCACGACGCGTCAACGTCTTTTCCCGGATGACGTACACGCTCGAGACACTCATCCAGGCCGGCTCAAAGGACCTGCGCGTCGTCTCCGTCCCGGTGCGCGCGAGGCCTCCGGCCCGACGCTCCCGCCTCTTTACCTCGGTCACCCGTTACGTGCTGGTCCAGGGCGCGAACGTGCTGCGAATCACCGCCCTGTACAAGCCGCTGAAGATCTTTTCCGCCGCCGCCGGAGTTTTTCTCCTCGCGGGCACGGCCCTCGGCGTCCGCTTCCTCTACTTCTACTTCGCGGGCCTCAACCCGGCCGGGCACGTGCAGTCGCTGATTCTCGGGGCCGTCCTCATCGTCGTTGGCGCTCAGACTTTTCTGATCGCCCTCCTCGCAGACCTCGTGGGCATCAATCGGACCTTGCTGGAGGAGCTGAAGCTGAAGGGGAAGAGCCCTCAGACCTCAGCTCTCAGCTCTCAGCCGCGGAGAGAAGACAGCGACACCCTCGTTTCTGACCGCTGACAGCTGAAACCTGACAGCTGCTTCAGGCCCAATCCCCCGCCTTGCGGGCCATCACCGGCGCCCCTTCGAGCAGCGTGAGGATCGCCTGCGTGTTCTCGGCCACGGCGAACAGGATCCTCGCCTCGGACCGGGCGTAGCCCTTGCGGATGAGAATGTCGAACTGCTGGAGCAGGGGATCGAAGTAGCCGCCGATGTTGGCGAAAACCACCGGCTTTCCGTGGATGCCGAGCTGCTTCCACGTGAGCATCTCGATGATCTCTTGGAGCGTGCCGAAGCCGCCCGGGAAGGCGACGAATGCGTCGGCGAGCTCGAACATCATGCCCTCGCGCTCGTGCATCGTCTCCACGACGCGCAGCGTGGTCAGGCCCCGGTGCGCCTGCTCGCGTCCCTCGAGGGCCTTCGGGATGACTCCGGTGACCTTGCCGCCCGCCGCGAGGACCTCGTCGGCCAGGGCGCCCATGAGGCCCAGAGAGGAGCCGCCGAAGACGAGGCCGACGCCGCGCTTGGCGACCTCTCGACCGAACAGGCGGATTTCCGCCTCGACCGCCTCATCGCGCACCGGCGCAGAACCGCAGTAGACGCAAACGTTCTTAAGATCCATGCGGCGAATACTACCGGCTTCCGAACCGGCTGCCCGGCGTCTCGATCGGGACGCCCCGCGCACAGAGCGGACACTCCGCCTCCGGCCAGGCGGGAAACGTGAGCGTGAGCAGCGCGTGGTGGGGCATTCCGAGCGCTGACGGCGCGACGCCCCTGTCTACGATGGCGCCGGCGGCGATGACCCGGGCGCCCGCCTGCTCGGCGGCCGCGGCCGCCTCGCGCGTCGACTTGCCCGTCGTGAGGACGTCCTCGACGATCACCGCGCGGGCGCCTGCCGGGAAGCCGAATCCCCGCCGGAGCGCGAAGCGTCCGTCGACGCGCTCCACGAAAACGGCCGGCGTCCCCAGGGCCCTCGCGGTCTCGTGCCCGATGATGACGCCGCCGAGCGCCGGCGCCACGACGACTTCGGGCGCGAGCGCGGCGAGCTCCCGCGCGAGGTCGCGGCCCGCCGTCTCCGCTCGCTGCGGCCACATGAGGAGTCGGGCGCACTGGAGGTAGCGGTCCGCATGGAGACCGGAGGAGAGGCGGAAGTGGCCAGTGAGGAGGGCGCCGGTCTCCTCGAAGTCCGAAAGGCTGATCACGGCGAAAACCTATCAGCGGCGTCCGCCCCCTCCTTGCCCTCGTCGCGGCGCGAGGAGTCTCCGCGAAGTAACCGAGCGGAGGAGCCTTGCGCCGCGGGAGGCGCAGCGCAGCGAGGCGCAGACGAGCAAGCGACGCCGACGTTAATGCGCGTCCTGATCCCGAGAGATCTTGTGATGCTCGATCTTCTTGTAGAGATTCGAGCGGGGCGTCTGGATCACCTCGGCCGTCCGGCTGATGTTCCAGCCGTTCTCCCGGAGCTTGGCCACGAGGAACTCTCGCTCGGCGAACTCCTTGAACTCGGAAAGCGTCGCGAGCTGCAGGCCCCGCGACGAGATCTCCGAGGGTGAGACGCGCGCCTCGGGCGGCAGGTCCTTCGCCTCGATCGGATCGACATCCGCCATGATGAGGACCCGCTCGACGAGGTTCCGCAGCTCCCGCACGTTGCCCGGCCACGCGCGCGCCTTCAGCAGGGCGAGGGCGCTCCCGGCAAACCGCCGAGGCCGCCGGTGGTCGCGCTCACTGAAGCGCCGGGTGAAGTGCTCGACGAGCTCCGGAATGTCGTCCGTGCGCTCCCGCAGGGGGGGCGTGCGGATCGGCACGACGTTCAGACGGAAATAGAGGTCCTCGCGGAACTTTCCCTCCCGGATCGATTCCGTCAGGTCGCGGTTCGTCGCCGCGATCACCCGGACGGTGACCTGGCGGACGCGCGACGCGCCCACGGGCTCCACCTCGCCGGCTTCCAGAACCCGCAGCACCTTCGCCTGCGCCCGCGCGGACATGTCGCCGATCTCGTCGAGGAAGATCGTCCCGCCGTCCGCCTCGACGAACTTCCCGGTCTGTCGGCGGACGGCGCCCGTGAAGGAGCCCTTCTCGTGCCCGAAGAGCTCCGACTCGATGAGCTCCTCCGGGATCGCGGCGCAGTTGACCTGGATGAAGGGGCGGCCCGTCACCCGCGATGCCCGATGGACCTCACGGGCGACCAGCTCCTTGCCCGTCCCGCTCTCCCCCATGACCAGCACGGTGGCGCCCGTGGGAGCCGCGCGGACGATCTCCTCCCTCAGGCGAGCCATGGGCGCGCTGCGACCCACGAGGACCGACTCCTCTTCGAGCGCCTGCCGGAGGCGCTCGTTCTCGGCGGCCAGGACGTTGTGCGAGAGCGCGTTCTTGATGGAGACCAGGATCCGCTCGCGCTGCGGCGGCTTCTCCAGGAAGTCGACGGCGCCGCGGCGCGTGCTGTCGACGGCGGTCGCGATGTCCCCGTGGCCGGAGATCATCAGAACCGGGGGTCCGCCTTCCCGCGCGACGATCCGGTCGAGCACCTCGAGACCGTCCATGCCGGGCATCTTGATGTCGAGCAGCACGGCGTCGACCGGCGAGGACTCGAGATCGGCGAGCGCTGTCTTCCCGTCGGGAGCGGTCGAGACCTCGTATCCCTCGTACTCGAGGATCATCCGCAGGGCGTCGCGAATGCCGGAATCGTCGTCCACAACGAGGATCTTCTGGGCCATGGCTCCTCCACCCGGGCCGGATCGGGGCAAACTTGCCCGCGGCGGGCAAGTCTAGAACGCGGAAAGCGTTGCGCGATGTTCCATGGGAACAGCGATCCGCTCTGAACGAAACAGAAAGGCCCGCCGGGCGGCGGGCCTTTCTGCCTCTCGAGCGGAAAGCTCCTCTACTCGATCTTCACGAGCACGAACCGCGACAACCGCCCCCGGGGGCTGTAAACATAGAGCCGAAGGTATTCCCCGGACTTCGCGGCGGAGACCAGCTTGCCAAAGTCCTCGGTCGACGCGACCGCGCGGCCGTTGACCTGGGTGATCACATCCCCCTCCTGGATGCCGGCCTCTCCGGCGGGCGAGACCTCCTTGACGTCCATCACCACGATCCCCAGGATGGATGGCTCGATGCGATAGGTCTGCCGAAGCTGCTGCGTCAGCTCGTGCACCGAAACGCCGATCTTGCCGCGCGACCCGTTGCCGGCGCCGGCCTCCCGCGTCTCTCCGGCCTCGGGGTCGTCGACCCCGCGCTCCGCGAGGTTGGCCGGCAGCGTCAGCTCCTTGCCCTCGCGCATGACGGTCAGCCGCACGCGGCTCTTCGGCGCCTTGCCCGACACGTATCCGATGAGGTCGCGCGTGTCCTTCACAGGAACGTTGTCGACGGAGACGATCGTGTCCCCGGGTCGGACCCCCGCCTTGTCCGCGGGCTCTCCGGAGACGACGGAATCGACGAAGGCGCCGTCCATCGACTTCAGGTTGAATGCCGCCGCGGTGTCCTGGTCGACGTTGCGGATGTTGATGCCGAGATACCCGCGGACGACCTTTCCCTTCTCCCGCAACTGCGGGAGGATCGACTTCAGCGTGTTCACGGGGACGGCGAACCCGATGTTCTGCGCGGGGCGGAACATCGCCGTGTTGATCCCGACCACCTCGCCGTTCACGTTGATCAGCGGCCCACCGGAGTTGCCGAAGTTGATCGCGGCGTCCGTCTGGATGAAGTTTTCGAACGAGCGTGTACCGGGATCCGCCGTCAGGCCGGAACGGTCTTTGGCGGACACGACCCCGACCGTCACGGTCTTGTCGAACGTGAGAGGGTCGCCGATGGCCATCACCCACTCGCCCACCCGAAGCCGGTCCGAGTCGCCGAGCACGAGGGGGGTCATGCGCGCCCGGCCCTCGACCTTCAGGAGCGCGAGGTCGGTGGCCTGATCCTGGCCGACGACCTTCGCGTCGACCTGCTCACGGTTGGAGAAGCGGATGCGGACCCGGTCGGCGTCTTCGATGACGTGGAAGTTCGTGACGATGTAGCCGTCGTCCGAGATGACGAATCCCGTCCCGCCCTGGGTTTCGCGGTGCTCCTCGCTGTCGTCCCGCGGCTGGTTGCGGCGCTGCTGCGGCCCGAAGAAAAACTCGAACGGGTTCTCCTCGCCGCCGCCGAAGGGGTTCACGAATCGCCGCCGGGACCCCGTCACGATGTTCGTGGACGTGATCGAGACGACCGAGGGCATCGTCTCGTCGGCGATGTCCGCGAAGGAGGGAAGGATCACGGAGCCCGCGCGGGCTCGCGCGGGGCCCTCCCGCTGCGCCTCCGTCTGAGGCGTGACGTCGACCGAGCCGGCCACGACCATGCCGAAGATGACGGCCGCCGCGATGAGGGCCGAAAACGAAAGGGCGCGCTTGGTGGACTTCTGCATGAAGCCTGTTCTCCTCAGATTACTGTCGCTGTCCAAGTTCTATGGTCCCGGCTCGAGGGCTCTCACGTCCGATGGCCGCCCGGCGGACGGCCCGAAATCGCAACATTCTCTCCTCCCGACGCATTCCGCGGGCGAATCCCATGTCGGCCATGCTCGACCAGGATGCACCGGTTCATGGCGACGCCGACCCCGGCCGCCTCCAGCTTGCGGGCCGCTTCGGGGTCCGAGACCCCCAACTGCATGAAGAAAAAGCCGACCCCGCGGGCGATCGCCTGATCCGCGATCGGGTCGACGAACTCCGACCGGCGGAAGACGTCCACGATGTCGACCCGCGTCTGCGCCGGGACCTCGGCGAGGGACCGGAAGCAGGGCTGGCCGAGGATCGTGCGGTGGCCGGGGTTGATCGGGATCACTCGATAGCCGTGCTCCATCAGGTAGAGGGAAATGGAGTGGGACGGGCGCGCCGGGTTCGGCGAGCACCCGACGACCGCAATCGTTTCGCTCGTCTCAAGCGCGCGGGCTATCGCAGCGGAATCGTTCATCGGGAAGCTTCCGGATCCTCCGAGCGGCCGGGCCGCATGTTGTAGAAGAACGTCACGGTCACGCCTTCCCGCGTGGAGCCGAGGTCCTTCGGCAGGGGCCGGAACGGCGAGGAGGTGAGAATAGCCTGCAGCGCCGCGAAATCGAAGGGCGGCACACCGGACCGGCTGATGATCGTGGCGCCCTCGACGCGCCCGTCCGCGAGGATGAAGAAGCGGACCGTCAGCTTCCCCTTCCATCCGAGACGGGCGAGGCTCGGAATCTCCCAGTGGAGCTTGATGCGCCGCACCATCTCGGCGGCATAGGGACCCCAGTCGTACCAGGTGCTGTCGAAGGAAATGGGGCCGGAGTCCACGAACCCGCCGTCCGGGTTCGGGA
>Ga0136614_10002031_pt1 | contig 12385 bp, 11 predicted proteins | sample AntDrymUQ2792106_2_FD_106643 | JGI IMG/M metagenome (GOLD analysis project Ga0136614, IMG submission 106643) | Polar desert sand microbial communities from Dry Valleys, Antarctica - metaG UQ279 (21.06) | ecosystem: Environmental > Terrestrial > Soil > Desert | place: Antarctica: Dry Valley...
CCGCGAGCAGGAGCGTCCCCCTCCAGAGATCGCTCCCCGCCGAACCGAGCGTTGCCGGCCATCCCGCACCTGCCACCAGCGCGAGCCCGGCCAGCAGCGGGCGTCGTGCGGCGACGAGCATGGCGACCGTCGAGCCGAACCCGAAGATCGAGAGCAACACCACACCGTGCATCAGCGGCTGCCCGTGCGGGCTGAACGGCACCGAGACCTCGTAGAAGGCGAGGATCCCGTCCCAAGCAGACTCGATGAGGCCGCCGAGGAGCTCCTCCTCCCCGGCGGTCGAGCGGGTTTCGAGCGCGCGGGCAGGAAAGGCAACGTTCACCGCCACGAGCAGGGCGGCAATCAAGACCGCGAGCCGAAGCCAGCCCGGCCGCGCAAGCGCCGGCGCGAGGGCGCAGAGGACGACGGCAAGGATCCGAGCTCCGGACGCGCGTGGCTCCTCGAGCTCGAGCCAGAGTGCTGCGATCAGCGCAACCGGAGGGAGCGCGAGCGCCGCGGGGCGCAGCGCGAACGCGGCCGAGAGCCTAGACACGCGCCCTTCTGAGCTCCGGCGGGGCTGCAAGGACAGCGCCGAGGTCGTCGCCGCGGCGCACGACGCGGACAGGCACGCCCGCTGCGGCAAGGCGGAGCAGGCCCGGATCGCGGGTCGAGCGCGAAGGCGTGGCCAAGCTTGCGGGGTCGACGAGGACGAGCGAGACGGAGCGGCGCTCGAGCACGCGGGCCGTGAGCCGATCGACGAGCTGCCGCGAGACCGCCGCGGTGACGACCGCCAGCTCCTGCGCTCGCCCGAGCGGGCCACCCTCGTCGGCGATCAGCGTGGCTGCCGGCCGCGTCCCGGTGGGCTCGGCGGCAGCGAGGAGCGCGAGAGCCGCCCGCCAGTCACCCTCGCTCGAGTGCGCGCTCACGCTCAGGATCTGAGCCGAGCTGACGACGAGCAGCGCCCGGCGCCCACGGCGGAGGTGGGAGCGCAGGATCGACCCGGCGACCCGAACCTGCACGTCGAAGGTGGAGGAGGGGAAGGAACGAATCGCCCCACCGCCATGGGCGTCGAGCAGGACGGCGACGTCGTCCCGTGGATCGTCCTCGAGCTCCCTCACCATCAGGGCGCCCCGTCTGGCGGTGGAGGGCCAGTGCACCTTGCGAAGCGACTCTCCGTATTCGTACTCGCGGACGCTGTGAAGGTCGAATCCGCTCGGTCGGCGCAGGAGCAGCCGCCCACCGCCGGGCGGGCCGGAGCCCGCCTCCGAGAAGAGCCTGTCGACCTCGGCAAGGCGCGGGAGTACGACGAGCGCGCCGGCGGGCCGCAGCGGCAACTCCGAGCGGGCGAGGCCGAACGGGTCCTCGACGAGGGCACGTCCCCCCTGGAAGGAGTATCGCCCGCGGGGAACGGCCCGCAGGGTGTAGCTGCTTTTGAGTCTGCCGCCCTTTCGGCGGAGAGCCACTTCCCGCAGGCCGAGCCGTCCGACCTGCTCGAGCAGGCGCACCGGTGCGGCCTGAAGAGTGCTCGCGACGTCCAGCTCCGCACGAACCGTGACGTCGTCGCCCTCGATGTGCTCCTCCGCGCCGAGCTCGCGGCGCACACCCGGGCCTCGCCGCTCGAGAGCCGAACCGCGGTAGCGCCCAGCAGGCAAGCCGCGACGAGCCCGATCGAGACGGGATAGAGCGCGGTCGCCCCGAAGGCCCACGCGGCGAGATAGGTCAGCCCGCCGAGCGCGAGCGTGACCCGCCCTCGCCGCGTGAGGCTGCGCATCAGAGGGGGACCGGCACCCGATCGAGCGCCTGGCGGACGATCTCCTCGCCCGTCAGCCCGGCGGCTCGAGCCTCCGGCGCCAGGATCAGGCGATGGCCGAGCACCGGCAGCGCGAGCGTCTTCACGTCGTCGGGCAAGAGGTACCGGCGGCCGCTGAGGAGGGCGCGCGCCTTCGCCACCCGCAGGAGCGCGATCCCGGCCCGGGGGCTCGCACCGAGGAAGAGGCGCCCGTCCGACCGCGTGTGACGCAGAAGCGCGACGACATAGCGGTTCAGGCTCTCCTCGACGTAGATCTCCTTGGCCTCTGCAACTGCCCGCGCGACCTCCGCGGCTCCAATGACGGGCTCGAGCGCCTCGAGGGGCTCCTCCACCGTTTGTTCGGTGAGCATCTTCGCCTCCTCGGCGAGCGGCGGGTACCCGAGTGCGATGCGCATCGTGAAGCGATCGAGCTGGGCCTCGGGCAGGGGATAGGTCCCCTCGTGCTCGACCGGGTTCTGCGTCGCCATCACCATGAACGGCCTGGCGAGCTCGAAGCTCTGTCCGTCGATCGTGACCTGGTTCTCCTGCATGCACTCGAGCAACGCGGACTGCGTCTTCGGCGAGGCGCGGTTGATCTCGTCGACGAGCAGGAGGTTCGCGAACACGGGCCCGGGGCGAAACTCGAACTCGTTCGAGCGCTGGTTGAAGACGTTCACGCCGGTGACATCCGAGGGCAGCAGGTCAGGGGTGAACTGGAGGCGGGAGAACGAGCAGTCGAGCGAGCGCGCCATTGCCTTGGCCAGCATCGTCTTGCCGACGCCGGGGAAGTCCTCGATGATCAGATGGCCCTCGCCCACGAGGCAGAGCAGGCACAGCTGCAGCGTCTCCTCCGGGGCGTGGATGACCCGCTTCAGGTTGGCCATCACCGCGGTCATCGGATCCGCGGCGCCCGGCACGGGGAGCGACTCCCTACCTGCCGCCTGCTCGTCCATCCCGATCCCTCAGCAGCTTCGTCGCCTCGTCGATGATCGCGGCTGCGACCATCTCCTTGGGCGCCTTCGCGATGCGGCGCTCGCCCGTCCGGGAGAGCAGGACGACCTCGTTCTCGCTCGTGTCGAACCCGATGTCGGCGCGTGAGACGTCGTTGAAGGCGACGAGGTCGACGTTCTTTTCCTCGAGCATTGCGCGCTTGCGCTCGATATCGCCTTCGCCGTGCCCGGCGCCGAAGGCGACGAGCACCTGCCCGTTCGAACGCCGGGCGCCGAGGCTACGCGCGACGTCCTCGGTCGGCTCGAGCTCGACCGTCCACGGGTCCTCGCCTTTCGGCCGCTTGCCCGCCTGCGGTTCCACCGGTCGGTAGTCCGCGACCGCCGCGGCCATCAGCACGAGGTCGGCGTCGCCGTGCCGCAGAGCCTCGCGGTCGAGATCGGCGGCGCTCGGTGTCTCGACGACCGTGACGCCCGCAGGCACGGCCACCGAGAGGTTGGCGGCGAGGAGCGTCACTTCGGCGCCACGGCGGCGCGCTTCGTCAGCGAGAGCGACGCCCATCCGCCCCGAGGAGCGGTTGCCCAGGTAGCGCACGGCATCGAGCGGCTCGCGCGTGCCGCCGGCCGTGACGAGCACGCTCCTGCCCCGGAGCTCATGGGAGCGATCGAGCTCCCGCGTGCAGCACGCGACGATCTCCCCGGGCTCGCTCATCCGTCCGACCCCCCACTCTCCCTCTGCGAGCTCGCCGTCCTCCGGGCCGACGAGGGCGACGCCGCGCGACCGCAGGGCTTCGGCGTTGGCCTGGGTTGCAGGATGACTCCACATGCGGGCATTCATCGCGGGGGCGACGACGACGGGTCCGCGGTGGGCCAGCGCGGCCTCGGTGAGGACGTTGTCCGCGAGCCCGTGCGCAAGCTTTGCAAGGGTGTTCGCCGAGAGCGGCGCGATCACGAGCAGGTCGGCTCGCTCGAGATGCGGGTACGGATTTGTCGAGGGCTTGCAGTGGGCGAGCGCCTCGAACATCTCCGCCCGCACGAAGCGCTCGGCTCCGGCAGTCACGAGCGGCAGGACGTCGTGCCCCGCCTTCACGAGCAGTCGGACGAGCTCGCACGCCTTGTAGGCCGCGATCCCGCCGGTCACCCCGAGAAGGATGCGAGCCATGGAGACATTCTGCCGGAGCATGCCCGCCTGGGTCGGCGAGGATGCCGCCGACCTTCAGCAACGGGCCTCAGCGGTCCTGCTGCGGCAACGCGCCCGTTGGATGCTCCAGCAGGCGCACACGTCCATCCAGAAGGCAACGGGCTTGCCCCTGCGGCAAGGACGCCCCCCACGGGGCGCGAGCCGCAGTCTTTCCGCACGACTAGAGGCAGGGAACGTGCGGGGAAACCACAGGCCTACCCAGGTTTGTAGTCGTACCTCATCTTGCCCTGGGCGATCTCCTCCAGAGCCATCGTCAGATAGTTCTTGGAGCGCGACTCCACGAGCGGCGGAGGGGCCTCGTCGAAGGTGCCCTCGCCCAGCTGATGGTGGTAGTTGTTGATCTGCCGAGCGCGCTTCGCCGCCAGGATGACGAGGGCATAGCGAGAGTCGACGTTCTCGAGCAGCGTGTCGATACGAGGATGGTTCACGGCTCCGACATGCTACCGACGGCGTGGAGCTCGTCGCTGACGATGCCCGCGATCTCCTCCACGGCGCGCGCCAGATCGTCGTTCACCACCATGTGATCGAAGTGACCGGACTGCTCTCGCTGGCGCCGCGCGAGGTCGAGGCGCTCTCCGATCTCGCCGGTGGACTCGGTCGAGCGCTCGCGGAGCCGGCGCTCGAGCTCGGCGAAGCTCGGCGCATCGACGAAGATGGTCACTGCGCCCGGCACCGCTTCACTGACGGCGAGCGCGCCGTCGGTCTCCAGCTCGAGCACGCAGATGTGCCCAGCCGTCCGGATACGGTCGAGCTCGGAGGAGAGCGTTCCGTAACGATGACCCGAGACATATGTGACGTGCTCCAGGAAGTCGCCATTCTCGATGCGCCGCTCGAACTCGTCCGCCGAGAGGAACCAGTAGTCGCGTCCGTCCTGCTCGCCCGGCCGACGCGCCCGCGTCGTGGCCGAGACGGCCGCTTCCAGGTCTGGCAGCCGCTCGCCGAGGGCATCGAGCAGCGTCCCCTTGCCGGCGCCCGAGGGGCCGGTGATCACGAAGAGCGGCGAGCCGCTAGCGGTGGAAGAGGCCAATCAGCTCCGAGCGCTGCCGCTCCGACAAGCCCCCAACCGTCTTGGCCTGGCTGATCCGACACTGGTTGAGGAACCGAGCAGCCTTCACCCGTCCGAACTTGGGCACCGCCAAGAGCATGTCGAAAACCTTCGCGGTCGAGACATACTCCGGCGGATTCGTCAGGATCACCTCGATGTCGGCGCGTCCGTCCTTCAGGTCCTTCTTCAGCTGAGCACGCCTCACGCGAATGTCGTTTGCTCTCTTGAGCGCCTCCATCCTCTGGTCGAGGGAGCGCTCTGGAGCCTGCGCCTGCGTTTTGAGCAACACCATTGAGCGCGGGATACTAGCAAGTTGGGCCGCGCGGTCAAGGCTCTAAGTTTTGCCTATTTTCCAGGGCTTTTTTGACTGACGTGTAATGGCTAAACACTCAAGTGGCGGTCGAGGGTGAGCCACTCGGCAAAGCGCCCGCCGTGCGCACGCCCGCGGATATTGTCCGCCTCGACAACAGCGAGCGACTCCAGCTCCCGCGCAAGCTCGCTTCTGATCCTCGCTGGCGCGTCAGGATCGCCGAAGAGAACGGTTCCCAGCGCGACGGAACTTGCGCCGGCGGCCAGGAACTCGAGCACGTCTCGACCTGTCGAGACACCGCCGAGGCCGACGATAGGCAGACCGGTCGCCCGATAGGCGGCGAAGATCGCGGCGAGGGCGATCGGCTTGAGCGCCGGTCCAGAGAGACCTCCGAACTCCCGGGCGAGGGTCGGCCGCAGGGTCCGCGCATCAAGCGAGAGACCGCGAATCGTGTTGACGAGGGTCAGGCCGTCCGCCCCCGCCTCCTTCACTTCGACCGCAAGGGCGCCAATGCTCGGGACGGCTGGTGAGAGCTTGGCATAGAGCGGCTTGGCGGTCGCCCCCCGGGCGGCGATCACGAGCTCGCCCACGCTGCCGGCCGGCTCGTCGACGTTGGGGCAGCTCAAATTGAGCTCGATCGCCTCGACCTCCAGACGATCGTCGAGCGCGGCGCACAGATCCGCGTAGTCACCGTCGGAGAAACCGCCGACCGACACCCAGATCGGGACCCCCAGCTCGGCTAGACGAGGCAGCGCCTCCGACACGAACGCCTCGATGCCGGGATTGGCAAGGCCGATCGAGTTCAACATCCCGACGTCGGTCTCGGCGATTCGCACCGGCGGGCTGCCCTCGCGGGGAAGCGGTGTGACCGTCTTCGTCACGAAGGTATCGAGCGAACGCGCCACCTCGGGGGCGACGAGCGCGTCGAGACAGCCCGAGCCGTTCAGCAGCCTCATGCCGCGAGCGCCTCGAGCACGGGTCCCTCGACACACAGCCGCTGCAGGCGCCCGTCGATCTCCACGGCGCAGCCCCAGCAAGCGCCGTAGCCGCAGGCCATCGGAGCCTCCCAGGCGAGCTGCGCAGCGGGAGCCAGCTCTCGGACGGCCTCGAGCATCGGCTCGGGTCCGCAAGCGAGCACGTCGAAGCGTCCCGCCGGCAGGGCCTGCGTCACGAGCCGGGGCTCCACCACGACCTGGGCCCGCGGCACGAGCGCCGCCGCCTCGGCGTGCCGGGGCGAGCGGAACCCGAGCACCGCCGGGGGCCGGCCGAGCGCCTCCGAGAGATAGGGCAGCGGCGCAACGCCGATTCCACCGCCGACGAGCAACGGCCGCTCGACCTCGAGGCGAAAACCTCGCCCGAGCGGCCCGAACACCACCAGCGTCTCGCCGACCGAGAGCTCGCAGAGCGCGCGGGACCCCGGCCCAACGGGATCGATCAGAAAAGCGAGCTCACGCGGCCTCACGGTGCAGAGGCTCATCGGCCGCGGCAGCAACCTCCCCGGTGCGCCGAGCATGAAGAACTGACCAGGCAGGCCCGGGGCGAGGCTCCGGCGACCGACGCGAAGGAGCCGGTAGGGCCCGACGGGCTCGTTCCCGCAAACGGTGACCCGCGCGCGCCTAGGCCGTGCGCGCCTCAACGCCGACCCTCTCCTGAAGTGAAAGTGCGACTTCGGCGCGAGCGCCCGCGATCGCCTCGACTGCCGCCGTCGCGCCAGCCAGAGTCGTGATGCACGGGATCCCGTGGAGCAAAGCTGCCTCGCGGATCCGGTATCCGTCCCCGCGTGCCCCGGAGCCCTGCGGCGTGTTGAGCACGAGGTCGCAGCGTCCTCGCCGGATCAGGTCGACGACCGTCGCCCCCTCCCCTTCCTCGGCCACCTTACGCACCGCACGCACAGCGACTCCGGCGGCCGCGAGGGTGGCGGCGGTGCCGCTCGTCGCGACGAGATCGAAGCCGAGCCTCGCGAGCGCGCGGCCGATCGGGGCCACCTCCCCCTTGTCTCCGTCTCGAACCGAGAGGAACGCCGTTCCCGAAACCGGGAGCGCCCGGCCGGCAGCCCGCTCCGCCTTCGCGAACGCAGTCGGAAAGTCCTCGGCGCTCGCCATGACCTCGCCCGTGGAGCGCATCTCGGGTCCGAGCACCGGATCGGCGCCGGGGAAGCGCCCGAACGGGAGGACGGCCGCCTTCACGCTGACGGAGGACGGCGAATGCTCCGGCGGCAGCCCGAGCTCTGCGAGGGGAGAGCCCCCTATGAGCCGGCATGCCGCCTCGACGAGGTTGACACCCGTTGCCTTGCTGACGAACGGGACCGTACGGGACGCCCGCGGATTCGCCTCGAGGACGAAGAGATCGTCGCCGGAGATCGCGAGCTGCACGTTCAGCAGGCCGACGACGCCGAGCGCGCTTCCCAGGCGCCGCACGGTCTCCTTCACCTCCTCGCAGTGGCCCTCGCTCAGCGAGCTCGCCGGCAGCACGCAGGAAGAGTCGCCCGAGTGCACGCCCGCCTCCTCGACATGTTGCATGACCCCGCCGACGTACGTCTCCTTTCCGTCGCAGAGAGCATCCACGTCGATCTCCACGGCCCCTTCGAGGAAGCGGTCCACCAGCATCGGCCCGGAGGTTCCGAGCAAGGCCGCGCGCAGGTCGCCAGGCCCGTAGCAGATGCGCATCGCGCGTCCTCCGAGGACGAACGAGGGCCGCAGCAGCAACGGATAGCCGACGCGCTCGGCGATCGCGAGCGCGTCATCGAGCGACTCGGCGATCCCCCACTCCGGACAGCGAATTCCGAGCTCCCCCAGCAGAGCGGCAAAGCGCCCTCTGTCCTCGGCGAGGTCGATCGCCTCGCACGAGGTTCCGAGCACGCGGTGCCCCGCTCGCTCCAGGTCCGGGCCCAAGCGAAGAGGCGTCTGCCCACCGAACTGGATCACCACGCCCTCGGGCCGCTCGCGCTCGCAGACGGCGAGCACCTCCTCGACCCGAAGCGGCTCGAAGTAGAGCCGGTCCGAGACGTCGTAGTCGGTGGACACGGTCTCGGGATTGCAGTTCACCATCACCGCCTCGTAGCCCAGCGCGCGAAAACTTTGCGCCGCGTGGACGCAGCAGTAGTCGAACTCGATGCCCTGGCCGATCCGGTTCGGCCCCGAGCCGAGGATGACGACGCGAGGCTTGCCCTGCTCCGGCCGAGCTTCGTCCTGCTCGCCCCAGGACGAGTAGAAGTAGCTCGACCGAGCCTCGACCTCGCCGGCACACGAGTCGACACGCCGGTAGGAAGGGCGCACGCCGCACGACCGCCTCGAGGCGCGGGCGCGCTCCTCGGAGGCACCGCATCGGGCTGCGAGCGCGGCATCCGAGAGACCGGCTCGCTTGAGGCGCATCCAGTCGTCTGCCACGAGGTCGCCAAGCGCCGAGACCCGCTCGAGCAGCTCGTGGGTCTTCTCGATCTCTGCCCTGAACCAGGGGTGAATGCCGTCGGGCAGCGGCCAATCCTCCGGACTCGACTCGAGCTCCCGGGAGCGGACGGCCTTGGCGAAAGCCTCTCCGAACGTCCGGCCGATTCCCATCGCCTCGCCGACCGCCTTCATCTGCGTCCCGAGCGTCGTATCCGCGCCCGGGAACTTCTCGAAGGCGAAGCGGGGCACCTTCACGACCACGTAGTCGAGGGTCGGCTCGAAGCTCGCAGGAGTCGTGCCGGTGAGATCGTTCGGAATCTCGTCCAGCGTGTAGCCGAGCGCGAGCTTGGCCGCGACCTTCGCGATCGGGTAGCCGGTCGCCTTCGAGGCGAGCGCCGACGAGCGCGACACGCGCGGGTTCATCTCGATCACACGGAGCTCGCCGGTCTCGCGCTCGCGCGCGAACTGAATGTTGGCGCCGCCCGTCTCGACACCCACCGCGCGGATCACTGCGGCGGCCGCATCGCGAAGCTCCTGATAGGCCTCGTCCGAGAGCGTCATCTGCGGCGCGACCGTGACCGAGTCGCCGGTGTGCACGCCCATTGGATCGAGGTTCTCGATCGAGCAGACGACGACGACGTTGTCGTGCCGGTCCCGCATCAACTCGAGCTCGAACTCGTCCCAGCCACGCACGGACTCCTCGACGAGCACCTGCCCGATCGGACTCGCGCGCAGGCCGGCCGCGACCTGCCGCTCGAGCTCGGCGTGTGTTGAGACGAACCCACCGCCGTGGCCGCCTAGAGTGAACGCGGGGCGGCAGACGGCGGGCAGGCCCACGTCCGCGAGCGAGTCCGGCGCCGTCACGAGCCGTGACCTCGGCACCCGCAGGCCGATCCCCTCGACCGCCTCACGGAAGCGGCCTCGATCCTCCGCGCGCTCGATCGCCTCGATGCTCGCTCCGATCAGCTCGATGCCGAGCGTCTCGAGCACTCCCTCCCGCTCGAGCTCGAGCGCCAGGTTGAGCGCCGTCTGGCCGCCCATCGTGGGCAGCAGGGCGTCGGGACGCTCGCGGCCGAGCACGTCCGCGACGCTCTCGGCATCGAGCGGCTCGAGGTAAGTGCTGTCGCAGAAACCGGGGTCGGTCATGATCGTGGCCGGGTTCGAGTTGACGACGATCGTCCGGATCCCCTCCTCGCGAAGCACCTTCAGCGCCTGGCAGCCCGCGTAGTCGAACTCACAGCCCTGCCCGATCACGATCGGGCCCGAGCCGATCAGGCAGACCGAGCGCAGGTCATGCCGCCTTGGCATGCCCACCCACTTCCTCGACCCAGGCGCTCAACAGGAATCTGGCGTCGTGGGGGCCGGGACCGGCTTCCGGATGGAACTGGAACGAGCGCGCGCGCAACTCGGGAAGATCGAGACCTTCGACCGTGCCGTCGTAGAGGGAGACGTATGTCTCGGCGTGCTCGTCCGCCGGCGTGACGGCGAATCCGTGATTCTGGCAGGTGACGAGCACACGGCCACTCCGGCGCTCGAGCACCGGATGGTTCGCGCCGCGGTGCCCGAAGCGAAGCTTGAAGGTCTCCCGGCCGGTCGCTCGGGCGAGCAACTGGTGGCCCAGGCAGATGCCGAGAACGGGCACCTTCCCGAGCAGCGCCCGCACCGTGGCGACCTGCGCGTCGAGCGGCGCGGGGTCGCCAGGCCCGTTCGAGAGGACGACGCCGTCAGCCTCGCCGAGGAGCTCTTCCGCAGAGGTGTCGTGCGGGTAGACGGTGACTCGAGCCCCGCTCGCGGCGAGCCGCGCGAGGATCGAGCGCTTGCAGCCGAGGTCGAGCACCGCGACTCGGACGCTTCCCGAGGCCGAGAAGCGGAACGGCTTGGGCGTCGAGACGGCCGGTGCGAGCGCTCGTCCGGTCATGGCAGGCTGGTCGCGGACCGCCGCGATCGCTTCGGCGAGCGAGCACTTGCCGGCCACCGCCAGAGCTCGCATCGAGCCGGCCTCGCGTATCCGCAGCACGAGCGAGCGGGTGTCGAGGCCGGAGAGCGCGACGACGTCGCGGTCGTGCAGCCAGTCCGTCCAGGCCGGTCCCCGCGCCTCGCGCATCACGACCGCGCGCGCGTAGGGCCGGGCCGATTCGCATCGTTCCGGCGCCACGCCGTAGTTCCCGATCATCGGCGCCGTGAAGCAGACGATCTGCTCCGCATAGCTGGGGTCGGTAACGACCTCTTGGTACCCCGTCATCGCGGTCGTGAAAACAGCCTCGCCGAACGCGAAGCCCGGAGCTCCAACCGACTCGCCGGGCCAGACGCTGCCGTCCTCGAGGACGAGCCGACCGGTCATGCCGCGTAGGCGAGCCTGCCGTCGGCGACCGTCAGGCGAACTCGCCCCTGCAGAGTCCGGCCGAGCAGCCACGAGTTCCCCGAGAGCGACCTGAAGTCCCTTTCCTCGACGCGCCAGTGCTCATCGAGGTCGAGGAGCACGAGGTTCGCGGGCTCCCCGGGGGCGATTCGCGGGGGTGCGAGGCCATAGGCTCGGGCCGGCCCGGCCGACATGCGCTCGAGGAGCGTGGCAAGCGGGAGCAGGCCGGCTGCGACGAGGTCGGTGTAGAGCGCCGCGAAGGCCGTCTCCAGGCCCGTGACGCCGAAGGGTGCGGCTTCGAACGGAACCTCCTTCTCCTGCCGCGCATGCGGGGCGTGGTCAGTCGCCACAGCGCCGATCGTGCCGTCTCGGAGAGCCTCCAGGAGCGCCGTCCGATCGCTCTCGCCCCGAAGCGGCGGGTTCATCTTCACGTTCGTGTCGAGCGAGCGAACCGCCTCGTCGGTGAGACAGAGGTGGTGGGGCGTCACCTCGGCGCTCGCGGCCACGCCGGCCGCGCGGGCGGCACGCAGAGCCTCGACCGATTCGCGCGCCGAGAGGTGCAGAAGGTGCAGCGGGCGCTCCTCGTACCGCGCGAGGGCGAGGTCGCGCTCGACCATCAGGCTCTCCGCCACCGAGGGGTAGCCGGTGAAGCCGAGCTCGGCGGAGACGGCTCCCTCGTGCATCTGACCGTCGCGCGACAGGGCCGGCTCCTCGCAGTGCACCGCGAGCAGCCGGCCCGTCAGCGCGCTGTATTGCAGGGCCCGGCGCATCAGCCCCGCATCTGCAACCGGCCTGCCGTCGTCGGAGAAGCCCACCGCGCCCGCGCCGGCAAGCTCGGCCATCTCCGTCAGCGTGGCGCCGGCTTGCTCGCGCGAGATCGCCGCGAGAAACCCGACGGGAACCTCGGCCTCGGCACGGGCCGTCTCGAGGAGAGTGCCGAGGACGGCAGCGCAGTCGGTCACGGGGTCGGTGTTCGGCATCGCCAGGATTGCGCAATAGCCGCCTGCTGCGGCGGCGCGCGTTCCGGAGGCGATCGTCTCCTCGTCCTCACGTCCCGGAGTTCGCAGGTGGACGTGAGGGTCGATGAAGGCGGGGGCGAGCAGGTGTCCCTCGGCCTCGATCACACGGTGCCCGTTCCGCGACGCGGCCGCGCCCGGCTGGTCGAGCCGCGAGACGAGTCCGCGATCGACGACGACGTCGAGCGCCGCGTCGATACTGCCGACGGGATCGAGCACACGCGCTCCGCGAATGATCAGGTCGTCCCTGGGGGAATCCTTCGTGCAGAGCAACTGCCGCGCCATCAGGCGACTCCTTCCAGCTGACTCACCGGTACGACCACGGGGCCGTGCGTTAGCAGGTCGTACAGCAC
>Ga0136614_10002033_pt1 | contig 12382 bp, 10 predicted proteins | sample AntDrymUQ2792106_2_FD_106643 | JGI IMG/M metagenome (GOLD analysis project Ga0136614, IMG submission 106643) | Polar desert sand microbial communities from Dry Valleys, Antarctica - metaG UQ279 (21.06) | ecosystem: Environmental > Terrestrial > Soil > Desert | place: Antarctica: Dry Valley...
GATCACGGCGAGCAGCAGGTAGACGCCGAACACGATCAGGAAGGCCCAGTCGGGGCCGATGTCGAACCACCGGATCAGCGCGTAGGCGAACGCTGCCGACAGCATCACCACGCCGAGCAGCAGGAGCACCCCGGCGACGGCCAGCAGGGCGGCGCCGATCCCGCCGGCGGTCACGCTGACCTTGAGCTCCGACTTCGCCAGCGCGATCTCGGACCGGACCAGCGTCGACAGGTGTTTGCTGGCGTCGGAGACCAGGCGACCGACGGTCGGCTCGTCGACCACCGGTTCGGCCCGGTGCGAGCCGGCGGGCTGCCCTGCCGGCCGGGCAGCCGACGCCCCTGTCGGCTCGGTGCTGGGGTGCGCGGACATCGGTTTCCCTTCGCCGTCACGTACGGGCGCAGCCAACCCTAGGTGCTGCCCCACCGCCCCGCTCGTCGGTCGGCCTACCGCGGATCTGCGCCGAAGCCGTGCGCTGCCAGTGGCTACTCGTCGTCGGTGTTGGTCGACTCCATCCCGCCCTTGATCTGGTCCATGACCGTGGAGTCGGCGAGCGTCGTGACGTCCCCCACGTCCTTGTTCTCGGCGACATCGCGCAGCAGCCGGCGCATGATCTTTCCCGATCTGGTCTTGGGCAGCTCGGCCACCACCATGATCGACCGCGGGCTCGCGACCGCGCCGATCTCGTTGCGGACGTGCTTGCGCAGCTCATCGACGATCTCCGAGCCGCCGTCACCGGCCTTCTCGTTGAGGATCACGAACGCCACCACGGCCTGGCCGGTGGTCTCGTCGGTAGCGCCCACGACCGCCGCCTCGGCCACCTTCTCGTGCGACACCAAGGCTGACTCGATCTCGGTCGTCGACATCCGGTGGCCCGAGACGTTCATGACGTCGTCTACCCGGCCCAGCAGCCAGATGTCACCGTCGTCGTCCTTCTTCGCGCCGTCGCCGGCGAAGTAGCGACCCGGGAAGCGGGACCAGTAGGTCTCCTTGAACCGCTCGGGCTCCTCCCACAGCGTGCGCATCATCGCCGGCCACGGCTCGGTGAGCACGAGGTACCCGCCGGATCCGTTGGGCACCGGCTCACCAGCGTCGTCCAGCACGTCTGCGCTGATGCCGGGCAGCGCCCGCATCGCCGAGCCCGGCTTGCCGGCGGCGACCCCCGGTAGAGGACTGATCATCATCGCGCCGGTCTCGGTCTGCCACCAGGTGTCGACGACGGGCGCCTTGTCGCCGCCGACGCAGTGCCGGTACCAGACGTACGCCTCGGGGTTGATCGGCTCACCCACCGAGCCGAGTACGCGCAGGCTCGACAGGTCGTAGTCGTCCAGGATCTCCGGCCCCCACTTCATGAACGTACGGATCGCCGTCGGCGCGGTGTAGAGCAGCGTGACGCCGTAGTCCTGCACGATCTGCCACCAACGGCCCTTGTTCGGCGTGTCCGGCGTGCCCTCGTACATCACCGAGGTGGCGCCGTTGAGCAGCGGGCCGTAGACGAGGTAGCTGTGCCCGGTGACCCAGCCGATGTCGGCGGTGCACCAGTAGACGTCCTTGTCGGCCTTCAGGTCGAACACCGACCAGTGCGAGTAAGCCGCCTGCGTCAGGTAGCCGCCGGTGGTGTGCAGGATGCCCTTGGGCTTGCCGGTCGAGCCGGAGGTGTACATGACGTACAGCGGGTGCTCGGCGTCGAAGTCGTGCGGCTCGTGGTCGGTCGACTGCCCGTCCACGACGTCGTGCCACCACTTGTCCCGGTCGTGGTTCCACTCGACGTCGTCCTGACCGGTGCGCTTGACGACCAGCACCGTTCGGACGCTGTCCGAGCGACTGACGGCGTCGTCGACCGCGGGCTTCAGAGGACCCGGTTTGCCCTTGCGGTACCCACCGTCGGCGGTGATGACGATCTCGCAGCCGAGGTCGTCGATCCGGGTCGCCAGTGCCTCGGCCGTGAACCCGCCGAACACCACGGTGTGGGGGGCCCCGATCCGGGCGCAGGCCAGCATCGAGATGACGATCTCGGGGATCATCGGCAGATAGATCGCGACCCGATCGCCCTCTTTCACCCCGAGTTCGGTCAGCGCGTTGGCGGCCTTGCAGACCTCGTCCTTGAGGTCGGCGTAGGTGAACGTGCGGGTGTCGTCGTCGGGCTCGCCGACCCAGTGCAGCGCGACCCGGTCACCGAGACCGTTCTCGACGTGCCGGTCGACGCAGTTGTACGCGGCGTTGAGCGTGCCGCCGACGAACCACTTGGCGAACGGCGGGTCCTCCCAGTCGAGCACCTGGTCCCAGTGCTTGCCCCACGACAGCCGCTCGGCTTGCTTCTCCCAGAACCCGAGCCGGTCGGCGTCGGCCTGCTCGTACTCGTCGGCCTTGACGTTCGCGTTAGCGGCGAGGTCCTCCGGCGGATCGAAGCTGCGGCTCTCGGTCTGCAGGTTCGACAGGCCCTGATCTTCGGTGGTCTCGTCGCTCACGGGTACTCCTTCGTCCGGCGTACGTGCGGTGATGGGTCGTTATCGGCAGCCAACCGCCGTCGGCACCCGCCCGCAAGCCGACCACTGCTGAGTTGTCGTGCCGTGGCTGGTGCGTCAGTGGTGGGCGGTCTCCGATCCGGCGCCGGTGAGCGAGCGCACCTCCAGCTCGGGGTAGCGCTCCTCCGCCGCCGGCTCTCGCGCGGTGACGGTGCCGAGGTAGCCCATCAGGAAGCCGAACGGGATCGAGACGATGCCCGGGTTGCTGAGCGGGAAGTACGACCAGTCGCTGTCGGGGAACAGGGCGGTGCCGGTCGTCGGGCCGGACACCACCGGCGAGAAGATCACCAACCCGACACAGCAGACCAGACCGCCGTAGATCGCCCACACCGCGCCGCGCGTGTTGAAGCGTCTCCAGAACAGGTTGTAGAGCAGCGACGGCAGGTTGGCCGAGGCGGCGACGGCGAACGCCAGCGCGACCAGGAACGCGATGTTCTGGTCCTGGGCAAGGATGGAGAGCCCGATGGCGACGGCGCCGATGACACCGGCGGCGATCTTTGCCACCTTGACCTCGTCCTGCTCGGTCATCCGGCCCTTGCGGATCACGCTGGCGTACAGGTCGTGCGCCACCGACGAGGCCGAGGTGAGCGTCAGCCCGGCCACCACCGCCAGGATGGTCGCGAAGGCCACGGCCGCGATCAGCGCCAGCAGGATGGCACCGCCGGTGGACCCTTCGCCACCGCCGACCGCCTCGGCGAGCAAGGGCGAGGCGAGGTTGCCTGCAGGGTCCACGCTGGCGATCTGGTCGGTGCCGACCAGGGCGGCCGCACCGAAGCCCAGCACCAGCGTCATCAGGTAGAAGATGCCGATCAGGGTGATCGCCCACTGCACGGAGGTCCGCGCCACCCTGGCGGTCGGGACGGTGTAGAAGCGGATCAGGATGTGCGGCAGGCCGGCCGTGCCCAGCACCAGCGCCAGCGCCAGCGAGATGAAGTCGATCTTGGCCGTCGTGGTGGCGCCGTAGGCCAGCCCGGGCTCCAGGAATGCCCTGCCCTCGCCGGACTGTTCGGCTGCCTGGCCGAGCATCTCGGAGATGTTGAAGTTGAACTCCGCTAGCGCCAGGACAGTGATGAGCAGTGTGCCTGACATCAGCAGCACGGCCTTGACGATCTGCACCCAGGTGGTGCCCTTCATGCCGCCCACCGTGACGTAGAAGATCATCAGCGCACCGACCCCGGCGATGACCAGGTTCTTGATCAGCCCTTCCTCCACCTCGAGCAGCAGCACGACGAGCGTGCCAGCGCCGACCATCTGCGCCAGCAGGTAGAAGATCGAGACCGCGACCGTCGACACCGAGGCGGCGGTGCGCACCTGGCGCTGCTGCATCCGATACGCCAGCTGGTCGGCCATGGTGTAGCGGCCCGAGTTCCGCAGCAGCTCGGCGACCAGCAGCAGCGCGACCAGCCAGGCCACCAGGAAGCCGATGGAGTAGAGGAACCCGTCGTACCCGACGGTCGAGATCAGACCGGAGATGCCGAGGAACGACGCGGCCGACATGTAGTCACCGGAGACCGCGAGGCCGTTCTGGAGCCCGCTGAACTGGCGACCGCCGGCGTAGTAGTCGGCCGCGGACTTGGTCTCGCGACTGGCCCAGATGGTGATGCCGATCGTGATCGCCACAACCACCAGGAACAGCAGGATGGTCAGGGTCTGGTCGCTCATCGGCCGTCCTCCTTGTCGTACTCGGCAAGGAGATCGGTGGAGATGGGGTCGAGCTGGCTGGCGGCGTACTTGCTGTAGACGAACGCGAGCAGGAACGTGGTGACGAACTGCAGCAGTCCGAACACCAGGGCGATGTTGATGTTGCCCACGATTAGGTTGTCCATGAAGTCGACGGCGAACGACGACATCAGCACGTACAGCAGGTACCACGTCATGAAGGCGACGGTGGCCGAGAAGGCGAACCTGCGGTAGCGGGTGCGGAGTAGGGCGAACTTCTCGCTGCCGTGGATGCGCTGGTAGGCCTCGTGCTGCTGTGTGGAGACCTCTTCCACGTCGCTCACCTCGTCTGCTCGGCCCGGCCCCGCGCCGAGCAGAGTAGTCGCGCGAGGCGCGTCCCGCGACCACCCACCGCAGAATCACCACCGCCGCGCCGTCCGGGTGCGCGTCAGCGGACTGAGCGGCCCCGGCCCATCCGGCAAGGATCGCCGACGCCGAGATGGGTGCGACCTCATTCCCCGGGCGCGGTCGATTCCGTCCCATCGGCCGCCCCGCGCCGGGGTCTTGGTGGCGCCAGGACAGGGGATCGTCGTGATAGACCCGACTCGTAGGCGACCCGAGGCTGGCCGATCCGCAGCCGTCGGACCCCTTCTACCTGGCCGGCTCGCCCCGCCACCGAGCGGCGACATCGCTGCGTACCAGAAGGAGCTCGCCAATGAACCAGCCGGCGGAGTCGGTGCGCCTGGAACGCTCGCCGAAGCGGGTACGTGCGCTGGTCGATGGGGTCGCGGTCCTCGACAGCCGGGCGGCGGTGCTGGTGTGGGAGCACCCGCGCTACCCGACGTACTACTTGCCGCTCACCGACGTGAGCGCCGAGCTCGTCGACACCGGCCGGGTGGAGCCCGACCCGGCGCGCGGTGCCGGTCACGTTCTCGACCTGGCTGTCACCGGGCGCGCTCTCGAGGCGGCGGCGCGCACCTACCCGGACTCGCCTCTGTCCGCGCTGCGCGACCTGGTGCGGATCGAGTGGGGGGCGATGGACCAGTGGCTGGAGGAGGACGAGCCCGTCTACGTCCACCCGCGCGACCCGTACAAGCGGGTGGACATCCTGGCCAGCTCCCGGCGCGTACGGGTCGAGCTCGACGGTGTCACGCTGGCGGACTCGGCACGACCGCGGATCCTGTTCGAGACCAGCCTGATCCCGCGCTACTACGTGCCGCTGCCAGACGTGCGTACCGACCTGCTGCGCCGGTCCGAGACCACGAGCCATTGCCCGTACAAGGGGGTAGCCAGCTGGTGGTCGGTGCAGGTGGGCGCGGCGCTCCACGAGGACCTCGCGTGGACCTATCAAGCGCCGCTGCCGGAGAGCCAGAAGGTCGCCGGGCTGGTCTGCTTCCAGGACGAGCGGGTCGACATGGTCCTCGACGGGGAGCCGCAGCCGCGTCCCGCGACGCCGTTCGTCTGACTACTTGGTGGGGTGGCGCCAGGCGTCGCCCAGCCCACGCTTGTCACCGACTGGTGCTCAGGCCGGCCCGTTCGACCGCCGAGAAGCAGACCGCCTCGTCCTGCTCCCCGGTTCCGCCGCTGGCTCCGACTGCTCCTTGGAGCCCCCCGTCACGGTAGACCGGCACGCCGCCGGTCTGCGGGGTGAACCGGCCGTGGGTCATCAAGGTGACCGCGGTGGCGAAGCTCGGCATCGGCGTCATCTTGTCCTTCTGGGCAGCGCTGGGTGCGCCGTACGCAGCCGCCGTCCAGGCCTTGCCCTGTGCCACGTCGGCGCTGATCCAAGGGGCGCCGTCCATACGGGCCAGCGCGAGCAGGTGGCCGCCGGGGTCCATGACCGCGATGGACATCGCCACCCCCGTCTCGGCGGCCGTGGCGCAGGCCTTGGCGCACAGGTCGAGGGCCTCGTCGAGGGTCAGCATGCGCTCATCCTGTCCGGGCCGCGCCGTCGCGGCCACCCCGACGATGAGACAGAACCGTCGCCCGAGCACCGGCAACGTCTCATCGTCGGTCTCGGGCGGGTCACCAGCTCGCGTGCAGCGGGCGACCCTCGTCGTAGCCGGCGGCGCTCTGCACACCGATGACCGCCCGGTCGTGCAGCTCGGTCAAGGTGCGCGCTCCGGCGTACGTCGCCGCCGAGCGGATGCCGGCGCTGAGGGTGTCCAGCAGGTCCTCGACTCCGGGACGGCTCGGGTCCAGGTACATCCGCGACGACGAGATGCCCTCCTCGAACAATGCGGCGCGGGCCCGCTCGAAGCCGGTCGCGTCGCGGGTGCGACTGCTCACGGCCCGGGCCGACGCCATCCCGAAGGACTCCTTGTACGGCCGCCCGTCGGCTGCGAGCGCGAGATCGCCGGGACTCTCGTACGTGCCCGCGAACCACGACCCGATCATTGCGCTGGAGGCGCCGGCGGCCAGCGCCAGCGCGACGTCGCGCGGGTGGCGGACACCCCCGTCGGCCCACACGTGAGCCCCGTCCGCACGAGCGGCGGCGGCGCACTCGTGCACCGCCGAGAACTGCGGCCTACCCACGCCGGTGAGCATGCGGGTGGTGCACATCGCGCCGGGACCGACTCCGACCTTGACCACGTCGGCTCCGGCGGCGACCAGCTCCCGGGTGCCGGCCGCGGTCACCACGTTGCCGGCCACCACGGGGACCCGCCGCCCGGTGCCGCTGGCGTGGGCGTCCCGCGCCGTGGTCGCGGCGACCAGCGCCTCCAGCATGCGGTCCTGGTGGCCGTGCGCGGTGTCGAGCACCAACACGTCCAGCCCGTGGGTGAGCAGCTGCTTGACCTTGGCCGCGACGTCGCCGCTGATGCCGACCGCGGCGGCGACCATGAGTCGGCCATCGGGGTCGAGCGCCGGCGTGTAGACGGTCGACCGCAGCGCTCCCATGCGGGTGAGGACGCCGACGAGCCGGTCGCCGGCCACGATCGGGGCGAGGGCGAGGTGTCGGGCGGTGAGCGTGTCGAAGGCAGCGCGCGGCTCGACGCCCTCCTGCAGCGTGAGTGGGTCTGGCGTCATGACCTCGTGCACCTGGGCGTAGCGGTCGGCGCCCATGCCGTCGTGCTCGGTCATGACTCCGACCGGAATGCCGGCGTCGACGGCGATGACCGCCCCGTGGGCTCGCTTGGCGATGAGGCTCAACGCCTCGCCGACGGTGCTGGTCGGGTACACGGTGATGGCGGTGTCGACGACAGGGTGCGCGGCCTTCACGGCGTCGACGGCGCGGCCGACGACGTCCAGCGGGATGTCCTGGGGCAACACCGCCACCGCGCCTCTGCGTGCCATCGTCTCGGCCATCCTGCGACCGGACACCGCGGTCATGTTGGCGGCCACGACCGGCAACGTGGTCCCCACCCCGTCGACGGTGTGCAGGTCCACGTCGAAGCGCGAGGTCACCGACGAGCGGGTGGGAACCATGAACACGTCGCTGTAGGTCAGGTCCCGGTCCGGAACGTCGCCATAGAGGAACCGCACGCCAGGCCACGCTACCCCCCGGGCTGCCGCCACTGGTTCGCTCGCTCGCCGGCCTGAGCGCGCTCGGCCGTCTCCTGGACCCGGCGCTCGCGGGTCGCGGGTCGCTTCGCTTGGACGATCCACTCCAGGATCTCGCGGCGCACCGATCGCGGAACGCGTCGAACTCCTCGGCTGCCGGCGGGCGCGCCTCGAGCGCCGCGGCCAGGTCGTCCGGAACGACGAGATCCTCGACGGCGTCCAGCATCGTCCATGTTCCGTCGGCCACGGCTCGGGCCACCGCCGCCTTTCCCGCGGCCAGCATCAGGCCGGCTGCCTCGAGGCGTTCGACGCGCAGCTTGTTCGGTCGAGACCAGCCGCTGCCCGGCTTGCGGGGGCTGAAGCGGAGCATGGTGCGCTCGTCGTCGAGCTTGCGGGCGATGCTGTCGACCCAGCCGACGCACAGCGCCTCCTCGACCAGGTCGTCGTAGGAGGGAGCGGGTTTTCCGGTCGGCTTGCGCCAGGTCACCGCCCATACCCCGGTGGGAGCGGCGGCGGCACCAAGGCCGGCGTCGTGGTGGGAGACCAGCCAGTCCCGCCAGGCGGCTCGCGTCTCGACATGCACCTGCGGGTCCCCCGACGCGGGCCGCTTCCCGGGCATGGGCTTCTCCTACGTCATGCGGCGGCCGCGAGCTCGGTCGCGGACGCTGTCTGGCCGGTGGTCACAACCCGGAGGCGACACCGACGAGACGAGCCTGGCTCCGGGTGCTCAGGATCCAACCACCGCAACAGCAGCGGCATCACCCGGACACGGTCGACAGGCCCGGCCCGTTGCACGTTGGTCAGCGGTCGAGGCGCAGCGCGCGCAGGCAGTGCGTGACGTAGGGCATCTGCAGGCCGAGCGCGTCGCCGCGCTCCTCGTCGTACAGCGTGCCGACCCGCCCCAGCAGCCGCTCTCGCTCGGCGTCGCCGAGCACCGTGACGTACGAGCGCGACCGGACCAGGTCGATGAGACCGGCGCGGTCGACCGGCTGGTAGAGCCGGAACCGCTGCCACTCCACCGGCCCGAACCGCCCAGACAGCCCGAGGGTGCCGCTCGGGTCGGGCAGCTCGGACTGGTGGCCGATCACCGTCGACAGGCGCCGCACCCACGGCACCGACTCGTCGCGAACGTTCCAGGTCATCGCCAGCACACCGCCCGGTCGCAGCACCCGGGCCAGCTCGGGCAGGGCGAGGTCTTCGTCGAACCAGTGGTAGGCCGCGGCGACCGTCACCGCGTCGACCGCGTCGGCACGCAGTGGCAGCTGCTCGGCGGCACCGGCGACAGCCGCGACCCGGTCGCTGTTGGCGCGACGCCGAAGATGGGTGAGCATCGAGATCGACGGGTCGATGGCCAGCACCACGTGCCCCGCCGTCAGCAGCGGTCGGGTCAGGGCACCGGTGCCGGCGCCCAGGTCCAGCACGCGGCGCGGCGGCTCCCCGAGCATCCAGTGCACGGCGGCGTCGGGGTACGTGGGACGGGCTCGGTCGTAGACGTCCGCGACGGAGCCGAAGGAGCGGGCTTGCTCGACCCGCCGCCGCTCGTCCATCGTCCGCGAGGCTAGCCGACCCGACCCGACCGGGCGCGGACCGATGATGGGACATACCGCTGTGCCGAGGATGGAAATGTCCCATCGTTCGTTCTTGGGGAGGTCGTAGCCTCGCCGACGTGACCGCGAGCCCTCGTCCGCGCGGCGACCCGACGGCCGACCCGCTGGCAAGGCTGGCGATGCGCGAAGGGGTTGCGTCTGCGATGGCGGCGGCCCGCGACGCCGTGGACGTGCTGCTGCGCGACCGGGGGTTGCGCCGCAGCGACCCGGGCGACACCGTCGAGTCGCTGCTGTGCGGTGCCGCGGCGAGCGCGACGCTCGAGGGCAGCCGTTCCAGCCTCGAAGATCTGCGCACCGGACGCACCGACGCCGAGGCGGAAGCGGCGTTGCGGGTGTCGTCGGAGCTCATGGGCCTGGTGCCGGTGTGGCAGCGCAGCCCGGTGCAGGTACTGGCAAGGTTGCACAGCCTGGCTGCCGACCCCCGCGACCCCGCCCGCGGACGCCCCACGGCGGCGGCCGGTGCCGATCGGCTCCAGACGCTTGGAACGCTGGTGTTGCGCGGTACGTCGGCGCCGGCGATGGTGCTCGCCGCCGTGGTGCATGCAGAGGTTGCGAGCGCACACGCCTTCAGCGGCCGGGACGGTCTGGTGGCCCGCGCCGCCGAGCGGCTGGTGCTCGTCGACGCGGGGGTGGACCCCGCCTCGCTGACGGTGCCTGAGGCAGGGCACGCGCGCTCCCCCGGCGCCTACCGGACCGCACTGGCCGGCTACGGCGACGGCGGGACGAGCACACAGGTGGTGGATTGGCTGCTGCACTGTGCGGCGGCGTACTCGTACGGGGTGGCGAGCGCCCCGCTGCGGTGACCCGCTGCGGGAGCTCGGGGCGAGGACGTGCGAACGGCGCCACCGCGTAGGTGGCGCCGATCGCTGGCACGGTGCGGCCGGCTACCAAGCGTGCACTCTCGTCATCGTCGCCCCGGGCAGACCCGTTGGCGACTGCCCTGTAGGAAGGGGAATCCCGCGTGGGTACCGGTGCACCGTGTCGGTCTGTAGTTGTCAGTTCCCTTTTACCCCTGTCGGCGCCCGAGGGGAAGGGGTGCGCGGCGTGAAGTTCCAGACCCGCCGGGCCGGCCTCCAGCTGACCCATCGGCCAGCCGGCGCCCCCGAGCGGCGACCGATCGTGGCCAGCCATGCCGCCAGGCCCGCCGAAGACGCAGCATCAGCACGACAACGCCGATCAGCAGCAGCATCCCGAGCACCGCGACGTAGGCCGGGCGTGAGCGCAGGCCCAGCCGGGCCCGCAGCTCGACCGGGGTGCTGAACCGCAGCACCTGCCACCCCCGGTCGGCCGCCACCCGCCGCAGGGCACGGTCGGGGTTGACGGCGTATGCGTGACCGACGGCGGCGAGCATCGGCACATCGGTCTCGGAGTCGGAGTAGGCGTAGGACAGGTCGAGGTCGTAGCCCTGCTGCTCGGCGAGCTCACGCATCGCCGTCGCCTTGTTCGCGCCGTACGCATAGAAGCCGATCTCGCCGGAGTAGCGCCCGTCTTCGACCACCATCCGGGTGGCGATGACGTGCTGCACGCCCAGCATCTCGCCGATCGGCTCGACCACCTCCGAACCGGACGTGGAAACGATCACCACGTCCCGGCCGGCTTGCCGGTGGTTCTCGATAAGGGCCACGGCCTCCTCGTAGACCAGCGGGTCCACGATGGTGTGCAGCGTCTCGGCGACAATGTCCTGCACGGTCTGCACGTCCCACCCGGTGCTCAGCTGCGACAGGTACGCCCGCATCCGTTCCATCTGGCGCTCGTCGACCCCGGTGAGCCCGAACACGAATTGGGCGTACGCGCTGCGTAGCGCCGACCGACGTGTGATCAGGCCGCCCTCGAAGAACGCTCGGCTGAACGCCAGCGTGCTCGACCGGGCGATGATGGTCTTGTCCAGGTCGAAGAACGCGGCGGCCTCGCTCACCGCCGCACCCTAACCAACCGCCGCCGTCCACAAGTCTCGGCCGCAGCGGTCGCTGGGCCCAGCCCAGTAGGCGGCAGGCCTCCAGGTCGAGCTCCCGCATGGCCTCGGTGCTCCGGGACGCCGGACGGGTGGTGGGCGACACCACCTGGATCGCGCTGGTCAACGCCCTCGACCGCGACTCTGGGGCTGGTCCACGACATCTTCCACGATTGGCGTGAAGGAGCGGTCGGGGCTAGTCCGGGCGGGAGAATGCTGGCTCGCGTCGACACGAGGCACCCCAAGCGCCGAGAGTGTGTTGGCAGAAGGCTGGCATCGGCTGGTGGGCTCTGGCCAGATGAGGGCGGCAGGAGGACACTGCCGACAAAGGGCGTCGAGGGGGAGCGCCGGACTGACGGGCGAGGGAGACCTCGTGACCAACGAACGGACATCTCCAGCTGAGTCGAGGCGGGCGCTCGCTGCTGCCCGTCAGCAGTTGGCGGCCACCAGCGAGATCCTCATGGCGCTCGGACGCTCCGGCTCCGACCCCGAGGCGGTACTCGGCACCATCGTCGACTCCGTGCACCGTCTCTGCCATGCCGACCAGGCGCAGATCTACCTTGTGGAAGGGAACAGGTATCGGCTGGCCCGTTCGTGGGGCCTGTCGGATGAGGTGCGAGCGTTCATCGACGAGCATCCGCTGATCGTCGATCGAGCCACGTTGGTAGGACGTGCTGGCCGATCCCGAATATGGGCGTCCGGATGTCCAGCGAGTAGGCGGATTCCGCACCACGCTAGGGGCACCGATGCTTCTCGACGACGAGGTGGTCGGCGTCCTGTTGCTGTGGCGAAGCGAGGTCGCCCGCTTCGATGACCAGTCGTGCGCGCTGCTCACCACATTCGCGGCTCAGGCGGCCATCGCTGTCCGTCAGGTTCAGCTGGTCAGCCAGCTCGAGAACCGCAGCGCCGAGCTGGCCCGGCGGGTGGCAGAGCTCGAGGCGCTCAACGAGGTGGGCGATGCCGTCAGCTCCAGCCTCCAGCTCGACGAGGTGCTGGCCACAGTGGTGGCGACCGCGGTGGAGCTGTCGGGCACCGAAGGCGGGTCGCTGTTCGAGTACGACGAGAATCTACGGCTGTTCGCGTTGCGTACGGCGTACGGCGTACGGCACCGAGCCTGAGCTGGTCGACAGGCTCCGCCAAAC
>Ga0136614_10002034_pt1 | contig 12379 bp, 10 predicted proteins | sample AntDrymUQ2792106_2_FD_106643 | JGI IMG/M metagenome (GOLD analysis project Ga0136614, IMG submission 106643) | Polar desert sand microbial communities from Dry Valleys, Antarctica - metaG UQ279 (21.06) | ecosystem: Environmental > Terrestrial > Soil > Desert | place: Antarctica: Dry Valley...
CCCACACCCCAGACCACGCCCAAGACCCCGTCGCCGACGACACCCCCGACGCCAGCCGCCCCGCCAGCGAAGCCATCGCCATGATCGCGCCCCGACTCAGCAGCCACCTGCCCACGCTCGCCCGCGCAGCGGCGCTCGCGGGGGCGATCCTGGCGCTCACGGCTCCCCCGGCGCTCGCCTCGAGCAAGCAGGAGTCGATCATGATGGACGACAACGAGCTCGTCTACGGGTCGTCGGAGGGCGTCGACAAGCGGATCGCGGAGATGAAGGCGCTCGGCGCCGACACGATTCGCGTCTCGGTCTTCTGGCGCATCGTCGCGCCCGCGCCCGAGGCCCAGGAGCGTCCGTCGTTCGGCGCCGCCGGTGCCGCCAGTCCCGCCGGCTACCCGGCTGCCCGCTGGGAGCGTTACGACCGCATCGTCTCGCTCGCCCGCAAGCATGGGATCCGGGTGCTCTTCAACATCACCTCGCCCGCGCCGTCGTGGGCGACCGGGAAGCCCGACGACGACACGCGCGAGGACGTCTTCGAACCCGACGCCGGCGACTTCAAGAACTTCGTCGCGGCCGTGGGCACGCGCTACTCGGGCAGCTACACGGACGAGCGTCCCGCACCGCCGCCGCGCGGCCTGTTCGATCCGCCGGCAGCGCCCGAGGAGCCAACCGCGCTGATCCCGCGCGTCGACTACTGGTCGGTCTGGAACGAGCCCAACTTCCCGAGCTGGCTCGGGCCGCAGCGGCGCCTGGCCTCCAGCCGCGGACGTAGCATCGGACCGGCCGAGTCGTCGAAGATCTACCGCCGGCTCGTCGGCGCCGCATACGCCGCGCTCGAGGAGACTGGCCACGGGTCCGACCTGATCCTGATCGGCGAGACGGCTCCGCGCGGCTTCAGGCGCAAGGAGCCCGCGTTCGCGGTGCGCCCGCTCGAGTTCGTGCGCGAGCTCTACTGCCTGAACACTCGCCTGCGGCCCTACCAGGGCGACAGCGCCAAGGCGCGCGACTGCCCGCAGGACAACGCCGCGCGCCAGCGCTTCGTGACCCAGCACCCGGCGCTGTTCAGGATGTCCGGCTGGGCCCACCATCCCTACTACCTCGACGGCCCGCCCGGCGCATCCGACGTCGAGCGCGACAACGCCCCGCTCGGCGACCTCCAGCGCCTGATCTCGACACTCGACCGTGCCCAGCGCGTCTGGGGGCAGTCACGGCGGCCGCGCATCTTCATCACCGAGTTCGGCTACCAGACCGATCCACCCGACCCCGTCATCGGCGTTCCGTGGTCTCAGCAGGCCGCCTACCTGAACGAAGCCGACTACATCGCCTACCGCAATCCGCGCGTCGCCTCGGTGGCGCAGTTCCTGCTCGTCGACGACGGCCCGCGCAACGAGTTCGCGGCCAACGATCCGCGCCACTTCGGCACCTTCCAGTCCGGCCTGATCACGACCGAAGGCAAGAAGAAGAAGTCCTATGACTCCTACCAGCTGTCGATCCACGCCGATCCCCCGAAGCCGAGGAAGGGTGCTCGCCTGACCGTCTACGGCCAGCACCGCGCCGCGGCAAACGGCACCCAGCTCACCGCCGAGCTCCAGTTCCAGTCAGGCGGCAGGGGTCCCTTCAAGACCGTCGCGAGCCAGCCGGTCTCGAACCTGCGCGGCTTCGCGATCTTCCAGCTGGCGGCGACGAGCAGGGGCAGCTTCCGGATCGCCTGGCGTGGCGCGGCCGGCGCGCGCACCCAGCACACGCGGCCGGTGAAGATCGCCGTGTCTCGGAGCAAGAAGCCGGCTCCCGCTCCTGCGCCCGCGCTCTCGCCCTCGCGCTAGGCGCGCTCCAGCTCCGCGATTCGCTCCATCGGCAGCGGGCCGTGGCGGGAGCTGCTGGAGATGTCGAGCAGCAGGCGCTCGTAAGAGGTCGCGACGGCGTCCCAGGAGTAGAGCCTCGCTCGCTCGCGCGCGCGGATCCGAAAGCTCTCGACCAGCTCCGGGTCGCCGATCAGGCGCTCGAGCTGCTCCGCGAGGCTCGGCACACCGCTCTCGCCGGAGAAGTAGACGCCCGCTTCGCCGACCGTCTCGGCGTTCGGCTCGTAGTCGTTGACGAGCACGCAGTTGCCCGCGACGAGCGCTTCGAGGATGACCGGGTGCGTGCCGCCGACCTCGGTCGGCGCGCAGAACAGGTAGGCGTTGCGCTGCAGCTCCCAGTATCCGCGCCCGAAGACGTAGCCGGGGAAGATCACCCGCGGGTCGGCGGCCTTGCGCACGTTCGAGATGTATTCGGACGCGTATGGGGCGCCGCCGATGATCGCCAGCTTCATCCCGCCGGTCAGCGACGAGGCGATCCGCGCCCAGGCCTCGACCAGCAGGTGGGGGTTGTTCTCCGGCTCGAGTCGGCCGACGAAGAGGACGTAGCGGCGCGGTTCGAGGCCCAGCCGGTCGAGCGTCTCGGTGCCGGTGTCCGGCGGCGCCTCGGCGCCGTAGGGGACGACCCCGATCTGACGCCCGAACCGCCGCTCGTAGATCTGGGCGACGGCGTTCGAGTCGGTCATCGCCTTCGTCGCCATCCGCGGCGCCATCCGCTCCGCGACGCGCAGATAGGCCTTCGCGACGCGGTTCCACTTGCCGCGGTTCGAGTCGAGCCCGTCGACGTTGATCAACGTCGGGATGCCCTTCCATTTCGTGATCAGGCACAGCGGGCTATTGCCCGCGATGAAGAACAGCGCCACGTCGGGCTTGCGCCGGTAGGCGCAGTGCAAGCTCGCCAGCAGCGTGTGGACGAAGGTGTCGAGGTACTTGTTGCGGATCGTCGGCAAGTGGACGAGCTCGGCGCCCTTCCACGTCTCGAGCCGGCGGTCGACGACGTGGGGGCGGCAGTAGACCGTCACGCGGTGCCCGCGCGCCGTCAGTCGGCTGGAGATCTGCTCGACGGCCGTTTCGAAGCCGCTGTAGGAGGCCGGGATCCCGCGTGTGCCGAGGATCGCGATGTCGAGCGGATGCGCGTCCGAGATCGGCAGCCCGCCGGCGTCGATGCTCGGTTCAGCGGTGGTGCTCGCCATCAGTCATCGAGCGCCAGGGTATAGGCCCGTTCGTGCAGCGCGGCGCAGCGATCCCACGAGAACGCCCGTGCCCGCTCGCGGCCCCGCAGCGCGAGCTCGTCCAGCAGCGCGGGCTCGTTCGTGGCGCGCGCGAGAGCGGACGCGAGCCCGTCGGGCTCGACCACCAGCGCGGCCCCGGCGCAGACCTCTTCGACGGCCGGATTGCGCACCGCGAGCACAGGCGTTCCGGCCGCCATCGCCTCCAGCAGCGTGAGCCCGAAGCCCTCGTGGCGGGATGGATGGACGAGCGCCCTCGCCCCCGCGAGCAGCTCGGCGACCCGGGCGGCCTCCGGCGCGTGCTCCGCGCGCACGCCCGTCTGTGCGGCGCTCGCGAGCTCGGCAGAGGATCCGGCGAGGACGAGCGCCGCCGGCTCACCGGCCTCGGCGTAGTAGGCCGCGTACGCCTCGAGCAGCGCGCTCACGCCTTTGCGCGGCTCCGCGTCGCCGAGGTAGAGGAAGTAGTGCTCGGCGTCGGCGGGCCGGCTCACGGTCGGGACTGTCGGCAGCGACTGACCAGGGCCGTGCGGCGCGACGACCACGATCTCCTCACGCGCGCCCAGCAGCTCGACCGCGTCGCGCGCGGTCGCCTGCGACACGCAGACGACGGCGTCCGCGCGCCGGAGCGCGCGGCGGTGGCTCCGGCGCGCGTAGCGGCGCCAGGCTGGATTGAAGTCCCCGGGAAGGCGCTCGAAGGCGACGTCGTGAACGGTCACCACCTGCGCGCACGAGGCCGACGGCGAGTACGCGGGCAACGGATGGTGCAGCAAGTCGGCGCCCGCGCGCCGCGCGGCGCGCGGCAACGTCCAGCGGACCCAGATCGCGTCGAGCAGCGCGTTCGCGGCGCTGCGCAGCGGGTTGGCCCGCCGCCCCGCGCGGCCGGGGCGCGGGCGGCGCCGCTCGGGCGCGGCGATGACCTCGACCTCGCCGCGCTCGCGCAGCGCGCGCACGAGCTCGGTGACGTAGACGGCCGTGCCGGAAGGGCCGCGCTCGGCGAAGCTGGTATCGATCAGCACGCGCATCTTCCGGTCCTGTCTATCGCCTCGCCAGGGCGAGCAGCGTTCCGGCCCGGCGCCGGATCGACTCGACCTCGAACCCGTGCTCGTCGAGGGTGGCCGCCAGCGAACGGGCGCTGAAGAAGCGCAGATGGGGGGAGAGGGGGTCGAACTGGCGCTCGAATCCCCGCAGCAGGATCGCGAGGCCGCTCGAGCGCCCGTGCGCCGGCGTGGTCACGGCGAGCAGCCCGCCGGGGCGTAGCACGCGCCGTAGCTCCGACAGCGCGAGGCTGACGTCCTGGACGTGCTCGAGCGTCTCCGCGCAGAGCGCCAGGTCGAAGCTGTTGTCGGACAGCGGCAGCGCGGCGCCGGGATCGACCTCGACGAAGGCGGCGCCGGGGACGCGCCGGCGCGCGCGCTCGAGCGCGATCGCCGAGACGTCGAGCGCGGTGACGCGCCGTGCGCGGAGCTCCGTCGTCAAGCGCCCGTCGCCGCAGCCGAGATCGAGTGCGTCGCCGACCTCCCCGAGCGCGCGCACGAAGTCCGCGAGCGCCGGCGGCGGCGGTCGATCCTCGTCGGGCACGAGCGCCCAGAGCTCGTCGTCGTAGCGGGAGGAGATGCGAGCATGATCCGCGATGAGCCCCACTGCCCGCCCCGCGGTGACGATCGTCGTCCCCTTCGTCGGCTCGGCGCCGGAGCTGGCCGCGCTGGCGCGGCGTTTCGCGAGCGTCCGGCGAACGGCCGCCGACGAGCTCGTTGTGCTCGACAACTCGCCAACCGCGGCGGGCGAGGCGGACACGCCCGGCGTGCGCGTGCTGCACGATGCCGCCCTGGCTTCGCCCGGGTACGCGCGCAACGCGGGCGCGGGCGAGTCCGGCGGCGACTGGCTCGTCTTTTGCGACGACGACACCGAACCGGAGCCCGACCTGTTGGAGCGCTACTTCGACCCCCCGCCGGCGGAGCGCACGGCGATCCTGGCCGGAGCGGTCGTCGACGCCCCGCGCGGCGAGACGCTGGCCGCGCGACTCGCGCGCGAGACTGAGACGATGAGCCAGCGCCAGACGCTCTCCAATCCCTACCGGCCGTTCGCGATCACGGCGAACTGCGCGTTTCGCGCCGACGTGTTCCGGGCCGTCGGCGGCTTCGACAGCACGATCTTCCTCGGCGAGGACGCGGACCTCTGCTGGCGAATCCAGGCCGCCGGCTACGCGATCGAGGAGCGCCCGCGGGCCGTCGTGCGCCACTACAGCCGCGTCACGATGGCGGCGCTGTGGCGCCAGCGGATGCGCCACGGCGCCGGCGCCGACTGGCTGCGGCGTCGCTACCCGGGGGCGATGCCGCGCTGGGGCCTGGCGGCGCTCGTGCGCGACAGCGCGCTGAGGCTGTGGTCGGGCGCTCGCGCCGCCGCCAAGGGGGAGCGCGGGCGCCTGGCCCTCGAGGCGGCGACGGTCAGCGGCTGGTGGGCGTTCGAGCTCGGACGGCGGACCTCGAACAGCTCGCAGCCCTCGCGCGTCAGCGGCTGGATCAGGCGGTAGCACCCGGCATGGCTGGCTCACCCACGACGGTGGGGGCAATCGTCCCCGTCTACGGCGAAGCCCCGTTCCTCGCCGCGGCGCTCGATTCGGTGCTCGAGCACGACCGGCCGCCCGAGCAGGTCGTCGTCGTCGACGACGGCTCGCCCACGCCGATCGCGCTCGAGGCTCGCCACGCCGGTCGCTGCACGCTCGTCCGGCGTGAGCAACGCGGCGGGCCGGCGGCGGCGCGCAACAGCGGTCTCGAGGTCCTGGGCACCGACCTCGTCGCGCTCGTCGATTCCGACGACCTCTGGGTCGAGGGCAAGCTCGCCGCTCAACTCGAGGCGTTCGAGCGTCATCCGCAGGCCGGACTCTGCTTCGGCCGCGCCGTCATCGTCGGGGTCGACGGCGAGCCGACCGGTGCGCGCTTCGCCGAGCCGCCCGCGGGCCCGCTCGATCGCGAGCGCTTCGGAGCAGCGCTGTTCGCCGACAACCCGATCCCGACCTCGAGCGTCCTGATGCGTCGCACGGCGCTCGAGCGCGCCGGCGGCTTCCGAGCGCCGGACGATGGGCTCGTCGGTGGCTGCGACTGGGACCTGTGGCTGCGCCTGCTCGAGCGCGACGAGGTGCTGTTCTGCGAGCCGCGCGCGCGGGTGCGCTACCGGCGCCACCCGGGCGGCCTGACCGCGGACCTCGCGGTGACGGCCGAGCAGGCGCTCGCGGTCCAGGGCGCCCATCCCGGCCTGGTCGACGACGACACCCGGCGGCGGGTGGAGGCGGGGTCGCGCACGCTGCTCGCGCGCGCCCGCGTGCGCCAGCGCCGCTACGCGGACGCCCGTGCCGAGCTGCGTCGCGCCGCCGCGCTGTGGCCGCCCGGGCCGCGCGAGCGCGTGCTCGCCATGTTGCTGCGCGTGCCCGGGGCCAGGGCCGGATTGGGGCGGCGACGCCATTACCGCTGAGCGTCGCACCGGCGAGCACCGGCCCGCACGACTGCTCGCGGTCAGCCCGCTGCCCGGAATCGCCGGCGGCGAGGTCGCGCTGCTGCGCCTGATTCCCGAGCTGCGCGAGCACGGCTGGGAGACGCAGCTGACCGTGCCGAGCGCCGGTCGCCTGGAGCGGGCGGCGCACGCCGCGGGGATCGAGACCCGCCGGCTCGACCTCGGACCGCCCGAGCGACGTACGGCCGCCGCGTACGCCGGCGCCGCGCTGGCCCCGTTCGTGCTCCGGGGCGCCGACGCGGTCCTGCTCAACGGGCTCTCTACCCAGCGTGTCGTGCCGGCGTTGCGCTTGACCCGCCGCCGGGCGGGTCAAGCCCGCCATCCCGCGGTGCTGCGCGTCGACAACCCGCTGCTCGAGCCTCCGCGCGCGTGGCGGCGAGTGGGCTTCTGGGACCGCGTCGGCGCGCTGATCGCCGACAGCGAGCACGTCGCACGCGAATGCGCGGCCGCGGGCGCGCCCGTCGAGCGGATCGTCACCGCCTACCCGCCCGCCTGGAGCGGGGACCGGCCACCGGGGGCGCTGGGAGCCGCGCGCGAACGCGGCCGGCGCGTCGGCTTCGTCGGGACGATCGAGCCGCGCAAGGGAGTGCTCGAGTTGATCGCGGCCGCCGAGGGCTTCCTCGCCGGTCGCGACTCGGCGACGCTGACGCTCGTCGGCGAGGCCGCGGACGATGATCCCGACGGCTATGGCGAGCGAGTCCGAGCGGCCGCGCGCAACTCGCCCGTGGCAAGCCGGATCAGCTTCGAGGGCTGGCGCGACGACGCCGCGGCCGCGATCGCCGACTTCGACCTGATCGTCGTCCCCTCGCTGGCCGAGCCGTTCGGGACCGTCGCGGCGGAGGCGGCCGCGGCCGGGGTGGCCGTCGTGGCCTCCGAGGTCGGCGGGCTCGTCGAGGTCGTGCGCGACGGGGAGAGCGGGCTGCTCGTGGCGCCCGGCGACGTCCTGGCGCTGGCGCGCACGATCGGGGCGCTGCTCGACGAGCCCGACCGTCTGCGGGCGCTGGGGGAGCGCGCGCTCGAGCTCGCCGAGCGCTTCTCGCCGCGCGCGTACGCAGACGCGGTCGCGGCGGTCCTCGGGCGGGTGAGGCGCCCGTGAGCCGTCCGCTACGGGTAGCGGTCGACGCGCGTCCACTCGACATCGCCTTCCTGCGCAGTCAGGGCATCGGACGCTTCGCCGCCGAGCTGCTGCGAGAGCTGCCGGCCGTTGCCGCCGAGCGCGGCGGCGAGCTCGTGCTGCTGCGCCAAGGCGGAGCGGAAGGGCAGCGGCAGCCGTTCGCGGGCCCCGGACCACCCGACCCACCGAACGACGCGGTCGAAACGCGCCGGGTCAGGCGCCCGCCGGTGCCCGCTCGTCTCGCCGACCTGCCCGAGCAGGTGTTGCTGCCGCTCGACCTGCGCCGCGCTGGCGCGGATGTCGGCCACTCGCTGTCGATCTACCGCGCGGCCGTCTTCCCGGGCGTTCGGTCGGTGATGACGATCCACGACGTGATCCCGCTGATGTGGCCGCGCGAGTACCTGCGCACCGGCTACGTCCATCGGCTGCTCTACCGGGCCGCGCGCCGGGCGACGCGGCTGATCGCGGTCTCGGAGGCGGCGCGCCGCGGCGCCGTCGAGCACCTCGGCGTCGCCGAGGCCCGCGTCGACGTCGTCCCCGAGGCGGCCAACGAGCGTTTCCGACCGACCGCTGCCGGCGGGGTGCCGGTCCACTACGGGATCGAGTCACCGTATGTGCTCTACGTCGGCGGCCTCGAGAACGACGATCCGCGCAAGAACGTCGCCGGGCTGATCGACGCCTTCGCCCGCTGGTCGCGCGAGCGCGAGCGCCCGGAGACGCTCGTCCTCAGCGGCCGGCTCGCCCCCGCCGCGGACGGGCTCGTCGCGCGCGCCCGCGCGACGGGGGCGCGAATCCACTTCACCGATTTCGTCGCCGAGGCCGATCTGCCCGCGCTCTACTCGGGCGCGGTCTGCCTGGCGAGCGCCACGCGCTACGAGGGCTTCGGCCTGCCCGCGCTCGAGGCGCTCGCCTGCGGCACACCGGTGGCGGCGTTCGACGTCGGGGCGCTCGGCGAGGTCGCGGGTCCGGGTGCGATGCTCGTGCCGGGCGGAGACCTCGCCGCTCTGATGCGTGCTGTCGAGGCGCTCTGCTCCGACCCCAAGCGCCGTGCCGCGCTCGCAGCCGCCGGCCGTGAGCACGCGGCCGGCTTCTCGTGGCGGCGTTCCGCCGAGCTCACCTGGGACGTCTACGAGCGCGCGGCCGCGAGCGCCCGAACGTAGGCCACCGGCGCTCTAGGCTGTCCGGCGGATGTCGCCCGTGGTGATAGACGCCCGCGACGCGCTGGCGCCCAACCCGCGTGGCTGGGCGCGCTACACGCGCGAGTTGATCGGAGCGCTCCGCCGCCTCGGGGGCGACGGTCCGGAGCTGCGCTTCGTCGAGCAGGGAGGCGCCGGCCCGGACGCGCTCTTCGAGCAGGTCGCCCTGCCGCGCCTGCTGCGCCGCGAGCGGGCAGCGGCCGTGCACGGGCCGAACTGCTTCCTCCCGCTGCGCCGCCCGTGCCCGGGTGTCGTCACGGTTCATGACCTCGCCTTCGAGACCCATCCGGAGGACTTCTCGCGCCGCACGGGCGCCAAGTACCGCACGCTCGGCCGGCGCTCGATCCGGTCGGCCGAGCGCGTGATCTGCGATGCGTCGTTCACGCGCGACGACCTCTGCGCGCGCTACGGGGTCGAGCCCGAGCGCGTGCGCGTGATCCCGCTCGCGGCCGCGCTGCCGCTCGGCTCGGAGCAGCCTCCGGACGGTCCCTACCTGCTCGCCGTCGGCGACTTGCGCAAAAAGAAGAACCTCGGCCGCCTGGTCGAGGCCTTTCGCCGCCTACGCGCCGAGGGGCTCGAGCATAGGCTCGTGATCGCGGGCCTCGACACCGGCGAGGGCGCCGCCCTCGCCGGTGTCGCGGGCGACGCGCCGGTCGAGCTCACCGGCTACGTGCCCGACGCGCGCCTCGACGCGCTCCTGCGCGGCGCGCAGGCGCTCGCCTACCCGAGCTTGCACGAGGGCTTCGGGCTGCCCCTGCTCGAGGCGATGGCGCGCGGCTGCCCGGTGGCGGCCGCCGCGGCCACGGTCCTCCCCGAGACCGGCGGCGACGCGGCGCTCTACTTCGATCCACTCGACGTCGGCGACATCGCCGCGACGCTCGGCCGCGTGCTTGGCGACGCCGAGCTGCGCGCGGACCTGAGCGCCCGCGGGCGCGCCCACGCCGCGAGCTTCAGCTGGGATTCGACGGCGGCGGCGACGGCCGCGGTCTACAGGGAGCTGCTCGGATGAGGCCCTACCGGGCCAACATCAACTGCCACTTGGCTCTTAGGGAGGTGTCTCGATGAGGCCCTACCGGGCCAACATCAACTGCCACTTGGCCCTCAGGGAGGCGGCTCGATGAGGCCCTACCGGGCCAACATCAACTGCCACTTGGCCCTCAGGGAGGCGGCTCGATGACCACGACCATCTTGCTACTCAGCGTCGACGAGGCTGACAACCTCCGCCACGCGCTCCCCGCCGCGCTCGCCCAGGAGCAGGCCGACGTTGTGGTGATCGACAACGCCTCCACCGACGCGACCGGCGATCTCGCCCGCGAGCACGGCGCCGAGCACCTGCGGCTCGAGCGCCGGCTGTCCTACTGCGCGGCGATCAACGCCGGGATCGCGGCGACCGGCGGCGACGCGGTGCTGCTGCTGAACGCCGACTGCTTCCTCGCGCCGGGGTTCCTGGCCGCGGCCCGCCCGCGCCTGGCCGAGGAGCGGGTCGGCTCGATCGCGCCGAAGCTGATCCGCACCGCCGGGCCGGCGCCCGAGCAGCGTCTCGATGCGATCGACGCGGCCGGGATGGTCGTCGACCGCCGGCGCAAGAACGCGCTCGTGGGTCACGGCCGTCCATCGCTCTGCTACGGAACCCCCACCGAGGTCTTCGGCGCAGACGGCGCCGCCGCGCTCTACCGCCGCGAGACGCTCGAGGATTGCGCGGTCGAGGGCTCGGTTTTCGACGACGACCTCGAGCTCTGGGCCTCCGACGTCGACCTCGCCTGGCGGGCGCGGCTGCTGGGCTGGCGCTCGGCCTACGAGCCCGAAGCCGTCGCCTACCATGTTCGGACGTACAGTCCGTCCACGCGCGCAGGGCTCTCCACGCGGGACCGGCGGATGCAGTTCCGCAACCGCTACCTGATGATGGTCAAGAACGACACCCCGGCCGCGCTCGCGCGCGATCTGCATCACGTCGCCGCCCATGAGCTGCTGGCGCTCGGGCACGTGCTGTTGCGCGAGCGCGAGTTGCTCGGCGCCTATGCGGACGCCGCGCGCCTGCTCGGCCCGGCGCGCCGTCGCCGCCGCGAGTTACGAGCCCGCAGCCGCTCGCGCCACGCGACGGTGCCGTTCTGCCTCGAGGCGCGCCCGTGAGACGGTCGAGCTCGATCTTCGACGTCCAGGTCCAGACCGCTCCGCCGGCCGAGCTGCTGCGCCGCATTCTCGACTATGCGGAGGGCGCCGAGCGTGGCCCGGAGCCACGCTCGGGCCGGCGGGTGAGCTACGTCAACGCGCACGTGATGAACGAGTCGTTCGAGATTCCCGCTCTACGCCGCTCGCTGCTCGACGCCGACCTCGTCTACTGCGACGGCTACGGCGTCCGACTCGCCGCGCGCCTGATCGGCCTCCCGGTCCCGCATCGCATGACCGGCGCTGACTGGATCTGGGCGGTTGCCGCGCTCTGCGAGGAGCGCGGGCGCTCGATCTATCTGCTCGGGTCGGATCCGGGCGCCTCCGCGGAGGCGGCCGCTGCGCTGCAGCGCTGGTATCCGCGGCTCGACGTCCGCGGCGCCCATCACGGCTACTTCGACATCGACAGCCCCCACAACGAGCGCGTCGTCGAGCACATCAACGAGGTGAGCCCGGATTTGCTGCTGGTCGGCATGGGGACCCCGCACCAAGAGCTCTGGGCCGACCGCTACTGCAAGCAGGTGGACGCGCGCGTCGTCTGGACGGTCGGCGCGCTCTTCGACTATCTCTCGAAGCGCATACCGCGCGCGCCCTACCTGCTCTCCGACAACGGCCTCGAGTGGGTCTTCAGGCTGGCGATGGAGCCGCGGCGGCTCTGGCGCCGCTACCTGATCGGCAACCCGCTCTTCCTCTCGCGCGTGCTGGCGGAGACGCGTCGCCATCGACTTGCGAGCCGCACGCAGGGGTGATGAGCGCCACGGGCGTGAAGCCAGCCGTCGCCACCGGTCCCGCCACGACGGCGCAGGAGCCTGGGCCGCCGGGCTCCCCGGCCGGCCAGCACGGCCTCGCCCTCGCCGTCGCCGCGGCACTCGGCGCCGCGGCGATCGCGCTCGCACTGGCGGCCGAGTCCGGGGGCAAGGTCCCTGGCGCGCTGCCAGAGGTCACACGCGTCTTCGCGGCCGCCGGGCTGCTCTTCGGCCTCTGCGGCTACGCGCCGACTCGCCTGCTCTGCCCGGCCGCCCTGCGCGACCGGTGGCCGCTGCTCGTCCTGCCGACCGGGGCGATGGTCAGCGGCCTCGTGCTGTCCGTGCTCGGCTTCGCCGCGGTTCCCTTCCGCGCCTCGCTGTCGGTCACGCTCGCGGCCGCCGCGCTGGCCGCGCTCGCCTGCCACCTGTGGGCGCCGGCGCTCGCGCGTGCGCGCCGGCCGGCGCCGCGCGACCCGCTGCTCGGCGGCCCGGCCCTGCGGCTGCTGTGGCCGGCGTTCATCGCTCTGCTCGTCGCTGCGATCACGCTGCTTCCCTACCTGCGCACCGGTGAGCC
>Ga0136614_10002035_pt1 | contig 12375 bp, 10 predicted proteins | sample AntDrymUQ2792106_2_FD_106643 | JGI IMG/M metagenome (GOLD analysis project Ga0136614, IMG submission 106643) | Polar desert sand microbial communities from Dry Valleys, Antarctica - metaG UQ279 (21.06) | ecosystem: Environmental > Terrestrial > Soil > Desert | place: Antarctica: Dry Valley...
ACGATCAAGTGGCGCGCTTCGCGCCCGAATCGCCGCTGCATCGTCCGGCGCGTCGCCGGGTCGCCGCGGAGCAGGGAGTCGCCCACGTAGAGCGCGCTGTGGGACCAGGAGGACATGGTCAGGTACTTCACGGCCTGGGAGACGCGCTGGTCGCCGTCGACGAGGACGACGTCGCCCGGCTGGATCGCGGACTTCAACAGGCCGGCGTCGTTGTAGGCGAAGCGGTGGTAGTACCTGCGCCGGCGGGTCAGCTGCCGCAGGAACCAGTCGGCGAGGACCCGGCGCGGGGAACGTTTCACGGTCGATTTTTGTCGAGGAAGAGCGCGGAATCGGGCTCCTATGTCTCCCCCCGTCAACCGCCGGAGGTCACGTTTTCTTCCGGTCTTTCTTGTACAGGTAGGCCGAAGCGAGGAGGCGTGCCCCGGAGGGGTCCGCCACGGCGTACCGGGAGGGCACCAGCCTTTCTTTCCCGTCCAGGGACCCGTCCCACATGGCTGCGCCCGCGTACTCACCCTTCTTGTTGATCGCGTAGAAGTTGATGTTGAAGTCCGGCCGGCCCTGCTTGTCGCGCTTGTCCCGGGCCATCCCCGCGATCCGCTCGAGTGTCGCCAGCGCCGCCTCCTCGGGAGACTTCCCCTGCCGCATCAGCTCGACGACCGTGTGCGAACCGCAGGAACGGAGGTTGCCCTCTCCCCAGCCGGTCGACCCGCACGCGCCGACTGCGCCGTCGACGTACAGACCAGCGCCGATCACCGGCGAGTCGCCGAGCCGGCCGGGGATCTTGAAGAAGAGTCCCGACGTCGTGGTCGTGCCGACGAGGTCTCCCGAGGCCGTCACCGCGTTGCAGTTGATCGTGCCCTGCGGCCGGAAATCGTCGGGCCCCCACTTGTCGATGTACCAGCGGATGTCGGGGTCCTTCTCCTCTTCGTTCCCCGCCTCGATCCAGTCGTCCTTGCCGGAGAGCTTCTGCTTCCAGTAGAGCCAGATCTTCCGGGAGCGTTCTGTCAGGAGGTTCTCCTCACGGAAGCCCTGCGAGAGCGCGAACCGCAGGGCGCCCTCGCCGACGAGGAACACGCGGTTGGTGCGCTCCATGACGAGACGCGCGATTTTGGACGGATTCTTGATCCCTTCCAGCGCGCCGACGGCGCCGCATTTCATCGTCCGGCCGTCCATCACGGACGCGTCGAGCTGGACGACGCCATCTTCGTTCGGGATCCCGCCGTAGCCCACGGTCACGTCTTCGGGGTCGTCCTCCACGAGGTTGACGCCGGCGATCACGGCGTCGAGCGGATCGCCGCCGCCGGAGATGATCTCGTACGCCCGCCGGACGGCGTTGAGACCCCCCGCCTTGTTCTCGTCGATGACGTTGGCCGACGCGATGACGACCGGCCGGGCGCCCCCGAGCGGAGGGCGGGCGCCGTGCTTGATCTGCGCGGCGACTGGCAGGAGCGCCGCGCCGCGAAGGAGATCGCGCCGGGTCGGAGCCGTCACGCCTCTACTCGTCGGGGAGCTCGGGCTCCTCGGGAATTTCCCGCTTCGTTCCGGGCGCGACCATGTCCATCATCAGGTCGGGCAGGTTCTCGGAGAACTCGCTGCGCGGGAGCACTTGCGTGACACCGCTCGACTCCGCGTCGCGCGCGAGCGCGCGGTCCACGTGCGACAGAAACCCGAGGATCGGCGGCCCCCCGTCTCCCGCGGCGCGCATCGCCCGCACGGCCGCGAGGGGGTCCCCGTCGGCCGTCAGGTCGAGGATCACTCCCGCGATCTGCGCGTCGAACACCGTCTCCGCCAGCGATTTCGCGTCGACGAAGCGGATGGGTACGTTCAGGTGCCGCGCGGTCGTCTCGATCTTCGATCGGAAGAAGAGGTCCTCCACGCAGGCCACGATGGTCTTGGTCACGGCGGAGGGATTCTATGCCGGGAGGAAGGTGGAAGGTGGAAGGTGGAAGGTGGAAGGTGAAAGGGAGAAGGAGGAATTGCCATGATCCCCTTCACCTCACACTTGACACCTCTCACCTTTCTCCTTCCCACTCAGAACATCTTCACGAGGTCGATCGTGTAGCGGTTCAACCATCTCGGCAGATCGAGCCGTCTCTGAAGCATCACCGTTCCCCGGACGAACACGCGGGGCAGGAACGTAACGCCGACCCCGGCGCGATGCCCTCGGTACCGGGAGTGAAACCACCAGTCGTCCGTGTTGTAGGCGCCGAGCACCGCGTCGCGCTCGACGTACTGGAACGTGTAGAAGGCGCGCCATTGGCCCGGCGTCCCGAGCTGGCCGACGGAGACGCTCGCCTCGATCGCGTCCTTCTCGTCCGTCACGGCCCCGACGTTGTGCGTCCCGTCGAGGGAGACCTCGACAGGGAAACGCAGCCCCGTGTAACGGACCCGGAGGAGCGCGTCGGCGATCTCGAAGTCGGACGCGTGGACGCGCACGCCCCCGCGAATGACGAACCGGTTCTGGCGGACGGTGTGGGCCTTCAGGTCGTCGATCCCGAAGTCCCAGTAGGAGCCCGCGACCTCCCATCCGAACGACTGAGCCTCGCCGCTCCAGAGGACCTGCCCGACGCCGATCCGCGTGCGGTCCCCCTCGCGCTGCGGCCCGTAGAGGTACGCCGCCGCCAGCGAAAGCGTGGAGGCCCCGGCGCGCCTCGCCCACCCGACGGCGGCTCCCGGCGTCTGGATGTCGTGGTCCCAGAGCATCTCCGTCGCCGCGACGGGCAGCCCGAAGCTGCCCGCGCGCAGAACCCAGGAGCCGGGGCGCGCCTCGACGTAGTAGCGCTCGAGCGCGGCTCCGTTCGACCGGTAGTTGTCGAAGTTGATCGCGTTGTCCGCGTTGTCGTCCGTCCCGAAGCTCCCGACGGCGCGGGCGGCGACCTTGAAGCGCTCCGAAAACTCGAGGGCGAGCTCCGGGCGGAACTCGAAGCGGCCGCGCTCGATGTCCCCGCGGTTCAGGTGCGTGATCAGGTCGTAGCGGGCGAGCGCGTCCCACCGGAAGGTGATTTTCGGCTTCTGCGGCTCCTCGAAGTACTGCTCCTCCTGGCAGGCGCCCCGTCCCGGGAACGCGACGAGCGCCGCCAACAGGGCGAGGGCCGGAAGGAGCTTCGATCTCCGATTTCCGATTCCCGATCCCCGGTTTCCGACGCTCAAGCCGTGACCCGCGCGAGCGCCTCGTAGAGCTCGTGGACGTTCTGGAAGCGGTCCGCGGGGGCCTTCACCATGCAGCGCAGGATGATGGCGGAGATGCGCGCGTCGAGCTTCGGGTTCTTCGTCTGGGGGCCGGGCGGCGGCTCCTGGACGTGCTTGAGCACCACCGCGAGAGGACTGTCCCCCTCGAAGGGAAGCGAGCCGGTGAAGATCTCGTAGAGGACGACCCCCGTCGAGTAGATGTCCGACCGAAAGTCGAGGGGCACCCCGCGCGCCTGCTCCGGCGACATGTAGTCCGGCGTCCCGACGACGGTGCCGGTCGCCGTCATCCCGCGGTCCTGAGTCAGCCGCGCGATCCCGAAGTCCATGATCTTGAGGCCGCCCGCCGGGTCGATGATGATGTTCTGCGGCTTGATGTCGCGGTGGATGACGCCCACCTCGTGAGCCGCGGCGAGGCCGGCGCACATCTGCTTGGCGATCTGGAGCGCGACGGGTGTCGGAAGGAGCTGATCCTGCTCGACGAGGTGCTTCAGGGTGATCCCCTTCACGAACTCCATCGACAGGTATTTCAGTCCGTTGCTCTCGCCGAGGTCGTGCGTGCGGAGGATGTTCGCGTGGGTGATCCGGCGGGCGAGCCGGATCTCCTGCTTGAACCGGTCGACAAGCGTGGGGTCGGCAGACAGCGCCTCGCTGCGCAGCGTCTTGATGGCAACGACGTCGTCGAGGTCGCGGTCGTGCGCACGGTAGACGACGCCCATCCCTCCCTTTCCGAGCACGGACTGGATTTCGTAACGACCCGCGAAGAGCGTCCCCACCTGGGGCTCCCCGCCCTTGTGGAGCGGGGCGTCGGACGCCGTGAGCGGCGAGGCCACCGTTTCCGCTTCCCCGCCCAGGTTCATCGTGAGGGAGGCCACGTACTTTTCGAGCGCGTCCTTCTCCTTGAGCTCCTCGACCATCGCGCGGAAGGAGCGCGCGAGAATCCCGATCTCGTCCTTCGAGTCGAGCGGAAGGTCCTTCACGTCCAGGTTGCCGACCCGCACGGCCTCCGTCGCCCGAACGAGGCGGCCCACGGGGTCCGTGATCCGGCGCGCGAGGAGGAAGGAGAGGACGAAGGCGACCCCGAGGGCGGCGAGGCCGACGAGCACCTGCGTGTTCTGGATCTGCCGGAACGCGGCGAGCTCCGCCTCGCGGCTCCGCAGGGCGACGGCGGCTCCCACGAGCTGATCCGTCGACGAGCGGAGCGGGAGGAAATAGGCGAGGTAGGTCTCGCCCGCCAGGTCGAGCGCCAGCGGCCCGATCGTCCGTCCCTGCCGCAGCACGGCGCGGGTCAAGTCGGGCCGCGCTCCCACGGCGCGCAGGACCTCGCTCGCGCCCGCCTCGAGCGTCGATGCCGCGACGATGGGACGCGGGGTCCCGGAGGGATCCGCGGGGTCGGCCAGGAAGACGATCTGGGCGTTCATGAGCCGCTTCAGGTTGCGCGCCACGTCGTCGTTGATCTGGAACGCGGCCGCGATGACCCCCACGATGCGCGTGCCGCCCTCGAGCACCGGGGCGGCGACGACGTGATGCAGCTTCTGTCCGGAGAGCCAGATCCCGCGGGTCGGCTCCCCCTCGAGCGCCCCCGTGATCGTCGGCACCCGCCCGAGGTCCGCCGTGTAGCCGAGCGGCCGGTCCGTTCGGGCGATCACGCCGCCCTGGAGGTCGGCGGCGAGCAGGAAATCCGCGCGCGCGTTCGAGGCCTGCTCCGCCTTCAGGGTATCGAGGATCGTCGAGGCGTCGGTCTCCGTCAGCAGCGAGATGATCCCGGGGTTGTTCACGATGACGGCGAGCGAACGGTGCAGGTCGTCATACCGGCCCTGCTGGAACGACTCCCACGCCGGACCGGCCTTCTTGAGGTCCTCGTCGATCTTCGTGTCGGCGACCTTGCGCGCCCGGTACGCGGCGATCGCGATGGCGGCGCCGACGGCGATGAGAATCAGGAGCGCGGCCGCCGCGAAGACCTTGAGGGTGAGCGAGAACCGGGGAGGCTCGGGCGGGGGAAGCTTCAGGCCGCTGCGGCGGGGAAGGCCGATGCCGGTCGGTGTGGCCTGGAGCGCGGTCTCAGTACCGCTCATCGTCCAGGCCCGCCTGCGGAGGATAGTCCTTGCCGTACTTGTTCCTGTGCGGGGCGGGACGGAACCCGGACACGTCGAGCCGGATCGCGACGGGGGGGTCTGCGGCGGTGCGGACGGTGACCGGCGTCTCGGAGTCCCCGGCCTCCTCGTGCCAGGCCTTGAGCCTGTAGCTGCCGGGCGGCACCGCGTCCAGACGGAAGGCGCCATCGCGGCCCGTCACCGCGAACACGTCGGAATCGACCACCAGGACGAAGCCGACCATTTGCGGGTGGATGTTGCAGTACACGCGGACGAGGCCCGGCGCGTCGAAGCGGCGCGTCTTCGAGGTCCCGCTCCGGTACAGGCCGAGGTCGAATCGGTTCGGGCCGGACACGGAGAAGACGTTGTGGAAGACCGGGTCGCTGTTGGGGAATTCGACGCCGGATTCCCGGGGGACGACGACGAGGCGCGGGGTGAAGGTCTTCTTCGCGCTCTCCATCTGTCCGGCGACCGCGCCGGGGGAAGAGCCCCGGCGGCGGACGCCCTCGAGCCAGACCGCGACGTTGCCGCCGTCCGGGCGCGGGGCCCCGTTTTTCATGAGTGTCACGCGGCCGGCCAGGGAGCCTGTGGCCGGCGGCGGGAGGAGGAGCAGGGAGAGCAGAAGCGCCGACAGAAGGAGCCACATGCGGCGCGAAAATCATAGCATCCGGCTTGCATTAGGATGGATTCGTGGACGCAGAGCGCGTGGAGATTTTCGGCAAGGACACCTGACCGCACACGAACGCGGCCCGTGAGGACTACGCGCGCAGGCAGATCCCCTTCCGCTACATCAACGTCAAGCAGGATAAGAAAGAGCTCGACCGGATGATCCGCCTCTCCGGCGGGCGCCAGGTGCCCGTGATCGTCGAAGGGGGGAAGGTCACGATCGGCTTCGGAGGCACCTGAGGGGTCTGACCGGCCCGTGCGGCCGCCCATATAATCCCGGCGCAAAACTCCGCCTCGTCGAAACGGAGGTCGCATGGCTCGCGCTGCCGATAGACCCGCAGAGTTCCAGCCCTACATCCCCTCCGAACAGTCGGTTCCCGAGTTCACCGTCAAAGCGGTGGTGCTCGGAGTCGTCTTCGGGATCCTCTTCGGCGTCGCGACGGTGTACCTCGCGCTGCGCGCGGGACTGACCGTTTCGGCGTCGATCCCGATCGCCGTCCTGGCGATCGCGGTGTTCAAGAAGGTCGGCAAGTCGACGATCCTGGAGAACAACATCGTCCAGACGATCGGGTCCGCGGGCGAGTCGGTCGCGGCCGGGGTCGCGTTCACCGTCCCCGCGCTGGTGTTCCTGGCGGAGGGCACGGACTATTTCCGCTACGCCCAGATCACGATCCTCGCGATCTTCGGCGGCATCCTCGGCGTCCTCTTCATGATCCCGCTGCGCCGGGCCCTGATCGTGAAGGAGCACGGCAAGTTGCCGTACCCCGAGGGGACGGCGTGCGCCGAAGTGCTCGTCGCGGGGGAGCGCGGCGGCAACCTGGCGAAGATGGTCTTTGCGGGACTCGGGGTCTCCGTCCTCTACAAGCTCCTCTACGGCGTCCTGGGGCTCTGGCGCGAGACCATGACCGTATTCCGGACCCGGCGGGACTCCGTTTTTCCCTCCGCGACGCTCAACTCCGACGTGACGCCGGAGTACCTGGGATTGGGATACATCATCGGCCCCCGGATCGCGAGCGAGCTCTTCTCGGGAGGGGTGCTCTCCTGGCTGGCGCTCATCCCGCTGATCGCGATCTTCGTTCCCGAGGCGCGCATCGTCGCCGATCTGGACGCCCTCGGCTTCGGGGCCGAGTGGCGCGCGGGCAACGACTATTCCGTCTGGATCTACCGGGCGTACATCCGATACATCGGGGCGGGCGCGGTGGCCTGCGCCGGCGTTATCACGCTGATCAAGACGATCCCGACGATCGTCGGGGCGTTCCGCGAATCATTCAAGACCATGGGGGCCGGCCGCGCCGGCGCGGCCTCGACCAAGCGCACCGAGCGCGACCTCGGGATGGGGATCGTCCTGATCGGGGCGATCGCCATCGTCGTCATCCTCGCCGTGCTCCCGGGCTTCCCGCACGGGCCGTTCCCCGGATCACTTCTCATGTCGCTGCTGATCGTCATCTTCGGGTTCTTTTTCGTGACGGTCTCCTCCCGCATCGTGGGCATCATCGGCAGCTCGTCCAACCCGATCTCGGGCATGACGATCGCCACGCTGATGGGGACGTGCGTGATCTTCCTCGCCGTGGGGTGGCGCGGCGACGTCTTCCAGTCCGTCGCGCTCGTCGTTGGGGCGATCGTCTGCGTCGCGGCGGCCAACGCGGGCGCGACCTCGCAGGACCTCAAGACGGGGTACATCGTGGGCGCGACCCCGCGGGCGCAGCAGATCGGCCTGATCATCGGCGTGATCGCCTCGGCGTTCCTGATCGGCCTGACGGTGATCATGCTGGACCGCAACTTCGCGGGCCCCAATGAGCTCCACGGAATCGGGTCGACGAAGCTCCCCGCGCCCCAGGCCACGCTCATGGCGACGATGATCAAGGGGCTGCTCGCGCAGAACCTTCCCTGGGCTCCCGTGCTCGTCGGTGTGTTCCTGGCGTTGATGGCGCAGCTCGCCGGGGCGCACGCGCTCTCCTGGGCCGTGGGCGCGTATCTGCCCATCTCCACCACGGCGCCCATCTTCGTGGGCGGAATGATCAAGGCGCTCGCGGATCGCATTCGCGCCAGGCGGGAGACGGGCCCGAAGGAGGAGGGCGAACTCTCCTCCGGGATGCTGTACTCGACCGGCCTGGTGGCGGGCGGGGCGCTCGCCGGCGTGGCTCTGGCGTTCCTCCAGGCGGCTCCGAGCGTCCTGGCGGCCACCGACATCGGCGGGAAGCTGTACGGCGCGGCGCGCGATTCGGCGATCGCGGGCAACGTGATCTGCGCCGTCGCGTTCGGGGTGCTCTGCGTGCTTCTCTTCCGGAAGGCGCTCAAGAGGCTGGAGGTCTGACGGGCCGCGACCGCCCGCGCGCCGTCTGGCGGCTCGACCTGGAGGCCGCCGTGAGGGCGCCGGGGGCGCCGTCCGCCCGTGTGCAGCGGTAGAGGAGGGAGCCGTGGCAGGCGAGTTTCAGACGACGAACTGGACCGTCGTCCTCGCCGCCCGCGACGAGGACTCCTCGATCGCGCGCGCCGCGCTGACGGAGCTCTGCGAGACGTACTGGTTCCCCGTCTACACGTTCATCCGCCGTCTCGGCCACGGGGCCGACGAGTCGGCCGACCTCACCCAGGGCTACTTCCTCGCGCTCCTCGAGAAGGACTATCTCGACGAGGTGCGGCCGGAGGCGGGACGATTCCGCTCCTTCCTCCTCGTCTCCACCCTCCACTTCGTCTCGAACGAGCGCGTCCGGGCCCGGGCGGCCGAGCGCGGGGGGAAAGCGGCGCCCGTCTCCCTCGATGCGGCGGCCGCGGAGGATCGGTACCGTCTCGAGATCGCCGACGGCGACACGCCCGAGAGCGTCTTCGAGCGGCAGTGGGCGATGACAGTCCTCGAACGGTCGCTGGCCGCGCTCGGGGCCGAGATGGGCCAGGCCGGCCACGCCGACCGGTTCGAGAGGCTGCGCCCGGAGCTCACGGGCGAGCAGCCCTCGGAAAAATACGAGTCGATCGCGCGGGACCTCGGCATGACCGAGCCCGCGGTGCGGGCCGCGGTCCACAGGATGCGCAAGCGGTTCGGGGAGCACCTGCGCGCCGAGGTGTCCCGGACCGTGGCGCGAGAGGAGGACGTCGACCTCGAGATCCGGCACCTCCTCTCCTCTCTCTGAGCCTGACGATCAGTAACTTCCGGAGGGTGGGCTGGACAGAAAAGTGGAAGGGCGAGGCGGCAGCGCCGCCGAAGAATCGACGCGTCCGCCTTAAACGACCTCGAACTTCTTGCCGATCTTCCGGAAGGCCTCGATCGCCAGGTCGAGGTCACTCCTCTCGTGAGCCGCCGAAACCTGGCAGCGCAGGCGCGCCTGGCCGTGCGGCACGACGGGGAAGCCGAAGCCGGACACGTACACGCCCTCCTCGAAGAGCGCCTTGCCCATCGCGAGCGCCTTCGCCGTCTCGCCGACGATCACGGGGACGATAGGGTGTGTGCCGTGCGGGATCGTGAACCCCGCCTCCGCGATGCCCTTGCGGAAGTAGAGCGCATTGTCGCGCAGCTTCCGCACGGGCGCCGGGTCTTCCCGGAGCATCCGGAACGACTCGAGAGACCCCGCGGCGACGGCGGGGGGAAGCGAGTTGGAGAAGAGATAGGTCCGGCTCCGCTGGCGCAGCGTCTCGATGAGGGCCTTCGGTCCGGTCACGAACCCGCCGGCCGCGGATCCCATGGCCTTGCCGAGCGTGCCCGTGGTGACCGGGATCCGCTCGAAGACCCCCTGCTCTTCGGCCGTCCCCCGGCCCGTCGCGCCGAGGACGCCGGTCGCATGCGAGTCGTCCACGGCCAGCAGCGTGTTCCTCGCCTCGCAGGTGCGGACGAGCGCGGGCAGGTCCGCCTCCTCGCCCTCCATCGAGAAGACGCCGTCCGTGATCATCAGCCGGAAGCGGGACGCCCCGTCCTGCTCCAGCATCCGGTCGAGGGCGGCCATGTCGGCGTGCGGGACGCGGAAGCGCTTCGCCTTGCAGAGCCGCACGCCGTCGATGATGGACGCGTGGTTGAGCTCGTCCGAGTAGAGGCCGTCCTGCTCTTCGAGCACGGCCGCGAAGAGGCCCTCGTTGGCGTTCCAGCAGGACATGTAGAGGATCGCGTCGTCCGCGCCGAAGAACGAGGCGATCTCCGCCTCGAGCTCCTTGTGCAGCTCGAGCGTCCCGCAGATGAACCGCACGGACGCGAGCCCGCCGCCCCACCGGTCGATCGCCTTCTTCTGCGCCTCGCGCACGCGCGGGTGGTTCGCGAACCCGAGGTAGTTGTTGGAGGTCAGCATGACGACCTCGCGCCCGCTGACCGTGACTCGCGCGGCCTGGGGCGACTGGAGGACGAGCTCCTCCTTGTAGGTCCCCGCCTCCCGGAGGCGGCCCATCTCGGAAGCGAGGTGCTCGACGAGGGGGTCCACGGGCCGGGTGTGCTCCGCCGTCGGTCCCGTGCGCGCCGCGCTCATTCCTGCACCCTGCCCTCGGAGAGGATCTTGCCGGCCACGCGCCCCCCCGGGAACGCCGTGTCGAGCGCTCCGACGGCACGGTCGAACGCGGCCGGATCCTGCGCGATGACATCCGCGCAGATCGTCGGACGCTGGATGATCTCCGACGTCCCCGTGGGGTTGCGCACGATGACGGCCTGCGCCGGGGACCCCACGAAGTAGACGAGGTCGTCGTCGAGGTCGCCCAGCGCCCGCGCCGCCGTGCGGTGCGCGGTCTCCTCCTCCCCCCGGTTGAGGCAGACACCGACGACGCCCGCGACACGGTAGTGGTTGGGCTCGTACTCCGTACGGTCCCAGTCGCGCCAGACCCGCTCGCGCGGCACGAGCTCGAAGCGGTAGTTCAGGTTCGACAGCCGGGACTCCTCGAGGGCGAACTCCGCGATGCGGCGGTCCGTCATCTCCTTCTGCGGGTCGGGGCCTGGTGGCTTGCTGGTCGGCATGCTGTCCTCCGTTCCTGTGGCCTCAGCCTCGCGCCCTCATCGGCGGGCCACCTTCCCGTTCGGGTAGAAGATGACCTTCATCGCCTCCCGATTCTCCAGCAGCTCCATGGCCTGGTGGAAGTCGTCGAGGCCTTCGAACTCGTTCGTGACGAGGTCGGCGACGTCCAGCCCCGCCCGGAGCAGGTCGAGCATTTTGATCCATGTCTCAAAAACGCGCCGGCCGATGATCGCGTGGAGCGTCAGTCCCTTGAAGATGAGGTCGTTCGTGTAGTCGCGGATCGTGACCGCCTTTTCCCGGGGGAGCCCGAGGAGGGCGACCGTCGCGCCGCGGCGCGCCGCCGCCAGGCCGAGGTTGATGGACGCTTCGGCCCCGGACAGCTCGAGAACGATGTCCGCGCCGCCGCCCGTGGCGTCGCGGACGCTCCCTGCGGGGTCCTTCGTCCGGGCGAGGTCGAGGATCGTCACGTGGTTCACGCCGCGCGAGCGCGCCCACCGGCGGGCGTGCGCCACGGCGTGTGCGTTGACCTCCGTGATCGCGATGGACGACGCTCCCGAGAATCGCGCGATCTCGGCGCACATCGCCCCGATGGGGCCATAGCCGAGGACGGCGACGGACTTGCCGGAGAGATCGACGACCTGCGTCGTGTGCACCGCGTTGCCGAGGGCGTCCAGGAAGGAGCCGACGGCGGGCGGGACGACGGCGCGATCGAGCGGCACGACGTTGTACGCCGGAACGACGACGTACTGCGCGAAGCAGCCGTCCCCGTGCACGCCGAGGATTTTCGTGTTCTCGCAGATGTGTCGCTGTCCCGTCCGGCATGGCCGGCAGTGCCCGCAGGTCACGTGCATCTCCGCTGAGACGTACTGGCCCTCGGTCAAGTGCGGCCGCCGCCCCCCCGGGCCGAAGGCCACGATCTCCCCGCAGAACTCGTGGCCATAGATCCGCGGGAGAGACATCATTCCGGCCATGGAGGGATCCCACTGGTAGATGTGCTTGTCGGAGCCGCAGACGGCGGTCGCCAGCACGCGGAGGAGGACCTCCGCCTGGCCGGGCTCGGGCACCGGAACCGATCGGATCTCCGTCGCTTCCCGCCCCGGCGCCGCCTTCGTCTTGACGACGGCGGTCATTTTGGAGGGGAGAGTGAGCCGTGAACCAGGAACGGTGACCTTCGGGGGACTTCTCCTTCGGGATCCCGGCTTCTTACTCACGCTTCAGATTACGGTTTACGGCGTACGGTTGATCGGTCACGCCCAGCCGGCTCAATCTCCCGCCTCGTCGTCCCGCACGTACCCCGCGCGGGGCGCGGAGAGCGTCTCCGCCGGGGCGAACACGTCCACAGGACGGACGTACCGCGAGACGACCTCCCGCGAGCCGGCCACGCGCAGCGTCTCGAAGAGGAACGCGAACTTCTTCGCGAGCGAATCGCGGATCGCGTCCCGGGTGCCCTCGGGGAGGTTCCAGAAGTTCTCCTTGAACGGCCCGATCGCCATCTTCCGGTTCTTGTAGAT
>Ga0136614_10002037_pt1 | contig 12374 bp, 12 predicted proteins | sample AntDrymUQ2792106_2_FD_106643 | JGI IMG/M metagenome (GOLD analysis project Ga0136614, IMG submission 106643) | Polar desert sand microbial communities from Dry Valleys, Antarctica - metaG UQ279 (21.06) | ecosystem: Environmental > Terrestrial > Soil > Desert | place: Antarctica: Dry Valley...
ACATTAAACTACTTGGCGTAGTCGTCGTGGCTTTCGTGTCGTTCGGCGTGCTGGCGAGTAATGCACAAACGGCGCAAAATTCAAGCACGGACGAAGCCGCTATCCGACAGATCGTTCAGCAAGTTCAAGATGGCTGGAACGCACACGACGGCAAGGCGTTCGCCGCCCCGTTCGCCCCTGACGCTGATTATGTTGTGGTCAATGGCATGAACCTGAAAGGCAGAGAGATTATCGAAAAGGGACACACGGCGATATTCACGACCATCTACAAGGACAGTCGTAATGTCGGCACGGTCAAGAGCATCCGCTTCCTGCGTCCCGATGTGGCAGTGGTTCACATCGAATGGAACTTGGAATTTCGCGCGGGCGGCGAGACGAGAAAGGGTCAGGCCATGAACACAATGGTCATGACCAAAGAGGGCGGTAAATGGAGCATTGCCGCATTCCAGAACACGCCTATTCAGGCGGAAGGGCGCTAGCAACACTCCCGACCTAACCAGTCACGGCTTGCAACTCTCCGATCTCTTGTCCGCTATCGCTGGCAACTCGTCCATCTTTGAGGTCGATCAGCCGGTCGGCTTGCGCGGCCAAGTCGCGATCGTGTGTGACGAGAAGCAAAGTCGCGCCGTGCCGCCGGTTCAGTTCCAACATCAGATCAAAGACGTGGCGACCGTTGCGTGAATCGAGATTGCCGGTCGGCTCGTCGGCTAAGAGGATCGAGGGATTGTTCGAGAATGCCCGCGCGATAGAGACGCGCTGCTGCTCGCCGCCGGAGAGTTGCGACGGGTAGTGATGCGCGCGTGCGGTAAGATCAACATCTTCCAGCAACTGCCGCGCGCGCTCTTTCGCTGCGGCCACGCCCGCGATCTCTAACGGCACGAGGACGTTTTCCAACGCCGTCAGCGAAGGGATGAGATGAAACGATTGAAAGACGATCCCGATCTTGCGCCCGCGCAGTGAGGCCAAGTCGTCTTCATTCATGCGCGTGATCGATTCGCCGTCGATGCGGATGTCGCCGGCGGTCGGCGCGTCGAGGCCGGCGACAAGGCCGAGCAGCGTTGACTTACCGCTACCCGACGGCCCCGTGATCGAGACGAATTGACCATTGGGGATCGTCAGATCAAGCTCGTGCAAGATCGTCAATTGCTCGTCGCCGGAAGGCACGATTTTAGAAACTTTGTATAATTCAATCATGAAGGTTTTTTTATTTTACCTGTCCTTGTTCTTCGTCGTCGCCCTCGCCGCCTGCAACGGGGGTGAGGCGCAACGTTCGAGCGCATCGCAAAGCGTTTCAGATTCCCCGCCCGTCGCGGCGATGCCGGCGGAGAGTTTACCGAAGATCGTCGCCTTCGGTGATAGCCTGACAGCGGGTTACGGCTTGCCCGCGCACGAGAGCTACCCGTCTTTGTTGCAGGAGCAACTCGCAAAAGATGGCTACCAGTACGAAGTGATCAACGCCGGAGTTTCCGGCGACACGACGGCGGGCGGCTTGCGCCGCATCGATTGGGCGCTCGCGCAAGGCGACGTGCGCTTCGTGATTTTAGAGTTGGGCGCAAACGATCTCCTGCGCGGCCAGAGCGTCGCCGCGATGAAAAAGAATCTTGCACAGATGATCGAGCGGGCGCAGGCGCGCGGCGCTCAAGTCGTCCTCGCCGGCATGTATGCCCCGACCAGCACCGGCGCGGCTTACCAAAAGGAAGTCGCCACAGCCTTTCAGTCGCTCGCCCGCGAGTATGACGTGACGCTGATTCCCTTCTTCCTCGACCGCGTGGTCGGCGTGGAGAATCTCAATTTAGAGGACGGCATTCACCCGAACGCCGAAGGCACGCGGATCGTGGCCGAGACGGTGTATCAGGCGTTGAAGCCGAAGCTGGACGAGCAAGGGCGTGAATAAAGAGCAGAACTGATCCACGAAACCACACGAAAAGACACGAAGCGGCGTCCATCTGACGCCGTTGATTGTTAGTTCGGCTGCTTCGCTAGGGTGAAGTCTAAAAGACACAATGGGGATTAGTATTATGGCTGGTGAGGAGTGGGCGCGGCGAATTGTGGAGAAAGAACTGAAGCGAACCGTAGTCATTAACGACAATGGTAGCGCGCCCGGGATGTATGACCTTCGTATTGGGCCGGCGGACGCACCTGAGTTGGCTATTGAATGTGTCGGAGCGGTCGATCCAACCTTCACTGAAACATGGAATGTCGGTCCGGCGCGGGGGCCACTAGAGCTATCAATCACAGGCGATTGGACGGTTGTGATTGCCCCCAAAGCGCGAGTCAAAGCTATCAGGCAGCGCATCGAGCAACTTCTCCGGGAGTTAGAGGATCGGGGAATCCATAACGTGCATGTGGATCATTGGCTCAAATGGAATGATACAGCACTGTTCGACGAACTTGAATCACTTAACATTACGCACGCTTACTGTCACAGCTTGCAAGGCATGGGTAAAGTCCATCTTGGAATGCCCGGAATCGGTGGCGCAGTTGATGAGCAAGGTAGCGCGGTGCCGGAATGGGTTGGGGAGTTCCTTTGCGATTCTGCTCGACAAGATGTGCTCTCCAAGCTCCAACTATCAGGAGCGCCTAATCGCCATGCGTTTTTGATCGTGACCTTCGCTGGCGCACCTTGGCCGGTGGAGTCCTATTTGACCGGAGAACTCAGCCATCTTCCAAGCCAAGCACCGGATTTGCCGCCGCCGGTTACGGGAGTTTGGGTTGTCTATGGAATGAGCCGGAGAGGTCTACGCTGGGATGGAGATGCATGGCAGCTATTTGACGCTCGTGGTGAAGGGATTGATAAGTAGGGAACGCCCGCGTTGCGTGGTTTCAATCAAGGGCAGCCGAACAACTCTTGAAACTTTTTGCCACCAGCGCACGAACAAGACGACGATCATTCTTCTCAAATGGTGAAGCCGAGAATTTCTAATGTGCTTCGCCGCAACAGATAACATGGCGTTCAGCAAACTTGTGAGGTGATGGATGTCCTCAACGCGACGGGATTTTTTGCAGATGGCGGGCTTAACTTTCGGCGCGCTCGCGCTACCCTCTTGGGCTTTCGAGCGGGAGGCGTTTGCCGCCGCAGCCGAAGTCGATAAGAACGGATTGGCCGACATCGCTTTAGCTGAAGCGAAGCGGGCGGGGGCGAGCTACGCCGACGTTCGGATCAATCGTTATCGGTTTGAAGCCATCAACACGCGCGAGCGGCAGGTGCAGAATGTCGCGCGCAATGGGAGTTTCGGGTTCGGCGTGCGCGTGCTGTGGAAAGGCACTTGGGGCTTCGCTGCGAGTCGCCAAGTCACGCCCGCCGAAGTGAAGCGCGTCACACAGGAAGCCCTCGACATCGCCCGCGCGAACGCGGCGCATCAACGGAAACCGATCACGCTCGTGCCTGCCCCGAAAGTCGTCACGAACTGGCGCAGCACTTTTAAGCAAGACCCGTTCGATGTGCCGCTTGACGAGAAGATTCAGTTCTTGCTGAAGCTCAACGAAGCGGCGCTCGCCGTCAAGGGCGTTAGCTTCGTCAACTCCGGTCTCGTTTTTGTCAACGAACAAAAATTCTACGCTTCGACCGACGGCTCGCGGATCGAGCAGTATTTAATCCGCAGCAATCCGAGCTTCAACGTCACGGCTGTTAATCGTGACAATGGCGATTTTCAAACACGCGCATCGCTCTTGGGGCCGAAGGGCCTCGGCTACGAATATCTCTCGACGCACGATTGGCTCAAGGAAGCGGCGCAAGCCGGCGACGAAGCCGTGATGAAGCTGAAGGCGAAGCCTGTTGAGCCGGGCAAGTACGATCTTGTCCTCGACCCGACGCATCTCTTTCTGACGATTCACGAATCGGTCGGCCATTCGACCGAATTGGATCGCGCGCTCGGTTGGGAAGCCGACTATGCGGGGACCAGTTTTCTGACGCCGGACAAGACCGGCAAGTTTCAGTTTGCCTCGAAGATCGTCAACCTCTACGCCGACCGCACGCAACAGGGCGGACTCGCCACGACCGGCTACGACGACGACGGCGTGCCGGCGCAAAAGTGGTATCTGATCAAAGACGGCATCTTCGTCGATTGGCAAACGACGCGCGATCTCGCGCCGCTCATCGGGCGCAAAACTTCTTACGGCTGTTCCTACGCCGCCAGTTGGAGCGACGTTCCCTTCCCGCGGATGCCGAACATCTCGCTCGAACCGGCGAAGGAAAACAATTCTTTGGCAGACGTGGCGGCAGACGTGAAAGACGGCATTCTAATTCACGGGCGCGGGAGCTATTCCATCGATCAGCAGCGTTACAATTTTCAATTCGGCGGGCAAACGTTCTATGAAATCAAGAACGGCAAAATCGGACAGATGCTCCGCGACGTGGCTTATCAATCGCGCACACCTGATTTTTGGAATGCTTGCGACATGCTCGGCGGCCAATCGACTTATGAATTGAGTGGCAGCTTCAACGACGGCAAGGGCCAGCCCGGCCAATCCAACGCCGTCAGCCACGGCTGCCCCGTCGCGCGCTTCCGGCAGATCAACGTCTTGAACACGGCGGCGCGCAGTAGTCGTTAATACAAATTTGTAAAAGCGAAAGCAGGGATTGAACCACAGAGACACAGAGGCACGGAGAAGAAATAAGGAGTGATGAGTGCGGAATGATGAACAAAAAGCAGTTGGTATTTCATTCATGGTTCATCGTTCTGCTTTCATCGTTTGTTTTCTCCGTGTCTCTGTGGTGAAGTTTTTGTCCGCCACTCATAATTTGTCGAAGGAGTTTTACTGTGCTACTCAACGAGAAAGAAGCCCGCAGCATTTGCGAGAAGCTGCTCGGTTACGTGAAGGCCGATGATGCCGTCGTCCGTATCGGCAGCGAGGAGTATTCGCATCTGCGTTTCGCGGCGAACGCGATGACGACGAGCGGGCAACGCGAAGATACCGAAGTCGGCGTGACGGTCTGGATCGACAAGAAGCGCGGCGCGGCTTCGACGAACGAGATTGACGACGCTTCTCTGCGCGCCGTCGTCGAGCAGGCTGAAGCGTTGGCGCGCGTTTCGCCGGTGGATCGTGAATATCTGCCGTCATTGAAGTCGCAAATCTACAAGCCGACCGCCGGTTTCGTCGCGGCGACGATGAACATTCCGACCGCCGGGCGCGCTAAAACCATCGGCGAGATCATCGCTTTGTGCGAACGCAGCAAAGTTGTCGGCGCGGGCTTTCATCAAGCGCGCGGCGAAGCGAGCGCGAGCGCGACGAAGAATGGCAATTTCAATTTTGAGCGTGCGAGCAACGTCAGCCTCTCCGTCACCGCGCGCACGCCGGACGGCACGGGATCAGGTTACTTCCAACGCGATCACTTCGACGCAGCGCAATTCGATCCGCTCCGCATCGCCCGCGAGTCGATTCAGAAATCGCTCGGTTCACGCCAGCCGCGCCAACTCGATCCGGGCGTCTATACCGTGATCCTTGAACCGCAGGCCGTCGGCGATCTCTTCAATCTCGGCTTCGACGCGCGCAGCGCAGAGGAAGGCCGCAGCAGTTTCTCCGCGCCCGGCGGCAAAACCCGCATCGGCGAAAAACTGTTCGCGGAGCAACTCCACATCTATAGCGATCCATGGCATCCGCAATTGCCCGCCTCTTCGTCAGCGCAAGCCGGCATTCCGGCGCAGAAGATTTACATGGTGAAGAATGGCGTGCTTGAGACACTGGTCTATTCGCGTTTCTGGGCGGAGCAGAAGGGCAAGCAGCCGACGCCCGGCCCGGTCAATTTGATCATCGAGAGCGCCGGCCCGACGCAGAGTCTCGAAGAGATGATCAAGACGACCGAACGCGGCCTGCTCGTCAGCCACTTCTGGTACATCCGCTCCGTCGATCCGCGCACTGCGCTTTTCACTGGTCTCACACGCGACGGCGTGTGGCTGATCGAGAGCGGCAAGATTCAACATCCGGCCAACAATTTTCGTTTCAACCAGAGTATTCTCCAAATGCTCGCGCCCGGCAATCTGCTCGCGATTGGCAAGCCCGAACGGATCGGCACGGGCGATGGTGCGTCGCTCTTGCCCGCGCTGAAGGTGAAAGAATTTAACTTCACGTCGAAGTCGGAAGCGGTTTAATGGCCGGGTTATCATTTTTGCAATCCGCATCATCGGAAGATTTTTGACACGAAGGACACGAAGGAACATCAACATCAAAGATCGAGCCTGTTTCCCCTGTATCTTCTTCGTGTTCTTCGTGTTACACGTTTTTCTTCATGGAAAACTCTGTTCCATCTGACCAAAATTCAGGAGCGATCAATGTCGATCCGATTGATGTGCCGCAAGGATGAGCCTTTTTGTTTGGAGCGCGAGGCTGTTATCTGCGCTCCCGGCAAAAGGTTGAAACTGATCATTTATAGCAGGGATTTCCAACATGCACTTACTTAATCACACCATCTTGAAAGTTGTTCGGCCTCTCGCCATCGCATTGCTCGTGCTGCCGCCCGCGCTGATCCACGCGCAGACCGCGCAGCCGACGCCCGATCAGCAATTCTTGCGCGAGATTTACAAAGAGCTGATCGAGATCAATACCACTGATTCTGTTGGCAGCACGACACAGGCGGCGGAAGCGATGGCGAAACGTCTGCTCGCCGCCGGTTTTCCCGCCGAGGATGTGAAAGTCGTCGTGCCGGCGGGCAACGCGAAGAAGGGCAACCTTGTCGCGCGTCTGCGTGGCACGGGTCAGCAGAAGCCGCTGCTTTTGCTCGCGCACATTGATGTCGTCGAGGCGCGGCGTGAAGACTGGTCCACTGATCCTTTCAAACTCGTCGAGCAGGACGGCTACTTGTACGGGCGCGGCACGATTGACGACAAAGCGATGGCCGCGATCTTCGTCGCGAACTTGATCCGCTTCAAGCGGGAGAATTTCAAACCCGACCGCGACATTATCCTCGCGTTGACAGCGGACGAGGAGGGCGGCGATTTCAACGGCGTCGAGTTTCTGTTAAAGGACCATCGCGCGCTCGTCGATGCTGAGTTCGGGATCAACGAGGGCGGGCGCGGGCAATTGAAGGGAGGCCAGCGGCTCTTGAACGCGGTGCAGGCGAGCGAGAAGGTGTATCAGAGCTTTCTGCTCGAAGTGAAAAACAAAGGCGGACATAGTTCCCTGCCCCTCAAAGACAATGCGATCTACCGTCTCGTCGCCGGACTGGATCGCTTGGCGAAGTTTGATTTCCCGGTGAACCTGAATGAAGTTACGCGCGCTTATTTCACGCGCATGTCGGCGATTGAGGCGGGACCAAACTCCGCCGATATGAAAGCGGTGGCGCAAGCTGCGCCTGATGCGGCGGCGGCCAAGCGTCTCGCCGATGCGTCGCCTTACTACAACGCGCTGATGCGAACGACGTGCGTCGCCACGCGCCTCGACGCAGGCCACGCCGACAACGCCCTGCCGCAGACCGCCCGCGCCACCGTCAACTGCCGCATCCTGCCGCAAGAGATTTCCGGGCAAGTGCAACAGACGCTCGTCAAAGTCCTCGCCGATGATCAGATCACAGTGACGCCGATTGCCGTCTCGAAGCCCAGCCCACCGTCGCCGCTGCAACCGGCGATCATGCGCCCCATCGAGAGCATCACCGAAGCAATGTGGCCGGGCGTTCCCGTCGTCCCGTTGATGGGGACGGGCGCGACCGACAGTCTCTACTTCCGGCAAGCCGGCATCCCCGTGTACGGCGTCTCCGGCATCTTCGACGACATCGAAGACACCCGCACGCACGGCAGAGACGAGCGCATCGGGATTAAATCACTCTACGAAGGACAGGAATTTCTGTACCGGCTGGTGAAAACGTTGGCGGCGCGGCAGATGTGAGTCGTTCCGCGTGAACTTTGGTTAGTTGCTTCGCGCTACGCAGATAAGAGAATTATGCGGAATCATTCCTGATAACACACCGATTTGGGATGTTATGCGGAATGGTTCCGCATATACAGTAGTTATGCGCTGCTTGAAAAACAGGTAAAACTAAACTGCCTCATCTTCGTACAAGCGGATGTAAGGTCATTCTCACCGGAGGCTCTAATCTATGTTCTGTCCGAAATGCGGAAGAGACGATTCCCACCGGCACACCTTCTGCCCCGCCTGCGGCACCAATCTAGAAGTGGTCACGCTGGCTCTTGCCACCAGCGAAGATAGCATCTTTACCAGATTCAACCGCCACCTCGACCGCTCGATTGCGCGTTACGCCGAACACGTGTTCGAAGAAGCCTCAACGGGAACACGTATTGGCAGGGTGAGGAGTTCGTGGCGGCTGATGGGACAAGGATTGTTGACCTTTTTGGCCGACTCAGCGCTGCTCCCGCTGATGTTCTTCTTTCTCCCGCTCAGGTTGTTGATTCTGATCCTCTATACACCACTGGGTTTGCTGGAAGAGCGCAGCGACAGGAAGCGGAGCAAGAGACAGATTGTTGACGAGGAGAGTAGCGCCGCACTCGGAGAGGCATCGGTGCCGAAAGATTGGCTGATCGGGCCGGCAGGGAGCGTGACCGAGACAGCGACCGTACAGTTTACGTCCGCGGAATCTTCAAAGAAGAGGGGGAATACGGCAGACCCTCTGACCGATGACACGCGCATAAGAACACGATGAACCCGACCGCCAATCACGTTGAGCTTTGAATTCGATGAACTCAGGCGGCGGGTTATCGTGAGCGTTAGGCTGCTCGTCTGCTATATTCCAAAGGTAAGAATTGTGTGGCGCACGGATGCACGTGATCAGGAGTTATCTCAAAACTCACCATGACCGAATGAGGAATGCAAAATCTTGATGTTAACCGGGCGATGAAAGCATGGCCTTCTCTTGCCGAAACGATCTTCGTCTCGCACACTGAAAAAGAATACCGGCGGTTAGTGGCATTACTCGACGATTTGATCGATGAAATTGGCGAGGATGGATCACATCCGTTAGCCTCGCTAATGGAGATCATCGGCGTTTTGATTGGAAAATATGAAGACGAGCATATGCCTGAAGTGGCTGTTGAGTAATTCTTTCCATCCGTCACTCGATAATCGCTCGCAGCCTATCGTCCCGTCGCGTGTTCCCTTCTCGGCGATGTATCAATTGCTGCTTATCCTGCTCGCGTTCTGTTTGCTGTTCACCGGCTGTTCGCGCGATGGCTCGACGCAGGCGAATGCCAACGCGCAAGCCGACGCACCGCTGCCGCCCGTCGTGGCGACGGTCAACGGGCGTGCGATCAGTAATAAGCTGTTTGCGATGTATTTGAAGAATGGGCGCGAGTCGCTCGGCATCGATCCGGCGACGGAGGAGGGCCGCCGCCAGCTTGAACAATTGAAGGAGGGCATCGTCTCGGAGTTGCTCGACCGCGCGTTGATCGCGCAGGAGGCGGAGCGGCGCGGCTTGAAGGTTGCGCCCGACAAGTTGAGCCAAGCCGTGAGCCGCCACATCGCGCAACTCGGCGGCGATCAGATGTATGACGCTTATCTCACCGAGCATCAATTCACGCGCGACGAATATCGCCCGGTGATCGAAGGCACAGTTTACGGCGAGTTGCTGCGCGACGAGTTGAGTAAAGACTTAAAAGTTTCGGACGATGAAGTGAGAGTCTATCTGGAGAAGAACCAAACTGATCGGGCTTTCCAGAAACCGGAGAGGGTCACGGCCTCGCATATCCTCGTCGCGGCGCGACCCAACTTGATCTCGCAGCAGTTGCAAAAAGACAAAAACTTGAACGGCGAGGCGCTCGCCAAAGCCGTCCAAATCGAGATGGACGCGCGCCGCCGCCGCGCCGAAGAGTTGCGGCGGAAAGCGCAAGCGGGCGCAGACTTCGCCGCTCTCGCCCGTGCTAATTCAGACGATCCGGGGACCAAAGCGCGCGGCGGCGATCTCGGCGCGTTCACGAAAGACACGCACACGCGCGCTTTCGACGAAGCCGCCTTCGCTTTGAAGCCCGGCGAGATCAGTCCCATCGTGCAGACCGATTTCGGCTTCCACGTTATCAAAGTGACGGCGCGCGAAGCAGCGCGCTCCGCCACGCTCGCCGAAGCCGCGCCGGAAATCCGCCGCCGCCTGCTCGCCGAACGCCAAGCGCAGACGTTGAACGACTGGCTCAAGGACGCGCGCCGCAAAGCCGCGATCAAGCTCAACGAACCGTACCGCTTCGGCGAACTGCGGAAAGAATTTCCCGCGATGTGAGCCGTTGCCGAAAGAGCCACGCGGCTCTTTTATGGCGAGTAGTCGAAGGCAGGTCTTAACAAACAGAAGAGCGCGCTGGTAGGATTCTTCATTCCGGCACGCTCCTTCTCAAGCGTAGTAGGTAATAGTCCGTCGGGTCACGCTAACGGGCGTGGAGAGGCCGAACTCTGCGTCCCACGCAGAGGCGGTCGAGACGATCTCTTTCGTCCAATTGCCATGCTTGTCAAACTCGCGCGTGAAGAGTGCCTTATTGCTCAACTTCCCTTCTTCATCAAAACTACTCTCTTCGATCTTGTTGCCGGCCTCGTCGTAGGCGAATGTTTGATGAAAGGCGATCATCCCCATCATCGTCATTTTCGATTCGACGAGCCGCCCCTGTTCATCATAACGATATTCGTGTTTTGACATTGCCGTACCCGGCGCGAACAGCCGCGCGATCTCTGCGGCCAACTCTGCGCGTTGTTCTTCGGTGAGAGCTGCCGCCTCTTCGGTCGCACAAGAACTGAACGGAATGACATCGCTCGTGTAATAAATCTCTTCCAGTGGATTGCCCCGCTCGTCGCGCTTGATCTCGACGCGGCTGACAAGCGCGCCATCTTGAGCGTAAACCTGAACCTCGACGGCCTCGCCTTGTTGGTCGTAGCGAGTCTCAATCCTTCCGGCGTCGGTGGCATTGATGGCAATGTTTGTGTCTTCGATCCCGATCATGAGATTCGTCTCTTCCATCACATCCAGCGTCTGAATTTTGGTCTGTCGGTTTTCGTCGTCGTAAACGTAGGTAGTCGGGGTGGTCTGTGTGCCGTCCGGCGCGATCACACGCTCGGCGATCAACCGGCCCTCTTGATCATAGGCGTAAGACACGCCACCAACGGGCTGGCCTGAAGAATCAAAGTTTCTTGTCGCCAACAATTGGCCGGCGTCTGAGTAATCGTTGACCGTGCGCCAAGTCGAACCGTCGGGGTTGTGCGCCGCGTACTCGACGAGCCGTCCGTCCGGATCAAAGGCGTAAGAGTGGATGAATGAGTGCTGCTCGACTTGCTGGCCGTCCTGTTCTTCGAGTTGTGCCGTCTCAATCTGCACGCTCCGCACCGGCCCGCGCAGTTGGTGCTTATTTCTGTCCGTCTTCATGCTGTCCCTCCTCACGCGCCGTTTCGTCGTTAGCCTACCAATCAACACTTGGTGCCATAGTCCGGCCAGCGCGCACAAATCGAGTCTTCCGCTTCGCCGTTAGCTTTTGAGCAGCGATGAAGGGCAGAGCGGCTCGATCATGCACTCGCCGCACAACGGCACACGCGCCTTGCACACTTTCCGCCCGTGCGCGATCAGCAGGTGCGAGAAGATGATCCAATCTTTTTGAGGGACCAGTTCCAGCAGATCGCGCTCGATCTTTTCGGGTTGCTCATGCGCGGCCAGTCCTAATCGTTGCGCGAGGCGTGCGACGTGCGTATCGACCACAACGCCCGAAGCGATACCGTAGGCGTTACCCAAAACGACGTTCGCCGTCTTGCGCGCCACACCGGGCAGACGCAGCAGCCGTTCGATGTCCGCCGGCACTTCCCCGCCGTACTCTTCCACAATCATCCGGCACGCACCTTGAATCGCCTTCGCCTTGTTGCGGAAAAAGCCGGTCGAATGAATGTCTCGCTCAAGCTCTGCCTGCTCGACGTTCAGATAATCTTCCGCGCGACGGTATTTGCGGAACAGGTCGGCGGTGACGATGTTTACCCGCTCGTCCGTGCATTGCGCCGAAAGGATCGTGGCGATCAATAGCTCAAGCGGGTTCGCGTAATTCAACGAACAGCGCGCGTCCGGGTACGCTTTTTTAAGTTTGGTGATGATCCGGCGCGTTCTTTGTTTAAGATCAATGGTTGTCATTATTCAAAAGTTGAATCATCGACTGCGCGATCAAGGTAAAAGCGCCGGAGGCGCGGCAGATCAGTAGCCCACAGCGTAAGCTGTGGGTTAAAGCCCGTCACAATTTTCCAAGCCCCGGAGGGGCGGCAGAAAAGCGCATGGCAACACACAACAGAAATTTCTTTCGCCCCTGCCGGGGCTTGAACATTCGTTGATGACGCTGATCCCACAGCTTACGCTGTGGGCTACTGATCTTTTGCGCCTCCGGCGCTTACGGCACTCACTGAAATTTATTCTGTACTAACGACAAAGCGATCTCAGCGGCGATGCGGGCGTTGTTTTCCAAAAGCGCGATGTTGGCCTTGAG
>Ga0136614_10002038_pt1 | contig 12373 bp, 12 predicted proteins | sample AntDrymUQ2792106_2_FD_106643 | JGI IMG/M metagenome (GOLD analysis project Ga0136614, IMG submission 106643) | Polar desert sand microbial communities from Dry Valleys, Antarctica - metaG UQ279 (21.06) | ecosystem: Environmental > Terrestrial > Soil > Desert | place: Antarctica: Dry Valley...
AAGCCGTACCGCGCTTCTCGGCCGGAACCAAGTCGGCGACGAGAGCCTTTTCCGCGCCTTCCGTCAAACCGAAATAGACACCGTAAATGATGAACAGCAAACTAACCGTGAGCGTCGAAGTCGCAAACGCGAAACCCGCATAGACGAGCGCGTAGAATATCCAACCGCCCGCGATCATCCGCCGCCGCTCGAAGCGATCCGAGAAATTGCCGCCGACAAGCGAACTCACGACTTTGCAGACGTGCAACGCCGCCCACAGAAGCGGGATGTCGCTCGCCCGCACGCCCGATTCTTGGGCGCGCAAGATGAGGAAGGCGTCGGAGGAATTAGACAAAGTGAATAACGCAAGTATGAGGAGAAAGCGTCGGAAGTTGGTGTCGAAACCGCGCAGCGAAAGCTTCGGCGCGGCGGGCAATTGGACTTTCTCCGCTGCCGATTTGCGCGGCTCACGCACGGCGAAGAAGGCGACAAGGACGGCCGCCAGCGCGGGAACAGAGGCGAGCAAGAAAAGTTTTGAGTAGTCGCCCGGTGTCGGCGCATTCGCATCGCTCGCAACCCACCAAATGATCAACCAGCCGAGCAACGGGCCGATGACCGCCCCCGTGTGATCCATCGCGCGATGGAAACCGAATGCCAGACCACGCTGTTCGACGGGAGTAGTGTCTGCGATCATCGCATCACGCGGCGCGCTACGAATGCCTTTGCCCACGCGGTCGCTTAAACGAATTGCCAACACATGCTGCCAACTCGTCGCAAAAGCAAGCAGGGGGCGCGCGAAACTCGCCAGCCCGTAACCGAAGACGACAAGATTTTTGCGCCGCCCGCGCCGGTCGCTCCAGTATCCGGCGAAGAGCTTGAGAAAACTCGACGTGGCTTCGGCTGCGCCTTCGATAATGCCGATAGCGGCGGGCGAAGCGCCGAGCATGATGAGGAAGAGCGGCAAGAAAGGATAGATAATTTCGCTCGAAGCGTCGTTTAAGAGACTAACGAAGCTGAGGGCGAAGACGTTGCGCGGAAGCGTCAGGTAACGACGCCAGAAGCGGGGCGCACGGGAGTTAATTTGTTCAGAGTCAATGCGCGGGTTGGCGTCTGATTCTTCGGCGGCGTCCCGCTCTGTTTCTCGCACTTCGTTTTCCGGCTCGCTACCTGTTCGTGTTGCGCGTCGAGCGATTGGTCGCAGGCGTCCGCGTGTTCAAGTACGAGTTTAAGCCGCCTGTCTTGTACCAATAGAAAAGCGCTCCGGCGAGCACCGCGAACAGCAGCGCGCCGACTAGAGCGAGCCGCACCACGAGCCGCAGAGCGCGCCGCGCCAACGTGAAAATCAGCGCGGCTGAAACAACGAGGACAATGGCAATGATCGCAAGAGTCATTTGTAGTGAGCAGTAAGCAGTGAAGAAACGTCTTTAACTGCTCACCGCTTATATTGTCCACTAACGCATCGCCGGGATGTGCTCTTTACGCACGTTACGCAACTCGCTCCCTATCGCGTCGGCTATGCCCGGCAATTCAGCCGACGATTCGAGAAAGAAGGCGCGTCCGCCGGTTTCATTGGCGAGACGTTGCAACAATTTGATGGCTTTTTCACGTGAGCTTTTACTGAGAATGGGTTTTCTGTTGTCGAGCGCGTTAACTAAGCCAATGATAAAAATCTGAACTTTATTTTCACGTAGCAGCGCGAAGAGCTGATCTTGCGTGTAGTAACTAGCGCGATCATCTCCGTCAGTGATAAGAATCAACGCAGGGCGGCTTTGGCTTCCGCTTTTCTTGCGTTGGGCGACGGCTTGGGCGGACAGGTAAACGGCATCAATGATGGCGGATTGCCCCGATTCAGTGTAGAGCTTACCCAGCGCGTTCAGCATGGCGGCTCTGTCCGTCGTAAAATCTTGAAGTGTTTCAATGCGATCCCTATCAACCAACCGCACCACAAAGGTTTCATCGCCGGGCTTATTGTTATTAACGATAATTTTGGCGGCTTCAATCACTTCTCTGAACTGTGAGCTCATTGATTTAGAGTTGTCAATTACGAGGCCATAGGTGATCTGGTTAAGCGTCTGTTCTGGTTGGCTTGATTGTCGTGCCTGTGACGGATTCTGAGCCACGACAAATACAGAAGGCTGAACGAACAGGGAAAGCAGCAAGATCACGATCCAAGTTGATTTAGTTCTCATTAAGCTACCCTCTCGTCTTATTCCTTCTTGTGGCTTGCGCGCACCATCGTCTTGATGTTGCCGCGCACGTTGAAGTCGCCTTCAATCTCGACGTTTAAGGGATCGCACGCTCGCACGAAGTCTTCGAGGATGACGTTGACGACATGCTCGTGGAAGATTTTTACGTTGCGAAACGAATTGATGTAAAGCTTCAAACTTTTCAACTCGACACATCGCTCATTCGGGACGTAATTTAATCGAATCGTCGCAAAGTCGGGGAAGTCGGAGAACGGGCAGACGGCCGTAAACTCCGGCATCTCAAAAGAAACAATTGTTTCGCGCCCGACGAATTCATACGGGAAAGTGTCGAGCGGGTAAAGCTTCATTTCTTCGCGCGGGGTCGGGCGAATCTCCAAGCCTTGCCCGTTGGTTGACGTAAATTCGGTTTCAATAACTGCCACTTCTGTATTACTCCTAAAATTTTTACGATCTTACATGAGCCGCAGGCAAGCCCGCAACAAAAGAGGGCAGCCGCCCCGTGAAGCGATTGCCCTCTAAAGTCCCGTGCGCCCGACGAACGACGATTTGTAAACGTCGCTGCGCATCGTCCTTTTTGAACTTCGGCGCGCTACCGATTGCTGTTGTTCGTGTTCATGTTGGAATTCGTGTTGCCATTCATATTAGAGTTCATATTTCCATTCATGTTCATGTTTCGATTCATGTTTCTGTTCATGTTGCCACCACCGCCCGTGTTCATCATGCCGCGCATCATGGACTGCGCCATCTCCAAGTGCATCCGCACGATGGGCTCGCCCTTCCGCGCTTGCGCGACCGTCTCCGCATCGCTCCCGCGACTTGTCTCGCGCTGAAACTCTTTGAGCGTATCACGATGCGCCTTGTCGCCCGCCATGCGGATGTACATGCGGTCAAACTCCGCGCCGGACATCGTTTGCAGCTTCGCCATGTCGCGCCGCATCTTCGCGCTCACGTCGGTCGGGAGCGTTACGCCTTTCGCGCTCGCCAGCGTCTTCAGTTCGTCGCTCATGCGCGTGTGGTCGTCAATCATCTGCTGAGCGTAGCGCTTCACCTCGTCGCTCGCGGCGCGCTCCAGAGCCACCCGCCCGGACATGATCTCGTTCATATCGCTCATCGCCGCCCGCATCATAAAGCGACGATCCTGCGAACTGAGTTCGGCCATGCCTTGCCCCATGCGACCGCTGTTCATGTTGCCGTTCATGTTCGAGTTGCTGTTCTGCTGCTGTGCGACAGAAAAACCTCCGACGGCCAGGCAAACTGCGACAGCGGTCAAAGCCGCCGCCCCGATTTTTAATTTATACATTACCCTCACCTCTATACTCAATTGGTTGATTCCGGGATCATTCGCTCCCTCATTAAGAAAGCCAATGATCAAAGCCAATGATCCCGGTCTGTTGTTAATGATTAACTACGCCCCGCGCTGCTCGCCCGTTTCATGTCGCGGATTTTATCGTGCGCTTCTTTGACTTCCGTGTACTGGCGTTGCACGACGGATTGCGCGTCAGCCGGTAAATTCGCCTTCAGCGCGCCCTGATAATTCGCGACCGCCGAATCTTCGCCGCTCTCACACTCGGCGATCACCGCCGCTTCGTCCGCGCCTGTGACAACGGATTTGATGTTGATCCAGCCGCGGTGAAGACTCGCGGCAACGCTCCCAGTCTGCTCCGGGTCGCCGCCGAGACGACGAACCTCTGCTTGTAGTTCGGAAGCAAAGCGAGCGCGCTGCTGCGCGTAAGTGTTAAAGAGCGTGGTTAATTCGCTGTTCTTAACTCCGTCGGCAGCGGTGCGATAACCGTTTTCGCCATCCTTGCATGTTTCGACCAAGTTGTTAAGTGTTGAGATTGTATCATCGTTTGTACCCACTTTGTGTTGCTCCTTTGTTGATTTTCTAAGTTGAGTTTGTCTGCTACCCCGCGTGCTCTTAGCTTTTCTGTTAATTCATTGCAAGCTAAATTTGATTCGTTCCAGCGGACGCATCGCGGCGACCGATGGCGAAGAATTTAATTAAAGCGAGACCGGCGATGAAGCCGCCGATGTGCGCCGCGTAAGCCACGCCGCCACCCTCCGCCCCGCGATTCATGTAGCCTTCGATCAACTGGAACAAGAACCAGATGCCGATGGCGGCGAATGCCGGAACTTCCGTCAAGAAACCGCGCAGGACGATGGCGCGCACGCGGCGACGCGGATACAGCAGCAGGTAGCCGCCGAGCACGCCTGAGATCGCGCCCGACGCGCCGAGACTCGGAATGTAGGAATCCATGTTCATAAAGACGTGCGCAAGCGACGCGATTAGTCCGCAGACGAGATAGAAGACGAGATAGCGGATGTGCCCCAGACGGTGTTCGAGGTTGTCGCCGAAAATCCAGAGATACAGCATGTTGCCGAACAGGTGCATGATGCTCCCGTGCATAAACATCGAAGTCAGCAGCGTGATGTAGACGGGAAACGCAATCGGCTGCAACGGAATGGCGATCCTCCTGCCCGTCGCCGGATCGACACCGACCGGAACGTTCTGCGCGATGTCCGTGCCCGTCACGATCTCTTGCGGCACGGTGGCGTAAGCGTAAGTAAACTCGTCGTTCGAGCCGATGCCTTGCAACAAGACGAAGACGAGGATGTTAATCGCAATAAAGGCGTAGTTAACGAATGGCGTCGTGGTGCGGTCGGAGTTGTCGTCGCCGATTGGAAAGATCATGTTTGTAGTTCCTTTTGTTCGTCGTAACTGACAATTATCAACTTCGCCGCGCAAGCGCCAAATGCTCTTTAGCTCCCCGACGACGTTCTTCTTGGCGATGCTGCTCTCACGTTGCGATTCGCAAACGCTTCCGTCCACAAAGGAGCACTAAAGATATGCAGCTTTCGTATTGCCCGCCCGTCGCCCCGTTGTTGAATCATTACACTTCCCTGCCGTCTTCTACAAATCAACCGGCTCGTTTCTAGCTTTAACGCCACTACACAGAACCGTTCTCATACAATCGCTAACTCACCGCACGTTTTCATTTCGCCACTACGGGCGCGGGCGCGACCTCTCCCGCGCGCGGCGGCCGTAGCAGTTCGTAGCCTTCCGAACGCGCCACGTAAGTAGCAGCCGTCAAGTCGCCCGCCACGTTCAACGTCGTCCGGCACATATCGAGTATGCGGTCTACGCCGAGAATGATTGCGATTAACGCTGGGTTAATCCCATAACTCGCAAGCATCACGATGATGAAAGGGATCGAGCCCGACGGCACGCCTGCTGTCCCGATACCGCCTAAGATCGCAAAGTAGGCGACGCCCAACTGCTGCGCGAGCGTCAAGTCCACTCCGGCGAGTTGCGCGAGGAAGAGCACGGTCACGCCTTCGTAGAGCGCCGTGCCGTTCTGATTCGCGGTCGCGCCGACGGTCAACACGAAGCTGTTGATCTCGCGCGGCACGCCCAAGTTCTCTTCGGAAACTCTGAGCGCGGTCGGCAATGTTGCGTTTGATGATGAAGTCGAAAACGCAGTCAGCATCACGGTCTTGATGCGGCGGAAAAATTCGAGCGGCGAGATGCGCGACAGCAGCGCGACCGAGAGCGAATACACGCCGAACATATGCAGGGAAAGTCCGAGCAGCACCGTGACGACGAACCACGCGAGCGCTTCGAGTAAATCCAACCCGAAGCGCGCCGTGTTATTGAAGAGCAGACACGCGACCGCCAAGGGCGCGATCTTCATGATGATGTCAATGATCTTCGCCGAGATTTCGTACAGAGCTTGCAACCCGCGAATGAACGGCGCGGCCGTTTCCGTTGAAACGAGCGTGGCGGCGACCCCGATGATTAAAGCGAAGAACATCAAGTGCAGCATGTTCGGCGTCTCTGACGCCATCGCCGTTATGGGATTCGAGGGCACAAGCGTTTTGACGACTTGCATCGGCACCGAATCGGTTGTCACGCCCGTCTTTGTTGCGTCAGCCACGCGGCGGCTCGCGTCCGCGCCGTAACGCTGTTCGAGTTGCGCGCGCGTCGCCGGATCAACCCGCTCGCCGGGACGGATCGTGTTCGCTAGCGTCAAGCCGATAACAACGGAAATCGCGGAGATGACGAAAGTGTAAGCGAAAGATTTGACGCCGACGCGCCCCAAGCGGCGGACATCGCCGATGCCTGCGACGCCGACGACCAACGACGAAAAGACGAGCGGGATCACAACCATCAAAAGCAAGCGAAGGAAAAGCTGCCCGATGGGTTCGGTAATGTTGGAGGCTGTCCACGCCACGCGCGGGTCGTCGCCGCCGAGCGTGGCATTCGCCGCAACGCCTGCCACAACTCCGACTACAAGGCCGATCAGAATGCGCGTGTGCAGCGCCATCCCGCGCGGGCGATCCGGCGTTTCGTCGTCGAGGTCGGTGGTCGCTTCGCGCTCGAAGGTGTCCCGCCCTGTCACCGGCTCGCTTCTCCGCATTCGTTCCTGTTGCTCGTCAGACATAAAGTTAATTCACCCGCCCCAACGGAGTTTGCTGCGCAGAACTTCAAAATAATTTCGATTCGCAGGCTGCACGATATTAAACGACGTGCGGCTTTTCGTGACCTTCACGCGGTCGCCGACTTCTAAGGGGAAGCCTACCTGCCCATCCAAAGTTAATGCGACTTCCTCATTCGGCGTTTTCAACCGAAGCTCGATCCCGGCGTCGTCCGGCACGACAATCGGGCGGTGCGAAAGCGTGTGCGGGCAGATCGGCGTGATCACGATAGCGTTCATCGAAGGATAGATGACGGGGCCGCCCGCCGAAAGATTGTAGGCGGTCGAACCCGTTGGCGTGGAAACGATCAACCCGTCGGCGCGAAAACTTCCGACGAATTGATTATTCAGCCACGCCTCGATCTCGATGATGCGCGCCAGCGCCGACTTGCTGATCACGACATCATTTAGGATTCGCTTGCTCGTCAACTCCTGTTCGCCGCGCACGAGTCGGGCTTGCAACATCACGCGGCGGTCAATGCGGTAATCGCCTCTGATGATCGCTTCGAGCGCCGGAATCATCTCTTCGTTGCGAAACTCCGCAAGATAGCCGAACGTGCCGTAGTTGATGCCGAGCACCGGAATCTCGCGCTCGCCGAGCAGACGGGCGGCGGCGATCATCGTGCCGTCGCCGCCTAAGACAACCATCAGATCGACGTTCGCCCCAAGTTCTTCGTGCGTCATCACGCGAACGGGGCAACCCGTTTCGGCTTCGACGCGCGCGGCGTCCACCTCCGGCACGCTCGCCAATTCGATATCGCGCTCCGCGAGCCACGCCACAAGGCGACACATCGTCTTTAAGGCTTCCGGTTGCTGCGGTTTGACGATTACGCCAACGCGACGCAAGGGGCTGTTAACCATCGTTAATTGGGACGAAGCGAAAGCGTTACGGCTTTCAGCATCAGCGAGCAAGTTTTTCCGAAAGGGTAGCGCCAGCCGGATTGATTTGCTAAATGCTTGAAATCAGCAGGGATGATACCGATGCGCGGTTGAGAGTGTCAACGCACAAATTTTGATTCGACCACGCGATAGACCTTGCACGCTTTTAGCGAACGACCGGGAGATTCCGGCTTCGGCCTTGAGCGCGTCGAAGCGGGTTAGTGTTTGTTGGTGATTTGCGCGCGCTCCATTCGCGCACGAGGCGCGCAAATTCGCGCGCGTCCGCTTCGGGGTCAACGAGCGTAAGCCACAGGGGTGTCGGCAACCACGCCCACGCCGCGCCGTAAACCTGATTGTTCCATTCCTCGACGCGATGCTCCGCGCGCCACTGAATCGCGGCGGGCGGCACGTCTTCCCATTTTTCGTAGCAGCCGTGTTGAATGCACGGCGCAGGCTTGGCGCGGCGGTGCACGAGACAACCCGTGCCCGGCTCAAAGAGCGGGCAAGCGTAAGTTTGCGCGTAGGAATCTTTGGCAGGACGAAGATTATATTTTGCCACCGCTTCTCTCGCGCGCTGATAGACGCGGCGGCGCGCCGTCTCGTCGAGGCGCGGGGTGCACTGCAAGGTTTCGCGCATCGCCACCGCTTCGAGCCGCGTGATGTGGACGTTGACGAAATGCGCGTCCGTGCAACAACTGCCCGCGACCGGGCACGTCCGGCAATCCTCGGCGCGGTGTTCGTAATTTAATTTAATGTGCGTTTGATATTCGGCTTTGTGACGCTGCAGGCGGGCGAGGGCAATCTCTTCGGTGAGTTTTCGCATGATCTACATTCGCTCGTACAACCCTAAGAATTCGCGGTTGCCTTCCGCTCCGTGAATCGGTGAGGGTATCACGCCACGAACATTCAAACCTAATTCCCGCGCCGCGTTGTTCACTTCTTCAACGACGCGCTCGTGCTTCGCCACATCCGTGACGATGCCGCCCTTGCCGACCTCGCCGCGCCCAACTTCAAACTGCGGCTTGATGAGCGTGATAATACGCCCCCGCTCCACAAGCAAGGGAACGATGGCGGGCAGCACCTTCGTCGCTGAGATAAACGAAACGTCCATTACGGCTAAATCGAATTTTGTGTTGAAGTCTTCCGGGCGCATGTGACGCGCGTTGGTGTTCTCTCTCACCTCAACGCGCTCGTCCGAACGCACGCGCCAATCGAGTTGATTATGCCCGACATCAAGGGCGACGACGCGGCGCGCGCCGTGTTGCAGAAGGCAATCGGTGAAGCCGCCCGTCGAAGCTCCGACATCGAGGCAGACGAACTCTCTAACATCAATTTCAAATTCACGAAGCGCCGCTTCGAGTTTGAGACCGCCGCGCCCGACGTAACGGTTCGCCGGATCATTTCCGCCGCGCACGCGGATGGAGGTGTCCGGCGGAAAACTCTCGGAAGGTTTTTCAACGCGCTGATCACCCACTAACACCACACCCGCCATCACCATCGCCTGCGCGCGCGCGCGCGACGCAGCAAGCCCGCGTTCGACAAGCAATTTATCTATCCGCTCACGCTTCATATAAAGTCAGGAGGTGAAAGCGAAAAGGCAAAAGTGAGGATTTATTTCTCCTCTTAACTTTTGCCTTTTACCTTTTTACTTTTGCCTTACTTATCAGGGTTGTCGTCCCTCAAAAATATCTCGGATGCGATCAACACGACGCGGCTCCGGGGCGTTGCGCTGGCTGGCGCGGCGCGGGCGGTTGCTTAAAACATCTCCGACGCGATCAATGGCTCGCACTTCACGACGCGATGCGCGCTCCTCTTGGCGGCTGCGCTTCTCTTCCCGGCGTTCCTCGCGCCGACTCTCTCTTTCATCTTTAACTCTGGAACGGTTCTCTTCAGCCGAAGCTTTCGCCGTGCGAGAGTTGCGATTGTCAGAGGGCGACGTGCGGTTATCCGTGTCATCCGTCTTCTTGCGCCGGGTTGTTGTTGCGGCGGAAGAATCGCGGCTCGTCTCCTTAGCAGTATCATTCGTCTCCGCGCGTTCACGCGAATCGCGCGCCGGAACAACGGGCGCTTCGGTCGTCGTCCTCTGGCTTTGCGTTTCATCTCTCCTCGCGCCGGTCGTCTGCGTGATCGCGGCCGGTGTGTCTTTCACGTCCGATTGCGAAGCAATCGTTTCAGGCGGCGCAGAAAGATTGGCGGAGGAGGAGGCGTCTGCGGTTTGGCGATCACGGTAAAGGGCAAGACCGAAACCGCCCGCCACGCCGACAAAGAGGGCGGACACGACGAACATTCCGAGCAGCAACGAACGGCGACGATTCGATAGCGAGACGACGCGCCCCATGGCGGCGTTGGCATGATCGGCGGCGCGACGCGCGATTGGAACGACGGGTTGAGCCGTTACCGTCGCTTCCGCGTCAAAACGCGGGGTGGCGAGGGTCATGTCCGGGTCGTTAATTAAAATAGGGCGCTGGTTTTCGTTCATCTCATTTGTTAACGGCGGCAGAAGGAACTGCGATACTAACTTCCGGCGTCTGGGAGAAAAGCGAAAGTCAAATTTAGCTTTGCTTTGATGACTTCCACTCTTCTGCCGATGCCTCTTCCGTAAATGGTCGTACCTTAACGCTTCAAACAAGCCTAAGCTTCACTACCATAATGCAAAAAGCGCGCCACCGACATTCGACGACGCGCCCTGCTGATTTATTGGCTGATTTATTGAATATTCGCTACCCTCGCGCCGGTTGCGCCTTTCGGCGCGCACGCCGTTCGTCTAAAACTTCGACGTTTTCGCGCACGCGCGTGTAAATGCCGTCCGCATCCAATCCGTATTTCGCTAAAAGCAATTTCGCATCGCCGTGCGTCACAAGGCGGTCGGGCACGCCCATCCGCACCACGCGCACGGCATCTTGCAATCCGTTTTCCTCTAAAAGTTCGACGACGGCCGAGCCGAAGCCGCCTGCAAGGTAAGCTTCTTCGACAGTGACAATCAAACGCTTTGTCCTTGCCAGCGCGAGCAGGAGCGAAGCGTCGAGCGGTTTGACGAAACGGGCGTTGACCACTGTCGCCTCGATCCCCGCTTTCGCCAACTCCTCCGCCGCCTTCAACGCCGGATGAACCATCGAGCCGTAAGCGACGATGGCCGCTTCGCCCGCGCCCGTGTCGCGCAGGATTTCCGCTTTCCCCATCTCCAAAACTTGCGGTTCGCGCTCGATGTCCGCGCCCACACCGTTACCGCGCGGGTAGCGCAGGGCGGCGGGGCCGCGATGCTCGATGGCTGTCAACATCATGTCGCGCAATTCGCCTTCATCCTTCGGGGCCATCACCACCATGTTCGGGATGGCGCGCAGGTAAGCGATGTCCAGAAGACCGTGATGCGTGGGGCCGTCCGCACCAACGATTCCGGCGCGATCCATCGCAAAGGTCACGTCCAAATCCTGAATCGCCACGTCGTGCACGATCTGATCGAAGGCGCGCTGCAAAAACGTCGAGTAGACGGCGACGACCGGCTTCAAACCTTCGCACGACATGCCCGCAGCGAACGTCACGGCGTGCTGCTCGGCGATGCCAACGTCGAATGAGCGTTCGGGGAATTTCTCCAGCACAATGTCAACGCCCGTGCCGTCCGGCATCGCGGCGGTGAGCGTGACGATGCGCTCGTCTTTCGCCATCAACTCGCACATCGTCTTGCCGAAAACTTTTGTGTACGTCGGCGCGGACGACGCGGATGAAATGGCGTTGCCCGTTTCAATCTCGAACGGCCCCGATGCGTGCCATTTGTAACGGTTGGCCTCGGCGGGCGCGTAGCCTTTGCCCTTCGTCGTCAAAGCGTGAACGACAACGGGGCCGTCCTTCACGGCTTGGGCTTCGCGCAGGGCGTGGACGAGCGCGGTCGTGTCGTGCCCGTCAATGTAGCCGATGTATTTGAAACCTAATTCGTTGACGAGCGCGCCGGGCAGAACGGCCGCCGCGAGCGCATCCTTGACCGTCTTCGCCACGCCGTGCAGACGCTCGCCGAGATTCGGGATCGCACGCAGGGTTTCCGAAACTTCGTCCTTGAAACGGTGATAACCCTGCGCTTCGCGGATGCGATTGAGATAACCCGTTAGCGCGCCGACTGCGGGCGCGATTGACATCTCGTTGTCGTTCAAAAGCACGATCAGGCGTTTCTTGAGATGACCCGCTTGATTAATCGCCTCCATCGCCATCCCGCCCGGCAGACTCGCGTCGCCTATAACGGCGCAGACGTGATGCGACTGCCCGCGCGCGTCGCGCGCCGTCGCCATTCCAAGCGCGGCCGAAATCGAAGTCGAAGCGTGACCCGCGCCGAAAGTGTCATACTCGGATTCGTCGCGGCGCAAGAACCCGCTCAATCCGTCGTACTGCCGGATCGTCGGAAACTCTTCGCGCCGACCTGTCAAGATTTTATGCGCGTAAGCTTGGTGCCCGACATCCCAGACGATGCGATCCACAGGCGTCTCAAACGCATAATGAAGCGCGACGGCAAGCTCAACCGCGCCGAGCGAGGCGCCGGTGTGCCCGCCCATGCGCGCCATTGTCTCAATGATGTACTGCCGAACTTCCACGGCCACCTCCGGCAGTTGTTCCAACGGCAAGCGGCGCAGATCGTGCGGCGAATTGATCCTGTGTAGAAGCTTCATGGAGTCGGCATTGTATCGCGGAGGAAAAGTTTTTGCACATTCAAAACCGCATTATTAGTATGTCTAAAACTCCACTGCTTTGATTTTCTCTCGAATGGCGAAACGTATTTTCCAAACCAACGCCTCCGCCGCTACGTCTAAATAAACGATGAAGCCGAAAGAAGGTTTCATTTCAAAATTA
>Ga0136614_10002039_pt1 | contig 12369 bp, 12 predicted proteins | sample AntDrymUQ2792106_2_FD_106643 | JGI IMG/M metagenome (GOLD analysis project Ga0136614, IMG submission 106643) | Polar desert sand microbial communities from Dry Valleys, Antarctica - metaG UQ279 (21.06) | ecosystem: Environmental > Terrestrial > Soil > Desert | place: Antarctica: Dry Valley...
AGGCTCTCAGGGCGCCGCGGAAGACTGGCGCCCATGCACATCCTCGTCGTGGACGACGACCGGGCGGTCCGGGAGTCGCTGCGCCGGTCGCTGCAGTTCAACGGCTACACCGTCGACCTCGCGGGGGACGGTCAGCAGGCGCTCGACGCACTGCGCGCACAGCGGCCCGACGCGCTGGTGCTCGACGTGATGATGCCGCGCGTCGACGGCCTCGAGGTCTGCCGGCGGCTCCGCGGCACCGGTGACGACCTGCCGATCCTGGTCCTCACCGCCCGCGACGCCGTGTCCGACCGGGTCGCGGGTCTCGACGCCGGCGCGGACGACTACCTCCCGAAACCCTTCGCGCTGGAGGAGCTGCTCGCCCGGCTGCGTGCCCTGCTGCGCCGCTCGACGCCCGACCAGGAAGACGCGACGCTGCGGTTCGCGGACCTCAGCCTGGACCCCGTGACGAGGGAGGTCCTCCGCGGCGAGCGCGGCATCAGCCTCACCCGCACCGAGTTCACCTTGCTCGAGATGTTCCTGCGCCATCCTCGCCAGGTGCTCACCCGCGGCCGCGTTCTCGAGGACGTCTGGGGCTACGACTTCCCGACCTCCGGCAACGCCCTCGAGGTGTACGTCGGGTACCTGCGCCGCAAGACCGAGGCTGACGGCGAACTCCGGCTGATCCACACCGTGCGCGGGGTCGGCTACGTGCTGCGGGACACGCCTCCGTGACCACGCCCCGCCGGATGTCGCTGCGGGTGCGCGTCACCGCGCTCGCGGCGATCTGCGTCGGCGGCGCCGTGGCCCTGGTGTCCCTCGCGGGCTTCGTGACCGTCCGTACCAGCCTCTACGAGCAGCTCGACGCGAGCCTGCTCCAGCGGGCCGATGCGCTGCGCAGTGCGTTCCTGGGTGTGCAGATGCTCGGCGACGTGCCGGAGGCGATCTTCGGAGCCGCGGACATCCGGGTGGCGCTCGTCGACGGCCGGACCGGCGGTGCTCTGGTGCGTGGTGACCTGGACCTTGGCCGGCCGGAGCTGGCGGTCGCGCGCGGCGAGCTGCCGCAGTCACTGCGCACCGACACGGGCAACGACCTCCGCGTCGCCGCCGTCCCCGCCGGCTCGGGCACCGCGATCGTCGTGGCGCAACCCCTCGACCGCACCCGCAAGACCCTCGCCCGCCTTGGACTCGTGTTCGCGCTCGTCGGCGGCGCCGGGGTGCTGCTCGCCGCGGCCGCGGGCACGGCCGTCGCGCAGGCGGGCCTGCGTCCCGTGCAGCGGCTCACCGAGGCCACCGAACGGGTCGCGCGCACGGGCGACCTGCAGCCGATCCCCGTCGACGGCGACGACGAGCTCGCGCGGCTCTCGCAGAGCTTCAACAGCATGCTGGCTGCGGTGGCGGAGTCGCAGGAGCGGCAGCGGCGGCTGGTCGCCGACGCCGGGCACGAGCTGCGTACCCCGCTCACGTCACTGCGGACCAACCTGGAGCTGCTCATCGCCTCGGACCAGCCTGCTGCGCCGACGCTCTCAGAGCAGGACCGGGTGGACATCTACGCCGACGTCCGCGCGCAGGTGGAGGAGCTGTCGACGCTGGTGGGGGACCTCGTCGAGCTGGCCCGCGAGGACGCCCCGCAGGTGGTGCACGAGCCGGTGGACCTCGTCGAGGTCGTCGAACGCGCACTCGGCAGGGCCGCTCGCCGTGCACCCGGGGTGCACTTCGACGTCGACCTCACACCGTGGGTGCTTCTCGGGGACGCCAACGCCCTCGAGCGCGCCGTGCTGAACCTGCTCGACAACGCCACCAAGTGGAGCCCGACCGACGGCACGGTGACCGTGCGACTCACCCCCACTGAAAACGGCACCGCGGTGCTCGTGGTCGCCGACGAGGGCCTCGGCATCGCGGAGCAGGACCTGCCGTATGTCTTCGAGCGCTTCTACCGGTCCACCACGGCGCGCACCATGCCCGGCTCCGGCCTCGGGCTGGCGATCGTGGCGCAGGTCGCTGCGCGCCACGGTGGAGGCGTGCGCGCCGGTAGGTCGCCGCGGGGCGGTGCCCAGCTCACCGTGGAGCTACCGGGGCCGCCGCCCGCATCCTCATGAGAGCCCAAGGCGCTGCACATGCAGCTCTCAGGCAGACCCGGCAGGGTGGAGACATGACCGATGAGACATCCCGATCCCCGCTGCCCGGCGACCGACCAGGGCCGGACTCCGGACCGACCGGCGACGAGCGGCCGGACCAGCCGCAGTCGTCGTGGAGCGAGGACACGGAACCCGGTACCTCGCGGTACCAGGGGCAGCCGTACGGCGCGCACCAACCCGGGTATCCGTACTCACCGCCGCAGCAGCCCGGCTGGCAGCAGCAGACCTCGACCCTCCCGCGAGCCGAGAAGCCTCGGCGCACCGGTGCGCTCATCGTCGTGGTCGCGCTGCTCGTCGGCCTGCTCGCCGGTGGGGTCGGCGGCGTCGTCGGCTATACGATCGCCGACCGCGGCGGCACCGGTCCGGTCAGCGCCCTCGACGAGCGGGCGCCCGACGCGCGGCAGACGGCGAACTTCCCGGACGGCTCGGTCGAGCAGGTAGCGCAGCAGGTGCTCCCCAGCGTCGTGCAGGTCCAGGTGAGTGACAGCCAGATCGAGGGTGAGGGCAGCGGCGTGGTGCTCAGCTCCGACGGGCTGATCCTCACCAACAACCACGTCGTCGAGGCCGCCGCGAACGGCGGGCAGATCACCGCGGTCTTCCAGGACGGCAGGCAGGCGCCCGTCCGGATCGTCGGACGCGCACCCAGTTTCGACCTCGCGGTGGTCCGGGCGGAGGGTGTGAGCAACGTGCAGCCCGCCGAGCTCGGGCGGTCGGACGACCTCGTGGTGGGCCAGCAGGTGATCGCCTTCGGCTCGCCGCTCGGCCTCTCCGGCACCGTCACCACCGGCATCGTGAGCGCCCTGGACCGCCCGGTGCGGGCCGGCGGCGAGGGCAGCGGGCAGAACACCGTGCTCAACGCGGTCCAGACCGACGCCGCGATCAACCCGGGCAACTCCGGCGGCCCGCTGGCCGACATGCAGGGCCGGGTCGTCGGCCTCAACTCCGCCATCGCCTCGACCGGCCTGCGGGGCCAGGCCGGTTCCATCGGGCTCGGGTTCGCCATCCCGATCGACCAGGCGACGCGGGTCGCCGACGAGCTCGTGACCGAGGGCGTGGCGACGCAGGCCCTGCTCGGCGTCGAGACCCCGGTCGGTGGGGCGGGCCCCACGACCGGCGGTGCCGCCGTCAGCGAGGTGACTCCCGGCGGTGCCGCCGCCGCGGCGGGGATCCGTCCCGGCGAGGTCATCGCCAAGGTCGACGACCGGCTGATCGAGAGCGGCGACGCGCTGGTCGCGACGATCCGCTCCTACCCACCCGGATCGCCGATCACGATGACGGTCAGCGGTGAGGGCGGCGCCACCCGCACGGTACAGGTCACCCTCGGCAGCCAGCAGGTCCCACCGGGCAACTGACTCGGGCGGGGCGCTGTCACCGACGGGGCCGGTTGGGTCAGACTGCTGCCGTGACCGATGACGCACTCGTCCCCGCGGAGCAGGCGACCGACTACTCGGACCTGCGTGCGGTGTACGTGAACTGCACGCTCAAACCGTCGCCCGAGCTCTCGCACACGGCCGGTCTCATGGCGGTGAGCACGGACATCCTCCGTGGGCAGCGCGTGACGGTGGACGAGATCCGTGCCGTGGACCACGACATCGCCCCCGGGGTGCAGCCCGACATGACCCAGCACGGCTGGCCGCGGGACGAGTGGCCGTCGCTCGCGCGGCGGGTGCTCGCGGCAGACATCCTGGTGATCGGCACGCCGATCTGGCTCGGCGACAAGTCCAGCGTCTGCACCCGCGTGATCGAGCGGCTCTACGCCCTCTCGGGCATGCTCAACTCCAGCGGCCAGTCGCTCTACTACGGCCGCACCGCGGGCGTGATCGTCACGGGGAACGAGGACGGCATCAAGCACGTCGCGATGAATGTCCTCTACTCGCTGCAGCACCTCGGGTACACGGTCCCGCCGCAGGCCGACGCCGGGTGGATCGGCGAGGCAGGCCCGGGACCGTCCTACTTGGACGAGAACTCCGGCGGCCGCGAGAACGAGTTCACCAAGCGCAACACCCGCATCATGTCGTGGAACCTCATGCACCTGGCTGCGATGCTCCAGCGCGCCGGCGGGCTGCCGACCCAGGGAAACCAACGCCAGGGGGACCGTCGCCAGGGGGACCGTCGCAAGTCGGCGACCGGCCAGCCTGATCCCGAGTACCGCTGACGCGCGATCACCGCTGCTGCAGGACCGCCGCGCACCGTTCACTGTGGTGCGAGACGTGCAGCAGGCGCAGGCCCGCCCGGTCGGCGATCGTCGCGACGGCGTCCGGCCCCACCCGGCACCACGGGAACCACGGCCCCGCGTCGTCGCCCCGCAGGAGCCGCGCCGAGCCGTACCGGACGCCGGAGGTACTCGGTTCCAGCTCGGCGAGCACGGTCCCGTCGCGGCGCAGCAGTTCCCCGGCCCGGCGCAGCAAACGCACCGGGTCGCCACCGATCCCGATGTTGCCGTCGGCGAGCAGCACGTGGCTCCAGCGCCGCTCGCCGGGCAGCCGGTCGTGGACGTCCCGGTGGAGCGCGACAGCCCCGCGGCCGCGGGTGAGCGCGACCGCGAGCGGTGAGCTGTCGACGCCGAGCGCCATCACACCGCGGGCCGACAGCGCGGCGGCGAGGCGACCGGGGCCGCAACCGACGTCGACGGTCGGGCCGGTGCACCCGCGCAACAGCAGCACCTCGTCAGCGACGTCGGGCGGCGCGTGCCAGCGGTCCACGGGCAGCAGGGTGCGGCTGCCGTCGTCGTGCGCGAGCGCGCTCGGCATCCCGCGCAGTGCGTCGTCGAAACGGCCCGCGGGCAGGGTGCTCGTCACCGGCCCGCCACGGCGTGTACCTCGGCCACGGCGCATGCGAAGCGGCTGCCGGGTACCTCGTCCGCGACGCGCTCGGCGTCGGCCATCGTGTCCACGTCGGACAGCTCGGGGAGCATGGCGACGCGCAGTCCCGCGTCCCGCAGCGCCCGCCACGTCAGCTCTCCGGTGTCCGGTGTGGACATCGGGACCCGGGACAGCACGCAGGCGTGGCGCGGGTCGTGCAGGCCGAGCGCCCACCACCCCCCGTCGCACGCCCGGCCGACCACCGCGTCGACGGTGGCCAGGGCATGCATGGCGCCGTCGAGCAGCCCCGTGTCGAGCTGCGGCGTGTCCATGCCGACCTGCAGCACCGGGCCCGCACCGCCCGCGTCGGCGTGGGCCGCGACGAGCCGGGCCGCGAACGTCGGTCCCCGCTGCGGCACGACCCGGCAGCGGGCCAGCGCGGCGCGGACCTCGGTGGCCCGCTCCGCATCGGCGACCCGGCCGGTCATCGCCACGACAGTGGGCCAGGGCGCGGCCGCATCCAGGGTGTCCAGCAAGGCGGCCGCGGCGATGCCCGCCGCTTGCGCCGGGGTCGCGGGCGGGCACAGCCGGGTCTTGGCGAGTCCCGCCACCGGCGCCTTCGCCACCACGAGCAGGCGGGTCACCGCAGCGTACCGGCGTGCAGCACGACCGTCATGTCCCGCACCGCACGCACCGTCCCCCGCACCGACCCGGATACCTTGGACCGCCCGCCGGCCCGCGGCAGGTAGGACACCGGCACCTCGTGCACCCGCCAGCCCGCCGCACCCGCCCGGAGGAGCAGCTCGAGGGGGTACCCGAACCCACGATCGGTCACCCCGAGCGCGAGCAGCGCCTCCCGGCGGGCGGCGCGGACCGGACCGATGTCACGCACCGGCAGGCCGCGGCGGCGCAGCAGGCAGGCGAGCACGGCGTTGCCCGCCCGGGCGTGCCACGGCCACGCGCCGCGCCCCTCGGGGAGCCGCCTGCCCACGGCGAGGTCCGCAATGCCCGCGCGCACCGGCGCCACCAGCCGCGGCAGGTCCCGCGGGTCGAGGGAGCCGTCGGCGTCGATCACACACACGAGATCCGCAGTCGTGGCCTCCAGTCCGGTGTGGACGGCCGCGCCGTACCCGCGCCGTGCCTCGTGGACCACATCGGCCCCGTGCGCGGCGGCCACCTCCGGTGTCCCATCGCGCGACCCATTGTCCACAACCAACGCACGGTAGCCCGCCGGCAGTGCGGCGAGCACCCCGGGCAGCGCGGCTGCCTCGTCGAGGCAGGGAAGGATCACCTGGATCGAGTCCACAGGTGCAGGTTATGGGTGACTCCGCGTAGCGCGCGCGGTGAGCGTGGTTACCGAATCCTGACGGGCGGCGTCGCCGCTGCGGGCGCTACCCGCGCGGCCGTAGCCTGCCGGGGTGCCCACCGACGTCGTCGCCCCGCCGGCGCCTGCGCAGCGGTGGTCGTCCTCGCTGTGGGCTGACGTCGTCGCGCTCGCCGCCGCGCTCGGTGCATTCGCCGCGGTCACCGCGGTGGGGGTCGCGCTGGAGCGCGCCGGGCGCGGTGTCCTCGCCGGGCAAGGTCCCCTCTACGCCGCGCTGTTGCCGCACGTCGGCCCCGGCACCCCGGCCGCGCTCGCGGTGGCGATCGCCGTCGTGGCCTGGGGGCCGCAGGCAGCGCAGCGGTGGCGCTGGCCCCGGGTGCTCGTCGTGACCTATCTCACCGCGGTCACCTGGACGTTCTCGCTCGCGCTGGTCGACGGCTGGTGGTGGTTCACCAGCCGGTTGATCAGCGGCGGCCACGAGTACCTCTCCGAGGTGGATGGTGTCGGGAGTCTCGGGACGCTGCTCGCGGGCTTCACCGACCGGATCGCCGCGGGCCGGCCCGACACCTGGGCCACCCACGTGGCGGGCCACCCGCCGGGCGCCTTCCTGGTGTTCATCGGGCTGGACCGGGTCGGCCTCGGTGGCGGCGCCGCGGCCTCGGTGGCGTGTGTGCTGGTCGGGGCGCTCGCCGCGGTCGCCGTGCCCGTCACGCTGCGGGCCCTCGGCGACGAGCCGGCCGCGCGCGCCATCGCCCCGGTCACCGCGCTGTTCCCTGGCGCGGTGTGGGTCGGCGCGTCCGCGGACGGGCTGTTCGCCGGCGTGACGGCGTGCGGGATCGCGCTGCTCGCCGTGGCGTGCTCGGGCCGCGGCGGCCGCCACGACGCAGCGGCGCTCGCCGGGGGGCTGGTGCTCGGGTACGGCCTGTACCTCTCCTACGGACTCACGCTGCTGGCGCTGCCCGTGCTCGCGGTGGCGCTGGTGAGCCGACGGGTGCGCCCGCTGGTTCTCGGCGCCGTCGGGGTGGGCGCGGTGGTCGTCGCGTTCACCGCCGCCGGGTTCTGGTGGTTCGAGGGGTACTCCGAGCTCGTCGTCCGGTACCACGCGGGCATCGCGGCTGACCGGCCCTATGCGTTCTGGGTGATCGCGAACCTGGCGTGCTTGCTGGCCGTCACCGGACCGCTGGTACTGCGCGCCGCCCCCGCGGCGCTGCGCCACTGGCGGACACCCGCGGCAGCGCTGTTCCTCGCGGCGGCTGCGGCGGTGCTGGCGGCCGACGCGTCCGGGTTGAGCAAGGCCGAGACCGAGCGGATCTGGCTGCCGTTCGCGGTGTGGCTGCTCGCGGGCGCCGCGCTGCTGCCGCCGCGCAGCCGCCGGTTCGCGCTCGCCGCAGGCGCCGTGGTGGCGCTCGCGGTGAACCACCTGCTGCTGACGGCCTGGTGACCGGCGTGACCGGGGCCACCGGACGGGTGCTCGTGGTCGACGACGACCTCACGGTCCGCGACGTGGTGCGGCGCTACCTCGAACGGGACGGCCACACCGTCACCGTCGTGGGGGACGGCGAGCGCGCACTGGAGGCGAGCGCGCGGCAGCGCCCCGACCTGGTCGTGCTCGACCTGATGCTGCCCGGCATCGACGGCCTGGAGGTGTGTCGCAGGCTGCGGGCGACCTCGGCCGTCCCGGTGGTGATGCTCACCGCGCTCGGCGAGGAGGCGGACCGGATCGCGGGACTGCAGCTCGGCGCTGACGACTACGTGACCAAGCCGTTCAGCCCGGCAGAGCTCGCGCTGCGCGTCACGTCGGTGCTGCGGCGGTCGCGCTCGTCGAGGACGCCTGCGCCGCCCGAGGCGCTCACCGACGGCGACCTCGTCGTGGACGTCCCGGCGCGGCGGGCGACGCGCGGCGGCGGCGAGCTCGCGCTGACCGGGCGGGAGTTCGACCTGCTCGTGTTCCTGTTGCGCCACCCCGGCCAGGTCTACTCCCGGGCGGAGCTGCTGGAGCAGGTGTGGGGCTGGTCGTTCGGCGACCACTCCACGGTGACGGTGCATGTGCGGCGGCTGCGGGAGAAGGTCGAGGAGGACCCGGCCCGGCCCGTCCGCATCGCTACCGTGTGGGGTGTGGGGTACCGCTACGACGGGGGCAGGCCATGCTGATGGACGTCGCGCCCTATGCGGTGGGGTGTTCGCTGCTCGTCGCACTGCTCGGCGCGGGGCTGCTGCACCTGGTGCGACACCGCTCGATCGCCACCGCGGTGTGCGTGCTCGCGCTCGTGCCGCCCGCGGCGACGATCGCCGGGGTCGTGGGGGTCTCCGGTTTCATGTACACCCCCGAGCTCGAACGGACCGTCCTGGTGTGTGCGCTGGTCGCGGTCGTCACCGTGCCGGTCGCCGTGCTCCTGGGACGGTCCCTCGCTCGGCGCAGTGTGTGGGAGCGGGAGGCGCGGGCCCGCGAGCGCGTCGCCGAGGCGTCCCGCCGCGACCTCGTCGCGTGGATCAGCCACGACCTGCGCACCCCGCTCGCCGGCATCCGCGCCATGACCGAGGCGCTCGCCGACGGCGTCGTGTCCGGCTCCGAGGACGTGCGGTCCTACGTGCACGGGATCGACCGCGAGGCTCGGCGGCTCTCGGGGATGGTCGAGGACCTGTTCGAGCTGTCCCGGATCACCGCGGGCGCACTGCAGCTGTCGCTCTCGGCGGTCGCGCTCGAGGATGTCGTCGGTGAGGCCATGGATGCCGAGCGCGCGGTCGCGGAGCGCAAGCGGGTGCAGCTGCAGGCGCGCGCGTCCGGGCGCCCGGTCGTGCTGGGCAGTGACCCGGAGCTCGCACGACTGATCCGGAACCTGCTGTCCAACGCCATCCGCCACACCCCGAGCGACGGCGCGGTGGTGGTGGCGTTCGGCGCCGAGGGTTCGGAGGCGTGGCTGCGGGTGGAGGACGGCTGCGGCGGCATCCCGGAGCCCGAGCTGGCCCGGGTCTTCGATGTCGCCTACCGGGCCGGCTCGGCCCGCACGCCGGAGTCCACCACCGGGCAGCCCGCGGGTGCGGGGCTGGGGCTCGCCATCGCGCGCGGCCTCGCGGAAGCCCACGCCGGCCGGATCGAGGCGCGCAACCACGGCCCCGGGTGCCGGTTCGAGGTATGGCTGCCACTGGCGGCGGTCTGACCCAACGCCCGGGTGCCCGGCGCTCTCACCGGCCCAGGCTGCGGCGCCCGCTCCGCGCGAGCCGGCTGCCGCCGAGGTCCGCCCGGCTGCCGGCGCCGTATCCGCCGCCGTACCCGCCGCCCTGCAGGCTCCTGCGCCGTCCCGGCCGCACCGCCGGGTAGGTCTCCTGTAGCAGCCGCTCCACCGTGGCCGTGCGGTCCGCCAGTACGAGGGCGACCGACCGGCCCGTCTCCGCCCGATCCGCAGGTGCCGCGGCGCCCTGCTCCGCGGCCTCGAGCCTGGTGTGGACCGCGGCCGCGAACCCGAGGATCCAGGTGCGCCGGAAGGCCGCGACGTGCTCGCCGGGTGGCACCGGCGTTCTCGCGAGGCCGCTGGTGAGCTGCAGCAGCAGGCTCGTGAACAGCAGTTCGAGCCGTTCGAGGTCCGAGCCGTAGCCGAACAGGTGCATGGTGAGGTGTTTGGTGAACTCTCCGTCGCAGTTCTCCGAGTAGGTCCTCCTCAGCACCCCTTGGCACCGCAACGGTCTCGCGACCGCCCAGAGCAGCGTCGCCTTCTCCTGCGCGTACGGTGCCTCCAGCTCGACTTCCCGGTCGCCCGGGAGGTCGCTGGTGGGGTCCGTCTCCGCGAGCAGCGCGCGGTCGATGCCGTACGCCGCAATCAGTTCCGCGGCCTTGGCGGTGTAGGTTTCCGCCTCCTCCGGCGTGACCCCCGGGTTCTCCGCCTTGGCCAGCAGCTTGCGCACCCTGGCCAGCCGTTGCTCGTCCATCCCCTCGGTCTCCATGACGGGGCAGGTTACGAGACGCTCCCGACAATCCGGTGCCGCCCCTGTGTGCCCACCCCTCGTGAGTGGCGTTGCGAGCTATAGCTCGCAACGCCACTCACGAGGGGTGGAGCGCTGCCGCACGCGCCACCGAAACCGTGGACACGCGGGTCAGGGGGTGCCGCCGGCGGGAGCGCGCAGCGGGTCGGTGGCGAAGGCCGCGACGCCGTCCGCGAAGGGCACTGCCGCGCGGAAGCCCAGCAGCTCCGCGGCGAGCGCGGGATCCGCGACGACGTGCCGGACGTCCGCGGCGCGGGCACCGCCCACGATCCGCGGCGCGGGCCCATCCATCGCCGCGGCGAGCGCGACCGCGAGGTCGCCCACCGTGTGCGGCTCACCGGAGCACACGTTCACCGCCCGGAACCCCGGCGACGGCGCACCGAGCGCCAGCACGTTGGCCTCGGCGACGTCGGTGACGTGCACGAAGTCGCGACGCTGTGCCCCGTCCTCCAGCACGGTCGGCGCCTCGCCCCGCTCCAGCGCGGACCGGAACAGCGCCGCGACTCCGGAGTACGGGGTGTCGCGCGGCATCCGCGGGCCGTAGACGTTGTGGTAGCGCAGCGCCCACACCGAGCCGTCGGTCTGCCGTGCCCACGCCGCCGCGAGGTGTTCCTGCGCGAGCTTCGTCGCGGCGTAGGTCGACCGGGGGTCCAGCGGCGCGTCCTCCCGGACGAGTCCCGGCTGCAGCGGTGCGCCGCACCACGGGCACGGCGGGTCATAGCGCCCGGCGTCGAGGTCGCAGGCTCGCCGCGGCGCCGCCCGCACCGCGCCGTGCACGGGACACGAGTAGGCGCCCTCGCCGTAGACGACCATCGAGCTCGCCAGCACCAGCTCACGGATGCCGCGGGAATGCATCGCCGCGAGCAGCACCGCGGTGCCGAGGTCGTTGTTCGCGGCGTAGGCGGGGGCGTCGGACGCGTCGAGCCCGTGCCCCACCATCGCGGCCTGGTGGCACACCGCGTCCACACCGGACAGCAGGCGGGACACCAGGTCGGCGTCCGCCACGCTGCCGTGGACGAACTCGTGGCGCTCCGTCTCCACTGGACGTCCATCGCCGTGCGCCGCGGGCAGCAGCGCATCGAGCACCAGCACGGAGTGTCCCGCGCCGGCGAGGCGGTCGGCGACCTGCGATCCGATGAACCCGGCTCCGCCGGTGACGAGTACGCGCACGCCCGGACGCTATCCGTGCGGCACCGCCTCCAGTGTGGGCGACCCCACCGACGTCACCGACTCGTCACACCGCCGCCGTTTCGCGCCGCGCTGCGGGGGTACGTCCACCGGCAGCGACGAGAGGAGATGCGATGCGCGTCGGCGAGGTGGCTGCGGCGGTCGGCAGGGGATTGTTCGCCGGGCTTGCCGGCACGGCCGTCATGACCGTGTCGAGCACGCTGGAGGCGAAGCTCAGCGGCCGCGGGGCGAGCAGCACTCCGGCGGACGCGGTGAAGGCAGCATTCGGGCTGGAGACCACCAGCGAGGGCGCGGAGCAGCGGCTCGCCACCCTCGCGCACTGGGGTTACGGCACGGGCTGGGGCGCGGTCCGCGGTCTGCTCGACGCGGTGGGCCTGCGCGGCCCGGCCGCGGGCGTGGCGCACTTCGCCGTGGTGTGGGGTGGCGAGCAGGTCGTGCTCCCTTCGCTCGGTGTCAGCCGGCCGACGTGGGCGTACGGAGCCACCGCGACCGCGACGGACGTGTTCCACCACGCCGTGTACGCGGCCGCGACGAGCGCTGCCTACGCGTGGCTCGCCCGGCACTGACACCGGGTCGGTGCGCTGCGCACGGCCCCACTACCGTGATCGGCATGGAACGCAGCGCGCAGCGGCTGGGGCGGGCACTCGTGGTGATCGTGGACGACCGGGCGGCCCACGGCGAGCTCGACGACGGCACCGGACCGCTGGTCACCGAGCTGCTCGAGGAGGCAGGCTTCGTGGTCGACGGATCGGTCGTCGTCGCGGGTGAGTTGGTCGACATCCGCAACGCCCTCAACACCGCCGTGATCGGTGGGGTCGACCTGGTGGTCACCGTCGGGGGGACCGGGGTGTCCCCGCGCAACGTGACGCCGGAGGCCACCGCGGGGGTCTTGGACCAGCGCGTGCCCGGCATCGCCGAGGCCATCCGCGCGTCGGGCCTGGCCGCGGGCGCCGCGGACGCC
>Ga0136614_10002040_pt1 | contig 12366 bp, 5 predicted proteins | sample AntDrymUQ2792106_2_FD_106643 | JGI IMG/M metagenome (GOLD analysis project Ga0136614, IMG submission 106643) | Polar desert sand microbial communities from Dry Valleys, Antarctica - metaG UQ279 (21.06) | ecosystem: Environmental > Terrestrial > Soil > Desert | place: Antarctica: Dry Valley...
CCTTCAAGCTCCTGCGATTCATCGCCCTGCGACAGGACAGCTAATGCTCGCGTGTAACTGGCCATGGAGGCGAAGCTCTGGTTCTGATCGCGCAAGTCGACATAGTCGGGATGGGAATGAACGTTGCGATCTCCACCGCCGCTGCTCGCTGGTGCGTGTCCCCAAACCATGACGACGCGATCAGGGTCCGGGAACGGCAACGGCTTCAGCATGACCGTGTCGATGACGCTGAAGATGGCGCTGTTCGCGCCAATCCCGAGGGCAAGAGTGAGGACGGCGATGGCTGTGAAGGCGGGAGCCTTGAGCAACAAACGGAGGGCGTATTTAAGATCGGTGATCATGATGTCAGAGGTGGGTTCGAGATAATCGTTTGGTTAATGACCGCAGTTCGCTCAGTCGTCCGCTTCATGTCTTGTGGGCGGCCTCCAGCAGCTGCTTCGCGATGTCGTGACTGCTCGTTTCGGCATTGGAAGCATTGGTTAGGACGATGACGGTCAGGTCTCGATTCGGTTCGTAGAGGATCGTCGTTTGAATGCCGCGCGATCCGCCGTTCCAATCAAAGAGTGCGCCGGGCTTCAACGTGATCCGTGCAAACTCCGCCGGCTGATTGGTCATGACGGCGAAACGACCCGTCACCACTGCATACATAAACGTTCCAAGATCCTCCGCGCTGGCGGCGACCGCCCCCGCAGCGCGCGCCCACGCGTTGTAGTGTTCGAGGCCGGCGCTCAGATTCACCAATCCATCCGGGCGGATGCTCTTTCGGCCAAGAAACGGTGAGGGCGGCTTCTTGTCGGCTGCCTGCGGCCGCGCATAACTATCCCCGATTTCCGCCGCCCGGAAATCCGCACCCTCCACTCCCGCCGTTTTCATTTTGAGCGGGACGAAGAGAACCTCGCGGAACAATTGCGCAAATGGCTTCCCTTCACGGTGTTCCAAAATCATCTCGAGCACGATGTAGCCCGTGCTCGAATACGAGATCTTTTCACCCGGCCGCCCCGTCGGCGGATGCCCGGGCTTTTTTGTGTAAGCCAGGAGCTCAACGTTCGTCCAGCTTCGGGACCCACGACGGGGATCGGAGAAGAGATCAGCGAAGAAATCCTGACCGTCTTCTCCATTGAAATTGTGCAGCCCGCTCGTGTGATCGAGCAAATGCGCCACGGTGATTTCCTCCGCGTGCGGAACTCCCGTCAGCGCACCGGGTGGTAATAGAGCTACTGCGCGATCGGTTAACTGAAAGCGTCCCAGCTTTACGAGTTCCAGCGTGACGGCGGACGTCATCATCTTGGTCAGACTCGCGAGGCGGAGGCGGTCGGCGGCCATCATGGGCTGGTCGTTCTCCACGGAGGCAAAGCCGGCCGTTCCGCTCCAGCGGGATTCGCCTTTGCGCACGAATGCCTGCACACCGGGCAAGCCGGCGGAGACAGCCTGATCGATGAGCGGCTGATATTTGCGATCGTCTTCGACCAGCGTTGCCGAAACAGACTCGACGAACAATGCGCAGCTGCCCGCGACAACACAGAGGTAAGTGTGGCCGCTATTCATGCCGAAGCGCCACCATCGGATCGACCTTCATGGCACGCCGCGCCGGGATGTAGCTGGCCGCTAAGGCCGCAAGCGCCAGGAGCGCAACAACTCCAGCGTACGTCGCAATGTCGGCTCGGCCGATCCCATACAACAGAGTTGCCACCACCTGCGTCGCCGCAAAGGCGCCTGCAATCCCCGCGGCGATCCCGATCAGCACGAGCCTAAAACTCTGGCGCAGGATCAACGACATCATGTCCGCGCGCTGGGCACCGAGCGCCATCCGGATGCCGATCTCGGTCGTTCGTTCCGACGTGATGAACGCCATGATGCCATAAAGCCCGACCATCGCCAGGACCAGCGCCGCTCCGGCAAACACGCCCAGCATCAGCATGCTAAAGCGGCGGTTATCGAGTGACGCTGAGACGATTTGCTCGAGTCGCTCGAACTTCGTCGGCATCTCGGGATTCACGGCGCGGGCCTCTCGCCGCATCGCCGCGATCAAGGCCAAAGCATCGCCCTGGCCGCGGCACACGACAGCAAATTGCGCCGCGTGGCGAGCCCGCTGGAGGTAATGCACGTAAACCATCGGGCGCGGCTCCGCGTCCAGACCGTTGTCCCGCACATCACCGACCACGCCGACGATGTGGAGCAAATGCAAATCGCCATCCATCCCGCCAAATTGTAATTGCCGGCCGATCGGATTCTCGTTCGGCCAGGTCCGCCGGACGAACTCCTCACTCACGACCGCCACGTGCCGGGCATCAGCGCCATCGGAGTCCTGGAAGAGACGCCCCTGCCTGAGCGGAATTTCCATCGCGCCGAAATAACCGGCGCTGGCCACGCGGAATTCCGCATCCCCCAGCTGGGAACTTCCGGCTAGGGCGGAAAACTGCTTCGTCAACTCAGCGATCGTCTCCGCCGGCTTGGAGCCGTTGTCGATGATAAAGGTGCCGTTGCCGCCATGGCCGCTCATGGGTAGCGCGCTGATCCCCCCGGCCGCAACCATCCCGGGCAGTCCGTGCAAACGTTCAAGCAGGCGTTGATATGTTTGCGCAAGACGAAGTCGATCCGCAGGCTCTTCCGGATCCGGCTGCGAGATACTCATCGCGATCACGCTCTCAGGTCGAAATCCTGGGTCCACTTCGAGCAAGCGCTGGAAACTCCTGCCCAACAGGCCCGCTCCGACCAGCAGCATCAGCGTCAAGGCCACTTGCGAGACAATCAATATATTGCGCACGCGCGTCCGCGAACGGCTGCCGGCCTGCCCACGGCCGGCCTCCTGCAAATCGCTTTGCAGTTGTCGACGCGAGGTGTGAAACGCCGGCACCAGGCCGAGCACGACGCCAAGGGCAATCGAGATCGCGAGGGTGAAGAACAAGACGTTCAAGTTCACTCCGATCCTGCCCACGCGTGGCAGATTGCCCTGATAAAGTCCGACGATCAGATCAACTCCCCAAAAAGCGAAGACCACGCCGGCAACTCCCGCGATCAGCGTCAAGAGCAGCGATTCGACGATGAACTGCCGCGCCAGTCTCGCGCGCGACGCCCCCAGCGCAGCACGCAACGCGACCTCCTTGCGCCGCGCACTCGCACGCACCAACAACAGATTTGCGACATTCGAACACGCAATCACGAGCAACAGCCCCACCGCGCCGGAGAGAACCAGCAAGATGCCGCGCACATCCTTCACCATTCGCTCCCGCAGCGGCGCGATCCCGAAACTGGCCGCGTCGGTGCCCGTGCCGTGCTCCGCCTTTAGCTGCCGGCCGATCGCGGCTACTTCGGCCTTGGCCTGCTCGATCGGAACTCCCGGGATTACTCGACCAATGACCCGGCTGTTGTGACCGGTGCGCGACTCGTTAGGCGGATAAATCTCCCGGGGGAACCAGACATCCACCTCCGGCGGAAAGCCGACATCCGGCGGCAGGACGCCGATAACGGCGAAGCTGCGATTGCCAAAGCGTAGCGCCGTCCCTTCCAGGTTGGTGCGGCCGCCGAGCAACCGTTTCCAGAATCCGTGGCTGACGACTGCAACCTGTCGATCCTGCGGTTCTGCCTCTGAACCGAAGACTCTTCCAAGCACGGGCGTGACGCCGAGGACGCGGAAGAACTCCCCCGATACGCTGGAGATGGTGGTGCGGACTGGTTCGCTCCCGCCAGAGACGGCGTCCGGCATGACGCTGTATTGCGCGAGGGCGTCGAAGCTGCGGCTGCGTGCTTTGAGGTCGAAGAAGTTCGGATCGGCCACGGGCATGCCGCGGCCGTTTTCGTTCAGCTCACGCACCTCAACGATGCGTTCCTGCTGCGGATACGGCAGAGGCCGCAAGAGCACGGCATCGAGCACGCTGAAGATCGCGGTTGAGGCGCCGATCCCAAGCGCAAGAGTAACGACCGCGACCGCGGTGAAGCCCGGCTTCTTGATCAGCGAACGCATGGCGTATTTTAGGTCAGCGATCATCGCGCGTTTCCTGTTCCGGGGAGCGCACGCGTCCACGCGTGCTGGTTGAGGCATTCTGCCGAGACGGACTTTCGTCCGCTTGATGAGAGGTCAAACGTTCTCGCCTTCTGCGACGCTGACGAAAGTTCGCGAATTCGGGGCGAATTCGCCAGCACGCTGCAAACGTGCGCTCCCCGGAAGTCACTCATATCGCAAGGCCATCATCGGATCGACGCGCATGGCGCGGCGCGCCGGGATCAGGCAGGCAGCGAGCGCGACCGCCACTAACAGAAGCGCGAGCGCGATGAATGTCGCGGTATCGGTGGGCGCGATCCCGTAAAGGAACCGGGAAAGGAGGCGCGTGCTGGCGAGCGAAACCCCGACGCCCACACCTACCCCGACGAGCGTGAGCGCCAGGCCTTGTCGCAGAATCATGCGCAGGACGTCTCCGGCTTGCGCGCCCAGCGCCATGCGGATTCCTATTTCCCGCGTCCGCTCTGCGACCGTAAAAGCGAGCACGCCGTAAAGACCGACGCTCGCGAGCAGCAGCGCAACCGCGGCGAAAACCCCGAGCAGAAGCGCGTTGAAGCTCTTTTCCGCGAGCGAGACCGCCATGATCTCGCTCATCGAACGCACCTGCGTGATCGGCAGGACGGGATCGACCTTCCACAGCATGCGTTTTAGCTGTTCGGTGATTCCCTGGCGGTCGGCTGTCCCGGCTGTGCGCACTACGATCTCGCTCCACCGTTTCCAAGCCTGTCCAGACTGCGCGTAAGGCGTGTAGATCGCGGGTTCCTCGTTCTGCGCGAGTCCGAAATGCCGAACGTTTCCGACCACGCCTACAATCGTGATCCACTCGACACCCTCGCTCCGCGCCCAGCGGATGCGTTTACCGACCGGATCTGCGTCACCAAAATACTCACGCACCATGCTCTCATTGATCACGCCGACCGCCGTTGTGTCGGCGCGGTCGTCCCGGGAAAGGGCGCGACCTCGCACTACCGGAATGCCGAGGACCTTGAAATACTCACCAGCCACCGTGCGCGAGTAGAGTTCCGGCTCTTCACCCATCGGCAGCTCTGGCCGTCCTTCGATGATGAAGTTGTGATTGATCGCGTTCCCACTCATCGGGAGTTCGCTGATCATGGCGGCCTGCACTCCGGAGAGGCTGTTCATGTTGTCGAGCACCTGCTCGCGGAACTGCGTCTGCGGTTCCACTTCCTTGTAACGCGCTTCCGGTAATTCGACGCGCATCGTCAGCAAGCGGGCGGGATCGAAGCCCGGCGCAACACTCGTTAGGCGCCAGAAGGCTTTGCCGAGCAGGCCGGCTCCAATCAGGAGGACAAGCGCGAGGCTGAGTTCTGCGATCACCAGGACGCTGCGCAAACGCGAGCGAGCGGGCGTCATTGTGCGCGCACTTGCAGGCATCACCGCACCGGCGTCGACACGCGTCGCCTGCCACGCCGGCACGATGCCAAAGATGATGCCTGTGAGAAGCGAGAGACCGAGAGTAAAAGCCAGGACGGGTGCGTCGAGGGAGATGCTTTCCACGCGCGGCAAATCCTCGGGTTTCAACGCGAGCAGCGCGTCGACTCCCCAACTCCCAATCAGCAAGCCGGCCGCTCCGCCGAGCAGAGCGAGCAACACGCTCTCGACCAGCGTCTGGCCGATCAAGCGCCAGCGGCTTGCACCAAGCGCGGATCGAATCGTCAGCTCCTGACGGCGCGCTTCCACGCGCACGAGAAGAAGGTTGGCGAAGTTTGCGCAGGAAATCAGCAGAAGCAGCCCGACCGCGCCAAAGAGCACGAGCAACGCCGGCCGAATGTCGCCCACGACGCGTTCGTGGAGAGAAACGAGCGTGCTTTGCCGCTGTTTGTTTTCGTCGGGATACGCCTGCGCCAGGCGCTGATCGATGACGCGGAGTTCGTTCTGCGCCGCCGCCAAGGCTACGCCTGGCCGCAATCTCCCGTACACGCGAAGCAGATGTGCGCCCCGCGACTTCGCGGCCAGCGGATGGAAAACATGGACTGGCGCAAACGCGTCCAGACGGCCGCGCGGCGCACGGAACTCGGGCGAGGTGACTCCTATGATGGTGTAGCTCTGCCCGGCAAGCGTGATCGACTTCCCGAGAACATCGGCATCACCGCCGAATTGCCGTTGCCACAATCCATGGCTCAGAACCAACACCCGCTCTCCGCCGAAGCGATCATCCTCGCTCGTAATCATTCGCCCGATCGTGGTGCGCGCACCGAGCACACGAAAGAAATCGCCCGTCACCAGACCGACTTCGAGCTGCACCGGTTCGCCGCCACCCGCATAGTCCGCGCCCTGCAACGAAACGCCGCCCAGGCTTTCGAAGGATTGGCTTTGCGCCTGCAGATCGGCCAGTTCGGGCACGGACTGGTTCGACTTCAGCGTCACCAACTCATGCGGTGCCGGATAAGGCAGCGGGCGGAGCAGGACACCGTTTACAACTGTAAAAATGGCGGTGTTGGCACCGATTCCGAGCGCCAGCGTGAGGACTGCGATTGCCGTGAAACCCGGCGCCTTCGCCAGCGTGCGAAACGCGTACTTCAGGTCGCTAATCATTCGGTGGGCCATATCTCCGGGTCAGGCACGCGCCCCGCGTGCTGGTTGCGGCGCCCCGCCGCAACGGGCTTTTTCTTTGCTGCACCCCAAAAGTTCGCGATGGCGAGGGCGCCATCGCCAGCTCGCGAGGCGCGTGCGCTCCCCAAACAAACATCGTGTGAGGAGTATTCACTCATAACGAAGCGCGACCATCGGATCGACTTTCATGGCGCGGCGTGCGGGGATGTAACTGGCGAGCAACGCAGCCACGCTAAGCAACAACACGACTGCGGCGTAGGTCAGGATGTCATTCGCGCCCACGCCGTAAAGCATGCTCGCGAGCAATCGCGTCGCGGCAAAGGCCGCCACGAGTCCAAGCACAATCCCGATCAGCACCACGCCAAGGCTTTGCCGCAGAACCATGCCGAGCATTTGCGGCCGCTGCGCGCCCAGCGCCATCCGGATGCCGAACTCGCGCGTGCGCTGCGTTACGCTATACGCAATCACACCGTAGATTCCGATCGCCGCCAGCACCATCGCGACGGCAGCAAAAATCCCGAGCAGCATCATGTTGAAGCGCGGCTGCGCGAGTCCCTGAGCCAGGATGGAAGTCATCGGATCAAGACGCGGCACGAAGACATCGGGATCGATGCTCTGCACTGCACGACGCACCGCCGGATCGACACCGGCGAGGCTCGCGCTTGCGGTTCGCACCGTAATCCAGAGCCGCCGATTGGGTGATTGCAGGAAGGGCTGGTAAAATTCGGGGCGCGGCACTTCGCCGAGCTCGTCGTGCTTCGTATCGCCGACCACGCCAACGACCTCCATCGGTAGTTCGCCCTGCTCGCTGCGATCGAGCACGACCTGCTGACCGATTGGATTCACGTTCGGCAGGAACCGCCGCGCGAACGTCTCGTTCACGATCACTACCATGGACGCCTTCTCGGTATCGCGTTGATCGAAATCCCGGCCATTCCGCAAGGGAATGCGCATCGAATGGAAGTAGCCCGGGGTGACAGTGAGATGCGAAGCATCGGGGCGATTACCCGGCGCGATCGGCGGCTGGCCGGCAATGTAGAACGCCGATCCGCTGTCGTTCCCGCTGAATGGCAAAGGATTTGCGCCGCCAACTGCCTCCACCCCCGGAATGGCGGCCAGCTTCGGCAGGAGCTGATCGTAGAAGCGGCGCTGCTGATCCGGCTCCGAATACTTCACGCGCGGCACGACCTGATCGAAGACCAGCAGGCGCGAAGGATCGAACCCGGGATTTGTGCTGCTCAGATTGAAGAAGCTTTTGATGAGCAAGCCCGCACCGGCGAGCAGCAGAAGGGAAAGCGAAACCTGCGCGACGACGAGGAAGGCGCGGACTCGCGTTCCGTGCACTCCGCCGGTCGAGCCTTTCGATCCCTGCTGCAGAGCATCGCTTAGATTCGGCCGCGAGACCTGCAGCGCCGGCACCAAACCGAACGCCAGCGTGCTGATGATTGCCAATCCAAAAGTGAAGAGGCAGACGCTGGTATTCACCTTAATCTCCGCGATGCGGGGAACGTTGCGCGGCCCGAGCGTGCCGAGCAGATCCACGCCCCACCACGCCAGGAGCAGACCGCCCGCGCCGCCGAGAAGCGCGAGGAGAAAACTTTCCGCGAGCAACTGACGGACAATCAGCGACCGGCTGGCCCCGAGTGCGCTACGAATGCCGATCTCCCGGCTGCGCGTCGCAGCCCGGGCCAGAAGGAGATTCGCCACGTTCGCGCAGGCGATGAAGAGCACAAGAGCGACTGCGCCTAACAAGATTAAAAGCGCCGGCCGCACATCTCCGACGACATCTTCGAGCAACGGCAGTGTCGCGATTCCGCGGTCGGTGTTGGTGTCGGGGAACTGCCGAGCGAGACGCGCGGCGATCGGTTTCAGCTCCGCGTCAGCTTGGGTCGGCGTTAGGCCCGATTTTAGCCGTCCAATCAACCTGAGAAAGTTCGAGCCGCGTCGTGGCACTTCGGTGGCAACCAGTTGCTCGAGCGGCGTGATGTATTCAACAGCATCCGCTTGCAGCGGAAACTTCCACCCCGGCGGCATCACTCCCAGGACAGTGTAACTCCGGCCCGCCAGACTGACCTGCTGCCCTACAATCTGCGGATTGCTCGCAAAGGCCCGCTGCCAGAGACCATGGCTGAAGAGCACCACGAGCGGTCCACCGATTTTGGCTTCTTCGCGCGTGAAGGCGCGTCCGAGCATCGGTTGGGTCCCGAGCACGTCGAAAATTTCGCCAGTCGCGGCCACGCCTTCCAGTTCCTGCGCGTCCCCCGCTCCGGTCAGGACCGTTCCCGCGCCGGTATACGCCGCCATCGCGGTGAAACTCTGACTGCCATCCCGGAAGTCGGCGAAATTCGGAAATGAGTTGGTGAATTTCGCTTTCGGCTCGCTCGCAGAGTTGCCCCAGATCATCACGAGCTGCTCAGGATTTTTGAAGGGCAGGGGCCGAAGCAGGACCGTATCGACCACACTGAAGATCGCGCTGTTCGCCCCAATGCCGAGAGCGAGCGTGAGGACCGCGATGACGGTGAAGCCGGGCGCCTTGAGCAGCATCCGGATGGCGTACTTGAAGTCAGCTATCAATTTTACCTCCTCGTTTAGGGTGGTTCAGCGAAGCTTTCATTCCGCGCGGAGCGCTACCATCGGGTCGACCTTCGCGGCACGGCGCGCGGGCAGGAAACAGGCCACGAGCGAGACCGCCGCCATAATTGCGGCAGTCGCGGCTAGCGTCGCGAAGTGCAGCGGCGCGACGTCGAACAGAATTCCCTGCATCGCTTTCCCTGCGAAGAAAGCGCCGATCAAACCGAGGATGGTGCCGGCGGCGAGAAGCCGCAGGCCTAACGAGAGGAATTGCATCTCGATCTGATGCGTCTGCGCGCCGAGCGCCATGCGAACGCCGATCTCGCGGCGGCGTTGCGCGACGGCGTAACTAAGAACTCCATACGTTCCAATGGTCGCCAAAAGCAGGGCGACTCCGGCAAAAATTCCAGCGAGCAGCGCGGGCGAGCGACGCGCGACCAGACTTTCCGCGATGCGCGAATCCATGGAGCGGAGGTCATCGACCGCCAGCTCCGGATCGGTCGCGCGTACCAGTTTGCGCAGCGAATCGGCAAACGCTTCCGGGCGTTGGCTCGTGCGCGTGACGACGAAAATGTTGGCGGCGTCTCGATAAGGGAAAGGCAGGTAAACCGCACCCTGCCCCTGCGGTTCCGTAAGCTCCGCTTGTTTTACCGCGCCCAAGACCCCGACAATGGTGAAGAGTTTCGCGTCGTCTGAATCGCTGCCTTGAAACACGCGTTGACCGAGCGCGCCGCCTTTAGGCCAGTAACGCCGGGCGAAGTCTTCGTCCACAACGCAGACCCTTTCCGAGCGGTGAGAATCCGCTGACGTAAGGAACCGTCCTTCGCGCAACGGAATCCCTAGAGCCGAGAAGTATTCGCCGGTGACGCCATAGGAATAATGACCGTGCAATGATTCACCCGGCTGCGGCACGTAGCCCTTCGGTGTGGCCGCGGTTTTGCCATTATCTCCGCTCAGCGGCACATTCGTTATCGTTCCGGCCGCGGCGACTCCCGGCTGCTGACGGATTGCTTCCAGCAAGCGATCGAGGACGGCGACACGGTCGGAGGAGTCGGCCGGATAATGTTTCCACGGAAGCGTGATCTCGCCGGTAAGGACGTGATCGGCGCGAAAGCCGGGAGAAACGGCCATCACTTTTTTCAGGCTCAGCCCGAGTAGCGCCGCGCCCATGAGCAAAACAAAAGCGAGCGCGATCTGCGCTACAATAAATCCGTAGCGAAGGCGCTGAGCGGCGCGACTGACCGTGCCCGTGCGCGATTCCGATTGGAGCGCATTCGCCAGATGGCTGCTCAGGTTGAACCAGGCGATCGGCACCGCGATGACAATTCCGAGAACCAAAGCGCCAACGAGACCGATCGACGCCAGCCATCCATCAAACGAGATGCGCGCGCCGAGCGGCAAACGATCCGCACCGAGCACTTCGAGCAGCCGAATTCCCCAGGCGCCCACCGCCAGGCCGAGCACTCCGCCGACCAGGGTGAGCAGGACCGTTTCCGTCATCACTTGAGTCACGACATGCCGGCGGCCCGCGCCCATCGATTGTCGAATCGCCATTTCTTTCGCCCGGCCGCTGGCGCGGATCAGAAGCAGATTCACAAGGTTGACCGCGCCGATGAGCAGGAGGAAAAACACGCCGCCCTGCATCAACAAAAGTGTTGGACGGATGGAGCGCACGTGATCCGCATGGAGCGAAAGCACCGGCGAGCGGAAGCCAGCCTCGGCCATCATTTTCGCCTCGGGGTTATCTTTTTCGACCTCGGCGTTGTGCGCGTCGATCTGTGATTGCGCCTCGCTGATCGTCGCGCCCGGTTTCAATCGCGCGATCATGTGAGTGCCGCCGCCGCCGGAATGGCGCTGCTTCGGGCCGCGCTGCTGCAACTCGGACCTTATCGGCAGGAAAAGACGCGCTTCCGAGGAGAGGAAGCGAAAATCAGGAGGCAAGACGCCGACGATCTTTCGTGGGATGCCGTTCACGCGGATGTCCCGGCCGAGGACGTTTGGATCGGAATCGAGGCGCTGGCGCCAGTAGGCGTTGGTCAGGATGACCACTCCGTTGTTTTCGTGCATCGCCGCTTCCGTTTCGTTGAAGCTGCGACCCATCACCGGGCCGACACCAAGCGTTGTGAAAAATTCCGGTGAGATGCGCAGGATTTCTTCCTGCTGGGTCGAACCGGGATCGCCGACGACTTCGCTGCCCTCGCGAAAGATGGAAAGGCTCGAGAAAGCCGGGATGTTGTCGCGGCGCTCGTAGTAATTGGTCAGAGATGAGCCATCGCGCTCGACCCCGGCTTTCGGATAGGTGTTGAAGATCGTCACCAGCCGATCGGATTGCGGAAACGGAAGCGGCCGGAGCAGAATGGAATCGATCACCGCAAAGATGGCGAGATTCGCTCCGAGACAGATCGCGATCGTGGCCAGCGCCGTGACCGTGAATGCCGGAGCTTTCCGCAGTTGGCGAAGAGCGAAGCGCAGGTTGTTCATCGGTCGAAAATCATTCCGCCCGAAGGGCGATGACGGGATCAACTCGCGCAGCTCGCCGCGCCGGCAACCAACACGCCAGGACAACGGCTCCCGCGAGGACGAAGGCAGCGGAAAGCCATGCGATCACGTTCGGCGCCGGCATCTCGGCCCATTGGTTTTGCACAATGCGGATGACGCCCCAGGTCGCGATCGCTCCAGCCGCGAAACCGATCGCGAGCAAGCTTGCGCCCTGTCGCGCGACCAATCGCACGAGCTGTTTCGCGGTTGCGCCGAGTGCGCTGCGGATTCCAAACTCACGCTGCCGTCTCGCGACCTGCAACGAGAGCAAGCCGTAAAGCCCAATCGCGGCGAGGATCAGCCCCAGGCCACCGAAAAGCGACACAAGCACAAAGATGAAGCGCTCCGTCACGCGCGATTGCGCGGCCGCTTCCTCCAGCGAGATCACTTCATAAGCCGCGAGCCGCGAGTCGGCTCGCGCGAGCGCGGCGCGAATCGCGGAATCCATCGCGAGCCCCTCGCCTTTGGTTTCGATCACGAATGTCATTTCGCCCATCTGTGGCGCGACAGGAATCAACTGCGCCATCGGCCGCACGACCATTCCGACGACTTCCCCATCGCGCGGATCGACCACTGCTTTGATGTCGCTGACGACCCCAACCACCGTCAGCCACGGCCGCGGTCCGTCGAGCCGGCCCCACTTCACGCGCTTGCCGATCGGATCCTGCCCGGGCCAGAAGCGTTTC
>Ga0136614_10002042_pt1 | contig 12363 bp, 8 predicted proteins | sample AntDrymUQ2792106_2_FD_106643 | JGI IMG/M metagenome (GOLD analysis project Ga0136614, IMG submission 106643) | Polar desert sand microbial communities from Dry Valleys, Antarctica - metaG UQ279 (21.06) | ecosystem: Environmental > Terrestrial > Soil > Desert | place: Antarctica: Dry Valley...
AGGCGGAGCCACGCCCACAAAGAGACGAATATCTCATCCAGCCCTACCAGGCCCGCGATCCACTCTACGGAGCGGGGTCCGATCAGCAACAGGGCCACCGCTAGGATTACCGTGATCGCCAGGCTGGGAGCGAAGAATAGCTGGAGCCCGATACGTTTCCAGGCGGGTCGGGATTCCCCAACCCCGTAGATCGTGTGTAAGGCTTTCGTTAGAGAGTTGACCGCCCTCGAGACGGACCAGACGGCGATGGCGATCACGGACAAGAGGAGTTCGCCCTGGGTCTGGCGTTGGATCTGCTCGATCAACTGCTCTGCCAGCCTCGCGTATTGCTCCTGTAGCGTGGAGCGCATCCCTTCGATCAGCCACTCGAAGAACCCGCTGACCTCGAGGAACCCCAGCAGCGCCACCAGGAAGGCTAAGAACGGGAAGAGTGCGAAGAGCGTACGATAGGCCAGGGCCGCCGCGTACGTCGGCATGTCGTGCTCCAAAAAGCCCCTCGTCGATCGCTTGGTCGTCTTCCAGAGAAACTCCAGGCCTCGCGATTCCGGGATCTTCATCTAGCTCTTGGTGCGAAGGCGAGCGCGGAAGAAGTCGAAGAGAACCCGCAAGACGGCCATAGTCGGAACGGCGAAGACGACGCCGGGGAGGCCCCCGATCTCGCCCCCGGCGATGACGGCCAGGAAGATCAGGATCGAGGGTACCCGCAGGGTCTGCCCCTGTATCCTGGGCGTAAGCACGTTGCCCTCTAGCTGCTGGATCACGAGGAACACGAGGGCCGTTATCAGCGCCGTGGTCGGCGACTCGAAGAGGGCCAGGACGACGGCGGGGATCGCTCCTAGAAAGGCCCCCAGATAGGGGATGACGGATGTGATCGAGACCCAGGTACCGAGCAGGATGGCGTAAGGAACCCCGAGGAAGAAGAGCGCGACGGCCGAGATCGCACCCTGGATAAAGGCCACCAAACCTAGCCCCGAAAGGTAACGCGAGAGCGAGAAGGCGAAGGCGTCCCAGAGTTCCCGGGCATCCTGCCGGCGCCGAGCGGGCACCAACAGCAAGTAGTTCGCCTTGATGCTTCGTATGTTAGTGAGCAAGTAAACCGCGACGAAGAGCATCCCGAACAGGGTCAGTACGAGGCCGAAGGTACCGGAAATAAAGCCCAAGAGCCCGCCGAGGATCTGCTGGGCGACGTCCTGGGCGAGGTTCAGGAGGTCTTCGCGAAGGGTCGCCATAAATTCCTCGGGCGCGACCGGCAGGAGGCCACGTTCGGAGAGCGGTTCTAGCAGGTCGCGCAGGAATTGCTCGGCGTTCGTCGCATAATCGGGTACGTTGCTGATAAAAGAGATCAGCTGGGTTATCAAGATCGGCACGAGAACGCCGACCGCGACTACCGCCAAACCCGCCAGGATCAGGAAGCTGACCAGGATCGCCAGACCACGCGACATGAGGCGGGAGAGCGCCCGCACCGGGAAAGAGATAACCAGGGCCAGCGCGAATCCCCCGAGCAACATTATCGGTACGCTCGGTGAGTACCACACGAGGAGCATCACCGCTACCAGCCCGCCCAAAAGGAGTACGGTCCTGGTTCGCCTGGAGATCCAGATAGGTTCGGGGCGAGCCTCCGTGTTTTCCGAACCCACCCGGCCAGCGGTCCCGTTCTCTTGCTTCATGGCCTTCCCTCTACGCCCTCTCCTATGCCACGGTCGAACCAACATCATAATGGTTCTGTCACCGTCGGGCGCAGAATACGCCGCCGCATCCCTTCGGCGCAGGGCTCGCGCACAGCTCCGCCTGCCCGCGATCGCGCCGGCGCCGCGCTCCGAAACGCTTGAGCAGGCGGTATTCGATTCTCCGCCCTGTCTCCAGGAAACTCGGTAAACTTGCCCTGTCGGACCAGGAGGAGGCTTCTATGCAACAGGGCAACCGCGACTCGTCCCTCGGCATCACGGCGAAAGCCCCGACGTTGGGCGGGGGCCGTTTGGATCGTGCTATGGCCCGGGCCAGCGATGCACCGTTGCGGGAGGGCAACCGGCTCGTCCTGCTGAAGGACGGGCCGGATACCTACGACGACTGGCTCGCGGAGATCTCGCGCGCCGAGCGCTGGGTTCATCTGGAGAACTACGTCTTCCGGGCGGACGAGGTCGGGCACCGCTTTGCCGAAGCCCTGTGCGAGAAGGCCGCGGAGGGCGTGCGGGTCAGGGTACTCTACGACTGGTTCGGTTGCCTGGACACACCACGCGCTTTCTGGCGCATGCTCCGGAGCGCGGGCGTGGAGGTCCGGGCGGTTAGCCCACCGCTTCTCGGCACGCCGCTCGGGATGATACGACGCGACCACCGCAAACTGCTGGCGATCGACGGGACGTACGCTTCGACGGGTGGAGTATGCATCTCCGAGGGCTGGCTCGTTACCTCTCCCGAGACGGGGCTGCCCTACCGGGATACGGCCGTGAGCGTGCGGGGTCCGGCGGTGGCCGACCTGGACCGCGCCTTCGCCGGCACGTGGGGTGAGACGGGCGAGCCTCTGCCCAATGAGGAGCGCCCGCGAGCGGAGCACCTTTCAGCAACGGGGGACGATGCGGTGCGGATCATCATTCAGGAGCCGCGCAGGATGCGCACCCTGCGGATGCTGCAGCTGCTCACAGCCGGCGTCGAGAAGCGGTTGTGGATCACGGACGCGTACTTCCTCTCCATGCCGATCCTCACGCAATCGTTGATGGCGGCGGCGCGGGACGGCGTAGACGTGCGAGTACTGGTGCCGGCCACCAACGATCTGGCTTTGATCGGGGCTCTCTCGCGGACCGGATACCGGCAGTTCCTGGAAGAGGGTGTCCGCATCTTCGAGTACGGCGGGCCGATGATACACGCTAAAACCCTCGTTGCCGACGGCTGGTGGTCGAAGGTGGGCTCGACGAACTTGAACTTCAGCAGCCTGTTCGCCAACTGGGAGATCGACCTCGTGGCAGAAGACACCGGCTTCGCCTCGAAGATGGAACAGTTGTTCGAGGAAGACCTCGCCGGCGCGAGAGAGGTTCGCCTGGTTCGGACGGGGCGAGACCAGAAGGTGCGACCGGATGCTCCGATCGACACCGAGGATCGCCGGGCGCGTAGAAGCGCCGTGGGCAGCGGCACGGGGTCGGGGGCCATCCTCACCAGGGTGGGAAGCGTGGCCCTCCAGAAGAGCGGCGCCCCGCTCAACACTCACGAACAGGCCCTATCCGCGGCGGCCAGCGGTGCCCTGCTCGGATCTTCCCTGCTCGTCGGCCGCTTCCCGCGGCTCGTCGCCTGGCCGCTGGCGGCTACGGGCGGCTTGCTGGGTGGCATAGGGATACTGCGCGCCGCCCGCTCGGCGCTCTCCGACGGCGTATCGGAACCCCCCGATCCTGACCACCCGGAACCCGACGAACGATAGGCTAGTGCCTGAGTTCGAAGGCATGAGCCTGGAAACACGCAGACCGTCCCGTTCGCAGAGATCATCGACCGGCCTCACTTTTCCTGGTCGGGGCTTCGGAGCGTCAGCACCGCCTAGCCGTCGGAGGCGTCCTGTCGGGCCTCCGGCGCTGCTGCTACCAGAGCGAGCTACGCCAAACGGGTCGAAAGCAAGGCCGGAAGAGAACCTTCGGGAGAGTGGTGATCTTCTCCGCGCATAACCCTTCGCACGCGTACCCTATACTAAGCCTGGGAACGGACAAAGGCTGGCGAGAAGGAAGGTTTTGTGGAGGACAGGATAGAGTACTTCGAGAGGATGCTGGCGGACAATCCGGACAACCCGACGGGGCTTCTGGCCCTGGCGAACGAGTACAACAAGGTAGACCGCCACGAGGACGAGGCGGCGGTCCTAGAGCGGTACATCGCGGCCGTGGGGGGCGACGACGAGGGCAACGCGTATCTGCGTCTGGGCGAGGCCCTGCAGAAGATCGAGCGCGTGGACGAGGCTCGCGCCGCCTACGAGATGGGTATAAGCCAGGCCGAGAAGTTCAGCCACAGTGGCATGGCCGAGGATCTGCGCCTCGCCCTGATCGGGCTGGGAGAGCGCTAGGGTACGAGTTACCCGCGCGAAGATTCGGGTAAGACCGAGGACGAAGAGATGCGTTATATTTATGGGAAGTAACAGGATGTCTCACCACTTCACTAAAAACCACGGGCACGACCGGAACCGGGCGGGAGACCGGTCGCGGCCGTGCGTGGCTCGAAGCGCATTGCCATCCGTTCTAACGAATATCCATCCGGAGGTGTTGATACTTTGGAGAATATAAGCGAGAGTCAGTTCTACGGCCCGAACCTCGGGTACGTACTGGAGCTCTACGAGAGATACAGAGAAGATCCCGGCTCCGTCGACGAACGCACGCGGAGCTTCTTCGAGAACTGGAGCCCGCCCGAACCGGGCGCCAATGGCCAGGCGACCGTCCAGGTGTCGGCTGACTCCGGCATAGACGTAGACAAGGTCGTCGGGATAGCCAAGTACATCCGCTCCATCAGGGACTTCGGGCACCGGGCGGCCCAGCTTGACCCGTTGGGGAGCGAGCCCCCCGGCGACCCGACGCTCAGCCCCGGTTTCCACGACGTCAGCGAGGAGGACCTCGAGGCTCTGCCGCCGAGCATAATCAACGCTCCGGGCACCGGCCCGATCCCGCGGCGCACCAACTCGGCGCGGGAGGCGATAGACGAGCTCCGGCGCATCTACTGCAAGACCACCGGCTACGACTTCGGCCACATCCACAACTCCACGGAGCGGTTCTGGCTCAGAGATTCCGTGGAGTCCGAGCGCTTCCACAGGGTCCTGGAGAGTGAGGAGGCCAAGAACCTCCTCGAGAGCCTCACGCGGGTCGATACTTTGGAGAAGTTCCTCCACAAGACCTTCCTCGGACAGAAGCGGTTCTCCATCGAGGGCACGGACATGGCGGTACCGATGCTGAACCTGCTCGTCCGCTCCGCCGCCGATAAGGGGACGCCCGAAGCTGTCCTGGGGATGGCACACCGCGGACGGCTCAACGTGCTCGCCCACGTCCTGGACAAGCCGTACTCGACCATCTTCGGCGAGTTCCAGCAGCCGGATAGGGGTGAGAAGCCGTCAGCGACCGATAGCCAGGGTGACGCCTGGGTCGGGGACGTGAAGTACCACCTCGGCATCCGGGGCTACCACCTCGGCGCGGAAGAGGCGGACACCGAGGTCCTCGTGAACCTGGCTCCGAACCCGAGCCACCTGGAGCACGTCAACCCGGTGGTGGAGGGCATGGCCCGGGCCGCCCAGGAGACGCGCGACGAGCCGGGCCCGCCCGGTCAGAACGAGGACGCGTCGTTGCCGATCCTCATCCACGGGGACGCGGCTTTCCCGGGCGAGGGGGTCGTGGCCGAGACCCTGAACCTCTACAAGCTGCCCGGCTACAAGACGGGCGGCACCATACACATCATCACCAACAACCAGCTCGGGTTCACCACCGAGCGGGACGACGCGCGCTCGACGCTGTACGCCAGCGACCTCGCGAAGGGGTACGAGATCCCGGTGATCCACGTAAACGCCGACGACCCGGAGGCGTGTCTGGCGGCCGCGAGGTTCGCCTACGCCTACCGTGAGGAGTTTCGCAAGGACTTCGTGATCGACCTGGTTGGCTACCGCAGGTTCGGCCACAACGAGGGCGACGAGCCGGCCTACACCCAGCCGGCGATGTACGAGATCATCCGGGACCACCCTTCGGTGCGCGAGGTCTACGCCAGGGACCTCGAGGAACGCGGCCGCATCTCGGACGGCGAGGCCGACGAGATGGTCGAGGAGATCCAGACCCAGATGAAGGAGATCCGCGAGAACCCCGACGAGGACCAGATCTCCGAAGAGGATACCGTCACCGATGAGCCGCACACGCCCCTGGTAGAGGTCCCGGAGACGGCCGTCTCCGCCGAGAGGCTGACCGCGCTGAACGAGGCCCTGCTGGAACGTCCCGAGGGCTTTAACGCGAACGAGAAGCTCGAGCGGCTCTTCCAGAGGAACCGGGCCGAGCTCGAGGACATAGACTGGGCCCACGCCGAGACGCTCGCTTTCGCCTTGCTCCTCGAGGATGGCGTCCCGATCCGGCTCACTGGCCAGGACACCGAGCGGGGGACGTTCTCCCAGCGCCACTCGATCTTACACGACGTCGAGACTGGCGAAGTCTACGTGCCGCTGCAGAACATCCCGCAGGCCAAAGCCTCCTTTATCTCGCACAACAGCCCGCTCTCGGAGATCGCGGTGATGGGCTTCGAGTTCGGCTACACGCTGAACGCCCAGGAGACGCTGGTCTTGTGGGAGGCCCAGTACGGGGACTTCGCCAACGTCGGGCAGCCGATGATCGACCAGTTCATCGTCTCTGGGCAGGCCAAGTGGGGCCAGACCTCGGGGCTCGTGATGCTTTTGCCGCACGGCTACGAGGGACAGGGCCCCGAGCACTCTAGCGCCCGCCTCGAGCGATTCCTGCAACTCGCGGCGCACGAGAACATCCGCGTGGCCAACTGCACAACGGCCGCCCAGTACTTCCACCTGCTCCGTGCCCAGGCCGCGCTGAAGGAATACCAGCGGCCCTTGATAATCATGACGCCGAAGAGCCTCCTCAGGCACCCTCTGGCGACCTCGAAGCTCGAGGAGCTCACGGAGGGCAAGTTCATGCCGGTGCTCGACGACCAGGAGGTGCACGCCGAAGGACGGGCCGAGTCGATCGAGCGACTCATGCTGTGCTCCGGCAAGATCTACACGGAGCTCGTCGCCAGCGAGGCGCGGGAGGAGGACGAGGTTACCGCCGTCGCGCGCATCGAGCTCCTGTACCCGTTCCCGGAGGAGGAAGTGAAGGCGGTCCTGAGCGGTTACCCGAACGTGCAGGAGATCGTGTGGGTCCAGGAGGAGCCCCGGAACATGGGGGCGTGGACGTTCGTGGAGCCGCGCTTGAGGCAGCTCGTGGACGACAAGTTGCCCGTCAGGTACGTCGGCAAGCCGGCCCGGCCGAGCCCGGCGCAGGGGTCGGCCTCGTTCCACAAGAGGGAGCACGCTGTTATAGTCCGTTCTGCCTTCAAGGGCGCGGAGGAATCGGAAGAGGCGAAGGAACGCGAGGTGGAACGTGCCGGTTGAGATTCATGTCCCGGAGCTTGGGGAGTCGGTCACCGAGGCGACGGTCGGCAGGTGGCTCAAGAGCGAGGGTGAAGAGGTAACGGCCGGCGAGCCGGTCGTCGAGCTGGAGACCGACAAGGTCAACTTCGAGGTCGAAGCGGAGCAGGACGGCGTGCTGGAGAGCATCGCCAAGGGCGAGGGCGAGGACGTCGGGGTTGGCGAGGTGATCGGCACCATAGGCGAGGGCGATGGCTCCGCGCCGCAGCCGGAGGCCGCCGAGGAAGCCGAGCAGGCAGAAGACGAGGCCGCGCAGGCCGAGGCCGAAGAGGAGGAGGGCTCCGAAACGAAGGTAGCCCCCGAGGCCCAGGAGACCGAGTCCGAGCAGGCCGAGATCGACGAGAGCGACGGTCACCGGGAGGACGGAGGAGTTCGCGCCTCGCCGACGGTAAAGAGGCTCGCCCAGGAGTACGACGTAAACCTCGCGCAGGTCTCCGGTTCCGGGGCCGGCGGGCGTGTGACCAAGGACGACGTGGAGCGCCAGATCCGGGAGCAGAGCCGCGGCCCGGCCCAGGAAGAGGAGGCCCCCGAGCAACAGCCCGAGCGCGACGGCCAGAGCGAGGAGGCTCCCGAGGGGGCGGCCGCCCAGGCGTCCGAGAACGGCAGGGGAGCCCAGGAGGAGCGCGTGCGGCTCTCGCGCCGGCGCCAGACGATAGCCCAGCGGCTCGTCGAGGCCCAGCAGACGGCGGCGATGCTCACCACCTTCAACGAGGCGGACATGAAGGCCGTGATGGATCTGCGGAGCCGCCGCAAGGAGGAGTTTCAGGAGCGGCACGAGGGGACCAGGCTCGGCTTTATGTCCTTCTTCACCAAGGCGTCGATAGGGGCCCTCAAAGCGTTCCCCAAGGTCAACGCCGAGCTACAGGGCAACGAGCTCGTCCTCAAGCACTACTATGACATAGGCGTCGCGGTTAACACCAAGGAGGGGCTCGTCGTCCCGGTCGTGCGCGACGCCGACAGGAAGAGCTTCGCCGAGATCGAAAGCACCATAGCGGAGCTCGGGAGTAAGGCCCGCGACGGCCAGCTCGGCCTCGAGGAACTTCAGGGCGGTACCTTCACCATAACCAACGGCGGCATCTTCGGTTCGCTCAACTCCACGCCCATACTCAACATCCCGCAGGTGGCGATCCTGGGCCTGCATAAGATCCAGGAACGGCCCGTCGCCGTAGACGGCCAGGTCGAGATACGCCCGATGATGTACCTCGCCCTCTCTTACGATCACCGCATCGTGGACGGCGCCGACGCCGTGCAGTTCCTCGTGAGGATAAAGGAGCTCATCGAGGACCCGGAGACCCTGCTGCTGGAAGGCTAAATACTCACTAGAAGGCAAGAATGGGAGAGGCCCCTTTGCGGGGCTTCTCCTCGTTCAGCGCTTGCGGAAGAGGGTGGCTTGCCGTACTCTGGCGCTTCCGGTAGATTCCTTTTAGAGCCGTGTAGAGAGTGGGGCGAGTGAGCGAGAACGAACTGGTAGAACGGCTGCTCTCTGGGGACAGGCGGGCGCTGGCGCGTATCATCTCCAGGATCGAGGGTGAGGATCTGGAGGTTCGGGATATGATCTCCGAGCTCTACCCGCATACCGGCGAGGCGATAACCGTGGGTTTCACCGGCCCGCCGGGTGTGGGCAAGAGCAGCATCATCGCCAAGCTCATAGAACTCTACCGCGAGGAGGACAAGAAGGTCGGGGTGGTCTCAGTCGACCCTTCGAGCCCGTTCACGAAGGGTGCTATTCTCGGCGACAGGATCCGGCTCGGCGACCACTTCCTCGATAGCAACGTTTTTATCCGCTCAATGGGCACCCGGGGGCACCTCGGGGGTCTGGCGGGCGCGTCGCAGCTAGCCAGCTTGGCGATGGAGGCTTACGGGATGGACGTGGTGCTCTACGAGACGGTCGGCGTGGGGCAGGGGGAGGTCGAGGTCGCCTCGGCGGCGGATACCGTGGTACTGGCCTTGCAGCCGGGGGCGGGCGATTCGGTGCAGGCGCTCAAAGCCGGGGTGATGGAGATCGCGGACATCATCTGCATAAACAAGGCGGATCACCCGCAGGCGAAAGGGGCCGCCTCGGAGGTCCGTTCGATCCTGGAGATCGGGCACGAGCTGGATCCCGACGCCCCGATGCCCCCGATAGTGATGACCCGCGGGGATAACGGCGAGGGCGTCGAGGAGTTGAAGGAGAAGATCGGGGAACACCGGGAGTTCCTCGAGGAGAGCGGACGCATGAAGGAGCGCCACCTCGCCTCCATAAAGGAGTTCATCCTCTCCTGGGCCACGAACAAAATGGAGAAGGAGATGCAGGAACGCCTCGACAAAGAGGACGCCGAGCTAATGGAGAAGGTCCGCAAGAGGGAGCTGGACCCCATCTCCGCAGCAGAGACGCTTTATAAGGAGGTGTAGCCCCCGGCTAGACCTCCTCGCTATCAGTTGCAGGCTCTTCGACGGGAAACATGCCCGGCAACGAGCGTCTTGCTGACCGCTGGTGGCTGATAGCTATATACTGTGTGTGCAAGAAGCGTTGCTAACTCTTCGCGTTGGGGAAGGAGGAGTGTTCGCGTGGACCTCAAGGGTGCTGAGGCCGGGCACGCAGCCCTGGGCCTGAAGGACGACGACCTGCTGAGGATGTACCGCTGCATGCTAATGGCTCGCCGGGTAGACGAACGGTCGTGGATCCTGAACCGGCAGGGCAAGGCGGCTTTCGTGATCTCCTGCCAGGGCCAGGAGGCCGCCCAGGTCGGGGCAGCCTACAATGTGCGTCCGGGCTACGACTACGTCTACCCGTACTATCGGGACTTCGGGATAACCCTTTTCCTGGGCCAGACGCCCCGCGACCAGTTCCTGAGCCTGCTGGCCAAGAAGGAGGACCCGAACAGCGCCGGCCGCCAGATGCCGGGTCACTACAGTAGCCGCGAGTTGAACATCGTCACCGCTTCGGCCCCCGTCGGCGTGCAATACCCGCAGGCGACGGGGACGGCGCTCGCGTTCAAGATGCGCGGGGAGGACGGGGTGGCCCTGGCGTGCGGCGGCGAGGCTTCGACCAGCGGCGGCGACTGGCACGAGGCGATGAACTTCGCCGGCATCCATGATCTACCGGTCGTCTTCTTAGTGGAGAACAACGTCTACGCCATCTCCATCCCGGAGAAGATGCAGGTCGCCGGCTCCATAGCCAAACGGGCCGAAGGTTACGGATTCCCCGGCGTCGAGGTGGACGGCAACGACGTGCTCGCCGTCTACGAGGCGGCAAGGGAAGCGTTCGAGCGGGCGCGCGGGGAGGAGGGGCCGACGCTCATAGAAGCGAAGACCTACCGCCTGACGGCGCACTCCTCCGACGACGACGACCGGCGCTATCGCGAGAAAGAGGAGATCGAAGGCTGGCGCCAGAAGGACCCCATAGTCCGCTTCGAGAAGTACCTGGGGGAGGCCGGGCTGCTGGACGAGGAGAAGAAAGAGGAGCTGGCGGCCGGGATCAAAGGCGAGGTAGACGAGGCGGTCGAGTACGCCGAACAGGCTCCGTACGCCGAGCCCGAAGAAGTGCTAGAGCGCGTCTACGCGGAGCGATAGCATGGCCACGAAAAACCTGCTTCAGGCGATCGGCGAGGGGTTGGCCGAGGAGATGCACGCGGACGACTCCGTGATGGTCCTCGGGGAGGACGTGGGACGGGCCGGCGGCGTATTCCGGGCAACGCAGGGACTGGTGGAGGAGTTTGGCACCCAACGGGCGATGGACACGCCGCTGGCGGAGAGCCTGATCGTGGGCGCCGCGATAGGTCTCTCCGTGAACGGCATGCGACCCGTCGCCGAGATACAGTTCGCCGACTTCATCACTCCCGCCTTCGACCAGATCATCAACGAGGCCGCTCGCTTCTACTACCGCTCCAACGGCGCCTGGGAGTGCCCGATCACGATCCGGGCGCCCTACGGCGTGGTGCCCGGCGGCGCCCTATACCACTCCCAGAGCGTCGAGGCCTGGTTCTGCAACACTCCCGGCCTCAAGGTCGCCGCCCCGACCTTTCCCGCCGACGCCAAGGGGATGCTAAAGAGCGCCATCCGCGACCCGAACCCCGTCCTGTTCTTGGAGCACAAAAGGACCTACCGCCTCATAAAAGAGGACGTACCCGAAGAAGACTACTCCGTGCCCCTGGGCAAGGCCAGGGTCCACCGGGAGGGGAACGATATCACGGTCGTCTCCTACGGGATGATGCTCTACACGGCCCTGCAAGTAGCCGAGAAGCTCTCCGGCGAGCACGGCATCGAGGTGGAGGTCGTCGAGCCCAGGACGCTCTATCCGCTGGACAAGGAGACGATCCTCGACTCCGCTAAGAAGACCGGGAAGTTTCTCGTCGTATCGGAGGCGAACCTGACCGGATCGGTCTCTGGGGAGATAGCGGCGATCGTCGCCCGCGAGGCGTTCGAATGGCTTGATGGGCCGGTCATGCGACTCGGGGCGCCGGATGTCCCGGCGGCGGCGTTCGCCAAGCCGATGATGGACTTCTTCGTGCCCAATGAGGAGAAGATAGAGGCGGCGATGCTCGAGCTCGCCCGATATTAGAAGTGGAACCGGGAGGAGGCATATCTTGGCGACGCCGATAACGATGCCCCAGCTTGGGGAGAGCGTGACTGAGGGGACGCTGGCGCGCTGGCTCAAGGCCGAGGGGGAAGAGGTCGAGAAGGACGAGCCGCTCTGTGAAATCGACACGGACAAGGTCAGCTCCGAGCTACCCTCGCCGTTCGCCGGCAAGGTCGAGAAGCTACTCATCTCCGAGGGCGCCACCGTGGATGTGGGGACCGAGATCGCGCTAGTGGCAGTCGGAGGAGATCAGAACGAGTCCCCCTCCAAAGAAGCTCTGACGAGAGAAGATATATCCGCTGAGGCCCCGACCGAGGAGTTCCCGGCCGTGGGAACGGAGGCCCAACCGGCCGCCGGGAACAGCGAGAGGCGGCACGCGGTTACCGAGGCGCGTAGCGAGGGGCGCGATAGTGAAGATGGGCGTGGACATGCCGAGAGTGTGGAGACTCTGCGGCTGACGCGCTCCTCTCCGGTGGTCCGCCGGCTCGCCGAAGAGCACGACGTGGACATAGCGGAGATCTCCGGCACCGGTACCGGTGGCCGGGTGACCAAAAAGGACATCGAAGGATACATAGAAGGGCGCAAGGAGGAGTACGAAACGCCTGGCCTCCGGGAGGAGAGAGAAGCCTTCGCGCCTCCCGAAGCACCGCCTGAAGCACCGCCCGAGCCTGCACGACTGGAA
>Ga0136614_10002043_pt1 | contig 12363 bp, 14 predicted proteins | sample AntDrymUQ2792106_2_FD_106643 | JGI IMG/M metagenome (GOLD analysis project Ga0136614, IMG submission 106643) | Polar desert sand microbial communities from Dry Valleys, Antarctica - metaG UQ279 (21.06) | ecosystem: Environmental > Terrestrial > Soil > Desert | place: Antarctica: Dry Valley...
GCGTCGCCTCTTTCAGAAGTGGACGTTTCGCGCTCCGTTCCCGAACCCACGCTTCTGTAGCCCTACCAGTCAATCTGTGGAAGAGGTCGCGAAGAACTACCCATTGAAACCCGAGGAGTCCCCGGAAAACAGAGCGTGAGCGAGATTCATCAGCGGCGGTCCGTTCGCTTCGGTACGGACTCCTTCGGTGTTGATGGCGACATCTACCGCGCCCGAGCCGGCGCCGAGCAGAAGTAATGCGCCGCTTAGTGTGAACGCAGATCCTGCGACGGCTGGAAGGAGCGCCGTGGCGGAGAACACGAGCACGGAGGCCGGTAGCACGCGCTTTCCGAAGCGATCGACGATTGCACCCATCGGGCGCATGGAGGTAAGCGCACCCATTCCGACGCACAGAAGCGCGACCCCGAGCGCTCCCTCGCTCACGCCCGCGTGCGCCTTGACCGCGGGAAGGGACGCGCCGAACGTCCCCCAGAACCAGCCGAAGGCCGCAAACCCGACCAGTGCGCGACCCCGTCCGGGCGTAGGGGCAGGTCTGTTGGAACGCCGACTCTCACGTGGGCTCACCGGTGGATTATTGCAAGGGTAGGGAGCGTCGCGAACGACGACAGCGTTCCCTCACCCCGTTTTCGACCTCGAGAACGGGCCTGTGTCAGCCTTCCCTGATAAACCCCATACCTGAAGGACAGCTTCTTGTTGCCACGCTATTCCCCCATCTTTACACCGCTCGAGAGCCGCCCAGCCGAGCAGCCGCGCAGCTGGTCCGGTTACCCCTGGCAGCAGACCCGAGCGGTCATTCTTGAACTTCTGGAGACAGTGCGTACGGCTGTGTCCCACATGCGGCGGGTGTCCGCGAGAGAAGATGATCACCGTGCAGATCGGCGCGTCTATGTGGTTGAAGCGCTCAGCGGAAGTCGTCGGCCTGGTCGATCGCCCAGTCGCGAAAGTCTCGAGCCGGGCTCCCGGTTATGTCCCTCTACTGTGGGCGCAACCTGCTCGGGGTTGCCGACCATCTCGGCCCAGGCGTTGAGCGCGCCTTCCACCATGGAGGGATCGCCCCAGGCATCAATGAGCTCCTGCTGCGCAGCCTCGCGCGAGATCTCCTGAAACTGCAACGGCCGACCGATCGCCTCGCCGATGGTGTGCACCTGCTCGATCTGGTTAAGCGCCCGAGGTACCGAAAGGACGCATTGCGCCACGCCGAATCCGTCGTCGGTCAGCGCGCGAACCGCCACGGCCGCGATGTCTGCCTCGTGAATCAGCGACCTGGACGCTGCTCCAAAGGGTCACCCTCCCGTCGGTGCGGATCTGCTCCGCCCCACATCAGGGTATTGGTCGCCATCCCACCAGATCGGAGGAAGGTGGTCCGCTCCAGTCCCGAGTGTTCGACGTCGGCGTGAAACGAGGAGATTGGGTCGGCCTGCTGTGCGAGGTCATCACGCACGATGAGAGGTAGACGATGCGCGGGGTGTATTCGGTGACCGCATCCAGAAGCGCGGGCGCGGCTTCGGCGGTGAGGAAGGGCCAGACCAAGAAGATCGCCTTGATTCCGTTCAGGCTTCCCCGAAGGGTGCCTGGGATGGAAAAGGTCGCCGCGCACGACCTCGACGCTGCCGGGTAGACCGGCCGAGTCGGGGTCGCGGGTCAGCGCCGCGGACCGCAGCGCCCCCAGCAACCAGTTATGAAACGACCTGCCGCCCGACACTGCCGGTTGCTCCGGTAACGAGGATCACGCCGAGTCCTCGGCCGGCACGCCATGGCGGGCGATCGCGCGATCGTAGTTGAGCCGCAGCAGCTCGATCACGTCGCGGACGTCGTCCTCGGTTTCGATCCTGCGGGCGGCATAGCCCGGCTTGCCGGGGAAGACCGGGTGGTAGTCGATCCGACCCTTTTCGTGGAGCTTCGTCCACAGGTTCTTCGGGAAGCTGGTGTGGAGGGCATGGTCGCCGTGAAGATGCCCGATCTCGCGACGCCCAAGCCTGAAGGCGAACTCGCCGCGACTGCCGGGGCCTGCGTCGACCCCCGGCCAGGACGTGACCTCCTCGGTGATCCGCTCGCCTGCCGGTCGTAACTTGGACTTAACATCTCCTTACGTGAAAGATGGTCATTGAGCGCCGGACTACAAGTTGAAGTTAACTTGAAGTCAAGTCGATCGCACCTCGAGCAGAAGTAGCGCCGTTTGCGGGCAAAAGCTGGAACGCTTGAAGAGCCTTTCTGAGACCTCCGCCGCGAAATAGCTGTTCATGGGATTTAGGCTCCCCCGCATGGACGGTTTCGAGCACCTCGAGATCCTCACCATGGGGCGTGTCGGCGTAGATATCTACCCGCTTCAGGTGGGGATCGGCCTCGAGGACGTCGAAAGCTTCGGCAAGTTCCTCGGGGGGAGTGCCACCAACGTAGCCGTGGCGGCGGCGCGGCACGGCCGCCGTTCGGCGGTCATCACCCGGACCGGCGACGATCCCTTCGGCAGATTCGTCCACCAAGCACTGCGCGATCTCGGCGTCGACGACCGCTACGTGACCTCGGTCGCGAACCTGCCCACCCCGGTGACGTTCTGCGAGATCTTCCCGCCCGACAACTTCCCCCTCTATTTCTACCGATTTCCCAAAGCGCCTGATCTCGAGATCCGCGGCGAGGAGCTCGACCTGGAGGCCATAGCGGCCACATCCCTGTTCTGGGTCACCGTCACCGGACTTTCCGCCGAGCCCAGCCGCTCCGCCCACCATGTAGCGCTCGAGGCGAGGGGCAGGACTCATCCGACCGTTCTCGACCTCGATTACCGGCCCATGTTCTGGCCCAACCGTGAGGCGGCACGCCGAGAGGTGGGCTCTGTGCTGCCCCACGTCACGGTGGCGATCGGAAATCTGGATGAGTGCGAAACGGCGGTCGGGGTTCGCGATCCACACAAAGCCGGAAAAGCCTTGCTTGGTGCGGGCGTCGAGCTCGCAATCGTGAAGTTGGGCCCCCAAGGCGTCCTTGGAATGACCGCTGACACCGAAGAGCATGTGCCCCCTCATCCTGTTGACGTCGTCAACGGGCTGGGCGCTGGAGACAGCTTCGGCGGCGCCGTCTGCCACGGACTCCTGGAGGGTTGGCCCCTCGAGCGTGTTCTGCGTTTCGCCAACGCCGCCGGGGCGATCGTCGCCTCGCGTCTCGAGTGCTCGACGGCCATGCCCACCACCGAGGAGGTCGAGTCGTTGCTGTCCACCAACAAATTGAGCCTGGAGAAGCCATGAAACAAGATCTGCTGCGGCAACGCCGCCCGGCCGCACCTGAGAGGAGGCCCCAATGACCACCGCTACGATGCGTCTTACCGTCGGCCAGGCGCTGGTCAAGTTCCTCATCGCTCAGTACAGCGAGCGTGATGGGCTGGAACAACGCTTGTTCGAGGGAGTGTTCGGAATCTTCGGCCACGGAAACGTTGCCGGAGTCGGCCAAGCGCTCCTCCAGCAGGAGCTAGAGGACCCAACCGCGCTGCCGTATGTGCTCGCGAGGAATGAGCAGGGCATGGTCCATGCTTCTTCAGCCTTCGCCCGGATGCGCGACCGCCTCTCTACCTGGGTGTGTACCGCCTCGATCGGGCCCGGCTCGACGAACATGGTGACAGGGGCCGCCCTCGCTACCATCAACAGGCTCCCGGTACTGCTGCTGCCGAGCGACGTTTTCGCCACTCGCGCCTCCGATCCAGTACTCCAGCAGCTCGAGTACACCGGGGCTCCCGACGTCACCGTGAACGATGTCTTTCGCCCCGTTTCGAAGTTCTTCGACCGGGTGTGGCGCCCGGAGATGCTGCCTTCAGCTCTGCTCGGAGCGATGCGCGTCCTCACCGATCCGGCCGAGACCGGGGCAGTGACGATCGCCCTTCCCCAAGACGTTCAGGCAGAGGCGCACGAGTGGCCGAGCGCGCTCTTCTCCAAGCGGGTGTGGCACGTGCCTCGTCCTGTACCGGAGGCCGCCGCGCTGGAGGCTGCAGCTGCAGTGATCCGGTCGTCGAAGCAGCCGATGGTCGTCTCTGGGGGCGGCACCATTTACTCCGATGCCACCGAAACGCTTCGTGCGTTCGTCGAAAGCACCGGGATTCCCGTTGGAGAATCGCAGGCCGGCAAGGGCAGCCTTGCCTACGACCACCCCCTCGCTCTCGGTGCCGTCGGCTCCACGGGCACAACGGCGGCGAACGCGATCGCGCGAGAGACCGATCTGGTCATCGGTATCGGCACTCGTTACAGCGACTTCACAACCGCCTCCCGGACCGCTTTCCAGAACCCGGACGTCCGCTTCGTCAACATCAACGTCACAGCCTTCGATGCCGCCAAGCACGCCGGACTCATGGTGGTGGCCGATGCGCGCGCTGCGCTCGAGGCACTCGGGGCCGAGCTCCAAGGGTGGTCGGTCGATCCCGACTACCGCAGCCGGGCGTCGAAGCTTTCGCAAGAGTGGGATGCAGTCGTCGAGCACGCCTACAACCTCGGGCACCAACCAGTCCCGGCTCAGTCCGAGATCATCGGCGCAGTCAACGAGGTCTCCGAGCCGACCGACGTCGTCATCTGCGCCGCGGGCTCGATGCCCGGTGATCTTCACAAGCTGTGGCGGACTCGGGACCGGAAGGGGTACCACGTGGAGTACGGGTACTCGTGTATGGGTTACGAGATTGCCGGCGGCGTCGGCGCCCGTTTGGCCTGCCCCGACCGGGATGTCTTCGTGATGGTCGGTGACGGATCGTTCTTGATGATGGCGCAGGAGCTGGTCACTGCGGTCCAGGAGGGCATCAAGATCATCGTGGTCCTGGTGCAGAACCACGGCTTCGCCTCGATCGGTGCTCTGTCAGAGGAACTCGGCTCCCAGAGGTTCGGGACCCGTTATCGAGCACGTAACTACGAGACTTCCCGACTGGACGGCGAGCTTTTGCCTGTCGACTTGGCTGCGAATGCGGCAAGCCTCGGCTGCACCGTGTATCAGGCCGGCGACATCGGATCGCTGAAGGAAGCCATCAAGAAGGCCAAGGATGCGTCGGGCCCAGTCGTGATCCACATCGAATCCGATCCCCTCATCCCCGCCCCCACCAGCGAATCGTGGTGGGACGTGCCGGTCTCGGAAGTCTCCGATCTCGAGTCCACCAAACAGGCGCGAGCCGTGTATGAGGAAGAAAAGGCAAAGCAGCGACATCTCATCTGATCGCAAGAGAGGAGCACTAAATGAGGCTCATTACCCATTGGATCGACGGAAAGCCAACCGAGGGCGATTCCACCCGCACGAGTCCCGTCTACAACCCCGCGCTGGGCAGCCAACAAGCGGAGGTGCTCCTCGCGGAGCCCTCCGACGTGGACCGTGCCGTCCAAGCGGCAGCGCGGGCATTCGAAGATTGGTCGGAGTCGTCGTTGAGCCGCCGCTCGCAGGTGCTGTTCGCATTTCGAGAGCTGCTCAATGGTCGCAAGCGCGAGCTTGCCGAGCTGATTACCGACGAGCACGGCAAAGTGGTCTCCGATGCCGAGGGCGAGGTCCAGCGCGGGCTCGAGGTTGTCGAGTTCGCCTGCGGAATCCCGAGCCTACTCAAGGGGGACTACTCCGACCAAGTCGCGAGCAACGTCGACAGCTTCTCGTTCCGCCAGCCGCTGGGGGTAGTGGCCGGAATAACTCCGTTCAACTTCCCGGCCATGGTGCCAATGTGGATGTACCCAGTGGCGATAGCAGCCGGGAATTGCTTCATCCTCAAGCCCAGCGAACGCGATCCGTCGGCGGCGCTGTTCGTGGCGGAGCTGTGGTCCGAGGCGGGTCTTCCCGACGCCGTCTTCAACGTTATTCAGGGCGACAAAGTCGCGGTGGACTCCTTGCTAGACCATCCCGGCGTGGCCGCCATCTCCTTCGTGGGATCAACTCCTATCGCTCGCTACATTCATGAGCGCGGAACGGCCAACAGCAAGCGCGTACAGGCTCTGGGAGGCGCCAAGAATCACGCCATCGTGCTGCCGGACGCCGATCCCGAGCACGCTTCTAATCACCTGGCCGCAGCAGCATTCGGTTCGGCGGGGGAGCGGTGTATGGCCATCTCGACTGCGGTAACGGTCGGGGATGCGGGCGACGCGCTGATGGAGGTGCTTGATCGCAAAGCGCGCGAGGTGCGCGTCGGGTCCGGCCGGGACCCATCTGCGGACATGGGACCCGTGATCACTCCCCAGGCACGGGATCGAATCGTGTCGCTCATCGATTCGGGAGTGCAGCAGGGCGGCACGGTGCGAGTCGATGGTCGCGGCATCAAGGTCCCGGACTATGAGGATGGATTCTTCGTCGGACCAACGGTTATCGATCACGTCTCGACCAACATGGATGTGTACACGAATGAGATCTTCGGCCCGGTGTTGTCGGTGGTGCGGTCGGGCACGGTGGAAGAGGCGATCGACGTGATCAATGCCAACCCTTACGGCAACGGGACGGCGATCTTCACCTCGGATGGTGGCGCCGCCCGCAAGTTCATGCGGAACGTGAAGGTGGGGATGATCGGGATCAACGTGCCGGTTCCGGTTCCGATGGCGTACCACTCGTTCGGCGGTTGGAAGGACTCACTTTTCGGTGAGCACCACATCCACGGGCCCGACGGTGTTCGCTTCTACACCCGAGGCAAGGTCGTCACGTCTCGGTGGCCTGAGATACATCATCGGGCGTCCTTTGACATGCCGACGGCAACGTGAGTCCTCAGCGAGGAACCGAAGAGCATCGATGCATCGAGTTGTCCCCCGATAGGATTTCATACTTTTCTTACGGCACTCGACGGGCCGACAGGGCCACGATCGCCACATTCAAGAATGCGTTGAAGGTGGCGGGCGTCGAGGGGTGGTACGTGCTCTCAATGTTCCGCCGGCCGGGCGAGGAGGCGCGTCGGGCAGTCGGGAGGTACTGGAAGCCGGCCGTGTACATATCGGGCTGGGCAACGATGTCCGATGGCTGAGCTGCGAATTGGCTGGCACCCCGTACTTTTCCCCACCGAAGGCACAAGCGGTGCGGAGTTCATGGCTCAGCTCGATTCTATGTTGTCGGTCATCGAGGACCGCTTCGACTCGGTGTGGATGGACGACCACCTGCTTCCCTGGGCCGACTTCGTCGCGCCCGAGACGCCCGCGCTCGAGTGCCTTACCACAATCGCCTATCTCGCCGGGCGTCATCCGGCGATCGACTTCGGGTCATTTGTGCTGTGCCAGGCCTACCGGAACCCCGCTCTCGTTGCGAAGATGGCAGCGAATCTCCAATTCCTCACGGGCGGGCGGTTCATCCTCGGCATGGGAGCAGGTTGGATGGAGAACGAGTACCACGCTTACGGGTATGCGTTCCCGGTAGCAAAGACCCGCATCGCCCAGCTGGCAGAGGCGGTGAAGGTCGTAAGGACGGCATGGAGCGACGGCCCAGACTCGTTCGAAGGCCGCTTTTACTCGGTTTCCGACATTGTCTGCCGGCCCTTGCTCGACCCTCCACCTCCGATCCTCATCGGGGGCGGAGGTGAAAAACTCACCCTTCGGGTGGTGGCCGAGCAGGCCGACTGGTGGAACCTCAGCGGCACGCCCGAAAGCTACGGGCACAAGCTCGACGTCCTCAGGACCCATTGCGAGGCCGTGGGTCGCGACTACAACGAGATCGTCAAGACCCACGCGTCGGAAGTGGTGGCGGTTGCGGAGACGGAGTCTGAAGCTCGCCGGCTCGCCGAGGACGCACCATTCAGCGACGTCTACCCGATCGTTGGGAACCCCGAGCAGGTAGCGGCCCTCCTCCGTCCCATCGTCGATCTGGGAGTGGAGCATCTGATCCTCCGCTTCGTCGACTTCCCATCCGTTGCCGGAGCGGAGCTGTTCGCCGAGGTGGTGGCGCCGCTCCTTCGTGGCGACGACCTCGCCACGGGTCCATAGGACCGGATTCATGTGGGCCCTTGCAGGCTGTCGATCCCGACATGCCGGTCAGTACCGAGCTGAGGACAAAGAGCTAGTGAGTTCGGAGGGCTCCGCTTCGCTGCAGAAACGCTCCATCGCTCCACCCTATCCGTGTGATCGATTTCGCAACCTAATGTCCGAAACCATCACGATGCAGACCTTGTGTATCTGAGCGCGGGAGATTGATGTGGATCTGTTCCGACCGAAGGGAAGCCTTGCCGCCGACGGCGATCTTGTAGTGCTCACCGCCGAGGAGGCCGGGTGGACTTACTCGGGGCTGCAGGTAGCGCGCCTCGGGCCCGGCGAGACACGTTCGTTCAACCTCGACGGGCGCGAGGGTGCGGTGGTTCCGCTGAGCGGTTCGGCAGTGATCGAGACCGGTGACGGAAAGTGCTTCGAGCTCGCCGGCCGCAAGAATGTCTTTGCCGCAATCACCGACCTCTCTTACCTTCCCCCCGAGACGTCGTTCACGATCACCTCTCGGGGCGGAGGCGAGTTCGCTCTCGCAACTGCGGTGTCGAAGCAGGGAGGCGACGCTTTCTACCGCGCCGCATCCGAGGTGGAGGTGCAGGTACGTGGGGCAGGTCCTGCCACGCGCCAGATCAACCAGCTCCTGGGAGCCGACACGGCCGGGCCCGACAACCTCATCGTGGTGGAGGTTCTCACCCCAGAGGCAAACTGGTCCTCTTACCCGCCCCACAAGCATGACGAATCGTCTGACGAGGAGGTGCCCCTCGAAGAGATCTACTACTTTCGGATCAGGGGCGAGGGGGGCTTCGGACTGCATCGCACCTACACCGCCGACTGCGAGATCGACGCCACGGTCACGGTTGGCGACGGCGACGTCTTCCTCATCCCGCGCGGGTTTCATGGCCCCTGTGTCGCCGCCCCCGGCTACGACATGTATTACCTCAACGTGATGGCCGGACCCGACGACGAGCGCGCGTGGAGAATCTGCACCGACCCCGCCCACGCGTGGCTTTGGGACGCGTGGGAGGGCGTCGCACCCGACCCTCGCTTACCGATGACTAGAGCATGAGCCGACGACGCGAGCAGGGATGCAGCGATGCTCGAATGCGAGGGTATTTACGGAGGGAGTGAGCTTACTAGGCGGGTTGGGCGCGATTCAGCCCTGGTGCGCGCACGACTATCCGAGTGACTTGATCAATACATGCACTCCGTCCTTGATCCGTTGCAACGGCAACGACCGCTCGCCACGCAGGTGCTGAAAGAGCTCGGCGTCTAACGGTGCCAGGATCATATCGGCGAGTGTTTCGGCGTCGAGATCACGGTCGAGCTCCTCTAACAGCAGCTGAACGTGAAGCCGGTAGAAGGCGTAGAGGCCGCTTCGGTAGCGCGCTCCTCTCGAGGACGTCTCGGACAGAACGTGCAACTCGATGTGGGTCTCGAGAAGCTCGAGGAGCGCGTCGAAGAATGCCGTGAGGCGATCTCTTGGCGCCGCCCCGGGCCCCACGGGGGCAGGCCCTCTGATGACCACCTCTTGAAGGGCCTTCTCCTTCTCCTCGAGCACCGCCATCGCAAGCCCAGCCTGATCCGAAAAGCGGCGATAGAGCGTGCCCTTTCCGACCCCTGCGGCTGCGGCGACCTCGTCCATGGAGACGTTGCAGGCGCCCTTGGCGGCGAAGAGGGCCCCGGCGGCCTCGAGGATCCTGCCTCGATTGCGGGCCGCGTCGGCTCGCTCCCGGACCTGGGCGGAAACCGCAAATTGGATCAGCTGCTCACTTGACAACCGGACTCCAGTCCTATTAATCTAACCGGACTACAGTCCAGACTGTAGCAGGAGGTTGAGGCCGATGCAATCACCAGAGACAGGAGTAGTCGATGACAGAGGTCAATAGCATCACCCGCACGGAGCTCGAGGCGAAGCTCGACCAGGAGGGTGAGGTCGTTGTGTTGGAGGCGCTCGGACCCCTCTATTTCGAAGAGGCGCACCTGCCGGGGGCGCTCAACATGCCCCACGATCGGGTCGACGAGCTGGCGCTCGAGCTGATCCCCGACAAGACCGCCGAGGTCGTCGTCTACTGCTCCAACCTCGCGTGTCAGAACTCGGTCGTGGCGTCGCGACGCCTCGCCCAGCTCGGCTACACGAAGGTCTTCGAGTACGAGGGCGGGAAGCAGGACTGGATCGAGGCGGGCCTAGCGACCGAGAGCGGACAGGCCCGCAAGGTGGCTTGATGTAGGACGCGGACCGAGCCGCGTTGCCGAGTGGTGGTCAGGTGACCGCACAGAGCATCTTGCCACCACTCGGCAATCAGGCCCGTGAGAGGCTCGTGGAGAAGTAGAGGGGATTCACCAGGGGAGTGGCCGCCCGTCGCGAAAGAAGCCCCCGGTCGGGCCATCGTCATCGAGGAGGACCGCCCACAGCACGCTGGCGGCCCCCTGCTCTACCCGCCGTCCGCCGCTGCCGCCCATATCGGTGGCAACCCATCCGGGGCAGACTGAGTTAACGAGGATGCCGCCGCCCCGGAGCTCTCCCGCAAGCACTCGCGTCAGAGCGTTGAGGGCGGCTTTGGAAACCGAATAGGCAGGCGTTCCACCACTCATGGACTCGAGGGATCCTCCCTGACTCGATACGTTGACGATGCGCCCCCAGCCTTGGCGCTGCATCATCGGGATGAAGCTGCGGCAGACGCGCCATGCGCCGAGGAGGTTCGTCTCGAGAGCCTCGTGGACGACGGTTAGGTCGGCGTCTACCCCCCGTTGCCAGGTGTCGTAGTGGATGGCCGCGTTGTTCACCAGGACGTCCAAGCGACCGTACGTTGATTCCACCGAACGGTAACAACTCTCGACGCTGTCGTCGTCGCCTACATCCAACCGAAGACAGCGAGCTCCCATTGCTTCGGCGGCAGCCAGTCCTTGTGCCTCGTCTCGGGAGGTCAAGATCGTGTCGAAGCCATGAGTCAAGAGTTGCTTGGCAACCTCTTGACCGATGCCACGGTTTGCTCCGGTTACCAGGGCGACCCGATTCATGCCGGAGAAGTCTGCCTCATCCAATGTCCCTAGAGGTCTGTTTGGTGTTCCTCTGCCCACGCAGACTCGGCTGTCTGCTCTGGATTAGAGTATTAGACTCATGACTGGAACTCCACAGACGATCGATGACGGCGCCTACGATCATTTGCGCGTAGGGATGGCGGTGCCGGACGTGCAGTTGCCGGCGACTAATGGTGAAACGTTGAATGTCGTGGCTTCCTCGGCGTTCACGGTGATATTCCTCTACCCGATGACCGGCATCCCTGGGCAACCGATGCCCAACGGGTGGCTGGAACTGCCGGGAGCGTTCGGTTGCTCCGCGGAGTCGTGTGTCTACCGAGATCTGATCGAGGATTTCGCCCACTTGGACGCCACCGTCTACGGCGTCAGCACCCAGACCATTTCGGAACAGGCAGAGTTCGCCGAGCGCGAGCACATTTCGTATCAGTTGTTGAGCGACGCGGAGCATCGCCTGGTAGACGCCCTGCGGCTTCCGCTGCTTCAGGTCGGCGGCCCCTCACGCATCGGGCGAGCGACCCTTATCGTCGATCGAAAGCGGGTCCTGCGCGAAGTCATGTATCCGATTCCGGACCCCGCCGCCAACGCCGAACAGGCCTTGGCTGCAGTCGAGCAGCTCATCACGGGGTAGTCCGATTGCAGGAGCATCACAGGAGCAATGTCAGCAGGTTAGCGGGCCTTGCCGATTCCCATGGGATGATAGTTGGGAGCCTACATTTAGGGCAGGAGTGAAGGATGGCAAGAGGAACCATACGAGTGGAGGCGGAGCCCCCTCGTGGCTATCCGGGCGCGGACAAGCTTGCCACTGAGTGCGTTGTCAACCTGATCCGTACCGAGAGCCTCGTGGTCAGTGAGCTCGACCGCCTCTTCCGCTGCCACGGCCTGAGCGGGCCGGGGTTCAACGTGCTGATGATCATCGAGGGAGCGGGCCGGCCGCTGTCTCCTTACGAGATAGGGGACCGCCGTCTGGTGACGCGTGGGACCGTCACCGGACTGCTCGACACGCTCGAGAAACAAGGCCTCGTGAGACGGACTCCCCATCCCGACGACCGTCGAATGCTCTTGATCGAGCTCAGCGATCCCGGCAGAGCGCTCCTGGCAGAAGTTTGCAGCGAGCTTTTCCCCGTCCAGGAAGAGCTGATATCGGCTCTTTCCGAGGACGAAAAGGCGACGCTCATCCGCTTGCTCGGCAAGCTCCAAGCCCATCTCGAGGCTCGCGCCGGGGGTCCGTCCCGACCCTGCCGACAACCTCTCTAGCTGCTATTTCTTCCCACTCGCAAGATTTTGTCGGCCTTTGGAATATAGTTCGGCCCCAAGCAGTTGACCCACAAACGAAGCCGGAAGAGGTAAGCGAGATGGAGGTGTTCCATGTCGAAAGCAGCATCGGGGAGCGCGTTCGCGACGACCAGCTCACGCCGGAAGACGCGACTCGCGGCCGCGGCCGCGA
>Ga0136614_10002046_pt1 | contig 12358 bp, 10 predicted proteins | sample AntDrymUQ2792106_2_FD_106643 | JGI IMG/M metagenome (GOLD analysis project Ga0136614, IMG submission 106643) | Polar desert sand microbial communities from Dry Valleys, Antarctica - metaG UQ279 (21.06) | ecosystem: Environmental > Terrestrial > Soil > Desert | place: Antarctica: Dry Valley...
CGGCGTACGCCTTCCTCATCGCGTGGCGATCGGGCGTCGGCAGCCGTGCCGAGGCCGCAGCCAGCCGCGAGCGCGAACCCAGCAGCAGCGGCGGGCGTGGCGTCAGCCGCATCCAGCCGGCCACATCGGGATCGTTCATGGATCGTATGGAAGAGCGCTGGAGGCGTCGCCGCGACTCCGGCCCCGGCAACTGACGGGTCGGTCGGTCTCAGCCCCGCAGCGTGAGCAGCTCCTCGTCGCCGGGCCGTTGTAGCGTCGGCCGCACGACGCGGCGCAAACAGGACGTCGGGAAGAGTCTGGCTCGCCACCTCCAGCTCGCGGGTCGGCCCGCGGCCAGCGCATCGCCGACCTTGTCCAGGTCCGAGCGCAGGTCCACCGCGGGGACGACCGAGGAGTAGCGCGTGCGTTCGAGGTGGAGAACGATCGCGGCAAGGGCTTCGCTGGCCGCAGATCCGGGGAACAGTCGGCGGCGCAGCGCCTCACCGGTACGCCGAGGAGTGGTCGCGTCGTCCCAGCTGATGCCGAGGTCCAGTGCACGGTCACGCAGCTCGGCCCAGATCGCCTCGGCCCGTTGTTCGTCGTCGGCCGCAAGTGACCAGCGCCGACGCCGCACGAAGCCACGCACTGCCCACGGGATGGCGGCGACGGCGGCGATGGCGAGCATGATCCCGCCGGCAGTCAGCACGGTTTGGGATAGCATCGCGCCACCGTTGCCGCCGTCGTTCGCCGCGGCGGCGTCCCCGCTGGGGTCCGCGGTGCGGACGCGCGGCTGGCGTGACTGCCCTTCGGTGGGACCGGTCGTCTCCTTCTCGCCGCGACCGCCTGGTCCGGCAAAGCTCGGGGCGCTGTACGCCGCCCCGCCCGGCGTCGGCTCGAACCGCACCCATCCAGCGCCGGTGAGGTAGAGCTCGGGCCAGGCATGGCTGTCGGTGCCCCGGAAGACGTAGGTGTCGTCGCTCTCGCGTTGTGGGCGCAGGAACCCCACGGCGACTCGCGCGGGAATCCCCTGTGTGCGCGCCATGATCGCCATCGCCGTCGCGAACTGTTCGCAGTAGCCGCGGCGACCGGTCGTCACGAAGTCCGCAAGCGTCTGCCATCCCCCAGTGGGGTCGGCGCTGAGGTCGTAGGTGAAGTCGCCGTCGGTACGGAACCAGTTCTGCAGCTGCACCGCCCTGTCGAAGTCGGTCTTCGCCCCAGCGGTGACATCCTCGGCCTGCTCCGCCAAGACCGCGGGGACATCCTCGGGCAGCCGGGTCTGCGGCTGCAGCCCCTTGACCGCTCGGCTCGATGCACGCAGCTGAGTGGCATCTGGCCGGCTGACCGAGACGTTCATCTGGTACGTGTAGGGACCCTGCTGCTCACCGGCGGTGTTGACGATGTCGAGATTTTCCGGGTCGAGCGCCCACTGACCGGCCGCCCTGATCGTCGTCGGCGCGTACAGCGTAGGCAACCACTGGGTGGAAAAGGTGGGGAGCAGGTTGACCTGCATCTCCTTCTGCTCGCGGGCGATCGCCGAGGACACACCCGGCGGCCCAGGCAGGAAGTTGTCCAGGGAGACGCTGTCGTCACTGCGCTCGCCGGGGGCCCAGCCGGCGGCGGTGAGCTCGGGCAGCGATGTCAGCCGCAGATAGCTAGGCTCGCCGTCGGGGGTGGTCACGCTGATCAGCGGTTCGCGACTCTGGCTGGTGAGGTTGCGCCGCATGTCCAAGATCGGGTTGCGCACGCTGACCGGGCCGGACCCGCCGGACCCGCCTTCGCCGTCGGTGCCACCGTCGCCGAAGAGCTGGGTGGGCATGGTCGGAACGAACAACGGGATGACCACCGCGCACGCGACGGCGCCGAGGCCGGCGCGCCGGCCCATGCCCTCAAGCCCACCCCCGCGGTCCAGCGAGTCCGGTGCCGCCCCGGTCTGGTCCAGGCCGCGGCCCCACCCGAGGACCTTCTCTCGTTCGGTCGCGGCCAGCAGGAAGACGTATCCCAGCGCGCCGGGAATGAACGCCCACATCGACACGTGGCCGCTCAGCAGGGACACCGGCGCCATGTAGATGGCGAGGAAGACGAGCCCGACCAGCGGTGCACGCCGCAACGAGACCGCTATCAGGTCCACGAGGATCGCGACCAGGCCGACCCCGAGCGCCAGGGTCACGTCGAAGTCACCGAGCCTCGGCACTGGGGCGGGGTACGCCTGGGAGTGCTGCAAGGTGGCGGTTGCGGCGTCCCAAGCGGCGGCCGCCGTCCGGCGTACCGGCACCACACCCCCCCATGCGTCCGTGCGGAAGAACGTCAAGGTGGCCCACTCGATCAGCACGAGGAGCTGGACCGGTACGTAGTAGATCGGCGGCACTCGGAGCACCCTCAGGGCGACCGACGTGCCGAGGACGACCGCAGCGGTCACCGCCCCGAGCAGGACGTAGCGCATGGACTGGACCAGCGGACCGAGGGTGATCGCGATGCCGATCACCGCGACCCAGACCCACAGGGCGGTTCGCGTGTGTGGCCAGGCCCGGCGACCGCTCTGCGCGGTGATCGCGGAGATTGCTGTCATGCGCGCCCCTGCGCGGGAACGGCAGCGCGCCGGTGGTGGCCGGCGTGGGTTGGGAGGGCACGCCACACGCTGTCGACGGAGGCACCGGGAACGGCGACACTGACCTGCCAACCACGTCGGGCGAGTGCGACTCTCTGTTCCTCGACGCTCGGCGAGACCGGCCGCGACGCCCACTGCGACGTGTCGAGCAGCAGGGCGAGCTTGCGCGTGCGCGGCGGCAGGTGGACGCCGAGGTCCTCCAGGTCCTGGGGCGTGCATGCCCCCAGCACCGCGACGGTGAGACCAGGCTCTGACGTCAGGTTCGCCGTCGCCTCGCGCAGCGCCCCAAGAGGTGTCAGCGTGAGCGCGGACAGCTGGTCCAGCAACAGGGACGCGCGCTCGGAGGCGCCGGCCAGGTGGGCGTGCCACTGTGTCGCGTCAGGTTCGTGCCGTTCGGTGAGCAACCGGACGGCGTATCCGGACTTCTCAAGGTGGACGCCGACCGACGCGGCCGCACTGATGGCCCACTCGACCGACGAGTCCGCGCCGGTCCCCGCATGCGCACGGTGGCGGGTGTCGAGCAGCAACGTCGCGCGGTTCTGCCACTGCCGTTCCTCCCTGCGGACCATCAGGCTGCCGACCCGGGCAGTGCTGCGCCAGTGCACCCGGCGAAGGTCGTCGCCCTGGCGGTACTCGCGCACGGTGACGTCCTCGGCGCTTCCGCTCGGTGACGAGCGGAGCTGGCGGTCGCCGGCGTGGCTCGCGCCACCAGACAGTGGCAACGGGGTCAGGCCCTCCACCTGGGGGACCACGGCGATCGCCGATGTGGTGCTGAACGAGCGCGACAGGGCGATGAACCCGAACGGATCACTGATGCGTACGCCGAGGGGTCCGAGCTCGTAGTGCCCTCGCTGGGAGGCCTGCACCTCATAGCTGACGCTTCTCCGCCACGCGGCGCCCATCCGGTCGACGGTGAACCGCACCGATGGCCCCAGGCTCGGCGGCACCCGGTCCTCGAAGAGGAGCATCCCGACCGGCAGCTTGCCCCGGTTGACCAGGTCGACCCGGACCTGGGCGGTGTCTCCCATGCTGACGCGGCCAGGCTGCACGGTACGCGCCGCCATCAGCCGGTATCGCGTGCGCCCCACCCAGATCGCGGTGATCAGCGGAAGCGCGACGGCGAGGATGCCGACCCGCATCAGCGCGTCGAAGCCCAGCAGGATCGAGCAGACGGTCGTGGTGACTCCCGCCGCGATGAACGCCCGACCACGGATGGTCAGCGATGCGAGAGAGTCGCGCACGGGTCAACCGCCTACCGGGCCCGAACCGGAGTCGGGGACACCTACGACGGCGACGATGGTCGCCACGACCTGCTCGACTGTGCGCCCCTGCATCGCCGCTTCTGAGGTGAGGATCATCCGGTGGCTCAGCACGGGCTGTGCCAGCCGTTGCAGGTCGTCGGGCAGCACGTACTCACGACCCTCCAGAGCCGCCGCGGCCTTGGCGGCGCGGACGAGGTGCAGGGTCGCTCGTGGTGAAGCACCGAGACGCAGCTCTGGGGACTGCCGGGTCGCGGTCGCGAGGTCGACGGCGTACCGCTGGACGGCGGGGGAGACGAAGACCGAGCGCACCACGCGGATCAGCTGTGCTATCTCGGCGGCGTCGGTCACCGGTCGCAGCCGGTCGAGCGGGTCCTCGCCGGCGTGGTTGACGAGCATGGCGTACTCCGCGCTCGCTACCGGGTAGCCCATCGAGACCCTGGCCATGAACCGGTCGCGCTGCGCCTCCGGTAGTGGGTAGGTGCCCTCCATCTCGATGGGGTTCTGTGTCGCGACCACCATGAACGGGTCGTCGAGCATGAACGTCTGGTTGTCCACCGTGACCTGGCGCTCCTCCATGCACTCCAGGAGGGCGGACTGGGTCTTGGGGGAGGCACGGTTGATCTCGTCGCCGACGACGATGTTGGCGAAGACGCCTCCCGGACGGAACTCGAACTCGCGGGTGTCCTGGTTGAAGATCGAGACCCCGGTGACGTCGCTGGGCATCAGGTCGGGCGTGAACTGTATCCGCCGGACCGTGCCGTCGATCGTACGAGCCAACGTCTTGGCCAGCATGGTCTTCCCGACGCCGGGCACGTCCTCCACCAGCAGATGGCCCTGGGCGAGCAGCACGGTCAGCGCCGCGCGCACGACCTCCGGCTTGCCCTCGATGACGGTCTCGGCCGCTTGCTGCAGGCGAGCCGCGACTTCGACGAGGTGCGCCAGGTCCTCGGGTCGTTGGCCTGCCCTGCGCTGGCCGGTCGGTGTGGCCGTCACTGATTCTCCGTTCGGTGGTCCTGCTGCTGGGCAGTCATGGACAAGCCTGACGCGATGCGTGCTCCGATCCTCTCAGGGCCGGCCAACTTCGCCCACCTGTTGAACCAAACCGTAATAGGCGCCATCTTGCTCCACTGGCGCTCCACTCGGCGTTCGCGTGGCGTATCCCGCCTGATCGCGGGCTGTCCTAGGGGGTGCGACCGGTGCAGCAGGGTCTGCGACACGCCTCAAGATCGCACATTCTGGTTGACGGGGGAGAGTAGTGGAGTAAAGTGGCGCCAAGTGGAGTGAAGAGCCGAGGAAGGGCAGGGCCAGTGCGATGTTCTTCGGCACCTACACCCCTCGCCTGGACGACAAAGGCCGCCTGTTCCTGCCGGCGAAGTTCCGAGAACGTCTCGCAGCGGGGCTCGTGATGACCAAGGGGCAGGAGCGTTGCGTGTACGTGTGGTCCCAGCAGAGCTTCGAGGAGCTCACCGAGCGGGTCCGCAACACCCCGTTCACCAACAAGGGGGGACGCGACTTCCTGCGCATGCTGTTCAGCGGCGCCGCCGACGAGACCCCCGACAAACAGGGCAGGGTCACCGTCCCGCCGCTGCTGCGGGACTACGCCCGCCTGCAGCGCGACTGCGTGGTGGTCGGGGCGATGGACCGGGTGGAGATCTGGGACGCCGAGCGTTGGGCCCGCTACGCCGAGGAGCAGGAAGAGCCCTTCGCCCAGATGTCGGACGAGGTGATGCCCGGCATCTTCTGACACACCAGCGCTGAGGTCGTACGACGAGGTCTCTTGGCCGCTCCCCACCGTTCTGACGCACCTTCCCCGGCGCCAGAGCACTGCACCAACAGGAGCGGCCGGAGACCTGGTCGGACGAAAACAGACAGGCAGGGGTCGAGATGGCAGTCACGCGGCGCGACGGTGAGCTCTCACCGGCGCGGGCCGAGCGCTCAGGAGCGCACGGCCACGACGGCAAGCGCGTTCGCGAGGACGTGGCAGACGGCTTCGCCCTGCTCGCCTTCTCCTTGACCACCTCGGTCGTCCTTGCCGCCTGCCTCACCGCTGCCGCGCGACTGGCCGGCTGAACCATGGCCGCCAGCCACGTCCCGGTCATGCTCGACCGGGTCCTTGACCTGCTCGCTCCGGCACTGACGTCCGAGGGCGCCGTGCTCGTGGACGCCACCGTGGGCCTCGGCGGGCACAGCCACGCGGTGCTCGACCGGTTCACCGGCGTCCACGTCATCGGCATCGACCGTGACGCCGCTGCGCTCGGACTCGCACGGGAGCGTCTCGGTGAGTTCACCGGGCGGGTGACCTTCGTCGAGACCGTGTACGACCGCATCGCCGAGGTCGTGCAGGAGCAGGGCCACACCCGGGTGTCGGCGGTCCTGTTCGACCTCGGTGTCTCCTCGATGCAGCTCGACCAGATCGCGCGGGGGTTCTCCTACGCCCACGACGCTCCACTCGACATGCGGATGGGGACCGGTGACAGCCTCACGGCAGCGGAGGTCCTCAACACCTACAGCGTGGATGACCTCGCTCGCGTGCTGCGGGTCTACGGCGAGGAGAGGTTCGCGCGCCGGATCGCCGCCGCCGTCGTGGCCGAACGACTGGTCCAGCCGCTGGAGACGAGTGCCCGCCTGGTGGAGATCATCGGTCGGTCCATCCCCGCGGCAGCGCGTCGCACCGGCGGAAACCCCGCCAAGCGGACCTTCCAAGCCCTGCGCATCGAGGTCAACGACGAGCTCAATGCCTTGCGTGGGGCAGTGCCGGCTGCCTGCGCGTCGGTGTGTCTCGGCGGACGCGTCGTCACCATGGCGTACCACTCCCTGGAGGACCGCATCGTCAAGCGCGTGTTCGCCGGGCTCACCTCCACCGACGTGCCGCCGGACCTGCCGGTCGTGCCGCCCGAGCTGCGTCCGACTTTCACCCTCGTGACCCGCGGCGCCGAGAAGGCGTCCGTGGCCGAGGCTACGGACAACCGTCGGTCCCGGTCGGTGCGGGTGCGCGCGGTGCAGCGGGTACGGGACGCCGCATGAGCAGTCAGCATGGACCCGCACGAGCCAGGACACCCCGGCCCGGAACCCTGCAACCACGCCTCAACGTGGTGCCGCGACCGGCGCCAAAGGCGGCGCGGGCACCGTTCGTCGCGCTGATGGTCGTTCTCGTCGGCGCCGGCCTCGTCGGGCTGCTCGTGCTGAACACGGCGATGCAGAACCGTGCGTTCGCGCTCAAGGATCTCCAGCAGCAGGTCGCCGAGCTCGGCGCCCGACAGGCGGCTTTGCAGCTTCAGGTCGACCGCCGCGCGAGCCCGCAGCGACTTGCGCGCGAGGCCGGCGCGCTGGGCATGGTCCCCAACTCGAGCCCGGTCTTCCTCCGGCTCCGCGACGGCAAGGTCATTGGCGAGGCCGTTCCCGCGGTTGCCGGCACCAACCTCCCCGGCATCGAGCCCCCGGGCCCGACGCCGCTGGAGATCGTCGCCCGCGACGCAGCCGCTGCCGCCAAGGCGGCCGAGCAGAAGGCGGCCGAGCAGAAGGCGGCCGAGCAGAAGGCCGCAGAGAAGAACAACCAGCAGCAGCGCGGCCAGCGATGAAGGGCACCACGATGACCCGTCAGCGCTCCCGGTCTGCGGCGGTGGCCACCCGGCTACGCGTGTGCTTCCTCGCTGTTGCCATCATCTTGTCGCTGTTCGCGGGGCGGTTGTTCCAGCTGCAGGGGATCGACTCCGGCGCGTACGCGGCGATGGCGGTGGAACAAGGCTCGAAGAAGGTCCCGCTGCCCGCGGCGCGGGGCGAGATCCTCGACCGCAACGGCATCGCGCTGGCCAAGAGTGTCGAGGCGGTCGCGGTCACCGCAGATCCCAGCATCACCGCAAGACATGCGACGAAGATAGCCGAGGTCCTTGTCGGTAAGCTCGACCTGGACTACTTCGACACGCTGCAGCGACTGAGCCAGGCCGACCTCCGCTTCGTCTACCTTGCGCACAAGGTGCCGACGTGGAAGGCCACCAAGGTCGTCAACGCACTGCAGGCCGCCGGACTCTCCGCAGGGGTCTACACCGAACGTGATCCGCTGCGGACCTATCCCGGCGACGCGCTGGCGGCCAACGTCCTCGGACTCGTCGGGAGCAACGGCGACGGGGCGGCAGGTCTGGAGCAGACCTACCAGAGCACGCTCGCCGGCACCGACGGCTCCGCGACCTATGAGCTCTCTCCCGACGGGGAGCGGATCCCGCTTGCCGACAGCACCGTCACCGAACCGGTCGACGGCACCAGCCTCCGGACCACACTTGACCGCGACCTGCAGTGGTACGCCGACAGGAGGCTCAGCCAGGCGGTCACCGAGACGGGGTCGGGGTGGGGGGTCGCGGTGACGATGGACGTGCAGACCGGACAGGTGCTGCAGCTGTCGCAGGTGCCGACCTTCGATGCCAACGACCCAGCGAGCATCTCGCCGTCCAGCATCAATGCCCGCGGCGTACAGATCGTCTACGAGCCCGGCAGCGTGCAGAAGGTCATGACGATGGCCGCCATCGCCGACCAGGGCCTGGTCAATCCGACAACGAAGGTCGTCGTGCCCCCGAGCCTCACCATCGACGACTTTGAGATCAGCGACTCCTCCGACCACGGAACCATTCACCTGACGGCGACCGGGGTGATCTCCAAGTCCTCCAACCTCGGGACGATCCTGCTGGCGAAGCAGCTGAGCGATTCCAAGCTCCACTCGTACCTGCGCAGCTTTGGTTTCGGTACCGAGACCGAGATCGGCCTGCCTGGTGAGTCCGGTGGCATCTTGAACCCGCCGACGACCTGGTCCGACGCCAACCACGCCACCATCGCCTTCGGGCAGGGCATTTCGGTGACCGCCGTGCAGATGGCAGCGGCGGTGGGGACCATCGCCAACGGCGGGACATACGTGCAGCCCACTCTGGTCCAGGAGTTCATCGCACCCGGTGGTCAGGTCGAGGCCGCGCCCGCCGCGCGTACCCACCGGGTCGTGTCTGAGGGCGCCGCCGCTGAGGTGATCGAGATGATGGAGGCCGTCACCAGGGACGACGGAACCGCCCCGCTGGCCCAGATCCCCGGCTATCGCGTCGCCGGCAAGACGGGCACGGCGTGGCGCGTCGACCCCGAGACCGGCAGGTACGTCCGCGGCGAGAACACGGTGTCGTTCGTGGGGTTCGCGCCGGCGGACGAGCCGCGGTTCGTCACGTACGTGGTGCTCGACAACCCCACCACCGACGCCTCTGGTGGCAGCTCGGCAGCACCGGTCTTCCAAGACGTCATCTCGATGGCCCTGGAGAGGTACGGCGTACCGCCGACGGGGGCCAAGGCGCCCAATACGAAAACCGAGTGGTGACTGCGGATACTCTCGTGCGCGATGACTGCCACGCCCGAGTCCGCGGTTGACTCACGTCCGCGCACGGTCCTGCCCGTGCCGTTCGGTGAGGTCGTCGAGCTCTTCGACACCCGCACGGGGGCGGCGTCGCGTAACAGCGGCTCTGACGTGCTCCTGACCGGCGTCACCCTCACCTCCAAGGATGTGCGGCCGGGCGACCTCTACGCCGCGGTAGCGGGTGCCAACACCCACGGTGCGAGGTTCGCGGGTGCAGCGGTAGCAGCTGGAGCGGTCGCGGTGCTGACCGATGTCACCGGGGCCGAGGAGGTGGCGCGCACCGCCGCAACGGTCCCCGTGGTCGTCGTCGACGACCCGCGCCGCGAGCTCGGCGACGTCGCCGCCCTCGTCTACGGTCACCCCGCCGAACGCCTCAGGACCATCGGCGTCACCGGCACCCAGGGCAAGACGACGGTGACGTACCTCGCGGAGTCCGGCGTGGCAGGCGCAGGGGTACGAGCCGGAGTGGTCGGAACGATCGGCACCCGGATCGCCGGCCGGCCGGTGTCGTCGGCACTGACCACACCCGAGGCACCCCAGCTGCATGGCCTGTTCGCCGCGATGCTCGAGCAGCAGGTCGCGGCGTGCGTCATGGAGGTCTCCAGCCACGCTCTCGTCCTCGGCCGGGTCGGCGGTGTCGTCTTCGACGTGGCGGTCTTCTTGAACCTCGGCCACGACCACCTGGACTTCCACGCGACACTGCAGGAGTACTTCGAGGCCAAGGCCATGTTGTTCACCGCGGAGCACGCACGGTGTGCGGTGATCAACGTCGACGACGATCATGGCCGACAGCTCCTCGCCCGCACCGAGCTGCCGGTCACCACGATCTCAGCCGACGCCGGGGCCGGGCGCGCAGCGGACTGGACAGCAACGCGACACCGGCCCGACGCCGGAGGCACCACCTTCGACGCCATCGGACCGGGTGGCGTGACCGAGGTCCGGGTGCCTCTGCCGGGAGCCTTCAACGTCACCAACGCCCTGGCCGTCGTCGCCGCCTTGGTCGCGGCCGGCTACCGGGCCGATGAGGTCGCGGCGGGCATCGCCACCTGCCCGGGCGTGCCCGGGCGGATGGAGCAGGTGGTCGCCGGACAGGACTTCACGGCGCTGGTCGACTACGCCCACAAGCCCGAAGCCTTGCAGGCGGTGCTCGAGGCGCTCGGCCCGGTCACCGACGGCAGGCTGATCGTCGTCGTCGGGGCCGGCGGCGACCGCGACACCGGCAAGCGGCCGCTGATGGGCCGCATCGCCGCCACTGCGTGCGACCTCCTCATCGTCACCGACGACAACCCGCGGACCGAGGACCCGGCCGGCATCCGCCGCCAGATCATCGACGGCACGCAGCAGGCGGAGCCACGTCGCGCCGAGGTCGTCCAGATCGCCGGGCGACGTGACGCCATCGCGTACGCCGTGTCGCTCGCGCGCACCGGCGACTGCCTGCTCGTCGCCGGCAAGGGTCATGAGCGCGGACAGGAGATCAACGGCACCGTCCACCCCTTCGACGACCGCGAGGTGCTCCGCGCCCTCCTCACCGCGGAGGCGCCGTGATCGCGATGACGCTCGGCGAGCTCGCCGAGATCACCGACGGCCGGTTGCACGGCGTTGCCGCATCGGCGGTCGTGGACAGGGCGCCGGTCATCGACTCACGCCAAGCCGCGCCTGGCGCGCTCTTCGTCGCGATCCGCGGTGACAGCGTCGACGGGCACGACTTCGCTCAGGAGGCGGTCGCAGCGGGAGCAACCGCGGTCCTGGCCGGACACGAAATCGACGCACCGTCGCTCGTCGTCGACGACACCGTCGCCGCGCTCGGGAGGGTCGCGGCCGAGATTGTGCGCCGGCTGCAGAGGTGCACGGTCGTGGGCATCACCGGCTCGCAGGGCAAGACGAGCACCAAGGACCTGCTCAGCCAGGTGCTCGCCACCGCCGGCGCGACCGTTGCGACCGCAGGCAACCTCAACAACGAGATCGGCGTGCCGCTCACCTGTTGCCGCGCCGATGCGAACACCCGCTTCCTCGTCTGCGAGATGGGGGCGCGCGGCCTCGGCAACATCGCCTACCTGTGCTCCATCGCCCAGCCGAGCATCGGCGTCGTCCTCAACGTGGGCACCGCGCACATCGGTGAGTTCGGTTCCCAGGACCTGATCGCCCGCTCCAAGGGTGAGCTCGTCGAAGCGCTGCCGACGACGGGAAGCGCGGTCCTGAACGCCGACGACGAGGCGGTCCGGGCGATGGCCGGACGCACCCGGGCGAGCGTGCTCACCTACGGCGCCGCCCCAGACGCCGACGTACGTGTCGGCGATCTGCGCCTCGGCGCGGACGGCACACCGGTGTTCACCCTGCACACCGCCGCACGCGGCGAACGCGTACGGCTGGGACTGCTGGGTGCACATCAGGCCACCAACGCCGCTGCTGCTGCCGCCGCGGCGCTCGCCGCCGGCCTGGACCTGAGCGCCATCGCCGCCGCACTCGGATCTGCGCGCAGCCTGTCGGCGTGGCGCATGGAGCACCAGGTACGTCCCGACGGCGTCATCGTCGTCAACGACGCCTACAACGCCAACCCCGACTCGATGCGGTCGGCCCTGGAGACGATCGCCACGATGGCCGCAGCGCGGCCCGGACGAGCCGTCGCCGTGCTGGGGGAGATGCTCGAGCTGGGGGACGCGGCGCGTAGCGAGCACGAGGCGGTCGGCCGGCTCGCCGCCGAGGCCGGGTTGACGGTCATCGCCGTGGGCGACGGTGCCCGTGGCATCCACGACGGCGCGGTCGCGATCCGCGGTGAGAGCGACACGATCCTTGCCGTCGAGGGAAACGACGACGCCATCGCCTGGCTCGACGCCCATCTGCAGCCGGGCGACCTGGTCCTCGTGAAGGCCTCCAGGGCAGCCGGGCTAGAGCGCGTCGCGACGTCCCTCGTCGCCCCCTCACGTCATACTGCATGGGGCGTCAACCGCGTCCGGGCCGTCGACGAAGGGACCGACGCGCGATGAGGGGCATCTTGCTTGCGGGGGGTTTCGGGCTCCTCGGCACGCTCCTCGGAACCCGTGTCGCCATCAACATCCTCGTCGCCAAGAACTACGGTCAGCCCATCCGTGACGACGGCCCGACGTCGCACCACACCAAGCGCGGAACGCCCAC
>Ga0136614_10002047_pt1 | contig 12358 bp, 11 predicted proteins | sample AntDrymUQ2792106_2_FD_106643 | JGI IMG/M metagenome (GOLD analysis project Ga0136614, IMG submission 106643) | Polar desert sand microbial communities from Dry Valleys, Antarctica - metaG UQ279 (21.06) | ecosystem: Environmental > Terrestrial > Soil > Desert | place: Antarctica: Dry Valley...
CCACGCTGCCGGCCTCGGCGGTGTTGCCGACCAGCCGGGCTACCAAATCACCGGGTGGGAACCGCTGGGCGGTGCGCCAGCCGACCGACAACACGTGCGCAAGACTCGTGTGTCGAAGCCAGGCAGTGGAGCGGGCGGTCGCCGCGCCGGTGCCGAGGTCCTCAAGGGCCTCGCCGATCGACAGAACCACGACCAGCACGACCAACAGCGCGAACCACCGGCCCGGCGCGCCGCCAGCCAGGAGATCGTCGAGGGTGCGCCCCAGTACGGCCGGGAGGGCAAGTTCGGCGGCAGCGATGATCAGGGTGTTGACTGCCAACACACCAACCCACGCGCCAGCGTGCCGTCCTACCCGAAACAGCAGCCTGCTGGCTTCTCGGGAGCCGTCCGTGTCTTCCACCCCCTCCTGAACGAGTCTGGCAGCCGCCCCGCCCTGAGGACGGAAGCGGCTGCCAGACGTGGATCGTCCTCTTAACAGAGGGCGAGGCTCAGACGGCTTCCGCCGCCACACCTGCGGCGGCGGCTGCGCCGGCTACGCCGGGCTGCCGTGCCCTCTTCTACATCGAGTCCTTGCAGGTCGAGAATGGCCATGGTTGTCACCTCCTTCCCGTCGTTGGGGAACGGTCCGCATCAGTCGGACCGAGGAACGGCAGGTGTACTGGCTTGTCGTGCAGCGCGGTACCCAGGGCGAGCATGACGCCTGCCGTACCGGTCGCCAGGTCCATCGACAACCGGAGCAATTGGTCGCCCGGGAAGGCCACTTGGCCCGCATAGTCGACGGCATGCCACTCGAGCCGGCGGACGTGGCCGGCGATGATGGGGTCGGCGCCGGCTGTTCCGGGCAGGTGATTGTGACTGAGGTAGAGGATCATCCCGGCCCGACCAGAGAACAGCCCTGATTCGATGTAGAACAACGATTGGGCAGCTACGCCGACCCCGCGGCTTGCGGTAGCGAAAGTCTCGTCCTGGCAGCGGGCGAGGTAGCGGTCCAGAACTAATCCGATTCCCACGCTTCCGTTGAGCAAGTAGGGCATCGTGCGATAGCCCTCATCCACCTCGAGCGCCCCGTCGTCACGTGGGACGCAGCGGCGCAAATCCTGGCCCAGGGCGGTTGCCGCCAGATCGAGAAGTGCGGAGTCGCCGGTCCGGTCGTACAGCCGTAGAAACAGAAGCGCCGGTCCCGATGAGCCGCGCAACAGTCCGGCGTGCGGATGACTTCCGCCGCTAGTAGTCGGCACTGAGTCCACGTCACCCAACTCGTCGGCGACGTAGCCGGTGAGCTCCGACACCTTGTCCCACAAGGAGGACTCGCCAGTGAGTTCGGCGAAGTGAGCGAGGTTCAACCCGATGCCGGCCAACCCGCCGTACAGGTCGAGGCCGAGCTGGTCCCAGTCGTCACCTAGCTCGTCAATACAGATCTGCAGTACCTTCAGTGCGTCGCCGCGCCGACCGAGTACTTCTAACGAATGGGCGACCCCGTGTAGCCCATCATAGAGGCCGAAACGGGTCCCAGGCTCTGGGTTGGTGGCCCGACTGACCAGCCATTCTTCATGCTCCGGGTGCCGTCCGGCACCGGTCACGGCCAACGCGTACAGAACTCCGGCCGCGCCGTGAGCGAGGTTGAGTCCACCGGTCTCGAACTGCTTGACGTCGCCGGGAAACAGCCGGTCGTCCCGCTCCGGGGTAGCGCTAGCCAAGATGCCGGCAGCCATCGATTGCCGGATGGTCTCCCAGCTGATCGGGTCGGCGTCCAGTCGCGGGCGCTTCGGCCCCGCGATGCTGGGAACGGCCGGGATCTGACCACCGGTGATGACGTCTACGGCCGTCCGGAGGAACTCCTGCGGCACCGGAAATGTCTCGGCGATGACCGCGGCGAACTGCTCGACTTTGCTCCGATCCAAGGTGAGAAGCTCAGTGAGCGGCAGGAACATAAAGAACCGCAAGCAGGCAAGCGCATACCGATCGATGTCGACGCCGACGCATTCGCGTGGTGACATGAACGCCGGGTCACCCAGGGTCGGGCGCTTGCCCTCGCTGACGTGCGAGGCGATCTCTAGGTCGATCAGCGCGATCCGGCCGTCCGGACGGACCAGAATGTTGTACGGGTGCAGGTCCCCGATGACGATTCCGCGCTCGTGGGCACGGGACACCGCTGCCTCCACCCGGCTGTGCATGTCCAACGCCCAAGCCGTGTACTCGTCATACTTGGCGTCATCGCCGAGCAGGGCCAATGGGTAGCGGTCGACCAGGGTGTGGCTCAGGGCTGGACCCTCCACGTATTCCAGTACCAGGAACTCGTGCCCACCCACACTGAGGTAGTCCAGAACCTCCGGCGCGATGTCCAGTCCGGCCAGCCGTTGCAGCATGTCCCGCTCCCGCCGCAACCGGGTCACCGCATCGGCTCCGTCCACGGCCAGCCCCGCGTGCGGTCGGGCCTCCTTGAGCACCACGTTCCGACCACTTTCCCGGTCGACCCCGGCGTAGACCCCACCGCCGTTGGAGAAGTGCAACGGTCGTTCGATCCGGTACGGAATGTCCTCGACGGTCGCGCTGGTACGAGCTGCCAGGTGCGGAGCCAGGCAATCCGGCATCGACACCCACGGCGGGGTGTAGAACGTCGCTCCGCGACGGTCTGGGACCAGCTCCCCGTCCGGTTTCTCGATCGCCGGCTCGAAGTCGCCGCCGGCACCGATGCAGTACCGCTCGGTGTATCCGCCGTACCGCACGTACAGCGGTCCCTGACCCCAGCGCAAGTCACTGAGGATGTACGGCCCAGGCTGCCCGCCGAGGATCGCATCCAGTTCGGTCACCACGACCTCGAACTCCGCGTCGTCGGCAGGAAAGATGGTGACGAACTTTCCGCTCGACCCCCGATGGGCGTACTTGCTGTTCGCGAGCAGTAACAACTGCCGGCTGCGGACGAACTTGAAGGCAATACCGCGAGGGATGCAGTAATTCCAGACCGCGTCCAGGATCTCGGCCGCGCTATCCAGTGAGGCCGAACTGTGGATCTTCCAGCCCTGGTTCGGCAGTGCGATTGTCTCCGGGGAATAGACCAGCCAGTCTTCCAGCTCTTCCCGACGCCATCCAGCTGGAACCGGAAGGTCGGCGACCGGGAAATCCACGTCGTCCCAGCGGGCGACGATCGGGTTGTCGTAGAAGTGGGGATCAACGAGGCAGAACCCCTCATAGCCTCGGTCCACATTGACCCCCACTCGTTGTGCCTTCAAGCAAGTTACCTGGCGATCGAGACGCCGTATACCCCGTAAGTCCGAAGAATGGATCATTTTCCGCCGGTAACTGGCGGTCACACCCTGGGTACAACGCGCAATACCTCAGGTGCGGCGGTGTTCCCGCATGGCTGTCACCACATAGTGGAAACGCTGCTCATCCAAGGTCGCGCCTTCGCGCCGTACGGCATCCTCGGCGAGCCGGATGACCCGGTCGACCCGCACCTCGCTGGGCCTGCGGTGGCTATCCCACGCGCCGGTGCCGATGTCGACCCAGACCTCGTGCCGGTTCTGCGCGCCGTCACGGCGGTCCTTGTCCTTGCTGGTCAGCATCAACACCAGCAGCCAACTGCCGTCCCTGCCGATCACCAGCGACGGCCGGTCCTTGCCTCGGCGGTGGTCGTCCTCGTACGGGATCCAACCCCAGACCACCTCGCCAGGATCGGCCGCACCGTCGAGATCCGGGGAGTACTGGATGTCGACCGGTCCGATGTAGTCGCCGGGATAACCTGCAGTCGGCTTCGGCGAACGGGTCAGGACTCCCGCGATCGCTTTGGCGATCCGCGCACCGAGTGGACCGGGGTTCATCGGGCCAGCCAAGCAGTCCACCGCCGGGCACGCCACCGGTCAGCGGCGCCCACGTGGCCGGTATCGCCGGCATCGGGAAGACTGCCGTCCATGGCTCTGACCATCGGCGTCGACATCGGTGGCACGAAGGTGGCCGCGGGGGTGGTCGACGCCGACGGCGCGATCCTGTGCACAGCGCTTCGCGAAACGCCCGCCGACGACCCGGCGAAGACGATCGCGGTGATCATCGAGGTCATCGCCGAACTCCGAGCCGCCCACGACGTCGAGGCGATCGGGCTCGGTGCTGCTGCGTTCATCGATGCCCAACGCTCGACCGTGGTCTTCGCGCCCAACCTCGCCTGGCGCAACGAGCCACTGCGCGCCACCGTCGAACAGAGTTCCGGCCTGCCGGCCGTCGTCGAGAACGATGCGAATGCCGCCGCCTGGGGCGAGTCGAGATTCGGCGCAGCCCGCGAGGTGAACTCGATGGTGCTGCTGACCATCGGCACCGGGATCGGCGGAGGTGTGGTGCTCGACGGCGCGTTGTACCGCGGCCACAACGGGATGGCGGCCGAGGTCGGGCACATGACGGTGGTGCCCGACGGCCGCCGCTGCGGTTGTGGTAATCGCGGGTGCTGGGAGCGCTACGGCAGCGGTCGGGCGCTGGTCCGCGAGGCCCGTGACCTAGCCGACGTCTCCCCGGAGTACGGCAAACGTCTGCTGGAACTAGGCGACGGCCAACCCGAAGGCATCACCGGCCCCGAAGTGACCCAAGCCGCGCGAGAGGGAGATCCGGCGGCCTTGGAGGCCTTCGCCTTTGTCGCGACCTGGCTGGGCAGAGGGATGGCCTCGCTTGCCGCGCTGTTGGACCCGGAGATGTTCGTCCTGGGTGGTGGGGTGTCCGGGGCCGGAGAGTTGCTCCGCCGCCCGGCCGAAGAAGCCTTCCTTGCCGCACTGACCGCGCGCGCCCACCGCGAGCCGCCGACAGTTGCCATCGCCGAACTCGGCGGCGAAGCCGGCATCGTCGGTGCCGCCGACCTCGCCCGCCACCGGTAGCCGCTGTAACTCAGGCTGGCAGCTTGGCGCGTTCATAGGCGTCGATCTCGGCCAGCAGTTCCCGCTTGCCGGCCTCACTGCGAAACGACGCCCGTACGGCCGTACGAGACAGGTCAGCCAATTCCACCGACGACATGCCGAAGACGTTGTGCGCCACTTCGTACTCATGGCACAACGTCGTGTCGAACATGCCGGGATCGTCGGAGTTCAGGGTCAGCGTCACTCCTGCAGCGCGCAGCGCGCGGAAGGGATGCTCCTCTATCCGAGCAACGGCTCTGGTCCGCAGATTCGACGTCGGGCAGATCTCGAGCGGGATGGAATGCGCAGCGAGATAGTCCGTCAGCGCCGGATCCTGGGCAGCCGTGATCCCGTGCCCTATCCGTTGGGCCGCAAGATGATTGATCGCATCCCAGACGGTCTCCGGTCCGGTGGTCTCGCCGGCGTGGGGGACACTGGCTAGGCCCACTGCGCGAGCCCGGGCGAAGACCGCGGCGAACTGCGGCCGGCCGATGCCGACTTCCGGACCGCCCAAGCCGAAACCGACGCTGCCCTCTGGCGCGTACTGCTCGACCCAGTCGATCGTCCGCAATCCCGAGGGCAGCCCGAGTTCACCCGGGATGTCGAAGATCCAGGCCAGCTCGACACCGTGCTCGGCCAGCGCGCGGGCCCGGCCGGCGGTGTAGGCGGCGGCGATGTCCTCGGCAGCGATCCCGACCAGCAGATGGCTGTCCGGTGTCGCGGTGACCTCGGCGTAGCGAACGTTCTGCCCGGCCATGTCGGCGGCGATCCCGACGACGAGCGCCTCGATGTCCTCGGGCGTACGTACGAGTGAGTTGACCGCGATGTAGACCTCGATGAAGTGCGCAAAGTCGGTAAATTCGTAGAACCCGCTCAGCGCAGCGGGTTCGGTGGGAACGCCGGAGTCGGGATGGCGGCGGGCCAACTCGAGGACGGTCGGCACCGATGCCGAGCCCACGAGATGGACGTGCAACTCGGCCTTGGGGAGCCCGGCGATGAACGCCGCGACATTGATGAACTCGACCACGCGCGCAGCATTCCACGACGCGCGCGTTCAGTCCCGAACGTGATGTCGTGGACACTGGCCAGGATGAGAAGTGACCCGTCGACCTCCGCACAGCTCCGGACCAGCACCGCACTGACGGTGGTGCTGCTGCTTGCCCTCTTCGGCTGTGCCTCTGAACCGGAGCCTCCGGCGACAGTCGACGACTCTGCCGTGGCGGACCCGGATGCGGACGCCGATGGCGGCGACGGATCCGGACAGCGGATCGAGCTGGGTGCCTCCGACGCGCTGGTCTGGGCAGGAGAAGGCGACTACGGACTGGTGCTCGTACACGGTGCGGCATTCGATGCGGCGAGCTGGGAACTACAGGCGGCGCGGTTCGCGGACGAGGGTCTCGCTGTGTTGGCCGTCGAGGACACGTCGGAGGAGACCCTGATCGCGGCCATCGACTACCTCGAGGCCGAGCGCGGCGTCCAGGAGGTGGCCCTGCTCGGCGCCAGCGCCGGCGGTGCCGCCGTGATTGACGCAGCCGTCGACAATCCCGACAGCTATGACCAACTCGTGTTGCTCTCCCCGGCCGGCGGGGACGTAGCAGCGCTCAACGATGGCCCGAAGTTCTTCATCTACAGCCAGGACGAGGGGGCGGCCGGTTCGATCGAGCAGCTGATAGCCGACGCGCCCGGCCAAGCCAACGAGGTACTCGTAGTCGAGGGTTCCGCACATGCTCAAGCGATCTTCGAGACCGGTGCGGGGACCGACGTGGTGGACGCCATCCTGAGTCGGCTGACCGGCTGACCGGCTGACCGGCCGACCGCTGGCCGATTGTGATCGAACTCAGCGGGCGGCATCGATCAGGTGGTAGAGCAACAGCAGCTGCGTCACGGCCAGTGGCTCGTTGCGGACGTCGCTGCCGATCCGCCCCAAGCCGGTGGGCACGGTGTCCTCACCGCCCATGTCCGCCCAGATCGCGTTCTGTAGGACGCCGATGTCCGACGTGGGGGCATACCCGTGTACGTGCAGGGCGTCGGTCGGCCGGCCGTCCTCGTCGCGGATCAGCTTCAAGTGCATGGCCCGGCCGTCCACCTGCTTGAAGACCTCGGACAGGTCTGGATGGCGCACGGTCGGGCGAAGCAGCAGTTCTGCCGACAGCGGGGTGTCCGGCGGGTCGTCGCGTCCCGGAATCGGAGCGAAGCGGACCACGATGTCGGCGAAGGCTCGCTGCGGCCGGATGAACTCCTCTGATTCGGGTTCACGCTTGTCCATCTCGGCTTCGACCTGGGCCCGGTCATAACCCCGCTTCTTGGTGTCGCGGCCGATCTTCCATTCGCGCCGGATCTCCTCCACCGGGTCGAGAAACACGGTCACGTCGAAGCAGGCTCGGGCCAGTTTCGTGGACAGCGGCAGCAGCCCCTCCACGATGAGGAACTCCTTGGGCTCCACCAACTCCGGGCGGACCAACATGCCGGTGGAGTGGTCATAGACCGGCTTGAGGATCGGTTGCCCGGTGGCCAGCATCTGCAGGTGCTGCTCCATGATCTGCACGTAGTTGCAGTCCGGATGCAACGCCGTGAAGGGAAGCGGCTTACGTTCCTCGCGGTCATAGCGGTGGTAGTCATCGACGCAGATCGCGGTGATCCGGTCCTTGCCCACAGCGTCCACCAGACCCTGGGTCAGGGTGGTCTTCCCGGCCGCACTGTCGCCGGCGATCGCGATCATCACCGGTCGCTGGGCGTCGCTGGCCCGGCCCATCCGCACGATCTTGTCGGGCACTGGAGCACGTCCCTTCCTCGATCGAGCACGCCGCTGGAGCAATGAGCCTAGAAGTGACCGACTCGGGAAGAACCCCGTCGCAGGGGGAAGGCGGGGGGGAGCCGCTCTAACCTGTGCCAATGGCCCCACCACTGCGGGTAGTCCTCGTCGACGACCACCCAATGGTCCTGGAGGGCCTCAAGGCCATGCTCGCGCGCCGGGCCGGCGAAATCCGGATCGTCGGGCAGGCCAGCAACAGCAACGAGGCTTTCCGAGTGGTCGGGGACCTGCGTCCTGATGTAGTGGTGCTCGACGTTCGGCTGGGACAGGACAGCGGGTTGGATGTCTGTCATCGGCTGCTCGCCCGCGATCCCGCCTGCCGCGTGGTGTTCCTGACCGTGTACGACGACGAGCAGTACCTCTTCCAGGCCCTTCGCGCCGGCGCCGTCGGGTATCTACTCAAACGGGTCGACGGCCGCCAACTGGTCGAGCATCTGCAGGCGGTACGGGCCGGTGAGATCGTCATCGACGCCGCGTTGGCCGGCCGGGCCACTGCGAGTGCCGCGCGGCTGGCGGCCGGCGAATTCTGGCCCGGAGCTCATCTGGGTCTGACCCAGCGGGAAAGCGAGGTGCTCTCACTGATGGTTGCCGGACACCACAATCGGGCGATTGCCGCCCGCCTCGTGGTCGGCGAGGAGACTGTCAAGAGCCACGTCAGTTCGGTCTACCGCAAGCTGGAGGTCAGCGACCGCTCGGCGGCGGTGGCGACCGCGTTGCGCGAGGGCCTTTTCCATTGATGCCGAAAACACCCCGGAGAACCGGCCGCGAGAGTGCGACCCCGAGCCGAGATCCGTACGGTCTCCTTCTGCAAGAGGCGGTGGACGCGTTGACTGCCGGCCGGGACGCCACCGCCGGTGTCGTTGTACGCCAGCTGTCCTTGGGCGGATTGGTGGCTGCCGTCTGGGATTTCGACCATGTAGCTCGGGAGTTGGTCTGTCGGCAGGCAAGCTTGACTGACCTCATCGATCGCCGTATTCCGTTGGGAGTCAGCGTCGCTGGATGGGTGGCGAGTCATCGGCGACCGACGATAGTGGTGGACCGTGGTATAGACCGGCGCGGAGACCACTATGCCGGTGACCCGAGAGTCCCGACAGCCGGGGCAGCAGTGCCGATCCCCGGCGCGCAGCAGTACACCGGCGGGGTCCTCGAGGTGTACGGGGACGGCCAAGGTTCGGCGACCGCTGGCGGCCTCATCGGATTGGCCCGACTGGCTGCCGTGATCGCCGCGGGTACCCAGGACCCGTCCGCTGAGGGCAACGTCGCTGCGGCGCCTGGTGATTCGGTCACCGAGGTGGAACGGCAGAACCGGCGGATGGCGGCCGAGTTGCATGACGGTGTCTCCCAACGGCTTGCGAGCCTGTCCTTCCATCTCGCGGCCGCCAACTCCGCGTTGGCCGAACTGTCCCCGGAAGGCCAGCCAAACAGCGATCCGGTGAGCTTCGCAGTCCGACAGTTGATCGCGGCCAGCGAACTGAGCCAACTGGCCGCCGATGACGTACGGGCCGCGATCAGTGGTCTGCGACCGCCGGTCCTCGACGACCTCGGATTGGCCAAGGGCCTGGTCAGCCTGTGTGGCGCACTGGGAGCTGAGGATCTCTCAGTCGAGGTCGATGTGGAGGCCGTCGAGCCACCGTTCGTGTCCCCTTCGGCGTCGCTGGCCCTGTATCGAGTGGCCCAGGAGGCACTGGGCAACGCCGTCAAGCATGCCGGTGTCGCGGCCGTGCGGGTTCGGCTGCAACGGCGCGGTGACAACGTCGTCCTCGACGTACGCGATGACGGGGTCGGCTATCGGCAGGCCTTCGACGGGACCGCAGGGCGCAGGCCAGCCGGCCAGGACAGCGGGTTGGGTCTGCGCAGCATGGCCGAGCGCATGCAGGCTGTCGGCGGGCAGATCGAACTGTGGTCAGCGCCGGAGCGGGGTACGCACGTACGGGCCATCGTCCCGGACCCGCCCGCCTGATCAGCCCTAGTCGGTGAACTGATTCGGTGACGGGCGAGGCTGGTCGACGGTGTCGTCGAGATCATGAGCGCTGGAGGCGCAGCGCGGCTGCACCCAGGACGCTCTCGACCATGGTGTACCGGCGGTCAGGCGTTGACCGAGCCGCGCAGCACGGCTGAGGTCGCGCGGACCCGTTCGCCCAAGGCGGCCTGACCCGCGCTGATCCCCTCGACCCGGCCACCCCAGTCGTGCAGTGCCTGATCGACCAGCGCCCGGCCGAAGGAGAAGGTCAGCGGCCACGGGGCCGGCCGCGCCGCGATACCAGCCAAGTGCTGGGTCGCCACATCGGCGGGTTGACCACCGGAGAGGAACGCGATCCCGGCCACCTCGGGCGGCACCACTCGGCCCAGCGCCGAGACCGTGCTCTCGGCGACCTCGGCCGCCGTGGCCTCGTCCAGCCGATCGAGCCCCGGCGTGATCATGTTCGGTTTGAGCACCATCGACGGCAAATCGAGTTCGGCATAGGCAAGTTCCGCGAAGACCTCGAGCAACGCGAAGTTGGTCACTGCTTCGCACTGGTCCATGGTGTGCTCGCCGGCCGCCACCACCTCCGGCTCCACGATCGGCACGATCCCTTGCTCCTGGCACAACATCGCGTACCGGGCCAGGGCGTGGGCGTTGGCGCGCAATGCCCGGTGCGTCGGCAGACCCGGACCGATGGTGATGACCGCCCGCCATTTCGCGAACACGGCTCCACGAGAGGCGAAGTCCTGCAGGCGATCACGTAACCCGTCCAGGCCCTCGGTGACGGTCTCACCGGGTGCCCCAGCCAGCGGTTTGGCTCCGGTGTCGACCTTGACGCCGATGGCCAGGCCCAGCTCGGCCAGCGCCTCAGGGAACGGGCGCCCGTTGGAGAGTCGCTGATTGAAGGTCTCTTCGCAGAGGATGACGCCGCTGACGCTGTCGGACAGATCGGGGGTGGTCACCAACATCTCGCGGTACGCGCGTCGGGCATCCTCGGAAGCGGTGATTCCTTGCCCCTCCAGTCGCTTGTCCATGGTGCCGGGGCTCTCATCCGCAGCAAGGATGCCCCGAGGCCGAGCCACGAGTTCCTTTGCAGCGCGCCGGAGTTCGTCCACCGATCAGTCCTCCCTGTGGATCCCCGCCGCCATGGCAGGCGTCGGATGTTCGTAGTCGACTGCGGAGTATTCGGCCAGTCGGTCCAGGCGATGGGTAGCGGTCACCTGACGTACGGTTCCCGACTTCGCGCGCATCACGATCGAGTCGGTCACCGCCGTACCAGCGCCGTACCGCACGCCTCGAACCACCTCGCCGTCGGTGATGCCGGTGACGGCGAAGAAGGCGTCCTCACTTCGGACCGGATCGTCGGTGCTGAGCACCGCGCGGAGGTCTAGCCCGGCATCAGCCGCGGCTTCTCGTTCGGACGCCGATCGGGGCGCCAGCCGAGCCAGGATCACTCCGCCGAGACTCTTGACGGCGCAGGCGGCGATCACCCCTTCAGGCGTGCCCCCGATGCCCCACAGCAGATCGCCCCCGGAATCGGGGCTGCAGGCCATCAAGGCGCCGGCCACGTCACCGTCACTGATGAATTGGATGCGCGCCCCCGCGGCGCGCACATCCGTGACCAGGCTGTCGTGCCGTGGCCGATCCAAAATGCAGACGGCGACGTCATTGACCGTGGAGCCCTTCGCCTTGGCCACTGCCCGGATGTTGTCGGCCACCGGCGCTTCCAGATCCATGAGGGCTGCAGCAGCCGACCCAGCATCATCGTCCGCATCGCGGTGACGGCAGCTTGATCGGCGTCGTTCTTGGCTCCGCGGCCGACCCATCGGCCACCGGCCATCGCAGCTGCCTCGGTCACCCGCAGCAGGTCGAGGGCCAGGTTTGCGATCCGGTGCCGGCCGCATCTGTGCTTCGGGCACGACAGGCTCCTCTCGCCTCGACCCCCAACTTCAGGTGATGCAACGCTAGGCACGCTGTCGGCCGACCGCCTCCCCCGGCAGGTGGACGGTCGGGGGGACCGCGCCAATGCTGCGGATGGCTTTCCGTAGGGCCGGTGATCTTGACCTTGTTGCGGTTTTGGGCCTCGTCCCGCGGCGTGTCGCCACCAAAAGGTCAAGATCACGGGCCGGCAGCCCGCCAGCCGGGTACGGACAGCACGTGCTCGACGAACAGTCGCGTCGCCGGGGTAGGCGTCACGCCGGTGACCAGATGCCATGGCCGCACCAGCGGAGTGCCACTGACGGCGACCACCGCCAGGGTGCCCGATGCCAGTTCGGCGGCGACCGCGTCAGCCGACACCAGAGCCGCCCCGAGCCCAGCGACCGCTGCCGCGACCACGGCACCGTTCGAACCGAGCACCATCCGCGGCGGGTCGAGATCGCGGGAAGCCAGCAAACCCTCCAGGCTGGCCCGCGTGCCCGAGCCGCGTTCGCGGAGCAGCCAGGTGGTCTCGCCTTCGGCGAAGGTCGCTGCCGACGAGGGCCGGGCCACCACGACGAGCAGGTTGTCCCGCCGCGCGGCGATCCGGCCGGAGGCCGCTCCCGGTGGCCGCCCGGCAAGGACGAGATCAACCTCGTGATGGGCCAGCAGATCCCAGACCTCGACGCTGTTGCCGACGTCCACTTGGAGTTCGACGTCGGGAAAGACGGTGGAGAACGAGGCCAGCAGCGGTGCGATCAGTTGGTCCGCAGCAGTCGTCACTACGGCCAGTCG
>Ga0136614_10002048_pt1 | contig 12356 bp, 18 predicted proteins | sample AntDrymUQ2792106_2_FD_106643 | JGI IMG/M metagenome (GOLD analysis project Ga0136614, IMG submission 106643) | Polar desert sand microbial communities from Dry Valleys, Antarctica - metaG UQ279 (21.06) | ecosystem: Environmental > Terrestrial > Soil > Desert | place: Antarctica: Dry Valley...
ACGAGATCATCCAGGCCCAGCAGTCGGAAATCGAGCAGATGAACACCTGGAAGGAGCAATGGAGCTAACCGCCATGTCCACCGAAGGAAAGGATCGACCATGAGCTACGCCAAGCAGATGCTTGCCACCACCCCCAGCGCGTTCGAGTTCGACGCCGCGGCACTGGCCGAGTGCATCGCCGCATGCGTCGACTGTGCGCAGGCCTGCACCGCCTGTGCCGACGCCTGCCTCGGTGAGGACATGGTGGCCGAGCTGCGCAAATGCATCCATCTCGACCTTGACTGCGCCGACATGTGCGCCACGACCGGCCGGGTGCTGTCACGCCAGACCGCATACGACCCCGCCATCACCACCGCAGTGCTGACAGCCTGCGCCGCGGCCTGCAAGGCCTGCGGTGACGAATGCGCTTCTCACGCCGAGATGCACGACCATTGCCAGGTCTGCGCGGAAGCTTGCCGCCGCTGCGAGCAGGGCTGCAACGCGCTGCTCGGCCAGTCCTAGACGGCTCTACGGGTGGGGGTCGAGCGTGGCTCCCACCCGTAGCTGGTTGAAGGAATGTGTCCGGTGCCACGACGCCTCACGAACCAACCGCGTCTACGCAGGAGGTCACTGCTGGCCGGAGCGGTAGTGGCGCTGCTCATCGTCGCCGCGGTCGTGGTACTGACCCGCGACGGCCACGCTCCCGCCGTTCCTCAGTCCGCCGATCCCGGCGTCGTACACGTGCATGGCATGGACGTGGACGCGGTTGACGGGGCGCTGTACGCCGCGACCCACACCGGGCTGTTTCGCATCAGCGAGGGAGTAGCGCAACGCGTCGGGGAGCGCTACCACGATCTCATGGGCTTCACGGTGGCCGGGCCCGATGATCTCGTGGCCAGCGGGCACCCGGACCTGCGGGACGACACGCTGCAGCGACCCAACTCCCCGCCGCTGTTGGGCCTCGTCAGCAGCCGTGACGGCGGGTCGACGTGGACTTCGCTGTCCTTACTCGGCAAGACTGACTTCCATGCGCTGGAGGCCGCGCACGGCCGGATCTACGGGTGGGACGCCACCAGCGGCCGATTCATGGTCAGCGCTGACCGTGTCTCTTGGGACACCCGATCGAACATCGAGTTGCTCGACTTCGCCGTGCATCCCACCGATCCTGACCGCGTCATCGCCGGAACGCCCGACGGTGCGGTCGTCAGCAACAACGGGGGCCGGACGTGGCGTCCTGCTGGCGACCGGCCTGTCGTCGTCCTCAGCTGGGGCGACTCGGATCTGATCGCCGCCTCATCCGGAGGAGCGGTCCTGAAACGAGAGGGCAAGGACGGCGAGTGGAAAACTCTTGGCGACCTGGGCGGCCAACCCGAATCCCTGCACGCCGATGGCACGGTTCTGTATGCCTCGGTCGTCGATCGCGGCATCGTCGCATCACGCGACGGAGGTCGGACCTGGACTGTCCACTTAGCGCCCGGATCATGACCCATGTGACGCGGTCGACGAACCGGCCAGGAGTCCTGCGGCACGCGGCGAGTCGCGGCTTCGCCCAGGCGAGCGTCGCTGGCGCTGCCACTTGGCTGCTGCGCCACCTCACCTCTCCCGCCGTGCGCGGCTGGACACCGGGTGGCGGTCGCCGGATCCGAGCCGGCCCGCTCACCGTCCGCGCGCTCGGAGTAGGGTCCTCCGCAACGGTGCTGCTGCACGGAATCACCGGTTCCGGCGATGCCTTCGGAGCGGGCTACGACGCCCTCGGCAACGGCGGTCGCGTGATCGTGCCGGACGTGCTCGGCTTCGGCGCCTCGCTGGATTCGCATCGCAACGACTTCCGCCTCCCAGCGCACCTCGACGCGCTCGACGCCATGGCCACGGCCCTCGACCTCGACGGCGTCCAGCTCACCGTGGCGGGACACTCGATGGGAGCCCTGCTGGCGTTGCACTGGGCGGCGCGCCGCCCAGAGGCACGACGAGTCGTGACCTTCAATGCGCCCCTGTACCGCACGACCGGCGACGCCGACCGCCGCATCCACGCCATGGGTCTTCTGGAGGGCCTGTTCGCCGTCGAGACACCGCTGGCCCGCTGGACCTGCGCCTGGATGTGCGAGCACCGCGAGCTCGCGCAGTGGATCTCGGTGGCCATCTCGCCGCAGTGGCCGATTCCCCTGTCCCGGCTCGGCGTCCGCCACACCTGGCCCGCCTACCTCGGTGGAATGAACAGCATCATCCGTTCGCCTTCCTGGCAGGACTCCCTGGAGCGCCTCGTCGGTCGCGGCGTGCCCGTCTGCATGGTCAACGGCGCCCGCGACGCTGTGCCGATCCCTGGTCTCGTCGACCAGCTCGCCGGCGACATGCCCACCATCGAGACCCGCCTGCACCCCCACGCCGGCCACGACCTGCCGATCACCTACGCCTCGTGGTGTGCCCGACTCCTGGCCGCCCGATGATCCAGCTGGCCGCCTTGTCGGAGGCGTCCCCTACAACGGCTGGGGCACCAGGTCCTGATAGCAGATGCCATCGCGGGTGACGCGCTCGCCGAGCCCAAAGCCGACCGGCGTGGAGAAGCAAGGACCGTCGAAGACGAAGGTGTGAAACTCGCCGTTCTCGCCGCACGGGTCCACCCCGTCGGGCAGGTCGTTCAGCAGCGACTCGTCCAGCACGCGGCCAGCGAAGGACGGGTCGAGCACCGAGGTGTCGACACAGGCCAGCACCGCGCGGAACCCCAGGTCGAGCAGGTCACGGACGAATCCGGTGGTGTCGCGGCGCCACACCGGAAACAGCGGCCGCATCCCGGCCTCTGCCATCTGCGCTTCCCGGTAGGCGCGGATGTCGGCGAGGAACAGGTCGCCGAACGCGACGCAGGACACACCCTGTGCCCGCAGCTCGCACAGCGCCTCACCCATCACCGCCTGGTAAACGTCGTTGCTAGGCGACGGCGGCAGGCGCACCTGGTGCACCGGCAAGCCGATCGCCGCCGCCTGCCTGGTGAGCAACTCCGTCCGGACGCCGTGCATGGCGATGCGCTCATAGGCATCGGTCACCGTGGTCAGCAGTCCGACGACGTCGTGGGTGCCGGCCTCCCGGAGCGCGCACAGTGTCATGGCGCTGTCCTTGCCGCCGCTCCATGACAGGACTGCGGATTCGCGAGTCGTCACGCCTCGGTTCCGGTCCCCGCCCGTCGCGAGCCGGCCTCGTGCGGCTGGGTGGCGGCAGGCGTCAGGAGGGCGAACCGGTCACGTACTGCTCCATGGTCTCTGCCCGCAGCTCCAGCTCGTCCAGCCGCGACTTGACGACGTCGCCGATCGACACGATGCCGGCCACCTGCCCGTCAGCCAGGACGGGCAGGTGGCGGATGTGCCGGTCGGTCATCGTGGCCATGAGCTCATCAACGGTGGTCTCGGGACTGCAGGTGGCGACCTCGGCGGTCATCGCCTCCGCCACAGGACGATCCAGGCAGGCGACGCCCTCCTGCCCCAACCGGCGCACGAGGTCACGCTCACTGACGATGCCCTCAAGGCCACGCCCGTCGTCGGAGACCAGCAGCGCGCCGATGTTGTGCTCGGCCATCACCTGCGCCGCTGACGAGAGCGTTGCGTTCGGCGAGATGGTGACGACCTGCGAGCCCTTGCGCCGCAGGATCACCGAGACCCGGACCGACATCATGACCTCCCTCTAGCCGCGGCCAGCCTCGCCCCAGCCGCCGTTGTCGTCAAGCACCTTGGTGTGCGGCGCCGTCGTGAAGCCCAGCGGTCAGGATCTCGTCGAGGCGGTTGCGAGGATCGGGCCGAGGCCCTGCGCCGCTACCTCCACTGCTTTTTCTGCTCCCCCATCAACGCAGGACCGGTGCGCCTGACCAAGTGAAGCACTGCATTCGCGTCCGACCGGCGCTTGTGGGGTAGGGACAGACCAGGCGGCGGGGCAGCTTTGCCTCGCCCGGACAACGATCAGGAGCACAGGTGACTGCGGAACAGAACCTGAGGGCCAACGAGCGCTGGGGCGAGGAAGTCGTCAACCAGGGCAACCTCGACGTCCTCGACGAGATCATGGCCGAGAACGTGGTCGACCACGACCCCGCGCCGGACCAAGGCCCGGGACGCGAGGGTTTCAAGCAGTTCTTCACGACCATGAGCACGGCCTTTCCAGACCTGCGCCTCACGCCCGAGCTGACGCTGGCGACCGACGACAAGGTCGTGATGCGCTACCAGATCCAGGGGACCCACGAGGGCGAGTTCATAGGCGCCGCTCCCACCGGCCGCCGGTTCTCCATCGCGGCGCTGCAGATCGCGCGCTTCGAACACGGCGTGGTCGTGGAGCGCTGGGGCAGCTCGGACGAGTTGGGCATGCTCAAGCAACTCGGCATCGTGGACGTGGGCTGACATGGCGGTGTCCACACTGGCGTCAGCCGTCGGCAAGGGAATCCTTGCTGGCCTCGTTGGCACGGCGGCGATGACGGTGTCCAGCACCCTGGAGGCCAAGGCCACCGACCGAGGCGCGAGCACCACCCCCGCCGATGCCGTCGAGGAGACCTTCGACATCCAGCCTCAGGACGACGACGCGGAGCAGCGGCTCAACACGCTGGCCCACTGGGGCTATGGCACCGCGTGGGGCGCCGTCCGCGGGCTGCTGGGGGCCGCCGGGCTCACCGGGCCGGCGGCTGGAGCGACGCACTTCGCCGCGGTCTGGGCGGCACAGCAGGTGATGCTGCCGTCGCTGGGCGTCGCCAAGCCGGCCTGGCAGTACGGCACGCAGGCGCTGGCAACCGACGTCGGGCATCACGCCGTCTACGCGGCGGTCACCAGCCTCGCCTACGAATGGCTCGATCGCCGCTCGTAGCAGCAAGAGTCTCGCAGCGCCGACCATAGGAGACCGTGGATGTCCGCGACTGTCGAACAGGTCGCTTCCGGCGTGTACCGCCGCCCGGACGGGCTCGTCAACTCGTATCTCGTCACCGACGATGATGGGCTGACCATCATCGACACGGGCTGGCCGCGCAGCTGGTCGCGGGTGGAGCAGGCTGTTGCCGCGATCGGCCGGTCACTGAGCCACGTGCGGGCCGTGGTGCTGACCCACGGGCACCCCGATCACCTCGGCGTCGCCGAAAAGGCCCGAGAGCGCTGCCGGGTGCCCGTGCGAGCGCACCGCGACGAGGTCGACCGTGTGCGCGGAAAGTCGAAGGGCGCCTCTCCGTTCGCGCTGGTCCCCGGATTGCTGCCGCACCTGTGGCGGCCATCGGCCGCCGCCTTCGTGCTGCATGCCACCCGCAACGGTTTCATGACGCCGACATGGGTGCGCGAGGTGTCGCCCTTCGACGACGGCGAGGAGTTGCCCGTGCCGGGCAGACCTCGGGCGGTGCTCACGCCTGGGCATACCGAGGGCCACACCGCCTTCCACCTGCCCGACCGTGGGGTGCTGCTCACCGGTGACGCTTTGGTGACCCTCGCTTTGCTGAGCCGTCAGAAGGGCCCTCGCATCCTGCCCGATGCCTTGACGAGCGATCCCGTGCAGGCGCTGGCATCTCTGCAGCGGTTGGAGTCCCTGGAGGCCGATATCGTGCTGCCCGGTCACGGCGAGCCTTGGAGCGGCACCCCAGCCGACGCCGTAGCGCAGGCGCGCGCCGCCAGCCGCTGACCCCTACCGGGTCTGGCCCGCCACGAGCATGACCGCCGCGCAGCAGATCCTGCGGAGCGCCGGCTGGCCGCTCGGGTGGGGATGATGCCATCAGGCGGTTGAGGCATCGTCGTTGAGCAATCTCGCGACTGACCTGGCGAAGGCATCGAAGTCGGCGAGCCCCTCCGGCAACGCGGCGTAGACCTTGCGGTCGTCGATGTCGTCGTAGAGATGAACCAGGCGGTTGCGCAGCCCGGCCAGGGCGCGAAGGCGATCGGCGAGCTTCCCGTCGATGACTTGCTGCTCCTCGAGCACGGTGAAGGCGTCACGGAAGTCCGCCGGGACGCGCCAACCTTCGGACGCGACCATGTGGTTGGCGATGTCGATGCATGCTTGTGCCGCCGCCTGCACCAGGTAGCGACCGGCGAAGGCCTCGGCGACAACGTAGTCGTCGATATGCATGGCTTCGCGCACGGCGAGGGCATCCCGGTAGGCCCGCAGCGCTTGCAGCAGCCTCCGCACGCGATCCGGGTCGACCACTACAAGCCCCGCTCGGCGATCTGCCGCAGGAAGCGCTGGGTGTGCGCACGCAGCGTGGGGATGTAGTCGAAATACTCGGAGCGGGTGCGGACCTCGAAAGCCACACGTTGCGACTCATCTGCCGAGAACAGCAGCCGGCCCTCTTGAACGACGCGACCGCGCAGCTCCAGCGTGGCGCCGTCAAGGACGACCAGGTCGACCTCGCCGACGCCCAGCACCGAGGCCAAGCGGTCCGCTAGCCGTTGCTGCTGCAAGAGGCCGAGCTCACGACCGACCAGCACCGCCACGTCGGCGTCGCTGTCCTCGGTGTGCGTGCCGGCGGCGCGCGAGCCGAACAGCCACGCGGCGGCGATTCCGGCCTGGGCGAACACTGCGGCGACACCGGTCGCGTCTTCCATCGTGCGAGTGTAGGCATGGAGCCGGCACCCGCAGCGGCAGCGGTCACTGCGGAATTCACCGGCGCCACACGCCGATGGGCGCCCATCGCGGGCGCCCATCGGGTCCAGCGTTGCTGGCTTGGTCTAGTCGTCGGGGTCGATGCGGAAGCCGCGAACGCAGGTCTGGCCGCGCGGACCCACGGCGCGCACCCGGATGTAGTCGTCGTCGTCGCCACGAATGGCCCGGTTGACCACGAAGTTGCCACGTGGCCCGGTGGTCGGGTGCACCACGAAGACTCGGTTGCCGTTCTTGCGCACTCCGACGCGCCACTGGCGGTCAGCCTTCTCGCTGTTCAGGCGAAACTTCACCCGCACGCGGTCGACGTCGTCGTTGTAGCGGTCGTCGTCAACTTCGATCAGTGTCATCCGGTACTTGGCACCTGACGAGCAGGTGCCAACTCGGCGGGCGCGGTCGTCATCGGCCGCGGCGGCGGTCGGCAGCGCCAGCAGACCTGCCATCAGTGCTCCCACCATCCCCAATCGCAATGCCTTGCTCATGGTCGTGCTCCTTCATCGACTGCTGCGTTGAATGCTGCGGTCCTTCAGACTCTTGCCGGTCCCCGTGAGCCGGCGGCGAGAGGCCGATGAACAAATCCTTAGACGCCGGATCCAGCTAATGGTTGTATGGTGCAACCATGGATACGGCGCCCCGGGCTCCCCTCGTCAATCTCGTGGCCGCCGTCACGGAGATCCGGCGGCTGTGGGAGAGTCCGCGAGTGCGGCGGCGCTTCACCGAGCTGCTCGGCCGTTCTGTGGAGTTCAGCGTCATCCGCACCCTGGCCGCCGTGCAACGCTCGACGGCGCCAGACCCGGGCGTCCGCGACGTCGCCGAGGCGCTGCACGTCGACAGCTCGACGGCCAGTCGCTTCGTCGATCAGGCCGTGGCTGACAGGCTCGTCGAGCGCAGCGCTTCCGCTGTCGACCGTCGTCGCTGCGTGCTGGCGCTGACCCGCGAAGGAACGGCCCTGCTCACGGGAGTGACGAACGCGCGCATCGAACTCATGGCCGGCCTGACCGCCGGTTGGGACGACGCCGACGTCGCTACCCTCGCCGCCGGCCTGGAACGACTGGCTGGTTCCATCTCGGCTCTGGAGCGGCAATCGTGAGCCAAGCCACCGCAACGCCCGCCGAGGCGCCGAGGCTGCTCAGCCACCGCGAGATTCTCACTGTCTTTGCCGGGCTGATGACCGCCATGCTGCTCGCGGCGCTGGATCAGACGATCGTGTCGACCGCGCTGCCCACGATCGTCGGCGACCTCGGCGGCTTGGAGCACCTCTCCTGGGTCGTGACGGCCTACCTGCTGACCTCGACGGTATCGGTGCCGCTGTTCGGAAAGATCTCCGACCTGTACGGGCGCAAGCCGCTGTTCCAGTTGGCCATCGTCGTCTTCGTGGTCGGGTCGGCGGCGTGCGGGGTGGCGCAGACCATGGGCCAGCTGATCGCGTTCCGCGCCGTGCAGGGCGCCGGCGCCGGAGGACTGATCGCGCTGGCGCAGACCATCATCGGCGACGTCGTCGCCCCGCGCGAGCGAGGCCGCTACATGGGCTACATCGGTGCCGTCTTCGGCGTGGCCAGCGTCGCGGGCCCGCTGCTGGGCGGTTACTTCGTCGACCAGCTGGATTGGCGCTGGGTCTTCTACATCAACATCCCGCTCGGTGCGGTCGCCCTGGTCGTGACGCAGCGCAACCTGCGATTGGCCTTCGTCCGCCGCGAGCACCGCATCGACTACCTCGGCGCGGCGCTGCTCACCCTCGGCATCTCGACGCTGCTGCTGGTCATGGTGTGGGGCGGCCAGACCTATCCGTGGGGCTCGGCGGCGATCCTCGGTCTGTGCCTGGTATCGCTATTGGCGCTGACCGCGTTCATGGTCGTGGAGCGGCGCACCCCTGAACCGATCCTGCCGCCGCAGCTGTTCAGCCAGCCGGTTGTTGGCGTCGCCACGGTGCTCAGCTTCATCGTCGGCACGGCGATGTTCGGGGCGATCATCTTCCTGCCGTTGTTCCTGCAGGTGGTCGTCGGGGTCTCCGCCACGAGCTCCGGGCTGTTGATGCTGCCACTGATCACCGGTCTGCTCATCAGCAGCATCACCTCTGGCCGGCTCATCACCCGTTGGGGCCGCTACCGGGTCTTTCCCATCATCGGCACCGCGCTCGTCGCCTTCGGCATGGGCCTGCTGTCGACCATGGGCATCGAGACGACCCGCTGGCAGGTCTCGGTGTACATGTTCGTGATGGGCCTGGGAATCGGGCTGGTGCTGCAGGTCCTGGTGCTGGCCATCCAGAACGCCGTACCGGCCCGGCACCTTGGCACCGCGACCTCGGCGGCGCAGTTCTTTCGCTCGATCGGCGGCACGGTGGGGGTGGCGGCCTTCGGCGCGCTGCTCAACGCCCGCGTCACCGCCAACCTTGCCGCGGGCGCACCCGGCGTCGGCGCCGGCAGCGATCCCACTGCGCTGCTGTCCAGCCCGGCAGCCATCGCCGAGCTGCCGGTGGCGGTGCGCTTGGTGGTGCGGACCGCACTTGCCGACGCGATCGCCTGGGTCTTCCTCCTCGCGGTCCCGCTGGCCCTGCTGGGCTTCGGACTGGCCTGGCTGCTCAAGGAAGTGCCGCTGCGGACCACCGCCAATGTCGGCAACGCCATGTCCAAGAGCCCGCCAGGTCTGGTGGAACCGCCGGAACAAGCTGCCGCTAGCTCTAGCTGAGCCCCCGCGGCTGCGCACGGCGTGCATGCCGGCCCTCTGGAGCCAGCGTGATTTCCTCAAAACAGGGGATGCGGCAAGGCCGTCCGACCCCGAGAGTGCGCACGGGATCCGCTGGCGCGCGCCGGTGGACGATCGGGGGGACTGTGCCGTACTTCGTGATGACCGCGCCGGTACTGCTGGTCGACGGAGGGTCATGGGGGCCCGAGCCCGTCGAGTCGTATGGCTGGGAACGACTCGGCCGGGCCTGCATGGCGGGGCTGATCGCCGGCAACGTGGTGCTGGTCTTGCTGGTGCTCGGCGCGTGGCTCGGCTGGCCAGCAACGCTCTAGACGCGCTACCGCTTCGCTACGTGAGCGCTCAGCGCTGGTAGGTTCCCACGAGCCGCGCCTGCTCGAGGACGTGATCGGAGATCTTGTCCAGCAGCCGTGCGCGAGTCAGTCCCGGCTGGGCATCCAGCTCGGTGTCCAGGGCGTACAACCAAAAGTAGTAGTGGTGCTGGCCGTGCCCCTCGGGCGGCATGGGGCCGCCGTAGCCTGAATCGCCCACCTCGGCGGCGCCTTCCACGAAGCTGCCACCCCCGCCTTGTTCGATACCGGTGGCGTCCGCCGGGATCCCGTAGACCACCCAGTGCACCACGCCGTGCGGCAGGGGCGCGTCGGGGTCGTGGCAGATCAGCGCCAGCTGCCTCGTGCCCTGCGGTACCCCGCTCCAGCGCAGCTCGGGCGAGATGTCGGTTCCCTCCCCGGTGTGCTCGGTGGGGATGGGCTCAAGCTGGTCGAAGGCCGGGCTGGTGATCGCCAGATCCTTGATGTTCAGCTCCATGGGCACGTGGCCTTTCATCGCGACGGCTTTCCCGTCACCGTTCCATGAACCGGGCGGGCTGCAAACCGTCCACAGGTCTTGTCCGGCTTTCGCCCTCTCGCCCGCGGCACGGCGCAGGCTGTCGAGCATCACGAGCGACAGGAGCGCGCTGTGCGGTGCTGGGGGGATGCCGAACCGTTTCTCATCGACCGAGCTGCCGAGAGCCTGCAGGCCGGCGACGAGGTCCATCCGTGCCTGCTGGCCTTCGCCGGCGACGACCCGCTGCTGGTCGCCTGGCTTCGGCCCTTCGCCAGAGGCGCCTACGTCGATCCGCTGACCGAGCTGCTGGCCCTGGCCGTCCCCCTTGGCGCCGACCGGTTGGCGGTGTCCTTCGGCGGCCGAGCAACGTCGTTGGCGGACCCCGTGCCGCCGGTGTGCGAGGGGGTGGGTGACCTCCGCCAGCGGGTGGTGTGCATCGAGCGGGCCGACGCCTGCGGGCGGCGGGCGAACCCGAGCAGCATGATGCTGGCCTTCGACCTCCTGGACGGGCGGATTCACTGGGGGCAGCGGCTGGACCACGACGGGCAGACCGGCTGGATCAACGCCGCCATGGTCGCCGCCCTGCAAGGCCGCCGGCGGCTGCAAGGCACTCCACGTCAGATCCGAAAGCAGGCGCTGCGCTGCGACCGGCTCGGGCACCGGATGGTGCTGGCACCAGCGGCCCTGGCACGACTCGATTTGCCCCACTTGCAGCCATGACCGGACTGGTGAGACGCTGCGGGCAGCCAGTGCCGGGCGGCGGCGGGCCGGATCCGAGACCGCCGGCGGCGGACATCACACGAGGAGAAGCGGGCTGTGCCTACCATGACGAGTTATCAGCCAGGCGTGCCGTCGTGGATCGACCTGATGACCAGTGACCCGGAGGGCGCGCGAGTCTTCTACGGCGAGCTGTTCGGGTGGGAGTTCGATATCGGCGGCGAGGACACCGGCCACTACACGATGTGCCGGAAGAACGGCGAGAACGCCGCCGGCATGGGTGGTGACCCGGCACCGGAGGGGATGCCAACGGCCTGGACCACCTATATGGCCAGCGACGACGTCGACGCCGCCGCCGAGCGCATCACCGCCAACGGCGGCAACCTCATGATGGAGCCGATGACGGTGATGCAGTACGGCCGGATGGTAGTGGCCGCCGATCCCACCGGCGCGGTGTTCGGCCTGTGGCAGCCGCAGGAGCACATCGGCGCCTCGATCGTCAACGAGCCCGGCTCCATCACCTGGAACGAGCTTGCCACCCGCGATCTGGCAACGGCGCAGGACTTCTACCGCGAGGTGCTCGGCTACACCTACGAACCGGTCGACTCGGGCGGGGGCCCGCCGTACCAGATCGTCAACGTGGAAGGCCGCGGCGTCGGCGGGATGATCCAGATGACCGACGCCTGGCCCGAAGGTGTCCCGCCGCACTGGATGCCGTACTTCGCGGTGGCCGATGCTGACGCCACGGCGGCCACGGCTGAGCGCCTCGGCGGCGAGGTGGTGAATGCCGCCATGGATACGCCGTACGGCCGTTTCGTCGTCCTGCGCGACCCGCAGGGCGGTGTCTTCACCGCCATGCGCAACGCGGACTGAGGAGGGGGTCTTTGCGCGTCCTCGTGTCGACATAGGCTGGCGGCTGCTGGGATCAGCCACGAGGAGGAGCGATGCAGTCGGTCAACACCATGCGCGCCGTGCTGGTCGCCGGCGCGGTGCTGGCCGCCGTCGTCGCGGCGATTTTCGGGCTTTGGTCGGTGGTGGGAATCATGGTCACCGCAGTCGTCGCCCACGGGCTGATGTGGGTCTACCTGCACCGCCTCGATCGGCCTCCGCACTCCTGACCAACCGGGGGGGCGGAGTCAGTCTTTGCGCCCCGCGTCGGGCCCGGACACGGCAGCCAACGGGTTCTTGACTCGCAGAGCTGGAAAGCGGGTGTAGTCGCGATCGACGCTCCACAATTCCGTGACGCCGTGGGACAGGCAGATCGCCGCAATACGTGCGTCGTGCACCCTGGGGCCGTTGACGCCGGAGGCGTGGAGAACGCCGCGTAGCTTGCCCCAGTGGTCGTTGGCTTCATGCAGGAGGCACAGCGACGGTGACTCGAGCCACGCCTGCACTTGATCGAGTGCGGCAGCGACGGGAGTCGGCGGATCGAAGATCCGAGGGTGCGTCGTCACAGCGAGAAACTCGTGGATACACGTCCACGGTATCGCCCATGCCGTACGGCTCTCGGCAAGGCGGGCAACGGTCGCGGCAGCCGA
>Ga0136614_10002052_pt1 | contig 12342 bp, 8 predicted proteins | sample AntDrymUQ2792106_2_FD_106643 | JGI IMG/M metagenome (GOLD analysis project Ga0136614, IMG submission 106643) | Polar desert sand microbial communities from Dry Valleys, Antarctica - metaG UQ279 (21.06) | ecosystem: Environmental > Terrestrial > Soil > Desert | place: Antarctica: Dry Valley...
GCATGCCGGGCGTGCATGCCGTCCTGACTCACGAGGACGTCCCGGGCCGGAAGACCTACGGGCTCGAGTTCCCGGACCAGCCGGTGCTCGCAATCGACCGCGTCCGCTACTTCGGCGAGCCCGTCGCGATCGTGGCGGCCGAGCACCCCGAGCAGGCTCGCCGGGCGGCGGCGGCGGTTCGGGTCGTCTACCACCCGCTCGAGCCCGTCGTCGACTGCGAGCTGGCTCTCGAGCAGGATCCGATCCACGACGAGCCGCCGACTGCCGGGCACGGCTACCGGGACGACCCCCGGCCCAACGTCGTTCGCACGATCGTCATCCGCCACGGCGATCCGGACGCGACTGCGGACGTCGCCGTCTCCGGCGTCTACGAGTTGGGCATCCAGGATCAGGCCTTTCTCGGGCCGGAATCCGGGCTCGTCGTCCCGGACGGAGAGGGCGGCGTCGACATCTATGTCGCCACTCAGTGGCTACACGTTGACCGTGACCAGGTTGCGCCCTGTCTCGGGCTCCCGACCGAGGGAGTACGTATCCACCTCGCGGGCGTCGGTGGAGCCTTCGGGGGGCGGGAGGACCTGTCGATGCAGATCCACGGGGCGATGCTCGCGCTGCATGCGAGCCGGCCGGTGAAGATGGTCTACAACCGCGAGGAGTCGTTCGTCGGCCACATCCACCGCCACCCGGCCCGCATCTGGGCCGAGCATCGCGCGAAGACCGACGGCAAGCTCGTCTGCGTGCGGATGCGGATCCTGCTCGACGGTGGTGCCTATGCCTCGAGCTCGACGGCCGTCACGTCGAACGCCGCATCGTTCGCATGCGGGCCCTACGCGGTCGAGAACGCGCTCGTGGAGAGCACCTGTGTGTACACGAACAACCCGCCCTGCGGCGCCATGCGCGGCTTCGGAGCGGTGCAGACCTGCTTCGCGGCGGAGGCGCAGATGGACAAGCTGTCCGCGAAGCTCGGGCTCGACCCGGTCGAGCTGCGCCTGCGGAATGCCCTCGCAAGCGGCGACACCCTTCCAACCGGCCAGAAGATCGCGGGCTCGCTGCCGGTGGCGGAGGTCATCCGGCGCTGCGCAGCGATCCCCGTGCCGGAGCCCGAGCCGCTGCCCCGCGAGGCCATCCGGCTCCCCGGCGGATCGGGGAACACCACACGCGGGGAGGGGGTTCAGCGGGGGGTCGGCTTCGCGGTCGGCTTCAAGAACATCGCCTACTCCGAGGGCTTCGACGACTACACCGCAGCCCGTGTCCGCCTCTACGCCGACTCGGCCGGCGAACTGGTCGCGGAGATTCACTCGGCGGGTGCGGAGGTCGGCCAGGGGGTCTCGAACGTGATCGTGCAGGTCGCCCGCACGGAGCTCGAGCTCGACAATGTCGTCGTTGCTCCACACTCGACCGCGAGTGTCGACTCGGCCGGCTCGGCATCCGCCTCGCGCCTCACGTGGATGACGGCCGGCGCTGTCCGGATCGCCTGCGAGGCGGTGCGGGAGGAGCTCGAGCGACGCGGCGGGGGGCTCGAGCCCGGCGAAGAGATCGACCTCGAGCGGGTCTACCGCCACAAGCCGACCTCTCCGCTCGATCCGGAGACTGGACAGATCACGGGAGAGCGCGCTCACGTCGCGTTCGCCTGCGCGGCCATGCGGGCAGTCGTCGAGGTGGACTCCGACCTCGGCCTCGCTCGCGTCGCCTGGATCGGCACGGCGCAGGACGTCGGCAAGGCACTCAACCCCCAGGCGGTCGAAGGGCAGATCGAGGGCGGAACCGCGCAGGGGCTCGGCCTCGCTCTGATGGAGGAGATCCAGACCCGGGACGGGCTGATCGTGAACGCGAGCTTCACGGATTATCTGATCCCGACCGCACTCGACATGCCGCCCGTCGTGATCGAGCTCGTGGAGGAAGCCGAGCCGGACGCGCCCTACGGTGTCAAAGGAGTGGGGGAGCCGCCGACCGTCGTCTCGACAGCCGCGATCGTGTCGGCTCTCCGAGCAGCGACGGGTTACGAGCTCGCGCGAGTTCCCGTCCGCCCCGACGATCTCGCCGGGCTGTGAGCGACCTGGCTCGCCGTCTCGCCGTTGCCCGCGGGGACGAACGGGCCGACCTCGTGATCCGCGGCGGTCGCGTGCTCTGCGTCTTCACGCGGGAGTGGCTCGACGTGGACGTGGCCGTGTGCGACGGCTACGTGGCCGGGCTCGGTGAGTACGACGGCGTGGAGGAGCTCGATGCGTCGGGGCGCTTCGTGGTGCCGGGCCTGATCGACGCACACGTCCACCTCGAATCCTCGAAGCTGCTCGTCGACGAGTTCGCCCGGCTCGTCCTGCCCCTGGGCACGACGGCCGTCGTCGCCGACCCCCACGAGATCGCCAACGTCCTCGGCACCGACGGCGTGCACTGGCTGCTCGACCTCTGCGACGACGTCCCCCTGGACGTCTACTTCATGGCTTCGTCGTGTGTTCCCGCCTCGAAGTTCGAGTCGCCGCGGCGCTCGCTCTCGCCGGGGGACTTGGAGGGGCTTCTGCGCCGACGGCGCACGATCGGGCTCGCCGAGATGATGAACTTTCCCGGCGTCATTCGCGGCACCGAGACGGAGCTCGCGAAGCTGCGCCTGGCCTCGCACGTCGACGGGCATGCCCCGGGGGTCCTCGGCAAGGAGCTGAACGCCTACGCGGCCGCGGGGATCCGATCCGACCACGAGGCGTTCACGGCCGAGGAGGGGCGCCAGCGTCTGCGCGCCGGCATGTGGGTGCTGATCCGGGAGGCTTCGGTCGCGCGCAACCTGCATGCGCTCCTGCCACTCGTCGAGGAGTTCGGCCCGGGGAGGCTCGCGTTTTGCACCGACGACCGGGAGCCCGAGCACATCGCTGACGAAGGGCACGTGAACTCGATCGTGCGCGCGGCCGTCGCCTGGGGCATCCGCGCCGAGGATGCACTCGTGATGGCAAGCTTCAATCCAGCTCTCTGGCACGGGCTCGACCATCTCGGAGCGATCGCGCCCGGGTACCAAGCGGACGTGCTCCTGCTGAGCGACCTCGAGCACTTCGAGCCCGAGCTCGTGCTCAAGGCCGGCCGGCGCGTCGAGGCGATTCCCTCCGCGCCGGTCCCCGAGTGGGTCAAGCACACCGTGCGCGTCCAGCCGGTAGCGATGAACGAGCTTCGTATTCCGTGGCACGGAGGCCGAGCACGGGTGATCGGGCTCGTCCCGGGCCAGCTCGTTACCGATGCGCTCGTGGAGGAGCCAACCGTCGAGGATGGCTTCGCGGTCGCGGACGCGGCGCGCGACCTCGCCAAGATCGCGGTCGTCGAGCGGCATCTCGGCACAGGACGAATCGGCCTCGGGTTCGTGCGCGGATTCGGCCTCCAGCGCGGCGCGCTGGCATCGACGATCGCCCACGACGCGCACAACATCGTCGCGGTGGGCATCGACGATGCCGACATCGCTCGTGCGATCGGACGGCTGACCGAGATCGGCGGAGGCATCGTCGTGATCGCAGAACGCGGCGTACGCGCGGAGCTGGCGCTGCCGGTGGCCGGCCTTCTCTCCGATGCGCCGCTCGCCGAAGTCGTATCGGCGAGCCGAGCATGCACGGAGGCAGCACGCGAGCTCGGGTGCGCGGTCGAGAGCCCGTTCCAGGCGATGGCGTTCCTCGCGCTCTCGGTGATTCCGAGCCTGAAGCTCACCGACCGGGGTCTCGTCGACGTCGACCGCTTCGAGCTCGTCCCGCTTGCGGCGGAGTAGATTTCTCGCCGCGCTGGCCGGCTCGGTCGCGATCGCCGGGGGCTGCGCGGGCGCCGAGGACGAACCGGCGCTCGAGGCGGGGACGATGACGGTCGCGTACGGACGAGCCGGAGCGAGAGCGGGATCCGAGCGCGACCGCGTCCTCGAGCGATCGGCCCGGCTCGGTGCCCGCGAGATCAACTCTCGCGGCGGCATCGACGGCAAGGTGAGGATCCGGCTTGCCCGCGGGGCCGCTCAGGTTCGGCTGCTGCCGTGCCGCTGGTTCGCCCTGCCTCGACCGGAGCGCCAAAGCGTCCTTGCGCTCGCGACCTGCAACGAGCGGCCGGATCTCGTGGAGGCCTCTGGGACGATCCGGCCGGTGGGTATGGGCGCCCACGTCGAGGCTGCGCAGCTCGCCGAGTACACACACGCCGAGGGCTTCCGCAGCGCCTGGGTCATTACGGCTCCGGGGAGCCGCCTCGGCTTCTACCTGCGAAAGGCGCTCCGCGGCCGCGGGGTGCAAATCCTCGGCGCGACGCCGAGCTCGGAGGGAGCATCCGCACAGGTGGCGCGGATCCGGTCGGCTCGTCCCGATGCGCTCGTCACCGAGCAGGAGCCTGCCGGGTTGGGGCTTCTGGTTCAGGGTCTCAGGCAGGCCGGAATCGAGGTGCCGGTGCTCGGAACGCACAGGCTCGACTCCCAGGCGCTGCTCGCGCTCGGCGGGGCGGCGGAAGGCGTGACCTTCACGACGTTCGGTTACCCCGATCCCGGCTCGCCTCTGGACGAGTTCCACGAGAAGTACAGGGCTCGCACGGGCTCGCCCCCCGACGGCAGCTTTGCCGCCCTCGGGTACGTGGCCATAAAGGTGCTGGAGGCGGCCATTCAGGAGGCTCGCTCCACCGATCCCGCGCGCCTCGCGACCGCCTTCAGCGGTCTCGAGGCGCGGAGCGTTCTCGGGCCGGTCCGATACGGCGATGAGGGGGACCTGAGTCCGCGCGTCCAAGCGGCTGTGGTGACGGTCCGGGGCGGCCGCTTCGAGCTCGTCGAGCGTGGCATCCCCGAGGCAGTGCCCAGGCCCTGAGCGTTTCGAGACCGAACTAGCGCCGGCGGACGACGATCGCCTGTGTCATCCGCACCGGGTGCAGCGAGCAGAAGAGCTCGTAGGTTCCGGGGCGCGTGAACCGATAGGAGAACGTGGAGAGGCTGCCGCCCCTGGCCGCGGGCGAGGAGAAGCCGACAGGGCCGTTCACGAGCGTGACGTCGTGGCTCACGGCTCCGACGAAACGCCAGCTGAACGTCGTTCCCGTAAGAATCGAGATGCGCTCGTGGCCGTAGCGGTAGTCGCCGACCCAGGTCGAGTGCAGGTTCTTGTAGAGCCTGCCGGTCGGCTTGCGGGGAAGCGGCATGCGAACGAGGGGAGGGGAGCCGGGCTTGCCGAGGTCGATCGCGAGCTGCGGCGTCGGGCGGCAGCCCGTGCCCTGTCCGGCGACGAAGAAGAGAACCATGATTCCCATCGCGCGCGTGTGGGGCCGGTCGTTGTCGTAGACCGCAGCCAGCCTGAGTGTGTCGCCTGCCGAGACGGGGATCCCGAGCGGGCTCGCGAACGAGGACATCTTGGCGGGGCCCGGCTCGTGGAGCAGCGGCCTCGGCTCGGGGCCACCCCAGGTAGGCAGTGCCGTGAAGGGCGTAACGGCGCACGTCGCGTTTCGCAGCTCGAGGCGAATGCCCCCGCCGTGCAGATGGCCGCCGCCGGCAACGAAGGTGCCGCTCTGCGGCATCACGAAATCGGACGTCGCCGTGTAGGTCGAGCGCTTGGGGCCGGTTCCGGGCACGTCGAACTCGGAGCTGCCACAGTTGCGGATGTCGAGCCAGACCGGCCTCACCGGCGTGATCTCCTCACCCGTCACGTAGGTCACGCGATAACGGATGTAGCCGGTCAGCGCTTCCTTCCGGTGGTTCATCAGCATGTAGAGCATCGCCCAGCGGTCGCCCGCCCGGTTCGGGTAGCCGAACCCCTGCGGCAGCACGAGCCGTGTGTGCTCTTCCCCCTCGGCGTAGAAGCGCTCGGCCGCGAGCCCCGGGCACGTGTAGTCGCGTGCCCCGAGCTTCGCGACGACGATGTGGTGGAGCATGATGTCGTCGTCGCCCTGGACTCGACCCTGAGCGTCGACGACCTCGGCGGTGAAGTCGACGACATATCCGTCGATCCTCGGAGAGTCGATCAGCTGCGTCGCCTGTGTGACCCCGAAGCCCTCGACCGAGATGCCCTTCGTCTGAAACGTGAGCGTCTGCTGCCCGGCGTGCGCCGGCGTGCCGAAGGCGAGCGCCGAAGCGGCACAGACGGAGATGGTGAGGATGCGGAGCCGGGCCGGCATCGGCCCCCAGAGACTATCTGCCGTCCCGGTTTCGGTCGCGGACGCGAGGCGTGGGTAAAATGGCGTCGTGAGCTGGCTGTCGATCGCGTTGCTGACACTCGCAGTTCTCGTGCTGATCGGTGCCGAATGGCCGAAGCTCGCGCGGGGAACGGCCGGCTTTCGGCGCGGGGACCGCGCGCGCGCCCGGCGCAAGGCGGGACTGACGCTCGTTCGCGACGAGACTGACCGCGCCGACAGCGACGAGTTCGCAGCGAGCGTCCAGCGAGACCTCTCCCAGCTACCCACGATCGAGGAGGACCGCAAGCGCGGCCACCGCTAGCGGTCAGCGAACCGAGAAGGTCGTCCGGAGTACGCGCGTGTTCGGGAGGATGCGCGTGACGTTCTCGTTGTTCTTCGTCTCCTGATAGTCCGAGACGCGCACGGTGAGCTGATGCCGGCCGAGCCGAAGGGGTGAGGAGGCCCGGACGACGAGTCGACCTTTCGAGCGTGTGAAGGCGACGGCCGTCGGCTCGCCGTCGATCGAGGCGGTGATCGAGGAGGAATCGACGCCCGAACCTGCATCGGTAAGCCGAAGCACGACCCTGTCTCCCCGGATGCTCGGGGTCATCAGTCGCAGGGTCGGAGCCGTGTCGTCGCCCACCCAGAAGCGGAACGTGAACCTGCCGGCCGCACCGCGACTCGGCGTGTCGAAGACGATGTCGTAGCTCCCTGGAGCGGGCCGCAATGCCGCAGAGGCGAGCACCCGGCGGAGGAAAGACCTCAAGTAGGGGTTGAGGTTGATCGGGAGCGATGCGTAACCCACCTGGCGGTTCTCGTCGCCGGCGACGACGATGCGCGGCTCGACGTCCACGCCGGCGGCACGGCTGAGCACCGCCACGCCGAAGTTGGCCACCGGTCGCGTCAGCCGGAACCGGAAGACCTGCTCGGGGCCGCTGAGGAGGCGGCTGCCGGACGGGTTGTCGGGATAGCGGTAGGTCTCCACGAGCGCCTGGCGCCCGGTCGTGTTGCCGCGATAGGTGCCGGTGCGGGCGAGCGTCGTGCGGGTCTGCCGGCCGAGCGCGGGCGCGACCACGCGCAGCCAGAAGGGAATGCGTCTGCGCTCGGCCCCCCGTGTGAGGACGACGTAGCCCGTCAGCTCGCCTTGGACTGTCCCCGCGGGGACTACGGTCGTGACCGTAAAGGAGCCGGGCACGGTGACGGAAGGGGGCACGCTGATGGTGACCCCCGCGGGGCCGGACTGCTGCTCGATGCCCGCAGCCCAGGCGCCGGCACCGCCTCCGGCGTCAGCAAGCTGGACGATGCGGGACGCGCTCCCGGTCGAGACGAAGCCAAAGGAGAGAGTCGTGGGGCTGGTGAAGAGGAGCGGGTTGTCCGCGCGGGGGAGGTTTACGATTCCCCCTCCCTGGCGCGTAGCCGGGAGCTGCGCCTGGCCGCCCTCGGTCAGTGCCGGATCACCCGTCAGGGTGAGCGCGGACTTCAATTGCGCGACTGTCCAGCCGGGGTGGCGCTGCTTGAGGATCGCGGCGGCGCCGGCGATGTGCGGTGCAGCCATGCTCGTGCCGCTGAACACCGCCCACAGGCTCGGCGCCGGCACCGAGGAGAGGATCGACTCGCCCGGCGCGCTGACCTCGGGCTTCAGCTGCAGCGAGATCGGCGTCGGCCCGCTCGAGGAGAAGCTCGCGATCCGGCGTGCCTTCGAGACGGCGGCGACCGTGATCGCCTTCGCCGCGCTTCCGGGCGAGCCCACCGTGCCGCGGCCGAACGAGTTGAAGTCGTTCCCGGCGGCGATCGCGGGCACCACCCCGGCGTCCGCGGCCGCGTTGATCGCCGAGACGACGAGGTCGCGGCTTCCTTCGATCTCCGGCTCACCGAGGGACAGGTTGATCACGTCCATTCCGTCCCGCACGGCGGCCTCGATGCCGGCCACGATCTCCGGCGAGTTCCCGTCCAGGCCGACTCCCGCGTCCGTGGGGATCGTGAGCACCTTGTAGTTCCCGAGATACGCGCGGGGCGCCAGGCCCGAGATCACGCGTGCACCGGCGGAGACGTTCGCGTTGCCGGCGGCGATCCCGGCCACGTGCGTGGCGTGCTCCGACTGCAGCGGGTCGAAGGGCCTCCCCGCGTTTCGGTATGTCGGCGTGCGGGGCGGGAAGGCGCGCGCCACGATCACCTTTGCCGTCGTGTACGCGGCCTGACCCTTGGGGAATCCGGGCGGCATGGAGTAGCCCGCGGGGCTGAAGAACTCGTGCCTCTGATCGAGACCGTCGTCGATGATCCCGATCTTCATCCCCGCCCCCGCGCTGGAGAGGTTCGGGCCCCAGAGCGTCGGAGCGCCGATCAGCGCCGGGCTGCGATCGAGGGTGGCGTGGTAGCGGACGCTCTCGTACACGCGTGCGACGCCGGGCAGTCGCGCCAATCGCGCTTCCGCGCCTGCCGGGACGACGACCGCGAGGCCGTTCGCGACGACGCCGTAGCGCCAGCGCAGCTGCGCCGCAGGGAAGGCGTGCACGATCCGCCGTTCCACGGCTCGCTGCGAGGAGGCGAGCGAGTGGAGATAGGACACGCTCGTCGGCGAGCGCAGGTCGAGCCGGCGGCTCTTGGCCGTCGTGGAGAGAGCCCGGCTCGCGGCGACCGCGCGCGCAAGGGGCGGCGCCTCGAGCGTGACGACGACCTCGACGGTCTTCGGCCCTGCAGCGGCGGCCGGGCCGAAAGCCGCGAGAGCAAGCATTAGCACGCAGACGAGGAGACCCCACCTCACGGAATCCATCGTACGCGGACCGCTCGTGCGCGCCTCTGGCCGGGGGAGCGCGCGATCGCCGGTGTGGCACACTGTCCATCCGCGCGGATGTGGCGGAATTGGTAGACGCGCACGGTTCAGGTCCGTGTGGGGGAGACCCCGTGGAGGTTCAAGTCCTCTCATCCGCATATCGCCCCTGAGCAAGGATTTTCTGCTCTGAGCTTGTCGCTAGCCGCCCAAAGCCCTGTCCAAACGTCCGAAACCGACCGGGCCTTCCTCTCGTTGCCCCCCGCCGCCGGCCGCCCCTTCCTCTTCGTGCGAACCCGTCTTCCCAGGGATCCCGGTCGCAACGACCACAGCGCACCGAGTGTAGAGAGCGCGTGCCGCTGCCGTCGCGGGGCCTTCAGACCGTCCCACCGGAGCTCTACGATCGCTCGCGTGAGGCGACCACGCTTCCTCCTGGGCGCGGCGACCATGGCGCTCCTCGCCGGGGGCCAGACGGTTCCGGGCTCGACTGCGAGCGCGAGCCGGGAACGCTCCACAGTCGATGCTGCCTTCACCCGGGAGAGCTACTTCCCGGGGGCTCTTGCGAGGCTCGCCGTCATCGACACCGCCCGCTCGCTCTCGGTTCAGGTCTTTCGCGCGGGCCTGGAAGGGACGAAGATCACCGCCAGAGACGTCATGGGCGGCAAACCCGTGACGCCGGTGCGAAGCCTCGGGGCCGTTCGCGGCCGGCGCCTCGTCACGCTACGCATCGGCAACTGGCCGAGTGGGTTGTACTTCGCCAGGCTGGAGGCGCCGGGGGGACGGATGGGTCATGCGCCGTTCGTCCTGCGACCTCGGCGGCTCGGCCAGAGCCCGGTGGCGGTAATCCTCCCCACGCAAACCTGGCAGGCGTACAACTTCCGTGACGACGACCACGACGGGCGTGGGGATACGTGGTACGTCGGTGGCCGCACGGCGCTGCTCGGCCGGCCGTTCTCCACCACGGGCGGGGTGCCGCCGCACTACAAGTTCTACGACATGCCGTTCCTGCGTTGGCTGGCGCGGAGCGGCCAGGCCGCCGACTACCTGAGCGACGCCGATCTCCATGCGGCCGACGGCGACCAGCTTGCGCGTGCGTACAGGCTGCTCGTCTTCCCCGGTCACCACGAATACGTGACCGGCCGGGAATACGACGCGGTGACGAGGTTCCGGGACCTCGGCGGGAACCTGATCTTCCTCTCGGCCGGAAACTTCCTCTGGAAGATCGAGCGGCGCGGCCGGCTGATGATCCGCGTCGCCAAGTGGCGCGATCTCGGCCGGCCGGAGGCTTCACTCATTGGCGTCCAGTACTTCCAGAGCGACAAGGGCGAGCGGCGCGGCGCGTGGGTCGTCCGAACGCCGCTTCCCTGGTTGGTCGCCGACACCGGGCTCGCGAAGGGTGCGCGCTTCGGGACGGGGGGAATCGAAGCAGACCGTCTCCACTCGAGCTCGCCGCGGGGCGTGAAGATCATCGCCGAGATCCCGAACCTGTACGGGCGCTGGAAGACTCCCCAGATGACCTACTACGAGACCCGTCGCGGTGCAAAGGTCTTTGCCGCCGGAGCCTTCACGCTGGCCGGATCGGTCTGGCGACCGGATGTCCTTCCGCTCGTCGCGAACCTGTGGGAGAAGCTCTCGACCGAATAGCGGGGCAGGGCGAGACGTCGACTGAGCGTGACGGTACGGTCTGACGATGCAGCACGCCGGCACCCTGCGCCAGCCCGGGTGGTTCAGCGTGCTCGCGGTCGTGCTGATCCTGCTCGCCGCCCTCACTGCTCTCGACGCCTCGGCCGGCAAGAACAGGACGCCGAAGCTGCCGCCGCAAACCCTCCGCGGGCCCGCCTACCTGCTAGACCAGTACCCGACGGTCTCGCTGGCGACGCGCGCTCAGCGAAGCGCAGCGACCCGCCTGCTCGCCGCGATGCGCGCGGCGGCGCGTCCGTGGCGCGACCCGCGACGGGCAGCGGCCGCGGGGTTCGATACGGATCATCGCCCCCTGCGCACAGGGAGCCGGACGGTGACCTATCTCCACGCGGAGCATCGCAGGAACACGAGCGACCGCGCCTATCTGACGCCCCGGCGCCCCGAGACGCTCGTGTACGCGAACGTGGGCGGCAGGCCCCTCGTCCTCATCGGCGTCATGTTCAGCATGCCGCGCGGCCTGCACGGGCCCAACCCCGGAGGGCCGATTACGCGCTGGCACACGCACCGGGTCTGCACGCAGGGCAACCGCCGTGGCCTGAAACCGCGCCCGGACGGGTCGTGTCCACCCGGCTCGACGAGCCGACAGGGAAGCGAGATGTTGCACGTCTGGTTCACGCGCGACCTGCGAAGCGCGTTCGCCATCCACGCGCCTCGACCGGAACTCTGCGTCGCCCGCTTGCTGCCGGCCACACACTGTGGACACGGCGGTCACGGCTAGGGGCGACGGCGTCGCAGCGGCGCGAGCGATCGAGACTCACGGAAGAGCCCGTACCCCGGCGCTACAGCGGCTGACCCAGGGCGTCGGTCTGGAGGGACTGCGTCTCGAACCGCGTAAGGAGCGCCGACAGCCGCTGCTGCGGGGGCGCGTGCTCGAGCAGGATTCCCCCGTCCTGCCAGATCGCGTTCTCGCCGGCGAACGGGCTGCCGACTGGATCTCCTGGTTCATGTGCACGTTGTGGATGCCCAGTCCGGTCGCGTAAGGCTCGCCGAACACGAGCACCCGCTGCGCGCCGATCAGGTAGTACTCCATCAGCTGCATCAGGTTGACACCGTTCTCTTTCAGCCAGTGCGTGCACGAGCAGCCTGGTTGATCCTGGAGACCGGGGTGGCGGATGAAGTCGAGGGCGCCCGAGGTGGAGGTGCGCGGCAGGGGATGGAAACCATTCGACTTCGCGAGCACGCTCGCGAAGCTCGTGGTCCCAGCGCTGCGGAAATCGCGGTACTCGACCTTGACCTCGCTGCGCGACTTCAGATTCACCACGCAGTGGTACTCGCCGGCCGTCGTCTCGACCGTCATGTTGTAGTGCGGCCAGCGCCCCTGGGTATCGGGAGGGTCGATCCAGTGCTTCTTCAGCGAGCCGATGACAACGCCGTATCCGTCTGCAAGCGGCACGGGGAGGGACCCTCTCACCGGATTGGCCGACATTCAAGGCCGATGCGATCGGGCGCGGCCCGCCCGCGGCGCCTCCGGGAGGTTCCCTAGGCAGCCACCCGCCCTTGCGCGGCCGCCAGGATCTGCTCGGTAACGAGCGGAGCGATCACAAGCTCCGGGGCCGGGCGCCGGAGCAGCGAGGCGAGCAGCAGCTGCTCCTCGGCGGCTTCCGGCTCGTAGGAGACGCCGGCCTCCGAGGCGAGCCGCGCCGCTGCGAGGCCCGCGTCAACCTCCAGCCGGGCGCCCGCACCCGGGGGCAGCGTCCTCACCGCGCACACGCGCCCCCCGGCGACGAAGAATGCTTTGCGCCAGCCGGGCTCTGTCGACGGTGCGACGAGGCAGACCTGCCGGCGGCGCA
>Ga0136614_10002053_pt1 | contig 12341 bp, 10 predicted proteins | sample AntDrymUQ2792106_2_FD_106643 | JGI IMG/M metagenome (GOLD analysis project Ga0136614, IMG submission 106643) | Polar desert sand microbial communities from Dry Valleys, Antarctica - metaG UQ279 (21.06) | ecosystem: Environmental > Terrestrial > Soil > Desert | place: Antarctica: Dry Valley...
GAAGAGTGCGCCAACCAGCGGCTCGCGCCAGACGGTCTGCCCCTTTAGCTCCTCCATCATCGAGGCAAGCCACGTGCTCCCCGTGCGTGCCGAGCCGAAGATCCACACGACGTTCTCCGGTCTTATGCCGCCGGCTTCCTCTCCGCCCGGTCGCCGGAGCCTCGCCCTTAGCTCCCGACCCTTTCTCGCTACCCGCCGTCCGGCCTGCTCGAGCTTTCGGACCCGCGCACCGGACGACCCCGACGCTCCGTTGTGGGCAGCGTCCGCTCCGAAAAACCCCTTTATGTCCCGCACTACCTTGAGGGCCGCGCGGTTCTCGAACACCGGCACTGGAGATCCCTCCCGTCAAAGACCTGTATCGGCGCGCAACGCGCCTCCGCTACGCAACGCGCCATTATACTCTCAACAATTACACCCCGGGCAGCGCCGCCGCCGGAAACATCGGTGAAGCCAGCGCCGCTTTAGATCCTTAGGAAGGGTAAAGCTCGTTCAATAGAGGCGCCGTTATCCTCTCGACGGTTTTGATCTCATCCGGGGTCAAATCCTCGCGCCAGGAGCCGGGGCTCGCCTTGCGGTAGAACTTGCCCTCCCCCTTCTCCTCCTCAGGTATCCTCTCCCACGAGTGCTCCTCCACCGCCCGCTTGAGCTCCCCCTCGTCCACCTCTCTCCCCAGAGTCGAGTAGACGCGGCGCATCGTGCCCAAAGCGTCTTCCCTCAGGTCCTCGTACCTGACCAGGACCTTTCGGCCCCGATGGGCGTCGTAGGCTTTCTTGGCCTCTCCCACGTTCTTCAGGTACCTTCTGGAGCGCCCCCGGACCGTCGGGCCGGAGTTCTTCTTTTTGTCTTTGTCTTGCCCGTCTTTCCAGCCGCCTTCGCTGTGAGCGTCCATCCAGGAGGCCACAACATCCCTTGGGTCACGCACGAGCAGGATCATAGAGCTCTCCGGCAGCGCCTCCATAAGCAGCGGTGCCCCCGCCGACCCGCCGGGCTCTTTTATGACCAGGTGCCCGTCCCCGGTCGCCTCGGGGAATCTGGCCTCAGCCCCGTCCAGAACGAAGGACTTTATAGATGCCAGCCAGGTATCCCTGTACCGGTGCGACAGGATGAAGTGCTTGCCCTTGCGCTCTTCGAGCCGCAGGTGGTTGGGGTCGAAGAGCGCTCCCACCCAGGGCTCAAACCACACGGCGTGGCCCTTGATCTCGCCCATCATCTGGGAGAGCCAGGTGCTCCCCGTACGCCCAGCCCCGAAGATCCAGACGACGTTCTCGGGTCTTATGCCGCCGGCTCCGCCACCGGCTGCGGCGCTCGCCAGCGACCCGCGAGCCCTGCTCTCGAGCCTCTGGCTTCGCTCCGCCAACCATCGCCCGGCCTGTTCGAGCTTCGGGGACCGGACGCCGGACCGCCCCGATACGCGGGGGGCTCTGGGCGCTTTCGATTTGGAATTTTTGGGCTTCGGTACCTTGCCGCAGGTGATACCCAACTCCAGGCTTAAAAATGCCTTGATACCCTGCGCCACGATCACCGAACGGTTCCGAAATACCGGCACTTAGAACTCCTCCTGTCGAAGATACCTGCGCATAACGTGCGGCTAATAATAACGTACGGTTAGTGCTCTCGCGTTAAGTACCGTTACCTGATAGGAGCATCCGCTACGCTCGCTCCCAGCGTAGTATAGTCAGCGAGCATAGCGACGTTGCTATAAACTGTGTCATCGCTTATAAACTAGCCAGGCTAGCGCGGGTCTGCTCTATGCAGGGCTCGCATCGAGGTTTTACGAGGAGCCTTTAATTGTCCACTTACACGCCCACGTATACGTCCGGCAAAAAAGGGCTCATAGAGACGATTACCAGCTCCTTGTCCGAGCTCTACCGCCGAAGGTGGCTGGCGATATACTTCGCGCAGCGCGAGCTCTCCCGCACCTACCGGAGGTCTTACCTGGGTTTCGTGTGGGCGCTCCTGAGTCCCTTGCTCCAGGTCATCCTCCTCACCCTGGTCTTCTCGGAGATAATCGGGATCCGGTTCAGGGAAGTGGAGGGCGACAGCTCGCTAAACTTCGGTCTGTACCTGTACTGTGGGCTCGTCCCCTTTCTGGCCTTCTCCGACACGCTCACCAAAGCCACGAACAGCATCCGGAGCAACGCGGCTTTGGTGCAGAAGGTGGTTCTTCCGCTCGAGATCTTCCCGCTGACCAGGACGATTACGGTACTGACGGATAACCTGTTCGGGGTAGGGGTGCTCATACTCGTCGTCGCGCTCCTGGAGCAGCGGCTGAGTTGGACGATCCTCCTGTTGCCCGTGCTCGTGGCGCTCCAGTTCGTCTTCACCCTGGGCCTGAGCTACCTGTTCGCGGTTATCGGCACCTACCTGCCCGACGTGAGGGAGACCCTGCGCTCGTTCGTGCGGGCGACATTCTTCATCACCCCGATCGTCTGGCCGGCGGGCAGGGTGCCTGAGAGCTTCAGCTTTCTCGTTGATTACAACCCGCTGGCCTTTCTGGTCGGCGCTTACCGCGATCTGGTCCTGGAGAGCACGATCCCGGATCCATCGGCGACCATGTGGTTCCTCCTCTTCGCGATGGCGTTATGCGTCGTAGGGTTCACCATATTCACCCGGGTCAAGCAAAACTTCGCGGACCTGATCTGATGGCGTCCGCAGTCTCTTTAGAAGGGGTCTCGAAGAGGTACCGGATCCTATCGAGCTCACGGGAGCGTTTGAAGAAGGTCCTGAGCTTCGGCCAGAGCAAGGTAGGCCAGGATTTCTGGGCCTTGAACGACGTAAACCTCGAGGTGGAACCGGGAACGGCTCTGGGCATCCTGGGCCGCAACGGGGCCGGCAAGAGCACCCTCCTGAAGATGATCTCCGGCGTCCTGCAACCCACACGCGGCACGGTCAGGGTGAACGGCCGCCTGGTGGCGCTCCTACAGCTGGGGGCGGGCTTCAACGACGAGTTCACCGGCCGGGAGAACGTGATGCTGAACGGCCTGATCCTGGGCATAGAGCGCAAGGAGATGCTGAGGCGGATGGAGGAGATCGAAGCCTTCGCGGAGATCGGTAAGTTCATCCACCAGCCGCTCAAGACCTACTCCAGCGGCATGCGCGCGCGGCTGGGCTTCGCCGTAGCGGTAAACGTGGAGCCGGACATACTGCTCGTGGACGAGTCCCTCTCCACTGGAGACGCCCTCTTCAAGGCCAAGGGGATACAGAAGATGCGCGATCTGCGGGATTCCGGGACCACTATCCTGTTCGTCTCCCACAGCGCCAACCAGGTAAAAAACTTCTGCACCGAAGCCGTCCTGCTCAACGAGGGGAGCCTCATCTCCCGCGGGGATACCAGCGAGGTGATAGATCACTACCAGGCCCTGACCTCGAAGGCCGCCGCGGAACAGAAGAACGAGCGCGGCTCCAAAGGGCAGCCGGTCTACGATATAGGGCGGGATGGCGATGAGGAGGAGTCGGAGGTACCGGACTTCAAAGGAAGCACCGCGCTCGACGACCAGAGCTCTGGCTTCCGCCACGGCACGGGGGAAGTGAGAATCCAGGACGTAGAGGTTCTCGACGAGCTCGGCGAGCCGGTGGACGAGGCGGAGCCGGAGTCCAACCTCACGGTCCGGGTGCATCTGCAATACGAGGAAGCCGTAAAGAACAGCATCGTCAGCATCACCCTCCGCAACGAAGCCGGTCTGGACGTCTTCTCGACCAACACGCGCCTGGAGGACACCCCGGTCAAGGATAGGAGCGCGGGCGACCGGGTGATCGTGGACTTCACCTTCCGGGTGCCGTTGAAGAACGGCCGCTACAGCGTAGTCGCCTCCGTTTCGAGCTCCAAGGCAAAGAAAGACACGTACATGGACTGGATCGGCGTGGCGGCGGTCTTCAAGATGGCCCGCCCATCCGACAGGGGCGCTTTCGCGGGCCTGGTCCATCTGCCCACGCAGGTCAGGCTCTCCGAGCCGGACAGAGAACAGTAACGCAAACCCTTCGCTAAAGGATGGCCTCCCCGATGCCCCCCCGCGTCACGGTCGTGATCCCGAACTGGAACGGCCAGAAGTTTCTCGACCTCTGCCTGGCCTCTCTGCGCCGCCAGTCGTTCGAGGATTTCGAGACGGTCCTGGTAGACAACGGCTCCACGGACGCCTCGGTAGACTTCACCAAACGAAACTTCCCGGAGGTCCGGGTGATTCCCCTGGACGACAACCGGGGCTTCAGCGTGGCGGTGAACGCGGGCATCCGGGCTTCTGAGGCAGAGTACGTGGTGCTGCTGAACAACGACACGGAGCAGGACCCGGGCTGGCTCGAGACGCTCGTGTACGCTGCGGAGTCTCATCCGGAGGCGGGGCTGTTCTCGAGCAAGCTGGTCGACTTCCACGACCGTCGCCTGCTGGACGGCGCGGGTGACGCACTGCGGCGGAGCGGGCTGCCGTACAGGATCGGGCACCAGGAGCTGGACCGCGGGCAGTTCGAGCGGGAGACCTTCGTGTTTAGCGCGTGCGCGGCGGCGGCCCTGTACAGGCGCGCACTCTTCGAGGAGATAGGGCCGTTCGACGAGGACTTCTTCGCCTACTGCGAAGACGGGGACGTAAGCTTCCGGGCACAGCTCGCCGGCCACCGGTGCCTCTACGTACCCGGGGCCGTCGTCTACCATATGGGGAGCGCCTCGACCGGCGGCAAGCGGAGCCCGACCGCTACCCGGCTCGGCACCCAGAACGGCATGAACCTGCTGGTAAAGAACCTGCCCGCCGCGCTCGTATGGAGGTCCCTGCCCTCCCTCCTGGCCGGCCAGCTCTCGCGCATCGCGATCACCTCCCTCTCGTCCGCTGGGCTGCGGGCGCACCTCGACGGTCTGGCCGGGGCGTGGCGTCTCTTGCCCCAGATGCTCGAGAAACGCAAGGACATACAGAACCGGCGCAAGGTCCCCGACGATTACGTCCGCCGGCTGCTGCGGTCCTCTTCCCGCCAGGCCAAAGAGAGCAGACGGCGGCGCGTTCGGGACCGGATCCGGCTGCGCTTCGAACGCCGGTGAGGCTTATCGAGGACGTAGGAGAACTTTGGAGGAAGAGCTCTCCGGTGAAGGGCTAATCTCCGGTCATCGCGAAACAGGCCTATCCGGCGACTGTCTGGCGACAGGTCTAAGCATCTCCCCCTCGGTCCTGGTCTTCGAGACCTTCCTGCCACCAGGCCCTGCCCGCCAAGGAGTCTTTGGCCTTCTTGACGAGGGCCTCCACCTTATCGGGCCAGTCCGGCTGCTGGTGCCGGAGGAGGCCGGCGGCCCTCTTGAGGAGGGCGGCGGCGAGGTGGAGAGGGAGCCTTGCGCGCCAGACCTCTGGAACGTGGACGAAGTATTCCTCCGCAAAGGCCCGGGCAGCGGTCCGCGCACGCTCGTGGGGAAGGGAGTGGCGGAGCGGCATGACAGCGAGGCCAGCCAAGACCCGCGCAACGTCCAGTAGCGGATCGGCCTCGGAGAACGCGTCGAGATCTACCAGGGCAAGGCGGTCGCCGTCGATCAAGATATCAGCAGGGCCGAGGTCGCGGTGGGTCGGCGCGGGCGGGACCTCTTCGAGCCCGGCGATCACGGCGCCTACGATCTCCTCGATCTCTGGCGCCAGACGTGGACAGGCCTGCTGAAGGAGTTTTCCTGTTTCTTTCAGATCGGCGACCTCGTCCCGCAGGCTGTGACGCCGCAGCTTGGGCATCCGATCAAGGTGCAGGGTCGCCAGGGATCGGGCAGCCTTCCGCATCACCGGAACCACATCCTCCTCCCGCAAGAGTTCGTTCCTGAGAGAAGTTCCGGGAACCTCTTCCTGAACCAGGGTTCGGAGGCCGCTCAGGTAGACGATGGGCCTCCCCACAGTGAAGCCTGCGCCTCCCACGCTAACCCTGTCCCACAGAGCCTGGAGCGCCTGATAGGTTTGCTCCCCTCTTTCCTCCTTGCGGTAGACTTTTGCGTAGAAGCGCCTCTCCTCTGCCCGGCCGGTCGCGGTATCCCGGGCTCGCACCGTCATTCGCAAGGTGGCCCTCAAATCGGCCAGGTACCGGACCGGCTCGACGTCCCAAGCCTCAACCCGCCAGTCGCCCGGCCCGAACCGGGCGAGTAGCAGAGGCTCGAGCTCGGGCGGTAGCCCCGCCATCAGTAGGGGGAGGGCCGGAAGCTGGTGGTCGTAGGGGAAGACCTGCACCAGCATCTCCAGCTCGGGGATGTAGGAGAACGGCTCGAAAACCGGGGAAATCTCAGAGACCTCCAGGCCCGAGCTAGATCGCCGCAGCCTCTCCCAGATCCGCCGGGTTTTACCCCCAGCCTGCATAATGCCGCTCACCCTCTGGCTCCACTCCTGTCCCGTGTCGGGCTCCTCAAGGCGCAGGGTGTACAGCAGAACGCAGCGGGTAGCTTGCCGGTAGCGGACATGGGAAACCTTGCACTCTCGGATCCGATAAGTCTCCTCACCGAGAGGCCGCAGGTGCCTTTGAAAGACCTCCCGCATCCGCTTGGGGTCCGTAGCGATCTCGAGCTGGGAGAGGCTCGGGTCCGCCGGAAACGGTTTGGCGCCCACGAGGTCTCCCCGGTCTCGTGCCGTCAGCCCTCGGGTTTGCGAGGTTGTTGGCGATACCGGGCGCCGTCGGCGATGAGGTCGTCTTGACCTCCATACCCCACCAAAGCGAGCGCGCGCCGCAGATGCCCTGTCCCTCAAGAATCGTACGAGTACACCGAGAACTCTCACGCTTCGCTCCTTTCGTACGATTGACTACCCCTCGGAGGACCCCAGTCGGCGATCTCTTTACGGTCGAGGTCTACGATGGTTTGCTCCGACCGGGTACCGGGGCGCGACTACCGGCGGTGCGTCTCTACGCCTCACTCTCACCGCTATATGTAGTCGTCCGTGTCGCTCGCGCCAGACGTGCTGGTCGAGACCACAACCGGCCGGAACTTGCCCTCCAGTTCACCTCCTTAGGGGTCCCTTCGACGCGACTTCGCCTTACGTTCACCATTGTTCTCGACGACCGTTAAATCGCCGTTAGACAAGCATTAGAAAGCTCTAATCTGGCAGATGACCGTTGCCGCTCGCCAGCCACGCCCGGCCTTTGTCCGCGGTGCAACCCCTGTTCGAGACTAAACTTCTTTGAGATACTGTTGTGGACAAGGAGATAGCAGGGCTTGAGCAGGTCTGGCCCTCGTTCTTGAGTACCGCAAGTACGGTAGGAAGGTGCTAGTCAGATGTCGCTTCGAGAATCTTACGGGCTCTAATTTGACGCGGAGAGGTAAGGCGCTCCTGAACCGTGTAGGCCACACCGCCCGGGCTCTCCGAAAGCTGGGCAGGCAGGAACAGGAGATCGCCGAGTTGCGGGCGATACTCGCCAGAAGAGAGGCCGGCGACCAGGACACCGGTATCCGGCCGGAGAACGTAGTCTGGGTGTTGGGCTCCGGGCGAACCGGGAGTAGCTGGCTCACCTTTATGATGGGGGCGCTGCCCGACCATACCCGGTGGAACGAACCGCTGATAGGGTACCTCTTCGGCCATCTCTACTACGAGCGGGCCTGGACCCGCCAGGACGCCAAGCATTTCATCCTGGCGAACGACTACGGGGAGTTATGGCTGAACGCCCTGCGGAGCCTCGTCCTCGACGGAGGCCTCGCCAGGTTTCCCGAAAGGGCCGGGGGAGGGTACCTGGTGATCAAAGAACCACACGGCTCGGTAGGCGCGCCGCTCCTCATGAGAGCCCTGCCGGAGAGCCGCATGGTCTTTCTGGTCCGGGACCCGCGAGACGTGGCGGCATCCACCCTGGATGCTCACAGGCAAGGCAGCAGGCCCTCCGAGCGCCGTACGGCGAAGCGCCCGGAGCTGTTCGAGAAGAACACGAGGGCCGACAAGCGTCCCGAAGCTTTCTTGAAGGGACAGGCGAAGACCTACCTGCAAGACATAGAGCGCACCTGGCAGGCCTACGAAGCCCACGAGGGGCGCAAGGTATTGGTCAGGTATGAGGACCTCAGAGCCGACACTTCGGGAACCATGAAGCGCATCTACTCTACTTTGGAGGTTCCGGTGGGCGAAGAGGAACTAACCAGGGTGGTGGAGGAGCGCTCCTGGGAGAACATCCCCGAGAGGGAGAAGGGGCCGGGTACGCTCCGTCGCAAAGCCACTCCCGGCGGCTGGAGGGAGGATCTCACACCCGAGCAAGTGGAGATAGTGGAGAGGGAGACCGCCCAGATCCTAGAACGGTTCTATGCCAACGATTGACGTTCCCTCACGCCCGGCTTCGTGGCCGCCGACCCGCGGACTCTAGAAGATTAGCGTGCCGTCTCGATCCGGATCGAAGTCGTGAAGTTCTCGGTGGTCACGGTCAACTACGATTCCTGGCCGTACACCTTGCGGCTCGTCGAGTCCCTGTACGCAACGGGGTACGAGGACTTCGAGATCGTGATCGTGGACAACGAAGGGGGACCGGCGCCGGAGATTCCGCGGCCCGTGCGCCTTATTCGCAACCCGGAGCACGCCGGCTTCGCGAGGGCCTGCAACCAGGGCATCGCCGCCTCTGGCGGGGAGTACGTGGCGCTCATCAACCCCGACACTATAGTCGAAGGGGGATTCTTCGAGAGCCTTGAGAGGTTCTTCGGCGAGAACCCGGGAGCCGGCGTAGCGGGGCCGAGGATAGTGGACGGCGAGGGGAACCTGCAGCTTTCGGCCCGCAAGGAGTTCAGCTTTATCTCCGGCATCCTGGGCCGGACGTCCCTGTTGACCCGGCTCTTCCCGAAGAACCCGCTCGTGAGGCGCTTCTTCCCCGCGGCGGAGGAGCTGACCGGCCCGACGGCGGTCGACTGGGTCTCCGGCGCATGCATGCTCATCCGGCGCCAGACTCTAAAAGAAGCCGGACTGATGGACGAGCGCTTCTTCATGTACTTTGAGGACGCGGACCTGTGCCGCCGCGCCCGCGAGGCGGGCTGGCTCGTCTACTACCTGCCGCGGATCGAGGTAATCCACCACACCGGCGCCAGCAGCCGCAGCCGCCCCCGGGCGCGTCTCAAGGCGATCTGGAACCTCCACAAGAGCGCCTTTCTCTACCACCGCAAACACGGCCCTCATGGGCCCCTGCAACTCTACAGCCTACTTACCTTGCTGGGGCTATGCGCCAGGGCCCTCGTTAGGCTGGTGGCCCTGCTGACGAACCGTAGCAAGTAGAACTTTACGTCAGGGACGTGCGATCTACGGTTCGTACTGGGGCAGCCGCTCGACGGGCATCTCCGCCAGGGGCGGCGCGGCCAGGTCTCTCTCCGAGAGTACAGGCGCCTCGACGGGCCACTCTATGCCGATCCGCGGGTCGTTCCAGAGCACGCTTGCCTCGGCCTCCGCGTTGTACTTCGCCGTGCATTTGTAAGCGAAGAGCGCCGCGTCGCTGGTGACCAGGAAGCCGTGGGCGAAGCCTTCGGGGATGTAGCACTGGCGCTTGTTCTCCGAGGAGAGGGTTACGGCGGTCCACTCCCCGAAGGTCGGCGAGCCGATCCGAATGTCCACCGCAACGTCGAAGACCTCGCCCTGGAGTACGTAGACCAGCTTGCCCTGCTGGTCGGGGTTCTGGAAGTGCAGGCCCCTTAAGACGCCGCGCTGAGAGAAGGAGAGGTTGTCCTGCACGAAGTCCTTCGGGAGGCCCGCCTCCTCGTAGCGATCCGCGCGCCAGGTCTCCATAAAGAAACCCCGCTCGTCGCCGAACACCTTCGGTTCAACTATGAGGACGCCGGGAAGTTTTGTCTCGATCACGTTCAAGTGTCGCTCCTCCCTCGAAGCAAGGACGTAAGCCGGGAAATCTCAAGCGTCGAACGCGCGCTTCGCAAATAAACGCGTACGCGCGTTCCGGCACGCCGTTTCAGCAAACCGTTTATTGAGAAGGCGTGTGTCCACGAAGCTCCGGAGACACGCGGACGGAGCGAAGCGAATACCTGCCGTCGTAGGAGCATCTCCATTTTAAGGTTTTTGAAGTACAACCAGGTCCTGGTTGCCCATCCCTCTCGGAACGTAGTCCAGAACGTTGAAATACATGGAGTACCTGTCGAGGACGTACTTCTTCGTGTGATACGCGTTCTGGTACCATTCGGGGAATATGCCCTTCGCAGTGTTCGAAGCGGTGAACTTGAATCCTTCTTTTCTTACGTCGGCGACGTCTTCGTGAGGAAGGTGTTTCCAGATACGGCGTCCACTAACCGTCAAGAGCACGATGCCTCCAGGTCCGGTCACCCGCTTGAGCTCGTCCAGCCAGCGAAACTGATAATCCTCGTCCAAATGGGTGAACACCGATATCGCGTAGATGAGATCGAAGGTCTCGGAGGCGTAACCCAGGGGCGGGAGCGGATCGTTGACACCAAACTCGGCAAAGTCGAGGTTGTTGCGACACCAGGAGATCGCCTCGGCGTCGATGTCCGTCCCGTACCAGCGAGCCGATTGCGAGTAGTCCGCAAACCAGATGAGCGTACGCCCACAACCACAACCAAAGTCCAGAACGTTCTGGAACGAATCGAGGTCCTTACCGACCTTCTCGAGCGCGGCTCTTATGTTTGCACTGCTCTTCTCGCCTACCCCCAAGAATCCGTCTGCGCTAGGGGAACCGTGGACGCGGTATCGCAAGGATGTAGGAGGCAAGCGAGTCCCGGTCCTTTCGGCGTACCGGCGATCCTGCAGGCCAACGTACCAACATAGGACTTTCATGTACATTCTGTAGGCGGACTTCGCAATGGGAAGAACCCTCCGGGGCACGTAAGCTTCGACTCTCTTGTAAGGTTTGATGCTGTTGAGCTTCACAACGTTCTTCTCCCCTCTTCCGCGACGGCAGTCAGACGTTTCCGTCGCCTATCGAGCGGCTCCTCGTTTCTCGCGATCTCCAGCAGGTACTGCCCGTAACTACTCTTCTCCATCTGGACGGCGAGTCGCTCGAGTTGTTCAGCGTCTATATAGCCTCGGCGGTAGGCGATCTCCTCCGGACAACCTATCTTAAGTCCCTGGCGCTGCTCGATGGTCTCGATGAAGTTCGTCGCCTGCTGCAAAGACTCGTGCGTCCCCGTGTCGAGCCATGCCATCCCACGCCCCAGGACCTCCACCCTGATCTGGCCGCGCCTCAGATACTCGAGGTTGACGTCCGTTATCTCGAGCTCGCCGCGCGCGGAAGGCTCCAGGTTCGCGGCTATGTCGAGCACCTGATTGTCGTAGAAGTACACGCCCGTGACCGCGTAGTGCGAGCGAGGCTTCTCGGGCTTCTCCTCGAGCCCCACGACCTGACCGCCCTCCTCGAACTCGACCACCCCGTAGCGCTCCGGGTCCCGGACGTGGTAGCCGAATACCGTCGCCCCCTCCTCCCGGCTCGCCGCCTCGCGCAGAGTCGAGCCGAAGCCGTGGCCGTAGAAGATGTTGTCGCCGAGAACCAGCGCGACCGACCCCGAACCGACGAACTCCCGCCCGATAATGAACGCCTGGGCGAGCCCTTCCGGGCTCGGCTGCACCGCGTACTCCAGGCTCAAGCCCCACCGGGAGCCGTCGCCGAGAAGCTGCTCGAAGCGCGGCAGGTCCGAAGGCGTGGAGATGACGAGGATCTCCCGTATCCCCGCCAGCATCAGCGTCGAGATCGGGTAATAGATGAGCGGCTTGTCGTAGACCGGCAAGAGCTGCTTGCTGACCACGTGGGTCAGCGGGTAGAGCCTCGAACCAGATCCCCCGGCCAGGATTATGCCCTTCACGAAACCCTCTCCGCCCAACGGCTGCTCATTGCGCCAGTCAATCACACGAGCCGCCTCTCCGCCAGCACCACCGGTTGAAACAGGCGTACCGCCCCTACTATGATGCGAGTCTTGTCAGTATCGACCCGAGGAGAGCGAGACCCACGCTTTGCCGTCGATAAAGTCTTATATAGCGCAGCGCATACCGCCCGGCGTCAAGCCGACGGCGCGGAGGATCTTCCACCTCCCCGCGGACGTCCTAAACTCCCTACTGGGACGGCGAGATCCCCTAACCCCACCTAAGGGCAAGGTCTTTTTCGGGGGCGGAGACTTCAACCGGGTCGGCGAAGAGTACTTCCGATACTTCGTGGAGCTCGGCGGCCTGAAGCCGGACGAGAGGGTGCTGGACGTAGGGTGCGGTATCGGCCGGATGGCCGTTCCGCTTACCCGGTACCTCAGCGACCGTGGCTCTTATGAGGGGATTGACGTGTTCCCCAAGGGCATAGCCTGGTGCCAGGAGAACATCACCCCCAGATATCCGAACTTCCGCTTCCGGGTGGCCGACATCAAGAACAAGGAATACAACCCGGGCGGGAGGTTCGCGGCCTCCGAGTACGAGTTCCCCTACGCGGACGCGTCCTTCGACTTCGTACTC
>Ga0136614_10002055_pt1 | contig 12335 bp, 9 predicted proteins | sample AntDrymUQ2792106_2_FD_106643 | JGI IMG/M metagenome (GOLD analysis project Ga0136614, IMG submission 106643) | Polar desert sand microbial communities from Dry Valleys, Antarctica - metaG UQ279 (21.06) | ecosystem: Environmental > Terrestrial > Soil > Desert | place: Antarctica: Dry Valley...
CGCGCAACAGCGTGAGCTGGATCGAGTTGTAGATCCAGGTCTGGACCAGGTTGACGATCTGTTCTGCTCCTACCACGCAGCCCGCCGCCAGCAGGTCCGGGAGGCGGTTCTTGCCTGCCCTGACAAGCCCGCGGATGAGGGCGAAATGGAATCCGATAAAGCCAACCAAACCGAGGATGCCGAACTTGAGCCAGGCGTTCAGAAAAGCGTTGTGGACCTCAAAACTCTCCGGCTTCCAGTTGGCAATCAACTGGGTTTCATACGACTCACCGATTCCCAGGCCGAGGATCGGGTTCTGGGCGACGACGCCCAGGGCGTCGCCGATGTCGTTGACATGGTCGGCGTTTGTGGCCGAGAACTCATTGTCTTCGAATGGGTTGAAGCTGCTGAGCCTCGCTGTGATCGCGTCTGAACCGATGGCGATAACCGCCACTGTTGCGACCGCAGTTACCGCGGCAGCGAGTCCCAGCCCAGTGCCCACAGAGATCCTCTTTGATCGCAAGCCAAAAACGATTAGGGCGACAACAGCTCCGAGGAGGTAGGCCCAGATCGAGCGCCGGAAGCTGAGTAGCACAAGAAGGGCGTTGGCAACAGCAGCGATGAGGAGAAGCGTTCGATATGACGGCGCGACTGAAGGGGTCCGGAAAAGCAAACAAGCGAAAGTGACGCTGGCTCCGAAAACCGCAAGGGAGAGGTCATAGCCATCGAACAATGGAATCCGGACGCCAAACAGATCGGTGCCCCCACCGGCCAGCCAATTCCCGAGATGAACCAGTGCGAACCCTCCATAGAAAATCGACAGGTTCGGGAGGAGGAATCGGACGCCTTGGCGTGCCTCGAGGAATGCGACCATTACTGGCACGGTCACCGCCAGCACCGCCCAGTTTCGCCAATCGACAAAAGGCTCGCTCGATTGCCGGAGCACGGCTGCCACCAGCGCCACGACGAGCGTGACCCAACCCACCAACGCCCAGTTCCAGATCCGAAAGTCCGAAAGCCGCGCGCCAACATTGACTCCCTTGCTGGAGGCAAAGAGGACGGCGAGCACGAGCAAGCCGGCCACTATTGCATACGAGACTGGAATTCCCTCGATGCGGGTCTGGTACCAGAGGACCCCACCTTCGGTGTCGAACTCATTTCCCGGCCAGGTGAAGAGCGCGATGATGGCGGCCAGCCCCCACATCGACGGCGAGTTTCCCTCCTCGGAGAGCGCAGAAGTGGAGAACCCCCTAGGGAGGCTAAGAGAATGCGCGGGGTTGATACGCACTCGGTCCATGCTACGGTGCCCTGGGTTTGAATCACCCCTCTAAATCGGCGCTGAGTCGCGCCCGTCTCGGTCTTGGTGGCGCGCTTGTCGAGCGTTTCGAGCTTCTCTTTCGAGTTGCGACTCCCGGCCAGCTCGACGCCGGATTCGCGTCGCTTGGTTCGTTCTTGATCCAGCTCCTCGTGCTCACGACATTCGACGCACTCGAGATCGGTGCCTATGCCTTCGCGTACACAGGACTCACGATGGCGGCGCTGATTCCGGCGAACTTGGTATTCGCTCCGTACGAGCTCAAGGCCATCGAGTACGACGAAGCATCGCGGCTTTCGCTGCTCCGGTATTCGCTTCCACCGGGGTTGCTCGCCGCCGGGTTGGCCGGGTTCCTGCTGGTTGCGGCCTCGGTGCCCGCCATGGGTCAAATCCCGGCTTCGTTCTTCCTTGGCCTGGTGGCCACGGCCTGGTTGGCGATGGTTGCGTCGGTCATCCAGGACCATGTGCGTCGAATGGCCCATATCGGCAGCCGCTCCTGGGTCGCCGCCGGGATGTCGGGCGTCTATCTGGTTTCGGCCGCCACGGGGTTCGTGATCCTCAACTCCTCTCCGCCCCAGAGCTGGGCGCCGTTTGGGGTCATGCTCACCGCCAATCTTTTGGGTTTGGGGTTCTTTGTGGTCGCCCGTGGTGCCCGAGGAAAGCTGGAGGGTCGTCTGCCGATTGCCGAGCTTCGCCGGATCGGTGGTTGGCTGCTGATCGGATCGGCCGGGATCGCGGTGGGCGGGTTTGTGTCGATGTTCATCATCGAGCGGATCGTCGGCCTCGACAGTGTCGGCCATATCGAGGCCGCGCGAGTGGTTGGCCGGCCGGTGCAGGTGATCGGTCTTGGTCTTCTGGCAGTGGTCGCACCCAGGATCATGACGGCCGCTAGCTCCCGCGACGTGGCAACGGCCGCGCGTTGGAGCCGTTTCTACTGGATAGTCCTGGGTTCGGTCGCCGGGCTCTTCACTGTTGCCCTCCTTTGGCCGGTCATCACCGACGAGCTCAGATCGCTCCTTCCGGTGGCGTTTATCGTCCCCTTGCTCGCGGTAGTTACCGCTCCGACGTCGGCGATGGCTGTTGCCGACGTTCCCATTCGCGCTGAGTTGTTGGGCTATCGCGGACAGTTGAGTATCGCCCGGGGGTCGCTGATCGGGGCCGGCGCGCAAGCGCTCGCGTCGCTGCTGGCGATATGGATCGGCGCCATGGCCGGCCCGGTGGCGGCCGGCGTCGGCGGGCTCGCCAGCCTGCTGGTCATGGCTTGGTATTTGCGGAAGGTTCGAGTGGAGGCGGTCGATGAGTAGCGGCTACGCGGCCTGGCCCCGGATCTCGGTCGTCACTCCCTCTTTCAACCAGGGGAGATTTCTCCGGGAGACAATGGAGAGCATTCACAGCCAGGGCTACCCGAACCTCGAGCACATCGTGATCGACGGCGGCTCGACCGATGAGAGCACCGCCATCTTGGCCGAGTACGACAGCCGGCTCGCGTTCTGGGTCAGCGAGAAGGACCAGGGCCAAACCGATGCCATCGCCCGCGGGTTCGACCGCGCCACGGGCGACGTGTTCTGCTGGCTCAACTCAGATGACGTCTTTGTCCCAGGGGCGCTCAAAGCCGTCGGCGAAATCTTTCGGGGGCGAGCCGACATCGACTTCCTCTATGGAGATGCCGTCTGGATCGATGAGGCCGGAGGATTCATCAAGCACAAAAAGGAGCAAGCGTTCAATCGCTTCGTCATCTGCTTCGACCACAACTTCATCCCCCAGCCGTCGACTTTCTGGAAAGCCAAGCTGTATCGCACAGCGGGCGGGGTCGATCGCTCCTTCAACTTGGCGATGGATGCCGATTTGTGGCTGCGGATGGCCGAGATTTCCAAACCGAAGCACCTCCCCCAGGCCTTGTCGATGATGCGGTTTTACGGCGAGCAAAAGAACACCCGCCTGCGCGAGCAGAGCCTGATCGAGATGCAGAGGCTCCGTGATCGCTACTACCCGCGGGCTCGGGGGGTCAAGGCGCGTCGCCTCGGTGCTCGCATCGCGCGAGTCTTGGGGAAGACCGCTTCTCGGGGTTACTCGATGAGGGAAGTGGCCGACTCAGGGATCTTCGGCGGCAAGGATTGGGAGGAGAGGCAGCTCGACCGCTAGATGCCCGAGCGGCGCAGCACGGCCGGCAGAGTTGCCGCCATTATGCGGAGGTCGGTGCCGAGCGAGACATCGTTCAGATATGACAGCTCGAGCTCGGTGCATTCGTGGAGACGCTGGTCTCCGCGATCGGAGACCTGCCAAACCCCGGTGAGCCCTGGCTTCACCGCGTGCCGCCGATACTGCCACGGCTCATACTCGTCACGGATCACGCTGACCAGCTCGGGACGGGGCCCCACCATGCTCAGGTCGCCGAGGACAATGTTGAAAAGCTGCGGCAGCTCGTCGAGGCGGGTGGCGCGGAGGAGCCGGCCGATCTCAGTGATGCGCGGGTCGGTCGCCGACTTATGGGTCACTCGCCGATCACGTCCGACGAACTGGATTTCGCGGCTGCGGCGATCCGGGTCCATCGTGCGGAACTTGTACAACGTGAACGGGACGTTGAATCGTCCCATCCGGGTCTGCTTGAGCACGACCGGCGAGCCCATCTTGTACCAGACCAAAAAACCGATAGCCAGGAGAAGTGGAATGGCGATCACGACGCCGATCAGGCCCAGGAGGACATCGATCGGCGGTTTGACCCAGTTCAGATAGAAGCCCTTCTCGATGTGGAAGATGTCGGCCTCGACCAAATGTCGTTCGTCGACAAGCACAGAAGTACTAGGTAATTCCTGTGTGTTGTTGTGATCCTGCACTCCCAGCCCTCCGAATCGCGCCAAGCGGAGCTAGTGCCAGAACGATTTGATCTGCCCCAGTACCCCTTGGCTTTCATCCACTTACTTGCCCACTGACAAGGTAATCGCAAACCGGAACTTTTTAGAGGGGTGGTGTTGAAGGCGGGTCGATAGGACTAGTGCGTGCGCCTTCAGGCCAGCAATCGCACGGCCCACACGGCGCCGGCGACCAAGATGGCGACCGCCACCACCGCGGAGGCGACGAGCAAGGTCCTCGTCTTCACCCACCCATTCTTGCGTAAGATCGCGCCCCTGATGCCCGGGGTTTTTACGCAGGAATGAGTCAGGAGTTGGTCTTGCACGATTTGGTGATTTTGGGAGGCGGGCCCGGTGGATACGCGGCCGCGCTCTATGCACACAACTTCGGCCTCACGGTCGCGTTGGTCTCAGATGAGCGTCCCGGGGGCACCTGCCTCATCCGGGGATGCATCCCTGCCAAGCAGTGGCTGCAGATAGCCGAGGTGTTCACCACGGTTCGCAAAGCCTCCGATTTCGGTGTGATGACCTCAGAGCCCGAGCTCGACTGGTCCGCAGCCCTCGCTCGAAAGCAACAAACCGTTGAAGGGCTTCTCAAGGGGCTCGCCGGTCTCCTCAAGCAGCGGAAAGTGGAGGTCGTCATGGGCCGGGGACTTCTGGACGGTCCCCGCACCGTCGTTGTCGACGACCAGAGGTTGGAAGCGAAGAACGTGATCGTCGCCACGGGATCATTTGCCCGCAGCCTGCCTGGCTATGAGATCGACGGCGTTCGGATCGTGACCTCCGACCATGCCCTCGACTGGCCGGCGCGCCCTGAGCGAGTGGCAATCATTGGCGGCGGCGTCATCGGCTGTGAGTTCGCCTCGCTGCTTGCCGACCTGGGGAGCGAGGTCCACGTCCTCGAACTATTCCCGCAGATCATCCCGGGTGGTGACGCCGACGCGGTCAAGGTTCTCGAACGCGAGCTCTCTCGAAGAGGGGTTACGTTTCACCTTGGAGTGTCCGTCGGGCCGCCTGAGGTGGGAGCAAGTTCGGTGCGTGTGCCTTTCGGGTCCGAATCAGTTGAGGTCGACTCGGTGCTGATGGCGGTGGGCCGCGGTCCCAACACCGAGAACGCGGGACTCGAGACCGCCACCGGCTTGGAGATGGAACGCGGTTTCGTAAAGGTCGACACGAACACGATGCAGACGGGGGCAGCCGGGGTCTATGCGGTTGGCGATGTGGTGGCCGGTACGCCACAACTCGCCCACGTTGGGTTCGCCGAAGCGATCTCGGCCGTGACCCACATCGCGACCGGAAAGGCCGCACCGGTCGACTATCGCGCCATCCCGCGCGTCACCTATACCCACCCGGAGTTCGCCGAAGTTGGGCTCACCGAAGCCCAAGCGAAGGAGAATGGCCTCGACGTTGAAGTTCACAGTCATGCGATGACCGGGGTAGGGCGAGCGATCATCGTCGGCCAGAATCGAGGAACCGTGAAGGTGACCAACGTCAAAGGTGGTCCCATCGTTGGGGCGTCGATCGTGGGACCGCAGGCTGGCGAATTGATTCACGAACTGATGTACGCGGTGGGTTGGGAGGCTTATCCCACGGAGGCGGCCGCGTTCATCCATGCCCACCCGACTCTTTCCGAAGCCGTAGGCGAAACCTTGCTTTCGGCCACCGGACGCAGTTTGCACTAACCGAAACGAGGGAGAGCCATGCCGACGACCGTCACCATGCCCCAGTTGGGCGAGACCGTAACCGAGGGGACGATTCTCCGTTGGGCGAAGAACGTGGGCGATCCCATCGCGACCGACGAGATCCTTGTCGAGATCTCGACTGACAAGGTCGACACCGAAGTTCCTTCACCTGCCCAAGGGGTCGTGATCGAGCTCTTGGTCGGCGAGGGTGAAACCGTTGCCGTGGGCACTGCCTTGGCGGTCATCGGCGAGGCAGGCGAGGCTCCGGGGGCCGATGGCCAGGCACCAGCCGAGGCACCCGCAGCCGAAGCACCACCGGCCAAAGCTCCACCGCCCGAAGCACCGACGCCAGAGCCCGCGCCTGCGCCGGTGGAGGAGGCGCCCAAGCAGGAGGCACCCGCGGAGGTGCAAACCCCGTCCCGGGAGGTGTCGGTCACAGTCGAACCCAGCCCTCCGGTGGCCTCGGACGATGCCCCGAATCGAGGCGTCCTTTCCCCGGTAGTTCGCAAGCTCGCCCGCGACCAGGGCATCGATCTCGGGACGCTCACCGGCAGCGGCGAGGGGGGACGAATAACGCGCCGCGACGTCGAAGCTGCGATTGCGAGCCAGGACCAACCTGCCGCTGCCGCTCCGGCGCCAACGGCTCCGGCGGCTGAGTCTGCCCCCGCCCCCGTTGCAGCCCCGCCGACGCGCCCGGCACCGGCCAGCCCGGCGCCAATGGCACCACCTGCCCCGGCCGTTGCCACCGGCGCCGAAGAAGTTTCCCTCGATCGGCTTCGAGTCCGCATCGGCGAGAACATGCTGCGGGCCAAGCAGACGGCGGCCCATGTTTGGACCTCGGTCGAGGTCGACTACGAGAGAGTCGAACGGGTCAGAAGCGCGGCCAAGGAATCGTGGAAAAAGGAAGAGGGGTTCTCCCTCACTTATCTTCCATTCATCGCCCGGGCAACCATCGACGCCCTCAAGGAATACCCGGTGGTGAACAGCTCGTTCTTCCTTGAAGAGCGGAAATCAATCCTCCATCGGACGGTGAACCTGGGTGTCGCAATCGATCTCGATCAAAAGGGCCTCGTTGTGGCGACGATCCGCAACGCTGATGGTCTCCGGCTCGTCGGCTTGGCCCGTCGCATCCGCGAGCTGGCCGAGAAGGCCAGGGCGGGGAAGCTCGACCCCGACGATGTCAGCGGCTCGACCTTCTCGATCACCAACCCGGGCCCGTACGGATCTTTCATGAGCGCGCCGATCATCAACGTTCCCAACGTCGGCATCCTCTCGACCGACACCGTCGCCAAGCGGCCGGCGGTCGTTACCACCCCTGAGGGTCAGGACACCATCGCGGTCAGGCACATCGGCTATCTCGGCCTCTCCTGGGACCACCGGGCGTTTGACGGATCGACGGCCGTGCTGTTTCTCGGCCGGATCAAACAGAATCTCGAGACGTGGGACTGGAACCAGGAGCTGACCTGATCCGCGTCCGCTGGCTCGGCCGCCTCCCATATCTCGAGGCATGGGATCTTCAGAAGGCGCTGTGGAGTGGGAGAGTCGAGGGCCGCGGCGACGATTACTTGCTTCTGCTCGAGCACCCGCCGGTCTACACCGTCGGGCGCAACGGTGACGGCACCAACCTCCTCGTTCCGGCCGACAGGCTCTCCGATGCCGAGCTTCACCACGTCGATCGAGGCGGCGACATCACCTTCCACGGGCCCGGTCAACTGGTTGGCTATCCGATCCTCAAGCTCTCCGACCCCAAGCTGGTCGTGCCCCATGTGCGAGCGCTCGAGCAGGTGCTCATCGACACCCTTTCCGACTTTGGGGTGGAGGGTTGGCGAGAAGAAGGGCTGACTGGAGTTTGGACCGAGCAGGGCAAGGTGGCGGCGATCGGGGTCAGGGTCTCGCGACAAGTGACCATGCACGGCTTCGCGCTCAACCTCGATCCCGATTTGGAGTTCTTCGCGCGGATGAACCCGTGCGGGATCACTGATCGACCGGTGACCACCCTGAGCTCGCTGTTGGGCCGGCGGGTCACCCTGGAAGAGGCAGTGCAAACTCTGATCCCGCGGTTCGTCGCAACCTTCGGCCGAGAGGCTGCGGAGGTGCAGCTCGGAGCCTTTCCCGGTCGCCAGGGCGTGACCCGGGACTTTGAGGTCGATCGACTGCTCGAAGCGGGAACGTTCTCACCCGATCGCCACGAACGACAACCGCTCATGGTCAATGGGCGTCTCCCCGGAGAGCCGCCACGACCCGAGTGGATGAAGGTGACGGCGCGGATGGACGACGACTATCTCTCGTTGAAGAAGCTCATGCGTTCCCTCGACCTTCACACCGTCTGTGAGGAGGCCGGATGCCCCAACATTTATGAGTGCTGGGGGTCTGGGACGGCAACGTTGATGATCCTCGGCGACAAATGCACCCGGGCGTGTGGGTTCTGCAACGTCACCACCGGCAAACCCACCGAGTTCGACGAGCTCGAGCCGTTCCGTGCCGCCCAGGCGATCAAGAGCATGGGACTTGCGCATGCAGTCATCACTTCGGTGAATCGTGACGACTTGGCCGATGGGGGAGCGGGGATCTTTGCGGTTACGATTCGAGAGACCCGTCGCCTCCTCCCCACTTGCGAGATCGAAGTCTTGATCCCTGACCTCAAAGGAGATCTCGACGCGTTAGGGACAATCCTCGACGCGGCGCCGGAGGTGCTCAATCACAACACCGAGACCGTGCTCCGGCTTCAGCGGGAGATTCGGACCTCGGCGAATTACGGACGCTCTCTCGCCCTGCTTGCGCGCGCCAAGGCCGCAGGACTACTGGTCAAGTCGGGGCTCATCGTCGGCATGGGGGAGACCAAAGAGGAAGTGATCGGCGCGCTCGCCGATCTCCGTGCGATCGGGGTCGACATCGTGACCATTGGCCAGTACTTGCGGCCAACGCCTCGGCACCGACCGATCGATCGCTATGTACATCCTGCGGAGTTTCTCGAATATCGGTCCTTCGGGGAATCGATTGGGATTCCCCACGTGGAATCCGGCCCATTGGTCCGCTCGTCGTATCACGCCAAGGCCGCTAAGGCGGGAGTTCCGGCGGCGGCCGGTAGTGCTTGAGGACCAACCGGTAGAACGCCTGCTCTTCGATGAGCTGCCAGTTCTCGTCGAACCATGCCTCGGCCAAAAGCGAAGGGGCTTCGTCGCGGGGGGCGCGCGAGGCCACCAGCCACACCCCCTCCGGCTGGGCAGTCTGCACCACCGGTTCGGGGTCCGAGACGCCTGAGACCGGCAGCCTTCCGCCGTAGTAGTTGTAGGCGTCGGCCGACCACGGGAGGTCTCCGACCCAGGCCATGTCAGCATGCTCAGAGCGGGCGTTGATGGCGGCGGTGACCGATCGCCAATCCTCTTTCTCGATGACAAACAGGTTGATCGCGGTCGCGACCACTGATGCGGAAACGAGGGCGGCCGTCGCCGGCCTCGCTTGACGCGGGACCCGATTGACGATGAGCCAACTGGTGGTGAGCAACGGCAGCGGCCAGCCAATCGCCATGATCTTTTCGATTGAGTACGCCCGCGGAACCGGGATCAACAGGATCAGCGCCGCAAAGCCCACCAGAGCAAGCCACGGCCAGACGGGTCGGGCCAATAGACGGGCCATTACCCAGGAGACCGCGACCGAAAGGGCGAAGGTGACCAGAGCGACCGCCAAGCCACTGCCAAAACCGGGCATGGCGAACAGGTACCGGTACCAGTCGGCGTCATAGGTCGTCAGAGTCGACATCGCGTCTTCGAGCGAGGCGCCGTAAATAGCGAAGAACAGCGCGAGCGGGACCACGCTGACGACGCCAAATTGTCGGACTCGACGTCGATCCCGGTTCCACCAGTAGACGGCATAGGCGCCCCCGATCCCCGTCCAACCGATGAGCACGATGTAATCGACGAAAAGCCCCAGGGAGAGGGCGAGCGCGGAAAGGGCTCCGCTCCACGGCGTCGTGTGCATCAGCGGGTAGAACGCCAGCAAGACGAAGAAGGCGGCCAGGGCGGCGTGTCGCGCGTCCTGGGCGTACCAGACATCGAGCGGAGACACGACCGCAAGGACGCCCGCCCCGATCCCAACAGCCGGCCCGAACAGGCGCGCTCCGATGAGGTAGATGAGAGCGGCGCCGGCCGCTGACGCCAGCGCCGACGGAAGCCGCAGAGCCGTTTCGGAAGCGCTCAACCGGGTGACGGCGTGAATCAAGAGGTAGTAGCCGGGCGGATGGGTGTCCTGAACGTCGAGAATCTCGGAAACCGACTCTTGGGCAAAAGCGAAGGTGGCGCCCTCATCGCCCCAGAGGCTTTTCGACCCGATTCCGACCACCCGGATGGACAGAGCGGCAGCGAAAACAAGCAAAGCGACAACGATCGGACGAAGGTGCGCAGAGGTGACACGTGAAGACAAGGTCTTGGTATGGATACATAAGTATCGGTTACTTCAGGCGCGATTGAACCGACGCATCACTGGGGCGACCGGGCGACCAACCACGTGTTCTTCCCAGCCGTCCTCAAGGGCGCGGGCGTAGACGACTAGCGCTTCGTCGACGATCTCGATCGTGCGGTCGACCAGCTCGTCGGTGTGCGAGTAGTTATCGAATAGAGAAGGAGCCAGCAAGCCCCGTTTGACGGTCTCTTGCAGGAAGAGGGTTCGAAAAGGCTGCGAAGGATTGCCGTCCTGGTCCTTGGTGCCATAGAGAAGGCCGCAGCCGCGCCCGAAGACGGTGAACTGGTCCTCGACCCCGCGCGCTTTGGCCACCGTTCGTAGACCTGCAGCCAAGCGATCACCTTGCTTCGCCAGGGTTTCGATGACCGGGTTCTCTGCGTAAAAGCCCATAGTCGCGATGGCCGCAGCCAACGACGGAGTCTCGGCCGCGTTTGTGTAGGAGAGCAAGAAAATGCGCTCCTTGGCATGGTCGAGCCCGCCCCGTTCCATGTATTCCCGCTTGCCGGCGAGCGCCGCGACCGAGAAGCCGTTGGCCATTCCCTTGCCCCACGTCGAAAGGTCGGGCACCACCCCGTGCAGCGAATGGGCACCGGCCGTCGACCAGCGGAAACCGGTGACGATCTCGTCAAAGACCAGGAGCGCGCCGTGCTGGTCACACGCCCGACGCACCGACTCGAGAAACCCCGGTTGGGGTGGCTCGACCTTCTCCACCTCCATGACCACGGCCGCGATCTGGTCGGGAAACTCGGCGAACAATTGCTCGAGGGTGCTGACGTCGTTGTACCGGAACTTGAGCGTCATTGCCCTCGTGCTTGCCGGGATGCCGGCATCGAGCGTGGTCGAGCCCATGAACCAGTCGTCCACGGAGAAAAACGGATGGTCGACGCAGATCGCCACCAGGTCGCGCCCGGTGATCGCGCGGGCGAGTCGGACTGCACCCGAGTCTGCGTCGGACCCGTTCTTGGCGAACTTGACCATGTCCATCGTGGGCACAGCCTGCAAGAAGGCTTCGGCAGCTTCGAGCTCGATGGCCGCCGGCCGGACGAAGTTGGTTCCCTGGCGCAGTGACTTTTCCACTGCCTCGATCACTGGCCAGAAGGTGTGCCCGAGGGTGACGCTGCGCAATCCTGAACCGAATTCGATATACCGATTGCCATCGACGTCCACGACTTCCGCCCCATCGCCATGGCTTATAACCGGGGCGTCGAACTCGGGCCATTGATCGTCGCCTTTGGCGTAGGTGTGGGCCGCTCCGGGGATCAGGGCGCGCAACCGCTCCCGCATTGCGCCTGATTTCGACGTGTCTCGCACCCCCGGGGAGCCTAGGCCACCTAGGCCCTCAGTTCTCGCGCATCAAATGCAAGCCCCTGGCCTGCATTTGATGCGCGAGAATCTGGGGGATGTCGAATCTCAAGGTTGTCCTTTTTTGCGGGGGTCTCGGGCTGCGGATGAGGGACTACTCGGAGAAGATCCCAAAACCGATGGGTCTGATCGGACCGCGGCCGATCCTGTGGCACCTGATGAAGTACTACGCCCACTTCGGGCACAGCGAGTTCATCATTTGCCTCGGCCACGGCGCCGAGATGGTCAAGCAGTACTTCCTCAACTACGACGAGACCATCTCCAACGATTTTGTCCTCGACCGGCGCTCCCGCGACGTGATGCTCCTTTCGTCCGACATCGACGAGTGGAAGATGACATTTCTCGACACAGGAGTGAAAGCCTCGGTCGGTGAACGCCTGGTGGCAGTTCAGGAGCACCTGTCGGGGGAGGACGTTTTCCTCGCCAACTACAGCGACGGTCTGACCGACCTCCACCTGCCGACCTACATCGACTACGCGGTCAACAGCGGATGCACCGCGACGTTTCTGGCAGTTCACTCCTCCAACACGATGCACGTGTCTCAAATCGAAGATGACGGCAAGGTCAATTCCATTTATCCGCTCACCGATTCGGGGCTCTGGATCAACGGCGGGTTCTTCGTGCTCAAGAGAGAAATCTTCGACTTCATCCGCCCGGGCGAAGACCTCGTGGAGGAGCCTTTCTATCGAC
>Ga0136614_10002056_pt1 | contig 12330 bp, 16 predicted proteins | sample AntDrymUQ2792106_2_FD_106643 | JGI IMG/M metagenome (GOLD analysis project Ga0136614, IMG submission 106643) | Polar desert sand microbial communities from Dry Valleys, Antarctica - metaG UQ279 (21.06) | ecosystem: Environmental > Terrestrial > Soil > Desert | place: Antarctica: Dry Valley...
AAGATGGTCTACGGCCGCGAGGAGTCCTTCTACGGCCACGTCCACCGCCACCCGGCAAAGATGCGCTACGAACACGGCGCGACGAGGGACGGGCAGCTCGTCTACGTCAGGGCGAACCTCCTCTTCGACGGCGGCGCGTACGCTTCCAGTTCCAATGCCGTCTGCCTGAACGCGGCGACCTTCGCGTGCGGCCCTTACGATGTCCCGAACGCGCAGATAGAGAGCCACATGCTCTACACCAACAACCCGCCGTGCGGCGCGATGCGCGGCTTCGGAGCCGTGCAGGTCTGCTTCGCCCATGAGGCCCAGATGGATAAACTGGCAGAGAAGCTCGGCATGGACTCGGTCGAGATACGCATGAAGAACGCCATCGAGCCGGGGATGAAGTTCCCGTTCGGGCAGGAGGTTCCGTATCCGGCGCCGGTGCGTGAGATCCTTGAGCGGGTAAGAGCCATGCCGCTGCCGCAGGAGCGGGAGTCGATGGGCCGCGACCTGCGGGAGCTCCCAGGCGGCGTCTCGAACACGACCCACGGCGAGGGTGTGAGGCGCGGCGTCGGGTATGCGGTCGGTTTCAAGAACATCGGGTTCTCGGCCGGCTTCGACGACTACTCGACGGCCCGTGTCTCCCTCTCAGTCGAGGATGGTAAGCCAGTGGCGAGGGTACTCACGGCGGCGGCGGAGGTGGGGCAGGGGCTGGTGATGGTGCAGGCCCAGATCGCGCGCACCGAACTCGGCGTCGAGAACGTCGTGGTCGAAACCGCCGACACGCGGATAGGCTCCGCCGGCTCCACCTCCGCGTCGCGCCAGACCTACGTGACCGGCGCTGCCGTCAAAGAGGCGTGCGAGAAGGTGCGCGAGAGGGTCTTCGATCTGGCGCGCGAGGAGTTCGGGGAGTCAGACGGACTTGCCATCGAAGATGGCAACGTCGTATCGGACGGGCTGGTGGTTGCGCCGCTGGCCGAGGTTCTCGGGGACGCAGAGATCTCGGAGACGGTCGAGTTCCATCACCGGGCGACGCATCCGCTGGACGAGAACGGGCAGGGGGACGCGCACCTGCAGTTCGCGTTCGCGGCGCACCGGGCCGTGGTCGAGGTGGATACGGAGCTTGGGCTGGCGCGGGTGGTAGAGGTCGCGACGGCGCAGGACGTGGGGAAGATCATCAACCCACTGGCGTTGGAGGGGCAAATCGAGGGCGGCATAGCCCAGGGCCTCGGGCTCGCGTTGATGGAGGAGATCCAGATTGACGACGGCAGGATACAGAACGCCTCGTTCACGGACTACCTGATCCCGACCATCCTCGACATGCCGCCCGTAAAAATAGAGATCCTGGAACTCGCCGACCCCGAAGCCCCCTACGGCCTCAAGGGCGTCGGCGAACCTCCGACCATCGCCTCCACCCCCGCCATAGTCGCCGCTCTTCGCGATGCTACGGACCGGGATCTGGCACGCATCCCTGTCCGCCCGGAACACATCGTCGGCCTGGAAGTGAAACCATAGTGCCGGGCTACGAACGCGCCGAACTGAGCGCCGAGTTGAAGGTTACGCCTTCTCCCGAAGCTGATAAGTCATCGCGAGAGCCGTCCGAAGCCGCCAGGCGTGCGGCGGGAGAGTCTGGTCTTGCGCGCGAAGCCGGGCCTGAATCCATCATGCTCGCGGGCGGACGGCGGGAGGTGCTCGAAACAGTGACGAAGACGGTGGAGGCCGCCCTCGATGCCGGGGCGCGTACCGTGGAAGTACGGGTCGAAGCCGAAGGTGACGCCCCACGATTCGGCAACGGCTAGATGTCGCCGCCGAAGAAGATGACCGTCGCTGAAGCGAATCGCCTGGAAGTAGAGGAGTTCGTGGAGAAGTTCGGTTCGGTATTCGAAGGCTCGCCGTATCTCGTCCGGAGCGCCTGGAATGCACGGCCTTTCGAGGGCTTCGACGATCTGAGCCGGGCTTTCCGGGAGGCGATGTACACGGCTTCGCGCGGGGAGCAGTTGGCTCTGATCCGGGCACACCCCGATCTCGCGGGGAAGGCTGTGGTGGCGGGCGAGTTGACGGCTGAATCGGTGGACGAACAGGCTTCGGCTGGATTGGACCGGCTCTCACCGGAGGAATACGAGGCTTTCACGGCGATGAACGCGGCGTACCGGGAGAAGTTCAGCTTTCCGATGATCGTGTGCGTGCGGAATCACGATAAGGCGTCTATCCTGAGAAGCGCTGGAGACCGGCTGGGAAACTCTTATGAAGAAGAGTTCGAGACGGCGCTGGCCGAGATCTCCAGGGTCGCCGACCTGCGGTTAAGGGATCTCGTCGAGGAGACCGAAGAGGGAGGTAGAAGGGTGCCGGATACTTCCGGGGAACGGGGCGTGAATCCGGGGATTATGCTCGGCCAGCACAACTACGGCAAGTGCGGGGTCAGGCTGGTGAAGGTGTTCCGGGGCTCAGAGCGGCACGAGGTTATGGATCTCGACGTTGCCGTCACGCTGGAGGGTGATTTCGGGGCGTCGTACGTCGAAGGTGACAACACCCGCCTCCTCGCGACGGACACGATGCGCAACACGGTCTACGCCCTGGCGAAGGACCACCTCGCTTCGAGTATCGAGGAGTTCGGGCTCGTGCTTGTGGATCACTTTCTCCGGGCCGGGCCGACCGTGGAACGCGCCCGCGTGGACATCATCGCTTTCCCGTGGGGCCGCATCGAGGCGGATGGAAAGCCCCACGATCACTCCTTCCTAAGGGAGGCGGGCGAGCGGCTGGCGATGGTGACGGGGAGCGCGGACGGCTACCGGAGCGTCGAGGCCGGGCTCGGGAACCTGACGGTGATGAAGACCACACAGTCCGGCTGGCAGGATTTCTTCAGGGATGAGTACACAACGCTGCCAGATACGGACGATCGCATCCTGGCGACCGTCGTCACCGCGAGATGGGAGTACGGGGATCAGGTGGATTCGGACTACGACCGTCTGTGGGCCAGGGTTCGAGAACGGTTGCTTTCGACCTTCACGGATCACTACAGCCCATCAGTGCAGAACACGCTTTACCGCATGGGCCGGGCGGTACTGGAGGAGTTCGGGGAGATAGAGAAGATCCACCTCTCCTTCCCGAACAAGCACTATCTGCTCTACGACCTCTCGCGCTTCGGGATGGAGAACGAGAATGAGATCTTCCAGGCAACGGACGAGCCGTACGGCCTGATCGAAGGCACCGTCGAGCGAACGTCCTGACCCGTGCCCGGCCACCTGACCACCCACGTCCTCGACACCGCCAGCGGCTGCCCCGCCGCCGGGATGGATATCGAACTGTTCAAGATCGAAGACGGGAAACGTAGCCTCCTGAAAACCGTCCACACCAACAGTGGCGGCAGGCTGGACGGGCCGTTGCTTGAAGGCGAAGAACTTGCTCGCGGCGTCTATGAGATGGTCTTCCACGTGGGCGCGTATTTCACCAGAGCGGACGCCTCGCCGCCGTTTCTCGACGAGGTTCCGGTGCGTTTCGGCGTCTGTGATGCGGAGGCCCACTACCACGTCCCTTTGCTGGTCTCGCCCTGGTCGTACACGACATATCGGGGAAGCTGATGGATGGGGCTAACGTTATGGAGAGATGCGATGCCCTTGCGAGGATAAGTGAGGAGCAGGGATTCCTGGTTCGTCCCTACGGCTCGGACGCCATGCGGGAGGTCAACGAGACGGTCGCCGGTTGGATGCGCGGGGCCGGGATGGGTGTTCGGACGGACGCCATCGGCAACCTGATCGGCCGTTACGAGGGAACGGGGGAGGGGACTTTCGTCCTCGGCTCCCACCTCGACACCGTGCGCGACGCCGGAAAATACGACGGCCCGCTCGGTGTTCTCACTGCCCTCGCCTGCGTGGAGCGGCTGCACGACCGGGACGAGAGGCTGCCCTTCGCCGTCGAGGTCGCTGCCTTCGCCGATGAAGAAGGGCTCCGGTTCGGCACGACCTACCTCGGCAGCTCGCATTACGCTGGGGCCTTCGACGCGAAGCTCTTGGAACTCGAAGATCGGAACGGCGTGACGCTGGCTGACGCGGTTCGCACTTTCGCCGGAGATCCGGAATCTCTGGCCGGTACAAACTCCGCGCCGGAGAATGCCATCGGGTACTGCGAGGTGCATATAGAGCAGGGTCCGGTGCTGGAGGAGCGGGATCTCCCCGTCGGCGGGGTCTCGGCCATAACGGGTCTCAGCCGCGTGCAGGCCGGCTTCTCCGGAAGCGCCGGACACGCCGGAACCGTGCCGATGGAGGGCAGAAAAGACGCCCTGTGCGCCGCCGCCGAGCTGGTTCTCGAAGCGGAGGCTGCCGCCAGGGCGGAACCGGGTTCGGTGGCGACGGTTGGGGAGATGTCTGTACGTCCCGGCGCGGGCAACGTGATCCCCGGTAATGTGGATCTCTCGCTGGATATCCGCCACGGAGACGATGAAGTCCGCGGGCGATTGCGTGACCATCTCGAAGGGCGGGCCGGTGAGATAGCGGAGGGCCGGGGGTGCGAACTCCGCTGGCAGGTGCGCCAGGAGAGCGTGGCTGTTCCGGCAGACCAACACCTCGTTGCGCTGCTCTCCTGCGCCATCGAAGAGGCGGGATTGGAGGCGCTGCGGTTGCCGAGCGGCGCGGGCCACGACGCCGCCCAGATGGCGGTGGTGTGCCCCGTCGCCATGCTGTTCGTGCGTTGCGAGGGCGGGGTCAGTCATAATCCGGCTGAATCGGTCGAAGAAGAGGATGTGGCGGTGACGATAGACGTGATGGACCGCTTCCTCGGGCTCGTCGCGGACGAGAGGAGAGGACGATGAACGACCTTCGCATCACGGTGGGGCCATACGAGTTCGGGGCGCGATGGGAGCGAGAAAATGCGCCGGAGACGTGCGGGTTCTTCGAGGGGTTGTTGCCGTTCCGGAACAGGATCATCCACGGCCGCTGGAGCGGGGAGTCGGCCTGGGTCCCGCTCGGGAACTTCAAGGTGGGCGTGGGCTTCGAGAACCACACCAGTTTCCCTGCTCCGGGTGAGATTCTGCTCTACCCCGGAGGCTACTCGGAGACCGAGATCCTCTTTCCCTATGGCGGCACCCGTTTCGCCAGCATAGTCGGCCAGCTCGCCGGAAACCACTTCCTTACCATCACCGAGGGCCGCGAGAACCTGCGGCCCCTCGGCGAGATGGTCCTGTGGGAGGGTGCGAAGGATATCGTCTTCGAGCACGCATAGCCCCTGCGAGGCCGGGGCGTAATGTAAACTCAGCCGGTGGAGAAGGTTTTTCTACGAGATAGACGGAAGGAGAGTTCGATGGAACGACGCAGGCTGGGCAACCAGGGGCTCGAAGTATCCGCGATAGGACTCGGTTGCATGGGGATGAGCGAGTTCTATGGGACGGGCGATGAAGAAGAATCCATCGCCACCATCCACCGGGCCCTGGATCTCGGCGTCAACTTCCTCGATACGGCAGACATGTACGGCCCATTCACCAACGAGAAACTCGTCAGCAGGGCCATAGCGGACAGGCGCGACGAGGTCGTGCTCGCCACAAAGTTCGGCAACGTGCGCGGCGAGGACGGCTCCTTCGAGGGTGTCAACGGCGATCCCGAGTACGTGAGGATGGCCTGCGACGCATCGCTGCAGCGTCTCGGCGTTGACCACATTGACCTCTACTACCAGCATCGTGTCGACCCCGACACGCCCATCGAAGAGACGGTCGGGGCGATGAAGGAACTGGTCGAGGCCGGCAAGGTGCGTTACCTCGGGCTCTCGGAGGCCGGGGTCGAGACGATCCGCAAGGCGAACGCGGTGCATCCCATAAGCGCGCTGCAGTCAGAGTACTCGCTGTTCACGCGCGACGTGGAGGATGAGATCCTACCGGCGATTCGGGAGCTAGGGATCGGTTTCGTCCCGTACAGCCCGCTCGGGCGCGGCTTCCTCACCGGCGCGTGGAAGAGCGCGGCTGACCTGCCGGATGACGACACCCGCGCCGCCCGCTTCCCTCGCTTCTCCGAGGAGAACTTCGACCGGAACCTGGAGCTTGCGGGGCGCGTACGCGAGATCGCCGACGAGAAAGGCGTCACGCCGGGCCAGCTCGCGCTGGCGTGGCTCCTGAGCCGGGGCGACGACATCGCGCCGATACCGGGCACCAAGCGCCGCGAACGCCTGGAGGAGAACGCGGGTGCGGCGGATGTGAAGCTCACCGAAGAGGACCTCTCGCGCATCGAGGAGGTTCTGCCGCGCGGGGCGGCATCCGGCGAGCGTTACCCGGAGCAGCAGATGCAGGCTGTGGGCAGGTAGAGAGGAGCACCGATGACCGACGTGGAGCACATTTCGCGCAAGGGGAGCGGCGTGCCAGTGAGCTGGTTCCCCATCCCTGACGAGGCGGAGCTGCCCGAGGATTTGCAGGGGCTCTTCAGTAAGGCGCGGGAGAAGATCGGGTTCGTCCCGAATGTTTTCCGGGCTTACTCCTTCAGGCCGGACAGGCTCAGGGCGTGGTTCTCCCACTACCGCCAGCTCCACGAGGAGACGGAGAACCTTGACGGGGCGGAGCGCGAGATGATCGCGGTCGTAGTCTCCATGAAGAACGGCTGCCTTTACTGCCTGGTCGCCCATGGCGCCGCCCTGCGCGAAGCCCTCGGAGACCCCATCCTGGCCGACAGAATCACCCTCGACCATCGCCGCGCCGGCCTCGACGAGCGCCGCACCGCCATCCTGGACTTCGCCGCAAAGATTACGGAAAAGCCTCTCGAATGCTCAGCCGAAGACCTCGCGCATCTCAAGAGCTTCGGCCTGACGGAGGAAGAGGTCTGGGACGTGGTCGAGATCGCCAGCATGTACAACTTCACCAACCGCATGTCGCTGGCGTGCGGCATGATCCCCAACGAGGAGTACCATGCGCTGGCGCGGTAGCGGAAGGAGCAACCAGAGATGACCGAGGTCAAGTACGTCTCGCGGGTCAAGGTCGAGCTGGTGGAGGGCAAGATCCGCCGCGCGTATCTCCCCGTCCAGGAAGAGCCGGTACTCTTCGGGGTCCACAGCGAGGTGGCCGAGCACTACGGCGTCTCGCCGGAACAGGTGGAACCCTACGACACCACGCTGGACTACGTGATCGCGGCGGCCGGCGGCTGACTGCTCGGCACCTTTGCGGGCGCGCTGGCAGCGCGTCAGGTTTCTTTCGATAGCCTCCACGCCGACACGGTGGGAGAGATAGAGGTCGAGAGCAAGGTGCTGGTGATCAAACGCATCAAGCAGATCTTCCACCTCACCGCCTCCGAAGAAGACCGTGAGACCATCGAGCGGGTGCTCGGCGTGTACGCGGACAGCTGCCCCGTGGCGCGTTCGGTGCGGGACAGCATCGAAATAACGAGCGAACTGAACCTGACCGCGAAGTAGGCGCGCTACCCTGAAACGGGGCAAAGTTAGGAAGACGACCAGCCAGAGGAAAACCGAGAGATACCAGAGCAAGAATAGATGTTACGATGCTGGCTATGAAACCGGCGCACCTTGCGGAGAAAACTCGTGTGGCACCGCTTGTGGCGGCCTTCTTGCTGTGCTTCGTGGTTCTCCTCTGCGCGCATCAGTTCGCGGGGATCACACCAGGGGGCGCCCTCGCGTCTCCCGCAACGGAAGACTCGTCTCACGCCGATAGTAGTACGGGATCCTCCGGCGGTCTCACGCAGGCCGGAGGTAATCTGCCTGCGTTTCTGGAGGAAGCCGAGTCTTCTGATGAAGGGCCGGTGAACGCGGAGAATTTGACCGCGCTGCTGCTGATGGTTTTCTTCGGGGCCGCTCTCGGGCTGCTGTACGGGGGGCGGATGTGGCGCAGGGACGATGCGTTGGTGCTCCCCGGGCGACGGCTGGCCTCGGTCACTTGTTGTTTGCCGAGACAACCTTCTGCTTCGCGCCTTTCGGTGTTTCTCCTCTGAGACGCTTCCCGCTCCTCCCGGAGGAGGAGCCAGGAAGGGAAGCAAACTCGGGACACGGAAAGGAAAAGCCTGATGACCGGAATAGACGGGCCGGCGCGTGAGCCGGTCTTCGAGAGAATATTCGGAAACCTCTTTAGCGGTTCCGGACACACCCCGCGTGGGGAACGGGTAAGGGAGTATATCGGCCATCGCCTCTGTCAGGGCGCGCATCTTGAGGATGTGCTCCAGGATGAGTACGTGCGCCGCAACTGTACCCAGGAAGAGATAGACGGGATCATCCAGGATCCCAGGCTCATCCACGAGGATCGGGAGAGCCTTCACCGGCTGTTCGAGAGCGGGGAACTGGCCCCGGTTGCTCGTCCCCGGCGTGAATCCCGCTGACCTTAGGGTGCGTGGACGAAAGAACAGCGTATAGGCTTCGCGGAGGTCGAACCGGCCTCCGCTTGAATCTTTACCTGGATGGCGGCGCGGGTTGGGATGCGCGCCGCCACCCGTGAACGGAAGTAAGATCGGAGATACTACGTGACGGATTTCCTCGGCAACCTCTTCGCCCCGTTGACCAACCTTATGGGCGGTGCGTTGGAGGCGTTCCACACTCTGGGCGCACCATGGTGGCTCTCCATCGTCCTGCTGACGCTGGTGGTGCGCGGGTTTCTGTTCCCGCTCACCGTCAAGCAGGTCAAGAACGCGAGGGCCATGCAGGAACTGAAGCCGGAGATGGATGAGATCCGGCGCAGGCACAAAGACAACCGGCAGAAGCAGCAGGAAGCCATAATGGAACTCTACAAAGAGCGCCGGATGAACCCTCTGGCCGGTTTCCTGCCCCTGCTGGTGCAGATGCCTGTGTTCATAACGATGTACCGGGTGATCCGGCACTTCGAGGAGACCTTGCGGGGCTTCGACTCGGGCGGTCTCCTCTGGTTTACCAACCTCACCGCGGCGGACCCTTACTTCATCCTACCGGTCGTCTCTGCCTCGATAATGGTCCTGGCCGGGGAGGTCTCCTCGAAGAACGTCAACCCCGCCCAGAAGAGGATGATGCGTTTCCTGCCCCTGGTGTTCACGGTTTTCATAGCCCGATTCCCCGCTGGCCTGTTCGTCTACTGGATCACCTCGAACACCTTCACCCTCGTCCAGAACCTCCTGATCTACCGCCCCGGACAGGGCCGCCCGGTGACCGATCCCGCGGAGCCCATCACACCATCGAAGCCCCCGGAAGAAACCCGTTCCCAGGATAGCTCCGGGCAGACGAACGGCACGTCGAACCAGAAGGCGAAAGCCTCTCGACGCCGCAGGAAGCGAAAGAAGAAAAGGTAGCGGCCCCGAAAGCCGGCCCCGGAGAGGTCCACCGTAAAAGTTAAGAAAAATTAAGTAAAGGTGTTGACAAGAATTTGGCTGGGGCGTAGAGTACCTGCGCTGTTGTAATCGTCGTGAAAGGACCGAAGGCTAGATGCAGATCTTTCACACCGACATGGGGATGAGGGTCCGTATCACGGGTGCCGGAACTCTGGTGTTCGGGGGAGAGGTGCGTCCCGAGGTCCGCGAGGTCACGACGAGATACTGAGTATTTAGCTTACACCAGTTTCTCAGAGAGGCCCCCGGACAACCGGAACGGGGGCCAAAGTTTTGCGCCGAGAGGCGAGCCGGCAGGCTAAACATCGGTCTCCGATCCCCACCACGGACTATCAGGCATCGCCAGGAGTCCACGCGACGGAGAGAGAAGAGGAGACCGACATGTTCAACGACTACCACTATCTGGCCCTGCAAGATCGGCCTGCCCGCGAGTTGGATCTCGCCGAGCGGATGGCCGAGCGCCGACGATACGCCCGTCCCGAACGGGAGCAATCGCTACGCGCCCGGATGGCGCGCAGGCTCTTCGACCTGGCGGTCGCCGCCGAGAGAGAAGAGACCTGGCGTGTGGTCTGGGAGAGGCTAGAAGCCCGGGGGCGTCTGTAAGACGGGCGCCCCTCTCGGGATTTGAGGAAAGAGGTGATCCAAGATGAACGCATTGGAACTTAGAGAAGTCCAGAAGAGCTTCAAGAAACGCCGGGGCGAGGTTGTGCGCGCCCTGGCCTCCGTCTCGCTCGCGGTGGAGCGGGGTGAGGTGGTCGGCATCCTCGGGCCAAACGGCTCGGGCAAGAGCACGCTGGTGCGTGTGATCTCCACGCTCGTGGCCCCCGACTCGGGAACGGTCGAGGTCTTCGGCGTGGACGCCGTCAGGCATCCCAAGAAGGTGCAGCGCGGCATGAACCGGGTGAGCGTCGAGGCCAGCTTCTTCAAGAAGCTCTCGGCGATGGAAAATCTGCTCTACGGTGCCAAGCTCTACGGCGTCACCAGCCGCGAGGCGCGCCCGAGGATAAAGGAGATCCTGGAGAACATTGGCTTCGCGCAGAAGCGGGCGCTGGAGCCAATGGAGCACCTCAGCCGGGGTATGCAGCAGAAGATCGCGCTCGCGAGGGCGCTGTTGACCAGCCCGGTTCTGATGCTCCTCGACGAGCCGACGACGGGCCTGGATCCTAGGAGCAAGAAGGACGTGCAGGCGTTTATCCGCAGAATACGGGAGGCGCACGACTCTTCGATCCTGTTGTGTACTCACGACATGGACGAAGCGGAGGAACTGTGCGACCGCGTCGGCATCATGATGGACGGAAAGATACTGGCCCTCGAAAAGCCGGAAGAACTCAAGCGCCGCTATGCAAGCAACGGGAAAGTCCCGAGCCTCGAAGAGACGTTCATGGCGGCGACCGGATACTCCGTCGAAGAGGCATCGGCGGAAGGAGAGGAATAATGCAGAACATGCTCAAGCCCCGGTGGCTGATCGAACTGATCGCCGTGTGGGGCTATGTACAGCGCAACTACTTCTTGACAAAGCGGTACTTCATGTGGGAGATCGTGTGGATCGTGTACATCACGGCGAACGCGATGGCGATCACGTACATCGGCAAGGGTGCTGGGGAGTTCGGGAGCGGTATCGATACCGGACGCCTGATGACGTTTCTGCTCGCGGGAGCCCTGATCTGGAGCTACCTCTCGGTGCTCTTCGACGTTCTCTCTGAGACGGTTAGCTGGGAGCGCTGGGAAGGGACAATCGAGTACACGTTCATGAGCCCGTCGAGCCGCGTCACGCATCTGCTCGGGATGGGCTTCTACGCGGTGGTCTACGGTATAGCCCAGATCACGGTGATGCTCGTCGCCGTCTCGTTCTTCTTCGATCTGGATCTCTCGAAGGCGAACTATCCGGGCGCTTTGCTGGTGCTAGGCGTCGCGAGCGTCTCGCTGGTGGGATTCGGGATAGTCGCCGCCGTGTTGCCGCTCCTCTCTCCGGAGAAAGGCCAGCAGGTGAGCTACATAGTCTCGTCTCTGTTGCTGCTCGTCTCCGGCGTCTACTACAAAGTGAGCGTGCTCCCAGAGTGGATGCAGTTCATCGCGAAGTTCTCGCCCGTCACCTACGCTCTCGACGGAATCCGGGCGGCACTCCTCGATGGCGCGAGCATCGCGCAGCTCTGGGACAGCATCCTGATCCTTCTGGTAATGGGCGTCGTCTTCGTGCCGCTGGGGCTCTTCGTCTTCCACCTCGGCGAGAGCTATGCCAAGCGCACCGGCAAGCTCAAGAGAAGCGGGTAATTGGCGAGCTACAATCCCTCGTAGATCTCTGCGAGGGAAAGCTTCATTTCCAGGCATGGGATTGGTAGTTCGCCTTCGTCCACGAGATCGGCGCGTCGCCACACGCCGTCTTCGCCGCGGAAGTGACGCTCGATCCACTTCCGGTCCTGGGCGACGATCAGGTACGCTTCGAGGTTTGGCATGCGCTTGTAAGCTGCGAGCTTTTCACGCCTGTCCGTCGTCTCGGTGCCGGGGGATATGACCTCTACAGCAAGGCACGGATCGTTCTCCATGTACGGGTCTTCCGATTCGGAGCCGCAGGCGACCATCACGTTCGGGTAATATACGGTGTCTGCCGCCGTCCTGAGCTTCACGGTCTCCATGTAGACTCGACAGGGACCATCAGATGCCGCGTCCGCGAGCCTGCGATAGATGTTGCCGGAGATCCGATTGTGCCGCTTGGTGGCCTCGACCATCGCGTGGATCGTGCCGCCCACGTACTCGTGGCGAACCGTCGCCGATTCTTCGAGCTTCAGATACTCTTCGACACTCGGCAGCCGGTGTGAAATGGCGGGTTCAGCCACACGGCGAGTATATCGTTGCCACCGGAGCTACCGCCGGTTCAGATGGCCGGGATCTGCGTCTCCGGGGCGGGTCGGCCGGTGTCAAGCCACTTCTTGTCGCTACGGGCGCTCTCGACGGTCTTCTCGATGAAGTGGACGCCCCGCGCGCCCTCGTGGACGGTCGGGAAATCCATCGGGAAATCTTCGGAGTGGTGTCCATCGAGCCGGGTCCGGACGGCCGCTGCGAAGCCCAGGTAGACGTTGGCGAACGC
>Ga0136614_10002057_pt1 | contig 12323 bp, 10 predicted proteins | sample AntDrymUQ2792106_2_FD_106643 | JGI IMG/M metagenome (GOLD analysis project Ga0136614, IMG submission 106643) | Polar desert sand microbial communities from Dry Valleys, Antarctica - metaG UQ279 (21.06) | ecosystem: Environmental > Terrestrial > Soil > Desert | place: Antarctica: Dry Valley...
ACGACGATCTGCGCGCCGCCAACACCGCCTCCGGACCGGCGCGGGTGGTGCCTCGTCCGAGCACCGCCGCCATCGTCAACGGTCGGCTCCACCTTGACCTGCCACCGGCGTCATGGCAGGCGATCTCGATCACGACCGAGTCCCACTGACCCCTTCCCGCTACTTGACGTCCAACCCAATCAATGACCCGCAACCGACAGGAGACGACCATGACCACAGCGAACGACACGACACCCTTCTCGCGACGGAACTTCATCGGGGTGGCGGCCGCCGCCGGTGCTGGATTGGCCGTCGCGACCTACGGCGGAGCGTCCTACGCCCGCACGAGCAGCGCGACGCGGCGTGGCGCCGGGTACGACGGCCCCGACGTGACGCTGCAGTTCTGGAACGGCTTCACCGGCGGTGACGGCCCATTTATGAAGGACCTCGTCGACACGTTCAACGGCGAGCACCCCAACATCACCGTCGAGATGACCACGCTGCAGTGGGGCGACTTCTACGCCAAGGTGCCCAACGCCGTCGCCGCCGGCGCCGGACCCGAGATCGCCGTGCTGCACATCGACCAGCTCGCCACCAACGCCGCCCGCAGGGTCGTCGTCCCCCTCGACGATCTTGCCTCGGAGCTGCAGCTCACCGAGAACGACTTCCACCCCGTGGTCTGGTCGGCCGGCATCTATCAGGACCAGCGCTACGGCATCCCGCTCGACGTGCACCCGCTCGGCCTCTACGTCAACACCGGCCTGCTCGGTGCGGCCGGCGTCGATGAGCTGCCCGCCGATCGGGCCGCGCTCGAGAACGCCGTCGCCGCGCTGCAAGAATCCGGCGTCGAGCAGCCGTTCTGGGTGACCGCGACGTGGCCGGCCCACCTCATGTTCATCTCGCTGATCAACCAGTTCGGCGGCAGCATCTACGACGCCGAGGGCGCCACGGCGACGTTCAACTCCGAGGCCGGCGTGGAGTCGCTCAACTGGCTCACCTCGTTCATCGAGAGCGGTGCCAGCCCCGGCGACGTGGCGAACGACGCCCAGGCGCAGGCGTTCCGCCAGCAGCGCAACTCGATCACCTGGGACGGGATCTGGATGATGAACGAGTGGGCCAAGGTCGACGGACTCGAGTGGGGCGCTGCCGCGGTCCCGGTGATCGGCGACAAGCCGGCGGTGTGGGCAAGCTCGCACCAGTTCGTGGTCACCAGCCAGGCCGCCGAGGACGACAACAAGCTCGCCGCGTCGAGCGCCTTCATCGCCTGGATCTCGGAGCGCTCGATCGAGTGGGCCAAATCCGGCCAGATCCCGGCCCGCAACAGCGTGCGCGAATCGGCCGAGTTCGAAGCACTCGAGGTGCAGTCGATCCTCGCCGCCCAGCTCCCAGACGTCGTGTTCCCGCCGACGGTGGCCGGCATCGGTGACGTCACAACCCCGACGTTCGAGCTGGCCGTCAACGAGGTGATCCTCGGCAAGGCCTCGGCGCAGGAGGCGCTCGACGCCGCGGCCGGCAAAGCCGACGACCTGCTCGCCGACAACCGCGAAAAGTACGGTGGCTGAGACCCTCAGGCTCGCCCCGACCCGCGTGCGCAGGGGGCTCCCCGGCGCACGCGGTCGGCGCGCCGGCGCCGGCCGGGCCAACACGGTCGGGCTCGGCACGGCTCTCGTCTTCTTGCTGCCCTACCTCGTGCTGTTCGGCGCGTTCATCGTCGCCCCGATCGCCTACGGCTTGTGGATCAGCCTCCATGAGTGGGACTTCCTGCTGCCAGGCAAGCCGTTCGTCGGCTTCGACAACTACGTCGAGCTGTTCACCTCTGGCTCCGTCAGCTCGGGCCCGTTCTGGGCGGCGATGCGGGCGACAGCCATCTTCGTCGTGCTCAGCGTGCCGCTCCTCGTGAGCGTGCCCCTTGCGCTCGCCGTCGCCCTCAAACGCAGGTTTCCCGGCCGCAATCTGCTGCGCGCCGTGGTGTTCGCGCCGTACGTGCTCGGTGTCGCCGTCGTCGGCTTGCTGTGGCGCTACCTGCTCGACCCCAACGTCGGCGTGGTCAACTACTACCTCGGCAAGCTCGGCATCGACCCGGTGCCGTTCACGACCGACACGCCGTGGGCGTGGCTCGCCCTCGTCGTGCCGACGCTGTGGTGGACCGCCGGCTACAACATGGTGATCTTCCTCGCCGGGCTCCAAGACATCCCGCGCGAGCTGTACGAGGCCGCCACGATCGACGGCGCGAGCCCGTGGCAGCGGTTCCGCAACGTCACCCTGCCGGGCCTGCGGCCGGTCATGGTGTTCGTCGTGACGATCACCATCCTCGCCTCGGCGAACGTCTTCGGCCAGCCGTACCTCATCACCCAGGGCCAGCCCGGCCGGGAGACGCGGTCGGCGATCATGCAGATCGGCGAGGTCGGCCTCCGCCAGTTCAACATGGGACGCGCCTCGGCGATGAGCATGGTGCTGACCCTCGCCCTGATGGGCATCAGCCTCGTCACCCTGTCGTTCCTGCGCGAACGGAAGGCGAGGCGATGACTGCCGCGCGGGGTGGGTTCCGCGCGGGGCGGCTGGTCCTGTTCGCCGGCCTGCTCGGCGTGCTCTTTCTCGGCCCGCTGATGTGGATGGTGACGACGTCGTTCAAGTCGACGAACGAGGTCTCCCAGGCCGAGCTCAGCGTGATCCCGAGCGACCCCTCGCTGGAGGGCTATCGCCGGATCCTCGATGCCCCGCAGGCGCCGGTCGGTCGCTGGTTCGTCAACTCGATGCTCGCGGCGACGCTGCAGTCGGCGCTCGTGCTGGTGACGGCGACGATGGCCGCCTACGCCCTCGCCAGGCTCGACTTCGCCGGCAAGAAGCTGCTCACTGGGCTCGTGCTCGCCACGCTGTTCGTGCCGCCGATCTCGCTGCTCGTCCCCAACTTCGTCATCGTGTCGAACCTCGGTTGGCTCGACAGCCGCCTCGCCGTCATCGTCCCCGGCGCCGCCGGGGCGTTCGGTGTGTTCTTCCTCCGCCAGTTCTTCAAGTCGCTTCCGGTGGAGCTGGAGGAGGCCGCCCTGATCGACGGCTGCGGGCGCTGGCGCATCTTCTTGAAGGTGATCCTCCCGCTGTCCCGGCCGGCGCTGGCCACGCTCGCCCTGCTCACGTTCCTGACCAATTGGAACGACTTCCTGTGGCCGCTGTACGTGCTGTTCAGCCCCGACAACCTCACGCTGCAGCCGGGGCTGTCGACGTTGCAGAGCGCGTACTCGACCGACTACGCGACGATCATGGCCGGCGGGGTGATTGCCAGCGTGCCCGTGCTGTTCTTCTTCGCCATCAGCCAACGGTTCGTCATCGAAGGGGTGTCACGCAGCGGCCTCAAGGGGTGACCGGGCGCCAGAACGTCCGGCCATGGCCTCAGGGCCGCGACGCCGGCGCCGAGCTCTCCCGGACCCGTAAGGCGTGGGGCACCGTGAACTCGCGTGGTGCCGGTGGGTCGGCGGCCGCGATCCGGTCGGCGAGGGCGGCCACCGCGAACTCGGCGAGTTGTTCCTTGTCGGGACTCACCGATGTGAGGCTCGGCACCGCGTCCTCGTCGTGGGTGTTGTCGTCGAATCCGACGACGGCGACGTCGTCCGGGACGCGCAGCCCCGCTTCGTGCAGGGTGCGTATCGCACCATAGGCGAGGAGGTCGTTGAAGCAGAACAGCGCGTCGGGTCGCGCGTCGCGGGCGAGCAGCTCGTGCACGGCCTGGCGACCGGCGCGGCGGTCGAAACCCGCCACCTCGCCGAACAGCCGCGTGTCGACACGCACGCGGTGGGCGGCGAGCGCAGCCCGGTACCCGCGCAAACGCAGGTGCGACGTGGCCCAGCGGCGATCGCGCTGCACGCCGATCACACCGATCCGTCGCCGCCCGGTCGCCAGCAGGTGCTCGGTCGCCTCTCGCGCCGCGGCCACGTTGTCGATGGCGACGTGATCGGTGCCCGCGGAGGGGCTCACCCGCTCGCCGAGCAGGACGAGCGGGAGCGATTCGTCGCGGGTGCTGAGGGCGCGGTCATCGAGTCCGAGCGGACTCATGATCACCCCGTCGAGCAGGTGCCGGCGGGACGCGCCGATGACCCACTTCTCACGAGCGGGCTCGCCCTCGGTCTGGTCGACGAGCACCGTCCAGTCGCGGGCGCGCGCCGCCGACACCACACACTGGGCCACCTCGGCGAAGTACGGCTCGCTCAGCTCGGGAACGGCCAACGCGACGATGCCGGTGCGTCCGGTGCGCAGGCTCCGCGCCGACAGATTCGGGTGGTAGTCGAGCTCGGCGACGACTTTCTCGACGCGGGCCCGCATCCGCGGGGACACGCCGGCATAGCCGTTGACGACGTTGGAGACGGTCTTCACCGACACGCCCGCCGCGGCGGCGACGTCCTTCAACGTCGTCATCACCGGTCGCCCTGGTCAGCCGTCATGGCCGTGATTGTGGTCCCTCGGTCGGTCCGTCGAGCACGATGGCACCGTCGCGCTCGACGATCCGGTCGAGCCACAGCGCCCGCCGCCCGCCGGCTTCGTAGCCGACAGCAGCGGGATCCCAGGCGTGATACGCCATCCACAGCGTTCCGTCGATCTCAATCGTCGTCTGGCCACCCGGCCCGGCGGCACCGCCGCCACTGCTCACCCACGGGACGGGCGAACGGTCGACGTAGGGCCCCGTTGCCGACGTGGCTGTCGCGTAGCCGATGGCGTAGTCCGCCGTCCAGTAGCCGTTGGCGGAGTAGAACATCACATACTCGTCGCCGCGGCGCACGACGGTGGGGGCTTCGACGATGTCGCCCTGCCACGGGTGCTGCTGCCGGAGGCCGGTGTCCACCGCGGTGCCGGCAAGGCTGAGACCGTCGGGCGCCAGCTGCTGCACCCAGATCCTCGTGTCGACACCGATCGCGTTGCCGTCGTTCTTCCAGAACAGGTAGGCGGCGCCGTCGGCATCGACGAAGACGTGGGGATCGATCGAACCACCCAGCTCGTGCTGGCAGAGGAACGGCTGGGAGGAGTGGTCCTCGAACGGACCGCCCGGCGAGGACGCCACGGCAGTCGACAGACACTGGTGGCCGCTGGCGCTGTCGCGAGCGACGTAGTACATCCGCCAACCGGCGCCGTCGGGCACCACGTCGGGCGCCCAGGTGAGACCCTCCTGCAGCGGCTGCCACGACGGTCGCACAGGGAGCGCGTCGGAGACCGGCGCCCAACTCACGAGGTCTCGCGAACTCGTTACCTGGATCGAGCTGAAGCCGGCGCTGCCGGTCGCATAGGCCCAGTAGGTGCCGTCGGGGGCGACGATCAGCTCGGGGTCGGGGAAGTCGGCTTCGATGACCGGGTTGGTGAACGTCGCCGGCTCGGAAGACGGCGTGCTCACCTCGACTGGCGTCGAGTTGACGCCGCCGCCCCAGCCCACAGCAGGCGTGAGCGGCGACATGCTGACAAGCATCGCGCCGCAGCGGATGCGGGCACCGGACTGCACGTCAGTCGGCCCTCAGCAACCCGTCGATGTCGAGGCGCTGAGTGAGCGGCTGCAGCTCCTCGACGACGATGCAGCGCAAGGCAGCAACGCATCGTGCAGGGCGGTGACGGCAGTCGGGGGCCGGCCTCGAGCGGGCGGTGCGGGACACGACTGAATGGTATACAACGTCGCATACAACGTTGTAACGTCGCGCTTCGGCTACTGATCGACGTCGCGCTGGCCCACTCGTCGGCAGAGACCGCTCCGGACACCACCGTGCAGCTCTCGCGCATCCGAGTGTTTCGTGCTACCGGAGTGCCACCTGTCGGATTCCCCCGAAGGAAACACTCGCTTGGCAGCGAACACTCGGAGCGCCGGCGAACGTTCCGACCCGACCGTGCCGCGTCCCGTGCCGACCGCGACGACGTGAACTCCGCGGATTTGTGAGAGCTCATACGACATCAGGGGGCTTTGGTGTCCTCGCAAACTCTGCCTCGGCCGACCGTCGCGGTACATTCGGTCAGCGCCGTCGCCAGCAGGGTCGATTGGGGAGGCGGCGCCTACGTGGGGCTGCAGGAGGGACGCACCGTGGCATCGAATCGGCTCGGTACTCGCAGGAAGAGCCTGGGGCGGGAGCTTGCCGACGAACTGCGCCGCCGCATCCTCGCCGGGGATTTCCCGCCCGGGAGCAAACTGCCGAGCGAAGCCGACCTCGGGGCGGAGTACGAGGTCTCCCGCGTCACGGTTCGCACCGCGCTCCAGGCGCTCGAGTCGCGCGGTCTCGCCGACATTCGTCATGGCTCGGGCACGTTCGTCTCGAACAACGCGGACGGCATACGGGCTGGGCTCCAGGAGCTCCGTTCGATGACGGAAACCATCCGCGAGATGGGCCACGAGCCGACGATGGACCGCCGCGCCCTCGAGCTCCGTCCGGCGACGGACCGTGAGGCCGCCAAGCTCGGCATCGACGTCGGCGATCAGGTGTGGTCGGTCGAGCGGGCCGTCCACGTCGACGGCGAGCCCGTGGCTTTTTCCCACGATGTCATCGCCACTGCTGTGCTGCCTGCCCCAACACCGGACCGATCCGGCACGATCGATCTCACCCGCGAGCAGCTCGGCAACGGCTCCGTGTTCGCCGAGCTGGAGGCCAGGGGACTGTTGATGGTGCGCTCGCTGGCCGAGATCCTGTACAGCCGCACGTATTTCGTCGAGGGCAAGTTCCAGTTCGTCATCCTGCGCAACCCGCTGATTCCTGACTCAAGCGGGTGACGACCGCCAGGCCGAGTCCCGGCGGTCCTTGATGGGGCACGGTCAGGGCGTGGCGGACTCGGCGAGGGTGGCGAATGCTTGCTCGACGAAGTGTTCGGGTGCGGCATCGACGTGCCGTTCGCGCACGGCCATCCGGGCGACGCGCAGCACGCCGCGGGCGGCGCCGACCTTGTGCGGCAGCGGCAGCGTCTCGATGTCGCTCGACTTGGCAAGGCCGACGATGCGACGGGCCATCTTGGCCGCCGCGAACAGCCACGTTTCGGTGAGCCAGCGCTGCATCACGGATGCCCCGAACTCGTCGGTGAACACCTCGGGTGAACGTCGCTCCGGCCACCGGGCGAGGAATGACCGCTCGAACGCCGACCACGTGCGCGGGACGAGGTCGAGGCACCACATGGCGCGGTCGTTGTCGTCGAGGGCCAATGCCCGCGCCGCGGCGATCACGTAGTTTCCCCAGAGCGCCCCGAGGTCGAACGCCACGGGTCCGTAGAACGAGAACTCGGGGTCGATCGCCTTGACCGAGACCTCGTCGCCGCTCCCGCGCACCATCACCGAGCCCGTGTGCAGGTCGCCATGGATCAACGCTTCGGCCGATGTCATGAACGTCCACTTGGCCTGGCCGATCTCGGCCACCATCGTCGCGTCGGCGGCCAGCTCGGCGGCGTCGACCTCGTTGGCGGGCTCCACCGAGTTCCGTCCGATGTCGGCGTAGGGCTCCGTGAACACGAGGTCCTCAGTGATCCGGCACAGCTCGGGATTGATCCCGCGACCGACGGACGCCTTGTGGTCCTCGGGTTCCATCCCGAACACCGATGTCCCGAACGCGTACGCGGCGATGTACGTCCCCATTGCCTCGGCGGCCCCGTCGTGACGTTCGCCGTCGTTCAGGGCCGCCCTCCAGACCCGGTGGTCGGACAGGTCCTCCATCGCCGTGATGTACCGCGAGGGGTCGTAGGCGTACACGCGAGGCACCGCCGACGGCGCGAACCGCGCATGAATCTGCAGCGCGTCGGATTCGTGGCGGGCGCGCTCGGGAGTCATCGGCCACTCCGGACCGACGAGGCGCACGTACGGTAACGCCTGCTTCAACACGACACCGCGCCGCAACCGATCCTCGATGATGAACACGAGGTTGAGATTGCCGTCACCGACCTCCTCGATCGTCGCCACATCGTCGAGGTCGAGGTCGAGCCGGCCGGCCAGACCCGGCGCCGACCGGATGTAGCCGACCACCGTGTCTGTCGAGAGGTGCTCGTACTCGTCGTCGCTGTTCCCCATCGTTTCAAGTCCCACGAGACGATCACACGGCCGGGACGAAACGAGCCTTGCGGCGCGAGAGCGTGAACGAAAAGACCAACGCCACGAGCACGACCGCGCCTTTGGCCACATCCTGCCAGTAGTACGAATACCCCTTGATGGTGAGGCCGGTGATGACGATGCCGACCAGGACCGCGCCGAGCGCAGTACCCCACGCATTGGGCTTGGCGAGGCCGAGCACCGACGTGCCGACGAGCGAGACGGCGACAGCGTCGAGCAGCAGCGAGTTGCCCGCCGAGATGTCGCCCTGGCGGATCCGCGAGGCGAGGATCAACCCGGCGACCGCAGCAAACACCCCCGAGATGATGTACGCAGCGGCCTTGTACAGGTTGACCCGCACACCAGCCAACCGCGCCGCCTCGGGGTTGGCCCCGATGGCGTACATGATGCGGCCCCACTTCGTGCGCGTAAGAAAGATCCACACGAGGATCGTGAGGACCACGAACAGGATCACCGGGTACGGCACGGGACCGACCTTGCCCCGGTCGATCTGCAGGAACCCGTCACTGAAACTGCCTCTCGCCACCGTGCCGTCGCGCAGCGTCATGCCCGACGACACCGACTGGCCGTCGACGGGTACCAGTTTGAGGCCTTGCACCACGAACATCACGCCCAACGTCGCCAGCAGGTCGGGGATCTTGAGCATCACGATCAAGAGGGCGTTCACGAGCCCCACGGCGGCGCCGGCGAGCAGCACGACGATGACTGCCACCCCGCCCGATCGCGCCCACATCACCATCGTCATCGCCGCCAACGTCACCGACAGCCCGGCGCCGGCACCGACGGAAAGGTCCAGCCCGCCGATGACCATGGTCACGGTGACGCCGAGGCCGGCGATGGCGACGGTCGACGTGAATTTCAACATCGAAAAGATCGTCGACGATTGCCGGAACCGCTCTTCCGACAGGGCGAACCATACGATCAGCGCGACGGTGACGACGATGAACCCGTACTTCACCATCACGTCACGGGCGAGATCGGTGGTGCGTCCGGCGCTCGTCGGACGCGGGGGGCTGTTCAGCCTGCTCGACTCGGCTGGTGCGGTCTCCACTTCCATCAAGCCACCTCCGACATGTCAGCCAGGATCTGATCCCGGTCGGTCTCACTCGTGTACAGATCGGACCGGATCGTCCCCTCGGTGAGCACGATGATGCGGTCGGCCACCTCGAGGATCTCGTCGATGTCCGACGCGAACAGCATCACGGCCGCACCCCCTGCCGCCAGATCGCGCACCCGATGCGAGATCTCGCGACGGGCGCCGATGTCGACACCACGGAACGGCTCGTCGAGCAGCAGCGCCGTCGGCTTCCCGCGCATCCAACGACCAACGACCACCTTCTGCTGGTTGCCACCCGACAAGGTGTCCACCGACTGCTGTTCCGATGTCGCCAGAACATCGAAGTCGTCGATCAGCGATCGGGCATGGCGAGCCTCGCGCCGGCGGTGGATGAACCCGCTCGGCGCGAAGCGGCTGAGGAACGGAAGCGAGGTCGTGCTGGCGATCGACCAACCGGGCAGCATCGCCTGTGAGGCGCGGTCCTCCGGCACGAAGTAGACGTGGCGACGGATGGCGTCGGCCGGGCGGCGGGGCGCGTAGGGCCTGCCCAGCAACGTCATGCTCCCGGTGGTGAACGGCGAGGCGCCGATGACCCCGGTGGCCAGCTCGGATTTGCCGGCGCCGAGCAGCCCGACGAAACCGGTGACCTCACCGCTGCGCACATCGAACGAGATCGGCTCGGCGCGGGGGAACAGCCGGATCCCGGCGATGCGGAGCACGACGTCGGCGCCGCGGCGCTCCTGCAGCGCCTCTTGCTCAAAGACGACCTGTTCACCGAGCATCCCCTTCACCGCGGTGTTCCAATCGAACGGCGGGCGCTGCTGGACATGGACGCGACCATCGCGGAGCACGAACAGCCGGTCGGCGAGGGAGTCGATCTCCGTCAGGTGGTGCGACACATACAAGACGGCGACGCCGTCGTCTCGAAGTCGACGCACGACGCCGAACAAGCGGTCGGCCTCAGCGGCCGACAGCGCGCTGGTCGGCTCGTCGAGGATCAGCAGCCGCGGGCGGCGGGACAACGCCCGAGCGAGAACGAGGAGCTGTTGATCGGCGATGGCGATCTCGAACACGTCAGTCCGGAGAAACGACCTAGCCCATGGCAAGTCCAGGCACGACGCGACCTCGCGGGCTCGCGGCAGGAGCCGACCGAGGGAGGCGAACCGAGCGACCTCCCCGCTCGTGATCTGTTCGAAGAGGAGGTTTTCGGCGACGCTGAGACCGGGGACGATGCCCTCAGCGATGCGTTGGTGAACCGTCTCGATTCCGAGCCGGCGGGCGGTCTGCGGCGAGTCAATATGGTGCTCAACACCGTCGACTGTGATCGACCCGGTGTAGTCCGTGTGCACGCCGGCAAGGATCTTGATGAGCGTTGACTTGCCGGCGCCATTGGCGCCGATCAACGCCGTGACCTCCGACGACGCAAGGTCGAGCGACACCCCTCGCAGCACCCGATTGTCCCCGAACGCCATCGAGATCGAGTCCATCTGGATTCCCGTGTCCGGACCCGGTTTGTCGTCGCGCGCCATCAGCGTCCCGTCAACATGGGCGGGTGCGCGGACCGGCACGGCCTGCGTGGCCGGGGAACGCAATAAACGATCACTTGTCGTCAGTCCACCCATGTGAGCGACCGAGCGCCAGCGAGGGAGCGGCCACACCCGGCCTGCGTGGCCGGGGAACGCAATGAACGGTCACCATCCGCTTGAGTCCGTCAGCCGAAGCTCAAGCTTTCGATCCACGGTGCCGAGGAAACGTCGGCGAGATCAAGATCGGGCAGCGCTGACCGAAGATCGTCCATGTTCTGGATCTCGTTGTCCACCAGGAAGTCCTGGGTGACGAGCACCCCCGGGAACACGACTTCGCGCGAGTCCTGTTCACCGGCGAGCTCGAGCGCCATCGTGCGCACCACACCAGCGCCGATGGCCGTCGGGTCGGTGGTCGCTGTCGCCCTCCACGGGCTGCCATCTGCGGTCATCACCTCGATGTCTGCGTTCGAGATGTCGATGCCGTACACGCCGATGTCGTCGCCGAGATCGTTGCCGAGGACGGCCGTGATGGTGCCCTTCGTGAGCTCGTCGTACGGCGCGAAGATCGCCGACACGTCAGGGTCGCCTTTGAGGGCCGCGTCGACGAGCTGAGCGTTGTCGGTGGCGACGGCGTTCGTGAACTCGCCGGTGAACCAGGCCTGGTCCCAGTTGTTGTCCTCGACGAACTGGCGCCACACGACGTCGCGCCGGTCGAGCGGAGCGATGCCGAGCACGTTCACGTACCCGACACGGATATCAGCACCTTGGTCCTCGAGCATCTGGGTCAGCACCAGCGTGGCCAGATCGGCATCTCCCTGAGCGGTCTCGACGGCGTCGGGGGCGCACTCGGTGATCTCGATGTCGTAGATCACCACGGGAATGCCGGCGTCGGTGGCTTGCTGGATCAGCGGACACATCGTGTCGGCCTGCCCGTGGTCGACGATGATGCCGTCGACACCGGAATTGAGCGCCGTCTCCATGTCGGTCGCCTGTCTCGCGTTGTCGGCCTGCGCGTCGTACACCTGAAGCTCGATGCCGACGAGGTCAGCCTGCTGCTGGGCGCCGCTCGTCCATTGCTGGAAGTAGTCACCGGCCCCGCTGTTCTGCACCAACGCGATCTGCACCGTGCCCTCGCTGAACGGTGCTGGCGGCTCGGCGGTCGCTGCGCTGTCACCCGTGGCGGCGGTGTCCGTGGCAGCCGGATCTGTGGCGGCCGTGTCGTCCGTCGGAGTTGTGTCGTCGGGCACCGTCGAAGCGTTGGCCGCTCCGCCGAGCCCGTACGCCGAGAGGCAGAGCACGGACGCGGCTGTCACCGTGGTGAGCCGCATCGCTTTCCTCGTGCGTCGCTTTGTCATCCCATGGTCCTTTCATGTTGTCCCGGCGGTATGCCGGTGTTGGTTGCTGCGATCGGTACGTCACCTTGGAAAAGCGCCCGCCACACCACCGTCGACCGGGATCACCGTGCCGGTGGTCCGTGACGAGTCGTCCGACAGAAGATAGGCGACCGCCGACGCCACATCGGACGTCGTGACCCGGCGGTGCAGCAGGTTCCGCGACGCGTAGAAGTCTTCCAGCTCGTCGGGCGCGATCCCGTGCGCCGCCGCGCGCTCCTCGCGGATGCCGCCTTCCCAGAGTCCGGAGTTGTCGAACACGGCATCGGGATTGACGGCGTTGGCCCTGATGCCGTGCGGTCCACCCTCCAACGCGGCGATGCGCA
>Ga0136614_10002058_pt1 | contig 12322 bp, 11 predicted proteins | sample AntDrymUQ2792106_2_FD_106643 | JGI IMG/M metagenome (GOLD analysis project Ga0136614, IMG submission 106643) | Polar desert sand microbial communities from Dry Valleys, Antarctica - metaG UQ279 (21.06) | ecosystem: Environmental > Terrestrial > Soil > Desert | place: Antarctica: Dry Valley...
ACCTCGCCGCGGTGGGCCACCCGCCCCTCGTTGGTGCTGAGGCGCTCGTCCGCGAGGAGATCCGGCCGCTCGAACACGTCGAGGCAAAGCGCGCGCCAGTGCCCGGGCGAGAGGACGGCGACGGAAACGAGCCGGCCGTCACCGGCCGCGTAAGGGCCGTAAGGGCAGAAGAGCGGATGGTGGAGCCCCGAGCGGTCGGGCAGCTCGCCCCGGTGCCACCATAGATGCGGGAAATAGCCGAGCCAGTCGACCATGACGTCGAAGAGCGAGACGGAGACCCGGGCCCCCTCCCCCGTCTCTCCGCGGCGGACGAGCGCCGCGAGCACCGCCACCGCCGCATACGAGCCGGCGCCGACGTCGCAGACCGAGACGCCGACTCGCGCCGGGCTCTCGGGCGTTCCCGTGAGGGTGAGGAGCCCGGCCTCCCCCTGCATGACCAGGTCGTAGGCGTTCTTTTGTGCGTAGGGCCCGTCCGGCCCGTAACCGGAGATCTCGGCGTAGACCACGTCCGGGCGAAGAGCCCGCACCGCCGGTTCATCGAGGCCGACTCGCTCGGCCCAGCCGGGGGTGAAGTTCTGCAGGAATACGTCGCTCTCAGCCACGAGGCGCTCGAGCTCGGGCCGAGCGGCCGCGTCCTTGACGTCGAGCGCGATGCTTCGCTTACCGCGGTTCACCCAGACGAATCCGCTCGACAGGCCGCCGGCGATCGTGTCCCAGCCGCGAGTGACGTCCCCGACGCCGGGCTGCTCCACCTTGAGGATCTCGGCGCCGAGATCGGCCAAGAGTCGCGTACAGAGCGGTCCGGCGAGGCCGGTCTCGCAGGAGAGCACGCGGATGCCCCGCAGGAGCATCCGCGTACCGTAGTCCGGAGTCCGCCCCTACCGGCGTAGGAAGCTCTCCGCGCGGAAATCGTTGGTACGGAAGGAACCCGACGAAAGGGAGAGTGGCATGGCAGAACTGAGCGAGAAAGCGCAGTCCTTGATCGACCAGCCGAACTTCGGCTACCTGGCTACGGTCAACTCCGACGGGTCACCGCAGGTCTCTCCGGTTTGGGTCGACAGGCGGGACGAGCACATCGTCATCAATACGGCGACCGGCCGCGCGAAGGACCGCAACATGCGTCGCGAGCCACGCATCGCCATCTCGGTGGCCAACCGCGAGAATCAGTACGAGAAAGTCGACATTCGCGGCCGCGTCGTCGAGACGATCGGGGGCGAAGAGGCCGACCAGCACATCGACCTCATGGCGAAGAAGTACATGGGCCAGGACACGAACCCCTGGCGCCAGCCCGACGAGGAGCGGGTGCTCTTCATCATCGCGCCCGAGCGCATCGACGAAATGGGTTGAGCGAGCTCCTCTACCTCCGGCGGGAGGAGGTCGCCGAGCTGCTCCCGCCGGTCGAGGTGCAGCTGGATCTCGTCGAGGCCACTTACCGAGCCGTCGCTGCCGGGCGGGTGGAGCTGCCGCCGAAGCCCGGCGTCCATCCGCGCAAGGACTCCTTCGTCCACGCGATGCCGGCCTACTTGGCCGACGACGACATTCTGGCGCTGAAATGGATCTCGGGCTACCCGGGAAACAAGAAGCGCGGTCTCCCCTACATCTTTGGGCTGATCCTCCTGAACGATGCGGAGACAGGCCTTCCGATCGCCGTGCTGGACGGCGCTGAGATCACCGCCGCTCGGACAGCCGCTGCGAGCGGCGTCTGCATCCGGCGCTGGGCGCCGCGGGGGTGGCGCGAGGCGGCAATCCTCGGCTGCGGCGAGCAAGGGGTCTTCCACGCGCGCCTTCTGCGCACGCTGAACGCCGAGGCACGCATCCGCGCCTACGATCCGAACCCGGAGCGCATCGAGCGGCTGGGCGACGTCCGCGCTGCAGCGAGCGAGCTCGAAGCCGTCGAGGGAGCCGAGGTCGTGGTGACAGCCGCGCCCATCGTGGAGGAGCCCGACCCGAGAATCGGCCCGGAGGCGCTCGGCGAGCGCTGGCTCATCCTGCCGATCGACTTCGATGCGCTCGTCCGACGCGACGCGATCGATGCAGCCGAGCTCTTCGCGGTCGACGACGTGGGCCAGTTCGGGTACTACCGGGAGCTCGGCCACTTTCGGGACTGGCCCGCGGCCGAAGGCAGCGTCGGAGAGTGCCTGGAGCGCGAAGGAGACCCGGAGCGAGTCGCCTGCGTGAACCTCGGAATCGGGGCGCTCGACGCGGCCTTTGCCGCGCGCGTCGTCGCAGCCGCCCGCGAGCAGGGCGTAGGAACCGCACTAGCCCGCTAGGAGCCTCTCGAGCAGCCGTAGATCGATCCGCTCGACGATCTCGGCGGCGGCGGTGAGGCGCGCCCGCGGCAGCGTGCCGAGCAGGGCGACGCAGCGTAGGCCGGCCGCCTTTGCAGCGAGGATCCCCGCCTCGCTGTCTTCAAAGGCGAGGACGTCACCCGGCGCACCGTCCCAGCCAAGCCGCGCCAGCGCCAGGAGGTACGACTCCGGATCGGGCTTGCCGTGAGCGACGTCGTCGGCCGTGACGAGAACTGAGACTGCTTCGGCCAGGCCCGCGGCTGCGAGCACGGGCGCGACCTCGGCTCGCATGGCGCCGGAGACGACACCGACCGGCCGCGTCGCGGCGACCGCCCGCACGACGGCGCGGAGGTCGGGCGACACTGTCGAGCCGTCGGCGACGCGCTCGCGGTAACGGCGAACGTGTTCCTCGATCGCCGCCGCGAGCGCCGGGTGACCCTTGCCGAGCCAGGCCTCGGCGATCTCCGGGTCGGAAAGCCCGGCGAGGCGGTCGAAGTACTCCTCCCGCGCAAGCGGCCGCCCGTGCTCAGCGAAAATCTCCTGCCAGAGCTCGCAGAGGATCGGCTCGTCGTCGGAGAGAGTTCCATTGAAGTCGAAGAGGACGGCGCCGATCACCGATCGCGACGCTCCCGCCAGAGCGCGAGCGCCGCGATCGAGACCGCGTCCGAGAGCTCGTCGAGGGCGGTGTCGAGCGCCACGCGACCGGACTCGAGCTCCTCGTCCTCGTCCAGGTTCCCCGCGGTCGCGGCCGGTGAGAGCCCGACGGCTTCGTAGACGTGCACGAACTCGGTCGAGTACGCGGGCACGGCCCAGAAGGCCCCCAGCCTGAGCCAGTCGCGCGCCTCGAGCCCGCACTCCTCAGCGAGCTCGCGCCGAACCGCTTCATCTGGCCCCTCACCCGCGTCGAGCTTTCCGGAGGGAAGCTCGGTGGTGACGCCTTTGGCGCCCGACCGGTGCTGGCGGACGACGACTAGCTCTCCGTCTTCGACGGCGACGACGGCGACGGATTCCGCGTGCGTGATCAGCATGCGGCGGAGCATAGGATCGACGCGTGGAACCCCGGGAGATCGCGGCGCGTGTCTGGCCCGGCGGTGAGGCCGAAGTCGAGGAGCTCGGCGGCGGGATCACCAATCGGAACTTCAAGGTGACGGTCGACGGCGAAGCCTTCGTCCTCCGCATCGGCGGGAAGGACACGGCGCTTCTCGGGATCGATCGGTCGGTCGAGCATGAAGCGTCGCTCGCGGCCGCACAGGCCGGGATCGGCCCCGAAGTGATCGCTTTCGTCGAGCCGGAAGGCTGGCTCGTCACCCGCTTCGTCGAGGGTCGACCGGTGCCGGTGAAGGAGCTTCACGAACCCAACTGGATCCGGCGGGTGGCGGGAGCCATCCGGGCGTTCCACGACAGCCCGGCGATCCCCGGCCGCTTCGACTCCTTTCGCGTGGTCGACCTGTACCGCGAAACCGCCGAGCGGCACGGCGTCGGAGTCCCGCGGGCGTACGGATGGGCGAAGGGGCACGCCGACGCAATCGAGCGCGCGCTGGGACAACGGCCGAAGCGGCCGTGTCACAACGATCTCCTGAACGCGAACTTCATCGTCGACGGCGAGCGCCTGTGGCTCGTCGACTGGGAGTACGCGGGCATGGGCGACCCGTTCTTCGACCTGGCGAACTTCGCGGTCAATCACGACCTATCCGAGCAAGGAGAGTCGGAGCTCCTCGCCGCGTACTCGGGCAAGGTGAGCGAGAGTGACCGCGAAGTACTTCGGCTGATGCGGTTCATGTCGGACTTTCGAGAGGCGATGTGGGGCGTCGTTCAAGAGGGCATCTCGGAGCTCGACTTCGACTTCGCGGCCTATGCCGAGGAGCATTTCGAGCGCCTGCGGAGGACGGCCGGCGACCCCGTCTTCGAAACGGCGCTCGACGCTGCATCTGCAACGAACAGATAGGCGCACGCGCGTCTGACTACGGGTCCCGACCCGCCCCCTGCTCGGGTTCAGCCTAACCCGCGAGGGCGCGCGCGTGTGTGGCCTGTTGGTGCCGACTTTGTACTGCTCCCGAGGCGCGTGCGTGGCCGGCGGGAGCCAGGGCTAGGGTGACCGCGTGAGGTCGAGAGCGCGCGCGGTCGTGATCGGAGGAGGAGTCGGAGGCGTATCCATCCTCTACTGGCTCACGAAGCTCGGCTGGCCGGACGTCGTCCTCTGCGAGCGCGCCGACCTCACGAGTGGCTCCACCTTCCATTCCGCCGGCCTCGTCGGGCAGCTCCGCAGCTCGCTCTCCCTGACGCGCATGATGATGCGGTCGGTCGAGCTCTACCGGACGATCGGCGCCGAGGTCGGGCTCGAAACCGGCTGGCGGGAAGTCGGGTCGCTCCGCCTCGCGTCCTCGGACGAGCGGATGGAGGAGCTCCGGCGCCAGGCCGGTTGGGCCAAGACGTTCGGGCTGCCACTCGAGCTGGTCTCGCCCGACGAAGCGAAGCGACTCTTCTCCCCCATGTCGATCGACGGCGTCCTCGGCGCCGCCTACCTCCCCAGCGACGGGTACATCGACCCGAGCCAGCTCACGTTCGCGCTCGCCGAGGGGGCCCGCCGGGGCGGGGCCGAGATCTACACCAACACCCGAGTGACCGGCGTCGACGTCCGGAATGGCCGAGCTCGCGGCGTCCAGACCGACAAGGGCCCGATCGAGGCCGAGGTCGTCGTCAACGCAGCCGGCATGTTCGCCGGCGAGATCGGCGCTCTCGCCGGCGTGACCGTCCCGATCGTCCCGATGGCCCACGAGTACCTCGTGACACGCCCGAACGGCATACCGCTCGACGTGCCCACGATGCGCGATCCGAGCCTCCTCGTCTACTTCCGCGGCGAGTCCGGCGGGCTCGTCATGGGCGGGTACGAGCGGCAACCGGCCCCCTGGGCGCTCGACGGCATCCCGCCCGACTTCAACGGCCAGCTCCTGCCCGAGGACTGGGACCGTTTCGAAGAGCTCCTGACGAACGCGATCATCCGCGTCCCCGAGCTCGAGAGCGCCGAGGTCGTCCGTCTCATCAACGGACCCGAGGCTTTCACACCGGACGGTGAGTTCATCCTCGGCGAAACCGACGTTCGCGGCTTCTGGGTTGCGGCCGGGTTCTGCGCGCACGGCCTCGCCGGGGCTGGAGGCATGGGTCAGCTCGTCGCCGAGTGGATCGTGGACGGACAGCCGAGCCTCGACACCTGGCACATGGACTCACGCCGCTTCGGGCGTCAGTACGCGAGCCACGAGTACACCCTGGCCCGCACGGTCGAGATCTATTCCACGTACTACGACGTCAAGTACCCCGGGCAGGAACGGCGGGCAGGCCGCCCACTGCGTCTCTCCACCACGTACGAGCGGCTCAAGGCGCTGGGGGCGTCCTTCGGCGAGAAGTCAGGCTGGGAGCGGGTCAACTGGTTCGAGCCGAACGCGGGCCAGGGCGACGCGTCACTTCGCCCGCGCGGCTGGGCCGGGGAGGTCTGGTCGCCCGCGATCGGCAGGGAGCATCGCGCCTGTCGCGAGACAGCCGCCCTCTTCGATGAAAGCTCCTTTGCCAAGATCGAGGTGGCCGGCTCGGGGGCGGCAGCGTTCCTCGAACGGCTTTGCGCCAACCGGGTCGCGCGCGATGTCGGAGCGATCACCTACACCCAGATGTTGAACCCTCGCGGCGGGATCGAGTGCGACTTCACCGTCTCGCGCCTGGGCGAGGAGCGCTTCCTGATCGTCACCGGCACCGCCTTCGGCCAGCATGACCTTGCGTGGATCCGCTCGCACGCTCGGGAAGACGAACAGGTCACCGTGAACGACGTGACATCGCGCTTCGCTTGCTTCGGCCTCTGGGGGCCCGCCGCCCGCGACGTCCTCCAGCCGCTCACGACCGCAGACCTCTCGAACAACGCATTCCCGTACATGCAGGCCCGCGACCTCGCCGTCGGCCCTGTTCCTTGCTTCATGCTTCGCGTGACGTACGTCGGCGAGCTCGGCTGGGAGGTCTACTGCCCGACGGAGTACGGGCTGCGGCTCTGGGACACGATCTGGAGGGCCGGAGGTGAGCACGGCCTGGTAGCGGGCGGCTACAAGGCGATCGACTCGCTTCGCCTCGAGAAGGGTTATCGCGTCTGGAGCGCGGATATCTCACCCGACGACACGCCCTGGGAGGCCGGGCTCGGCTTCGCGGTGAAACTCGACAAGGGGGACTTCATCGGGCGCGAAACACTCGAGGCGGCCCGGGAACCGGAGCGGCGCCTCGCCTGCCTCGTGCTCACCGACCCGCGCTCGGTCGCGCTCGGATCCGAGCCGGTTCGGATCGACGGGCAGATCGCGGGCCGCGTAACGAGCGGCGGGTACGGCTACACGGTGGAGCGCTCGATCGCCTACGCCTACGTCCCAGCCGAATCTGCGGAGGCGGGCCGGGCCGTCGAGGTCGAGATCTTCGGCGAGTGCATTGCGGGCGAGATTGCCGAGGAGCCTCTCTTCGACCCAGAGGGCGAGCGGATCCGAGCCTGATGGCGGCGCCGTGGCTCGTCGGCCTGGAGGCGTCGCTCGCCGAGGACGCCGGCGAGGACAGCCTCGCGACCGCGCTCGTCGTGATCGCGGCCATGGCGGGCCAGGACGTGTACGTGGACGAGGACGAGCGCCACGGCGCCGTACGGCGCGCGCTGCTTCTCCTCACCGCGGGCGGCGATCCCTCGCGCGGGCTCGACCTGAACGGCCGGGCAGTGACTGGCCTCGCCGAGGGACTTCGGAACGCCGATCGCCAGCTCGTCCTCGAGGCCGGGATCAAGGATCTCCGCCTTCAGACGGCCGGCCTGCCGCACGTGAGCGAGGCCATGCGCGCGCTCGCAGAGGCGCCGGACATCGCGTGGCGCGCCTATGCGTGCTCACTCCTCGCCGAGGAGCTCGGCGAGGAGTGAGCGTGCGCAAGTCCTACTGACCTGCGGGGGCCGCCCCGGAAGCGCGCCCCGCGTACTGCCCCTCCATCCGCTCTAGCTCCTCCTCGCTCCCCATGCTGATCGGGCCCTTGAACCAGCGCCGCGCGGACAGCAGGTACCACCCTCCGAAGAAGAGCAGCGCGGCGCCGACGAGGATCGGCGCGTAGTTCAGCGCCTCCCAGGTGAACTCGTCCTCCCAGGGAACGCTCGACTTGTAGGGAGGGAGCAGGAAGATGAACGTGATGAACGCGACCCAGAGAATCGCGATCAGGTCGATCCAGCGGTAGTGGCGCCCGAGCGACCAGGCCCCCGGTTCGAACCGATCGCCGAGGCGGAAGCGCAGGATGACCGGGAGGATGAACGCGATGTAAAGGCCGATCACCGCGATCCCGGTCCCCACTAGATAGCCGACGAGGTAGTTCCAGATCGCCGGCACCATCACGAGCGCCGAGGCGACGATGATCGCGAGGACTGCGAGCTGCGGGACCCGATTGCGCCCTACCTGCCGCCAGAGCTGGTGACCAGGAACGGCGCGGTCGCGCGAGAAGGCGAAGAGCATTCTCGAAGCGGACGTGACCGACGCCGTGACGCAGAAGAACTGCGCGACGACGCAGATGAAGAGTAGGAGCTCCGCCCACCCCTGGCCCATCGACTCGGCCCAGCTCCAGGGTACGAGGAAACCGAGATTGTCGATCGCCCCCTGCGTGCTCGGGATCGCCAGGGTGACCGCGACTAGCAGAATGAACCCGAAGATCACGGAGGCGACGACCGATGTCCACATTCCGATTGCGGCCGAACGGGACGCGTCGCGCGTTTCCTCGGAAAGGTGGGCTGACGCGTCGAAGCCCGTGATCGTGTACTGGGCCATCAGTAGGCCGGTCAGGAACACGTAGATGAAGACGAAGCTGCCGAAGTTCTCGCTACCGGACCCGAAGCCGGTCGCATTCACGGTCTCGCCGAAGGCGTAACCGAGCGACTGGTGCCGGTCGGGAACGATGAGCAGGATCCCCACGATCACCGCCACGCCGAGCATGTGCCAGTACGCGGACACAGTGTTCAGGAGTGAGGTAACCCGGACGTTCAGCAGGTTCAGGATGGCCGCCCCCGCCAAGAAGACCGCATAGAGGAGGTAGATGTACTCCTTCTCGTTCGGGTAGTCGAACCAGAAATTGAGGAGCGCCGTCCCGAACGTCGCGAGGCCGTAACCAATGGCCGCGGTGACCGCGATCTGGCCGATCAGGTTGAACCAGCCGGTGAACCAGCCCCAGGCAGGACTGCCGAGCTTCGAGGCCCAGTAGTAGAGCCCTCCTGCCGTCGGGTAGGCCGAGGCGATCTCGGCCATCGCGAGCGCGACGATCGTGCTCATGAGCCCCACGAGCAGCCAACCCCAGGTCACGGCGACGGGGCCGCCCTGCCCGAACGCGATGTAGTAGGAGGTCAGGCAGCCCGCGAGGATCGAGATGATCGTGAAGGAGATGGCGAAGTTCTGGAACCCGCCCATCCCCCGCATCAGCTCCTGCGCATAGCCGAGCTTGTGCAGCAGCGTCTCGTCGTCGGAATGCCCTCCCGTCCGTTCGACCCCCGGCTCAACCGTGCTCATACGCCCTCCTCCATCGACTCCGCAGGTTGCCTATTTACGCGGGTTTTCGGAAGGCTTGTCAAGAATCCTGGCCTCGCGCTGGTTAGGCTCCCGGCTCGATGCTGAGCCTCGGCGAGCTGAAGAGCGCGACGAAGGACGGAACGATCGACACGGTCGTCGTCGCCTTCACCGACATGCAAGGCCGGCTCATGGGCAAGCGGCTCCACGCGCAGTTCTTCGTCGACGAGGGGATCGGCGAGCGAGGCGTTGAGGCCTGCAACTACCTCCTCGCGCTCGACATGGAGATGGACACGGTCCCGGGGTACTCGCTGGCCAACTGGGAGCAGGGTTACGGCGACTTCGGTCTCGCGCCCGACCTGGCGACCCTGCGGCGGATCCCCTGGCTCGAGGGGTCGGCGGTCGTTCTCTGCGACGTGGTCTGGCACGACGGCTCGCCGGTCTCGCCGTCCCCGCGGCAGATCTTGAATGGCCAGGTCGAGCGGGCCCGCGAGCTCGGCTACGAGCCGATGTTCGGATCCGAGCTCGAGTTCTACCTCTTCAAGGAGACCTACGCCGAGGCGCACGCGAAGGGCTACGACGACCTGACTCCGTCAGTTCCCTACATCCTCGACTACCACATCCTCGCGACCACCTACGACGAGCCCTTCATCCGCCAGATCCGGAACGGAATGCAGGCGGCGGGGATCCCGGTCGAGAACTCGAAGGGCGAGGCCTGGCCCGGGCAGCACGAGATCAACTTCCGCTACGCCGACGCGGTCACGATGGCCGACAACCACACGCTCTACAAGAACGGCGCCAAGGAGATCGCCCACCTGAACGGCTGCTCGCTCACGTTCATGGCGAAACCGCACCACGAGTGGATCGGAAACTCCTGCCACATCCACTCGAGCCTCTGGCGCGACGGGGAGAACGCCTTTGCGGGCGAGTCGGACGTCTTCAAGCAGTTCCTCGCCGGACAGATCGCTTGCCTGAAGGAGCTCGCGATCTTCCTTGCGCCGAGCGTCAACTCGTACAAGCGCTTCGCGGCGGGAAGCTGGGCACCGACCACCCTTGCCTGGGGCCACGACAACCGCACGTGCGGCTTCCGCATCGTGGGCCACGGCGGCTCGGTGCGTGCCGAGACGCGCATCCCGGGCGGAGACGTGAACCCCTACCTCGCTTTCGCCGCGCTCCTTGCGGCCGGCCTCTTCGGGATCGAGAACGAACTCGAACTGGCGCCGCCGCTCGAAGGCAACGCGTACGAGTCGGACGCCGAGCGCTTCCCGGGCTCGCTCCGTGAGGCGGTCGAGGCCCTCGAGCAGGGGACGATGGCGCGGGCCGCCCTTGGCGAGGACGTGGTCGACCATTACCTGACGTACGCCCGCACCGAGCAGCGGCTCTTCGACTCGGTAGTGACGGGCTACGAGCGCGAGCGCATGTTCGAGCGCGGATGAGTCGCCCGGTCATAGGGATCACGACCTATGCCGAGCAGGCGCGCTGGGGAGTCTGGGACGCGCCGACGGCCCTCATCCCGATGTCCTACGTGAACGCGATCCAGCAGGCGGGCGGGCGGCCACTGCTCGTCCCCCCGGCCGAGGACGCGATCGACGAGACCCTCGACGTGCTCGACGGCCTGCTCTTCTCGGGGGGATCCGACATCGACCCTTCGCTCTATGGCGCCGAGCCGCACCCCTCCGTCAACGGCACGCGGCCCGACCGCGACCGGGCCGAGCTCGCCCTGATGGAGGCCGCCTTCGCCCGCCAGATGCCGGTTCTCGCGGTCTGCCGCGGGATGGAGGTCATGAACGTCGCGCGCGGAGGGGACATCGTTCAGCACCTACCCGAGATCGTCGGGCACGAGGATCACAAGCACACCCTTGGGGTCTTTGGCGACCACGAGGTCGACGTCGAGAGCGAGAGCCTCCTCGGCTCGCTTCTGGGAGAACGCGCGCCGGTGAAGTCGCATCACCACCAGGGGGTTGGGCGACTCGGCGAGGGGCTCGTCGAGAGCGCCTGGGCGGAGGATGGGACGATCGAGGGCATCGAGGATCCCTCCAGGCGCTTTGCGCTCGGTGTTCTCTGGCACCCCGAGCAGGGCGAGGACTTCGCGCTCTTCCGCGCGCTCGTGGCTGAGGCGCGCGCCTACGGCGAGGAGAAGGCCCGCTCGTGAACCAGGTTCTGAACCCCGCGACCGAGGAGACGATCGCCGAGCTGCCCGAGGCGACCGTGGAGGAGGCCGACCGGGCGGTCGCAGCAGCGAAAGCCGCCTTTCCAGCCTGGCGCGCTGTCTCGCCCCCGGATCGAGGCCGCCTGCTTCGACGCCTCGCGACTCTCGTGGAAGAGACCTCGGAGGAGCTTGCCCAGCTCGAGACGAGCAACGTCGGCAAGCCGATCAGCGACTCGCGCGCCGAGGCGGCGATGGTGGCGGACGTCTTCCACTTCTACGCGGGCGCGGTGGACAAGCACCACGGCGAGACGATCCCGGTCTCGGGCGGGATCGACATGACCTTCCGCGAGCCGCTCGGCGTCGTCGGCTTGATCACTCCCTGGAACTTCCCCATGAACATCGCGAGCTGGAAGCTCGGGCCCTCGCTCGCGTGCGGGAACACCGTCGTCCTGAAACCGGCTGAGTTGACACCTCTCTCGGCGATCCGGTTAGGGGAGCTCGTGCTGGAAGCCGGAATTCCGGAGGGCGTCGTCAACGTGGTCGTCGGGCCGGGCCGCACTGTCGGCCAGCGGCTCGTCGAGCATCGCGATGTCGCCAAGATCGGGTTCACCGGATCGACCGAGGTTGGCCGCGGGGTGATGCAGGCGGCCGCCGGCACGATCAAGCGGGTCACCCTGGAGCTCGGCGGCAAATCGGCGAACGTCGTCTTCGCCGACGCCGACCTCGAAAGGGCGGCGGCCTCTGCGCCCTCCGCCGCCTTCGGGAACGCCGGCCAGGACTGCTGCGCGCGCTCGCGGATCCTCGTGGAACGCAGCGCCTACGACCGTTTCCTTGACCTCCTGGTCGAGGCAGCGGGCGGATTGCGTGTCGGCGACCCACGCGATGAGTCCACGGAGATGGGGCCGCTGATCTCGGCCGAGCACCGCGAGCGCGTGTCGTCCTACGTGAACGGTAACGTTGTCTTCAGTGGCAACGCTCCAAGTGGATCCGGCTTCTGGTTTCCTCCGACGCTCGTTGAAGCGTCGAACGACGACCGCGTCGCGCGTGAGGAGGTGTTCGGGCCGGTCGCCGCCGTGATCCCCTTCGAGGGCGAGGAGGAGGCGGTTCGGCTCGCGAACGACACCCCATACGGGCTCTCCGGCTCGATCTGGACCGAAAACGGTGCGCGGGCCCTGCGGGTCGCGCGGGCGATCGACTCCGGCGTCCTCTCCGTCAACTCGAATACATCCGTGCGCGTCTCAACGCCGTTCGGCGGGTTCAAACAGTCAGGCTTCGGGCGGGAGCTCGGGCTGCACGCCCTCGACGGATACTCCGAGGTCAAAAACCTCTACATCGCGACGGGTTAGTCC
>Ga0136614_10002059_pt1 | contig 12320 bp, 7 predicted proteins | sample AntDrymUQ2792106_2_FD_106643 | JGI IMG/M metagenome (GOLD analysis project Ga0136614, IMG submission 106643) | Polar desert sand microbial communities from Dry Valleys, Antarctica - metaG UQ279 (21.06) | ecosystem: Environmental > Terrestrial > Soil > Desert | place: Antarctica: Dry Valley...
TGACAGGACGCCAGCACTGTTGCCCCGGCTACTACGACTGAAGCTGCTTGCTTGACAGACATGCGAGGACCCGACCTTGGCGGAGGGCGGACTCCTGGTAGCTGTGCTCGGCCAGCCCGATCCACTCGAGCAACTCCGAACAGCGTTGCCACTGCGGCAGGGCGTTCCAGTACGACAGCAGCCGCGGGGGGTTCCTCCCCCCCGCGGGCGTCTCCAGGCGCGTGCTGCGGTTCGCGGCGAACGCCGGATCGTCCCGGTCCTGGTCGGTGAAAGACTGATTGTCGGTCATCTCGTCTCCTTATTCTCTCCGCAGCGCCCCGGTGATCCGCTGGCACGCCACCAGGTTGAGGGGATACAGGAGAGGCGAGGTGTCACGCCAGGGCGGACAACTCCTTCGCGGCGGTCGCGACCCGGTCGCGGTCGGAGAGCAACGCGGCGGCGGATCGCTCCGAGAGCAGACCACGGGTGACTAGGTCAAGGACACCGGCCCGCAGAGCGGTGATCGGCTCGTCGGGCCGGAGCCGGAAGGCGTCGAGGAGCACGACGATCATCACATCGTCGCCGGAAGGGTCACTTGCGTCGACGACTCGGTCCAAATCGCGCGCCGCACGCGGGCAGGCAAGGCCGAGGCTGTTGCGGCCGTTCGCATCGGATGCGATGGGGAGCGCCACATCGGTGCGTCGCGATCGCCGGCCCAGTGGGCGTTGGATGTAACGTTCCCACCACGTCACGTAGTCTGGCTCCGCCGCTGTTCCCGCGTTGACCCTCGGCCCGGACCGGCAGTGGCGCTCGACGACGCGGATGCCGTCGGTGACGCGCGCCATGTACTGCTCCGGTGCGCCGCCGAATTCCGCCACGCAGCGGGCGACGAGTCGATACAGCAGCGCGTCATGACCCTCCAGCGGGGCCATCGACCCCGCCTCGTCCACGAGGTACTCCAGGAGCGCCCGGTGGAAGTCGCTGGGCAACGCGCGGCCCCGCGCACCGGCCCGGATCCGGTCGATCCGAGCCTGGGCGCCCATCTCAGTGCGCCGATGCCTGAACCAGTCACCCGCTGCCCGGATACGTACGTGCGCGCGGGCCGCTCCGGGTGGATTGCGCAGCTCGCCCGCCCCCCGGTCGGCCAGCACCCGGCAGCCCTCTGCGATCATGTCAACGAGGAAGTCGCGGCACGCGCAGTCGCCGTCGAGGTGGACAGTGCTGATCCCGTCGAGGTGGGTACCACCGATGCGGAACTGCAGGTCGCACCGTCTGTGGGGCAGCGATCGGTGGATCGCCGCCCGATGCGGGTGCGTCTCGTGCCAGATCGCGGTCAGCACAGCTCGAAGATCTACAGTGGTGACCTTCGCGGCGACTCGTGGGCCGTCAGTGCGGGTGGTCTGTGCGGCACTAGACATCATCCGAAATTTTACGGCAACATAAGAGCGCTGTCTACGGATTATTGTGTAACGAGCGCATCCATCTGGGCGTAGTATCGTTGGACGTACCTCAGGCGAGGAGAGATATGGACCTGCTGCCCGCCGAGGTGCCGGATGTGCCGGAGGTTCGGTCCGAGATCGTCCCGGCGCGACTCGCTCGCAAGCTCGCTCCACTGTTCGGGGTGCCGTGGGAGCGGGGGCCGTTCGGGTCGCGCACCTGGGTCTGCGACTACAACAAGATCACCCTTTCTGAAATCGCGCGTGGGGCGCCGCTACCAACCCGCAGTCAGGCCCAGCAGGCGCGCGCCGTGGTGCACGGCGAGTGGGCGCTTGTCGACCGCTTCGCCGTCGCCGGACCGGGCGGCTCGCTGCCAAACGAGATCGCCAACGCCACTCTCAACCGGTTCGGACCGGACACGAAGGCCGCGGTGGTGCTCACCGGGACGAATCGCCTCCTCGACCCCGTCACCCGGGCGGTCGAGGTCGCTGTGGGGCGCCTCGAAGCGGCCGACGGGTCGGCGCTGCCTGCACGGTTGCGTCTCGCCGCATGGGCGGCGCTACTGCTCGAGGCGTTCCGGTCACAGCCCGCCCTCGTTGCCGCGGGGATCCGGGCCCGGGCCATCCAGCGCGAGCTGCTAGTCGAGTGGCACCTCCCGCTGGCGGCCCCAATCGCCGACCTGCCGCTCACCCGTTGCGAGGTGGGTGGCCCGCAGGGGGACGACGGGCGCGGCGCGGCGTCTCGACCCCACGAGCTCGAGCTGACCGACCGCACGCTTCACGGTCTCACCGCAGCTACGCACGACGAGTTGGTCGACCGGCTGCTGCGCCACCTGATGGCAATCGGGGCGCGGCAGAGCTCCAGCCACCTATGGCTGAGCGAGCGTGGACCGGGTCAGCTCGCCGTGGAGGCGCTCGTACCCCCCACCGAACTGGTGGGTCGCTACGTCAGGCAGGTGGTGCACCTCCTCGAGGAGGAACCCGCGGTATGCGGAGTGCTGCCGCGGGTACCGGCGGCGGGCGAGCTGGACGGGCTTTCGGTACTGGCCCGGCGGGCGTTGGTGATCGCCCTACTCACCGTCCTGCGGCAGGTGCAGTTCGATGCCGAACAGCGCGAGCGGACCAGGACGGCGATCGTGCCGATGCTCAGCGACGTCGCCGCGCTGGCGACGGAGAGTCTCGGCCCGGATGATCCGCTGACCGTGCTGAGCCGGTGCCGAGTGGCCGACATGACCGTGCACACGCTGCGCCACGACCGGCGTCTCGAGCTTGCTGGTCCTCTCGAGGAATTGATGACGCAGATCGAGCGGTGCATCGGGCTCTTCGACGCTGGAGTCGTCGACCGCGGAGCCGCGGCGGAGGCAATCTCGTCGGCGAATGTCGAGATCAACATCGTGCGGCGTACCAATGCCCGGTACCCGGAGGCGAAGCTGCCCCCGCCCGAAGAGCTCGACGCTTGGCTGCGCGGCACCTGGAGTGCCTTCGAGCGCGCCCTGGAGATCGACCGGCGCGGGCCGATCGACGACGGCCAGGACTCTCGGCTGTCGATCGGGCACCACCTGCACAACTACGCCTCCTATCTGACCACCCACCCCGACAGCGAGCCCGACCTGCTCGCCGCCGTCGTGCTCTTCGAGAACACCGTCATCCCGGCCCGGGAGCTGTACTGGAAGCGCACGCACAGCTTCCTCCCGCTGCGGCAGTCGCTGCAGATCGCGTCGCGGGCGACGACGACCCTGAGCCGGCGTGCCGCGGAGGCCGGACGACCCGCGGAGGCCCGTCGGTGGGCGGCGCAGGGACATGCCTGGATCTCGCGGGCGCTTGACGACCGGGAGACCGCCGAGCTGCTCACGCTGCCTAGCGAGACCGCCGCCCATTTCTGCCTGCTCGCCGTGCCGGCCCTGCTGGCGGCAGTCGAGATGGAGGTGCCGGGCACCGGACCGGCCGACGTGGACCAGGCCACGCAGCTGCTCGCCGTCGCCGAGGGCTGGGCGCGGCTGGTCACCGGCGACAGTGAGACGAGCTACAGCCACTACGATCGGCTGGTCGACCTGCGGCACCGCATTGAACTGGTCGGATAGCTCACGGCCACAGTAGTTCCGGCCACGGACCTTTGTAGCGCTCCAACTGCCGACGGGTTGCCTCCGCGGTGAACCCGGCCGCGTCGCCGAGCGTGCGATAGTTCTCGACCCACCCGATCTCGCCCCACGGCCGGTGCGGGCAGATTGCCCGCGCTGACACCGGCTCCCGAGGCCGGCCATTCACGGCTGAGCCACCACCGGTCCCTCCGTCCGGGCAGCACGGTACCGGCAGGGGACTGGTCGTGTGCTGCACGGCCTGCACCGGAGCACGCACGCCGTAGGTGGCTACCAGCAGAGCCTGGCGAGGTCCGATCCACGCCCGCAGGTGAGAGGCCAGTTGCGAGATGACCGGCTGACGCCGGGTCCATAGCGGCGGGAGTGCGTCAAGGGTGACGAGGCGGGCAACGGCACGTTCGCACCCATGGATCTGCTCGGGATCGATGGCGGCGATGAGGCGGGCCACCACCGCGTCCAGCTGCCCAGGGGCGACCCCATCCGGTCGCGGTGGCGGCGATGCTGGAGTCTGATCGAGCAGCCTGGTGGCGACGCGCAGTCTGCGTACCAGGAGCGGCATGTACGTCGGCTGGTCGGGCAGCGGCGTGCCGGTGAGCCACTCCATGAGACCATCCTTGGCATCCCTGCACGCTCCCTGGAAAAGCGCGGCGACCAGCCAACCAACCAGGTGCTCCACATCTGAGAGCCGGACAGCAAGTTCCGAACCGTCTAGGTGCGGAGTGGGCTTGTTGCCGATATCCTCGATAGGAGTGATATTGGGCGGCTCGTCCAGGTCCAGCTGGTAATTGAGCACTGAATGCACCCGGCGTACGGCTTGTCTTAGGGTGTCGTTTCGAGCAGTGGAACCGAGATAGCTCGCGTACTGGTTGATCGCCGTCGCCACATCGGGTTCATTGGGTCCGTGCCCGAATAGGCTGAGGGCAGGACGCCTCATCGCCTTGCTCAGGACGCTCGTCAGGTTGACTAGCTCCTGCTGCAGTACGTCCAGCGGCTCGGTTACGACCATGCCGAGTCGTTCCTGGATGGCTAGACAGTAGGCCGCGATCCGAACCAGGAAGTCGCTGTTGCCGGCGACCGGGAGATCGGTGCCCGCTACTGGCACGGGCCGGCGAGCCACCCGGTACGCGGCCGCGAGTCCTGCGCCGCGCTCAAGCACGTCGAGCGCGGCGCCGACGAGAGCAATGTCAGCAGCGGGGTCGGGTGACTGATCCGTCCCCGGCGCAAGCGCCGCGACGATCGCCGGGACGACCATGTTGAGGATCAGCTCGGGTTCTCCGACCGGTCGCGCATCGGTCACCCCCGAGCGGATGCGCAGACTGCGGGCTAGCAACCCGATGACCCGGTCGTCGTCAGGAACGATTCGATCGGTTCGGACCAGGATCCCGAATGGTAGTTTCGGGAAGCGGCGATAGCGCAGGAACTTCTTCGTGGCGTGAGTCGTCTTCTGCGCGACCCCGGCCTGGTTCCTGCCCCAGGTCAGGCAGGCAGCGATGAGCCGGCCGTACTCGTCGGACCTCACCCAGTCCGCGCCATTCGCGAGCCTGTCGATCACCTTCTCGGCGCGGTCGACAGCGGCGGCGCGCAGCTCAAGCCGGGAATTGTACCTGGCCACCAGTGCGGCGAGGTCCTCGGGGTAGAGGGCGTCGAACAGCTCGTCGGCGGCGGCCTCCAGCTCACGCCGGCGTCGCTCACGGTCATCGTCCGCGTTCATGCCGGACCCCGGCTCTCGGAGCGGAACCGCACGCTCACCGGATCGTCCGAGCTCACCAGCCGAGCGCGTAACCCACCGGTCGCGGCCATCTCGAACGGCACCCAACGTTGCGAACCGTCGTCCGGGCCCGCCTGGAGCACGGCTCCGGGAGGCTGCCCGGTGGGTACCGCCCACAGGTCGATCTCCACCATGTCTTGCGCCGCTGGGCGCAGTTCCCACGTCACCTTTGGATGCACCCCAACGGCGGCGGCGAGCTCCTCGGGTAACCGCCAGGTGCCCTTCAGCGCAGGTGAGCCCGGTTCGTCGTCGCGTGGGGACCGCCACGCACCGCGGTGCGCCGCCGGTGGCCCATCGAGGGCGCGGAGTGCATCGCGCCAGCTTGGGAGGCCGAGGCAGGTCCACAGATCGCTGGCCCAAGATCCCAGCGCGCCCCGGTTCGTCGGCACCGGCTGATCGGCCACCAGCGTGATGGCCCGGTACGGCGCCCACGCCGACGCCAGATTGTCGATCTCGACGAGGTCGAGCTGGAGCCACTGCCCGGACCGGCCCTCGACTAGCAGGTCGGTGGCGGCCGCCGACACCCGCGGCCCCAGCAGCGCCGCGACGTCATCCGGAAGCCGGCCATTCTGCAGGGCCACCGCGACGAAAGCTGGTGGCCCGTTCGGGTCTGCGGTGACGAACCCGGCGACGAGGCCGATGCGCAGCTGTGTCTCTGTGGCGGGCTCCACGGTCACAAGCGAGAGAGCGATCGTGTCGGCGTCAGGGAGATGGTCGATCCGTAGGTGACCGTCCCAGGTCGTGACGACCATGCGGTTCTCCAGGGTCAGTGCTCGGTGGGCGACAGGGTGTCACAGACCTCCGTGCTCCTTCGGACATTCGCAGCTCCCTGTGGCAGCCGTTCAGTCGTGCTCTGACGGACAGCCAGCGGACAGATGTCCGCCGCATCGTGACGGATCCCCATCCGGGTACCGGCTCCGGGCAGCCCAACGGCCGCCGCGGACCCCTGCCGGGCAACCCGTAAGGAGGAAACATGTGCGGTGGCTCTGACGACAATCCTTGATGGGACGGGCCCATCACCCGCTCGGAACAGTCCGGGTGGTCCGTCAAGGGAGAGATAGAGTTTCGAGGAAACCGACGAAGGGCAGCCATGGTGGTCGACCCAGCGCGTGTGCGGCGCGTCGTCGCAGTGTGGCTCGTCGTGCTCGCGCTGGTGGCGACTGGGGCCTGTTCCTGGCCAGGCTCCGACCAGAAGGACGCGCCGTACCTGGTGTCCTACTCAGGAGCCGCCGCGCGGCTCACGGCGCTCGACCAGCGCGAGGCCACCGAGCAGCTTCGTGACTGGGCCAGGCTCGGGTTGGCTTCGCAACTGCGGCTGGACCACGACCAGATCGTCGACGCCCTGTACGACACCACCCCGATCCGGGACCCTGCGTTTGCCGAGCTCGTCGAGCAGCCCACCGGACCAGGTCGGGGGCTGTTCGACGGGACTACGCTGCATGTCCTGGTTCCCCAGGACGACCCGCAGCGGTCCCGCACCATCGGCCTGCTGCTCGACCAGCACCGGACCGACGCCGGCGCCGACCCGGCCCGGGTGCAGGTGCACCGCTACCAGGTCCACCCGCAGCGCCAGCACATCGAGCTGTTCGCCCAGACGCCGGCCCCGACCGGCCGGATCCGGGCCGAGAACGGCTGGCGCGAGGCCCGGATCGACCAGCCACGGGGGCTGGCCGGTTTTCTCACCGACACCAGCCACCTGTCCCGGCTGGAGACCAGGGGAGCGCATACCTGGGCGGCCGGGTGGCACTGGCCGGCCACCCCCGGTGCCGAGGTCACAGCTGAGGACATCGCGGTGCTCCAGCGCGGGTACCAGCGGACGACCGGACCTTCGCTGCCCGGGTTCTCGCTGAATCCCCAGCAGGTGTCGAGCCTGGACGACCTACGAGCCACCATCCCTGGGCTCGCGCCCGCCCTCGCCGAGGCCATCACCTCCGGGAACTGGGCAGGCTCCGGCTTCGCCTCCCCGGCCGAGCTCGCCGGGCTGGTCAAGGACGCACTCTTCCAGCTACAGCCGCCACTCGACACGTTGCCGGCTCGCGGGCTCCCGGCGAACCGGACCCAGCTCTGGGCGTTACTGAACGTCCTGGAAGGCCAGCCGGTGTACAGCCAGGCGCGCTACGACGGCGGCCTGGCCGGCACCGAGGTCGGCATGACTCTGTTCTACACGGACCTGGTGGCCAAGTATTGGACTACCGGCGTCGGAGACGGGGTGCCGTCGAAGGCCGTCCCCGGCTTCGTGCCCGACACCCGGGCGGTCACTCCGGCCAGCATATGCCTCGGTGAACCGCGCGGGGAGTCCGGACGGCTCTGGTTCGGACAGAACGACACCGCGTTCACCTTCACGCCCACCAGCGTCGACATCGGCACCCAGGCGACTCGGCTGTTCTCCCGGTCGGACGGTCCCGGCGGCAGCGAGGTCGAGCCCAGCTACACCTTCGGTCGGGGGATGCGCTGGTTCGACGAGCACTACCAGCAGATCGCCGACTACGAACCGCAGTACCACCGGCTCGAGCAGCTCATGCGCTGGAGCGGCGCTCTCGAATGGCTCACCGCTGAAGGGGGCGGTGAACTGCCGGCACCCCCCGACAGCGAGATCAGCTCCGGCCTGAGCTTCGCCGACTGGTACGCCGGGCACCACGAGCTGCGCGAGCGAGCGCCACTGACGCTCGTCACACCGCCCTCCGCGACAAACGAGGCGGTGCTGCCCACTCCTTCGGATACCACGCCGAACTGCGGGCTGCTCAACATCGTCGGCGGTGTCTCGCTAGCGGACGGGCTCGCCCGCGGCCGCGACCTGTCATCGGGCCCTGCCGCGCTGCCGCCCGGGATGCGGCGGGCGGGACCCATGGACCCGGCCGCCACTCGCATCGACCCTGCCACCAGATCGGGCCGGATCGAGCGGATCACGCTGGGCAAACCCGGTCAGGTCACGGACCGGCTCATCCAGGACCTGCGGCGCGGGCCGGACGCCACGTCGATCGAGATCACCGGCAGCCCCCGCAACTCGATTCCGTTCGGTGATGCCCGGCTGAAGGGGCAAACCGAGCAACGCCGGGCCGAGATCGAAGTCCAGTCTACGGAGCGGGATGTCAGCTTCGATTCAGCGCTCGGTGGCACGGAGTTCCTTAGCGTAGACATGCACGTGCCCCGAAGCAGCGGTGTGCAGCAGACCGACATCACGGTGTGGCAACGCCCGCTCGCCTACCTTCAAGACGCCATCAAGCGGGTTCACCGTGACCCTGCCCACGGCCTGGACGACGCCCCCGGCTTCCGGTACCAGTACCCTGGGCCCGAAGGGCAGGTAATCAGCCGCTACGGCGGCATATGGATCGAGGTCGGCACCGGACCCACTTCGTCGCGGATCCTTGCCGTTGCCGACGTCGTGACGGCCGATGGCCGAGTCTTGGAAGTCCGTGTGGTCATACCGGCACAGCTTTCCAAGAAGGACCTCGACTCGCTCCAGGTCATCGAGGAAGGCACCGTCAAGGACACAGAACTAGCCAGCGTGGTCCCGCCCGAAGCCGACATCGCATCGTTCGTGGGCCCGGAGGCCGCCAGCGCACTACCGGAGCCGACCGAGGTCAACGCGAACGTGCACGTCCGGATCGCGACCACGACCCGCGATCCCAACTCGCCCGGACCGATCACTGGGACCTGGTCACTGGCCGACCGCGCGACCATTCCCGGCGGCTCCCCCGAAGGCGGGGGTCCGCCGGGCGGCGGGGATGGGGTTCCCAGCGCAGATGGGGAAGGCTTCGATAACATCCGGCGTGGCCCCGGCGGGGAGATTTTCCTGATCACCGTGTGCCCCTCCGACCCCGGCCAGCCGTCGCAACAGCCACAGCCGTCGCAACAGCCACAACAGACTGGGGGCTGCGCGTGATGGCCGCACCGGACGAGGAGTTCTGGGTCGATCAGGGGTCGCCGTTCGCTCTGGCCCTCACCGCGGCGCGGGCGGCCTTCGAACGCCGCGACCTGATGGGGATGGACACCCAGTACCGGCGTGCCGTCCAGCTTGCCCGCGGCGAGCCGGCGAAGCGCGCCGCGGTCGCCGCCGAGCACGTCAGCCGGCTCCGCCTGCTGAAAGACAGCACCCGGGCACTGGCCTGCTGCGAAGAATATCTCGCCGAGATCGGCGAGAACCTGCGGCTGTGGCTGATGTGCGCCGAGACGAAGCTGACCCGGGGCGACTGCTCCCGGATCGACGCCGATCTCGCCATGATCCACCGGATCACGGGCGGACGACCCGCACGCCGAGCCGACGACGCACTGCTGCACCGGCTCGAGGGGCTCGCTGCGAAGGGTCATGGCCAGTGGAAGCTCGCGAGACAGCACCTGCGCCAGGCTCAGGAACTTTGCCGCGCGCTCGGCGACACTGCCACGGTCTCCGTCATCGACAACGATCTCCGCGACCTCACCGCACGGGTGGGCACGACGGGCTCCAAGCGGCCAGCCAGGCAGTCGGCCGACGACCAGTCGGCGAGGAATCCGGAACGCTCGCCGCAGGCCCGGCTCACTCGCTCCGAGGAGCTGCGGCTGGCGAATCGCTATGAGGATGCCCTCACCGAGCTCGACCCGGCGCTGGATGGATCGCTCGACCCCGCGCTGCGCTTCTTCCTTCTCGAGGCGAAGGTCCGCCTGCTGCGCCTGCTGCGCCAGGATGACCAGGCCAACGAGCTGATGCCGGAGCTCTACAGGGCCGCCTACGCGTCCGCGCGGCCCACCGAGAACCTCGTCGCGGCGCAGCGCCTCGACTCCCGGGACGGTGGCCTTTGGTCGGATGATGATGCCGTGCCCAGCCAGTACCGGCTGCAGCATGTCCGCCGGCTCGTCCAGAAGGGCCAGCTAGGCCGCGCCGAAGAGCTCTTGCTGGCAGAGCCTGCACCGGCCGAGCCCGACGACCGCCACGGCGCCCAGTGGCAGCTCGCCGCAGCCGAGCTCACGATGGCGATCGCCCGCCGTGACGGCAGCTCACCGGTCGCTGAGCAGGCCGTCGCGCACTGCCAAGAGTGCATCCGACACGCCGACGCGGACTCGCTGGTTCCACTCCGTATCACCGCGTGGCGGCTTCGCGGGCACGCAAACGCCGCGCTCGGCCGCACGGCCGAGGCCGTCAACGCCTGGGCCGAGGCGCACCGGCTTGAGGAGTCCGCGGTGACCGCGCTCCAGCCGTCCGAACCGGTCCGGCTCCGAATGCTGCGAGGGGTACCAGACGAGTTCGACGAGCAGGTCAAGTTCGCGGCCGAGCAAGCGGACGAGTCCGACGACCAGCGCCCGAACGCCCTGGTGGTCGCCGCGATCGAGGCGGCCCGTGGCGCCGCGATCCTGCCAAAGATCCTGCCGGGCCGGGAACCGCTGCTACGGGAGCTTCCCGGTCCGAGCGACGTCACGGGGGCCCGCCGCTGGGTGCGCCGCGCCGTCCGAGGTATGCCCCACTCGCAGGCCGTCTGGATGCTGCACGCCACACAAGACAACGTGCACCACGTCGTCGTCACGCGACGGGCTCTGGGTCGGCTGCACATCCGTCATCAGTCGGTGCGCTGCTCGCGGCACGAGGTGATCGAGGCGATCGAGGCGCTGGCGACGTGCTGGAAAAGAGGTGGCGCACGGAAGTTGGCGGCGATGCGGCCTGGTGCGACGGTGTTCGACGGGCTGCTCCGCGCGGTCGCGCAGCATCTGGGGATTCCTGGGCTCCCGGAGTTGCCCCGGTACGTCGAGCGGATCGCCGTGGTGGCCGGTGGGGAACTTTCCGACGTCCCGTTCGCGCTGCTGCCGTGCCCCGGGCAGAACGACGAGCTGATCGGCCGCCGGTACGCGCTGTCCGACCTGCCGTGCCTGTCGGTCCGGCGTCCGTTGCACAGGCGCTCGCGCGGGCAGCGCGGGACGAGCGGTCGACGGATGCTGGTGCTGCATGGACCGGACGATCCGAGCGCGCCGGACTATCCGCTCACACCCGCGACGAAGGTGCCGGGCAGGAAACCCCTTGAGGAGGAACACGCTACTCCCGCCGAGCTGCGCGACGAGCTGACGGACGGGCAGTACCGGCAGGTCCGGATCGACTGCCACGGCTACTACGGAGACGACCCTGCACGGGCGGTCCTGAAGCTCGCCCCGTGGGGGCCGGCCGGAGAACTGAGCCCTCACGAGTTCCAGTGCATGCGGCTGGATGCGACCGGCACGCTGGTGCTGGGCGCCTGCGAGACCGGGATGGCCAAGCGCATCGGGCGCGATGAGCGCACCGGGTTCGTGCGAGCCGCACTGAGCTCCGGCGCGTCGGCGGTGCTCGCGGCGCGCTGGGAGGCGAAGGATGACGTGGCTGCGCGCATCCTGGACCAGTTCGAGCGGAACCTGCGTCGCTACCCCCGCGACGTCGCGTTGTTCCTCGCTCAGCGCGAGACCGACACCCGTGACGCTCACCCGGTCCGCTGGGCCGCGTGGATGCTCTACGGCGACACCGGATACCAGACTCGGCGAGGACCGCTTCTGCGGTGGCTGTTCCGGTTGTGTAACGCAGTTACGCCGACACCGATATCCGGGCCGACACCAGGGGAGCAGCAGTGAGCAAGGTTGGATTCACCCGGTGGGCGGCGCACGGTGCGGCGATCGCCCTGTCGCTGCTGGCCCTGGTGCCCGCAGCCGGCGCCGGAGCCGGCAACCCGTCTCCGACTCAGCAGCCGCCGCCGGAGCTTCAGCCGGTACAGATCGTGGTGCTCGTCGACGAGTCGGGGAGCCTGTCTCCCGAGGACGTCGCCCGGGAACGCGACGCGGTGCGCGTCATCGTGCAGGGTGAGCCGTCCCCTGAGTCGACCGTGTCGGTCGTGGGCTTCGCCAGCGCCGACGCGCCCGGCCAGTCGCCGGTCGACCCGGTCTGCCCTCCGACGACGCTGGACACGCCGCAGAAGCGACAGTTCCTTGCGGAGTGCGTCGGCGAGCTCCGTGGTCGCGCCAAGGCCGAGGGCGACGGCACCGACCACGTGAACGCGCTGCGCCAGGCGCTGAGCTACCTCAGCGCCCCGGACGCCTCCCGGCAATCAAAGATCA